>Ga0302279_10000254_pt1 | contig 77741 bp, 70 predicted proteins | sample III_Bog_N3_3_FD_194541 | JGI IMG/M metagenome (GOLD analysis project Ga0302279, IMG submission 194541) | Peat permafrost microbial communities from Stordalen Mire near Abisko, Sweden - III_Bog_N3_3 | ecosystem: Environmental > Terrestrial > Soil > Wetlands > Peat | place: Sweden: Abisko...
GGTCGGCCACCAACTTGATATCCCGGCCCGCCGAACTCTCCGCCGTCGCCCACGCCGTCCGGTGCGACTCGATGGCCGTCGCCGCCGCCACCACCGCCTCACCGGCCACTCCCAGCGGTTCCCCCCAGCGCGATTTGGCCAACTCGGGAAAGTGGCTCATACTAAGGCCGCCGGTCCGGCCGGCGGAATGCCCAAATCGCGCAATAAATTCTGCACCGCCTCGGTTTCCATCGCCCGGCGGCATTGAACCGTATACGTGGCCGCGTGCGGCGTGAGCAGCGCCCGGGGGTGATCGCACAACGCCCCGCGATAAGGTTCCTGCCAGAACGAATCAAACCACACCCCCGCGAGCCGCCCGGCCGCCAGCGCCGCCACCACGGCGGCTTCATTCACCAGTCCGCCCCGCGCCGAGTTGAGCAGATACGCGCCCGGGGGCAGCAGTTCCAACTCCGCCGCCCCGAGGATTTCCCGCTCGCCGCTGGCGTGCAGACTCACCATCCGCGCCCGCCGCAAACCCTCCGGCAGCGACACCAGTTCCTCCCCGGGCGCCAGTTGTTCCGGCCGCACTTTGGGATCACTCACCAAAATGCGCGCGCCCAACGTTTGCAGCAGCCCCGCCGTGCGGCGGCCGATCCGCCCATACCCCACGATCAACACCGGCAAACCCGCCAGGCCCCAGACCACGTCTTTCGGCCATTCCCGGCGATGCACCGCCGCATTCCGGCCCGGCAAATCCCGCAGCAACGCCAGCGCCGCGCCCAAGGTCATCTCCGCCACCGCCGCCGTCGGCCCTTCCGGCGTGTTCGACACCTTGATGCCCAATTCCGCCGCCGCCGCCAGATCCACATTCTCCATGCCAATCCCCACGCGCGCCAGCGCCTTCAGCCGGCCCGCCGAAGCCAGCACCCGGCGGTTGAGCGGTTCCAAACCCGCCAGCAACCCGTCCACCCCCTCGAGGTGCGCCGTGATTTCCGCCTCCGTGAGTCGGCGGCGGAACGGGTTGGGTTTGATCTCCACCCCGGCCGCCCGCAACCACTCCAGCGGTTGCGGATCCGCATCGGCAAAGGACGAGGGGGCGATGGCGACAAGCATGGTGGGGATTAAAAACGTTAAGGCCGATATTCCGTCGCCTTCATGTTCTGATGTTCCGTGCGGTTCCACTCCGCCACGTTCATGAAATGATCCAGCCAGACATGCAGCAACACCTGATGCGCGCATTCCACCATCCCGTAAGTCTTGGCTGGCGAATACAAATTCAGGTCCCCCAGGGCGCGGCTCTGGTTGTCCGGGCGCAACCCCGAAAGCGTCACCACCGTCAGCCCCAGGGCGCGCGCCTTGACGATGGCCTTGATGATGTTCGCCGAATTGCCGGAACTGCTGATCGTGATGAGCAAATCCCCCGCCCGCGCATGAATTTCCAGGAACGCGGCAAAAACCTCCTCGCCGCCCCGGTCATTCGCCAGCGCCGTGTGCCAGACCGCGTCATTCGCGGCCAGCGACCGCACCTTGCCATTTTTCGTCCAATCCAGCGCCATGTGACTCGCAAACGCCGCGCTCGCCCCGTTGCCGACCAGATACTGCGTGGCCCCCGTCTGCTGCACCCCCCGGCTCAGCGCCGTCAACCGTTCCAGCCCCGGCCCGGCCTCGATCCGGCCGCCCTGCAAGTCATAAAACTCCGTCCCCTCCAGCACCGCCCGGAGCGAATCCAAAAATTGATGATAAAACGAATCAGGCATCGTGGCTGACCTTAATATTGGGTCCGGCCCTAAATTCACAAAAATAACCCGGGAAGGAAAGTGCTATATTGCGCAATTTTTCGGGCGAATCAACCGTCATCGGGCTTCTCCCGCCAGAGTGCCGTCATCCCCACCGCCACCGCGATGCCGATGGACACTTCGCAGAAACGGTGCAGTGCCACCATCCAAGTGGGCTCCGTATGCGAAATCAGCAGGATCATCGCCAGTGTGGTTCCGGCAAACCGGTAGGCGGCCCGGTCGAGCTTGCCCGCAAGGCTCTTGCTCGTGCGGCCGAGGACGGCGCATACCAGTCCCAACAGAAACAAACCGGCCGCAAACACCCAAATACTCGACCCAAAACCGGCGACCAGCAATACGCCAAAGACCGCCCCCAGCGCCGTGCCGGCCAATTGCCGCCAGGCGATGGGCAGCGAGGCGCGCAACGACGATTGCATCACAATCATCGTCGCCATCACCGCCCAATACATTTCCGGCAACCCGACGACGCGCGCCACCAGCAGCGATACCATCGCCGCCACCGTCGTCCGTGCCGTGTGGTTCACCGCAAGGTTGCGCCCCAGCAACCGCCACCGGCTTTGGCCGCGGCGGCCCTTGCTGTTCCCCCGCTTGTTCACCGGAACAGGTTCGTTTTCGCCAAATCCAGAATTTTCGTCCCGCGCCCGTCCAGCACCGCTTTGATCATATACAGGCTGAACCCTTTCATCTGTTCCACCGTGATCGTCGGCGGCATCGAAAGCTCCTGGCGGTTGACAATCACTTCCACCAGCGCCGGCCCGTCGTGCCGGAGCGCCGCGAGCAGTTGCGGACGCACCTGTTCCGGGGTTTCCGCCCGCAAGCCGAGCACGCCGGCCGCCTCCGCCAGCTTCGCGAAATCCGGATTTTCCAAATCGGTGGCAAATTCCAAAATCCCCGCCGCCTTCATTTCCAGCTCGATGAATCCCAGCGAACTATTGTTGAACACGACTATTTTCACCGGCAGGCGCAGTTGCCGCAGCGTCAGCAAATCCCCCAGCAGCATGGCGATGCCCCCATCCCCGGACAGCGTGACCACCTGCCGGCCCGGATGCGAAACCTGCGCGCCGATGGCTTGCGGCAGCGCATTGGCCATCGAGCCGTGGCTGAAGGAACCCAACAACCGCCGCCGGCCGTTCATGGTCAGATAACGCGCCGCCCAAATCGTGGGTGTGCCGACGTCGCAGGAAAAAATGGCGTCCGCCGCCGCCACTTCGTCCAGCACGCGGGCGACGTATTGCGGGTGAATCGGCTTGCGGCCCGGCTCGCCGGTCGCGAGATCATCCAGCCCCTGGCGCGCGGATTGGTAGTGTTTGACCGCCTCCGCCAAATGCGCGCCATCCGTTTTTGGCGTGAGCCGGGGCCGCAGCGCGGCGAGCGTGGCCTTGACGTCGCCCACCAGGCCGAGGTCAACGTGTGTGCGCCGGCCGATCTGTTCGCCGCGGATGTCCACCTGGGCAATCGTGGCGTGCGCCGGATAAAACTGCTGATATGGAAAATCCGTGCCGAGCATGAGCAGCGTATCGCAACTCATCATCGCGTGATAGCCGGAGGCAAAGCCCAGCAGCCCCGTCATGCCCACATCAAACGGGTTGTCGTATTCGATGAATTCCTTGCCGCGCAGGGCGTGAACGACCGGCGCCTGCAGCGCCCCCGCCACCGCCACTAATTCGTCGTGCGCGCCCGCGCAGCCCGCACCGCCCAGAATCGTCACCCGTTGCGCCTCGTTCAACAGGCTGGCGAGCCGCGCCATTTCCTCGTCCGAGGGACACACCGTGGGTTTGGGCTCCTCAAAATGGGTGCGCGGTTTCCGATCCGATGACGCCTCACGAAACGCCACATTGCCGGGCAGCACGACCACGGCCACGCCGCGTTTCACGATGGCCGTTTGCATCGCGATTTCCAAAACCCGCGGCATCTGCTCCGGCTGCGAAACCAGTTCGCAATAATGACTGCACTCGCGGAACAGACTTTCCGGCCGCGTCTCCTGAAAATAGCCGCTCCCGATTTCCTGGCTGGGAATATGCGCCGCAATCGCCAGCACCGGCACCCGGCTGCGATGGCAATCGTAGAGCCCGTTGATCAAGTGCAAATTGCCGGGCCCGCAACTCCCGGCGCAGACGGCCAGCCGCCCCGTCAAATGCGCCTCCGCCCCGGCGGCAAACGCCGCTGTTTCCTCATGGCGCACCGGCACCCATCGGATATTGTCGCGCGTGCGAATGGAATCAGTGACGCCGTTGAGCGAATCGCCCGCCAGCCCATAAACATTTTTCACCCCGGCCGCCACCAGGGAGTCAACGAGCCCATCCGCCACTCTTTGATTACTCATAAATCCTTAATTGTTTATAATGTATTATATGCAATGGGTTAATCCTCGGCAAGCTTCTGGATTTTGAAATTTGAATTTAAAACTCTCCCCAAAGGCCACCCGCCACCAAACAGGTTGGTTGTAACATGCCGGGAACCAACGCCGTCCTACGGGACATGAAAATCAACTCCCTGGTTGCCGTCCTGTTCGGTTTGAGCCTGCCCCCGGCGCTGGCGCAGACCGCCCCGCCCCTCGCATTTTCCGGGGCCGAAGGTTTCGGCCAATTCACCACCGGCGGCAATGCCGGCGAGGTCGTTCACGTCACCACGCTGGCCGATGCCGGCCCCGGCTCGTTTCGCGACGCCGTCAGCCGGCCCAACCGCCTCGTGGTCTTTGACGTCAGCGGCATCATCCGGTTGAAATCCAATGTCGCGGTGAATAATCATCTCACCCTGGCCGGCCAGACTGCGCCCGGCGACGGCGTCATGCTCTACGGCCGTTCCACCTCCTTCAGCGGCGGCCATGACGTCATCGTCCGCTACCTGCGTTTCCGCGAGGGCATCGCCGGCGACAAGGGCAAATGCGCCGTCAACCTCTCCGGCGGCGACCACATGATTTTTGATCATTGCTCCATCGAATGGGGCCGCTGGGATTGCCTCGGCCTCACCAAAGACAGCCATGACATCACCTTTCAATACTGCCTCATCGGCGAGGGCGTGGACCCGCAGCGCTTTGGCTCCCTCTCCGATTCCGCCGTCAACATCACCTACACCCACAACCTCTGGATCAACAACCAAAGCCGCAATCCCAAGGCCAAGGGCAAAATTCAGTATGTCAACAACGTCGTCTATAACTGGGGCGTCTGCGGCCTCGTCGGCGGCCATTCCGAAGCCGACCACTTTCTGGATGCCATCGGCAACTACTTCATCGCCGGCCCCAATTCCAGCGCCCATTTCACCGGCGAATACCGCGCCACCGACCACCTTTATCAGCGGGATAATTATGTGGAACTCAACCGGAACGGCCGGCTCGATGGCCGCCTGGTGGTGCCCGCCGACTTCGGCGCGGGTGCCGAAGCCCCCACCCTCGCGACCGACCTGACCGTCGGACCGCTAAACCACGTCACCATCGAACCGGCGGCCGTCGCCCTCTCCAACGTTCTGGCCCAGGCCGGCTGCTCCCTGCACCGCGATTCCGTGGACGCCCGCCTGATTGACGCCGTCCGCTCCTACGGCACCCGCGGCAAAATCATCCATAGTGAAGCCGAAGCCGGCGGCCCCGGGGAAATCAAAGAAATCCACGCCCTCGCGCAGAAACCGTAAGTCGCAAGCGCCACCATACCGCCGGACCGCGACTGTCTCAGCCGCAGCGCGTCGCCCGTAGAACCCGGGCCGAATGGGATCACGCCCTTCGTCCCCTTCCGTCCCTTCCGCCCCATTCGTCCTCTCCGTCCCATTCGTCCTAAGTGCTTGGCTTGCCGCAGCCCTCCACTTTCGACCGCCCGTCATTTCGCCAAGCATCGGGGCCGCCCGGCACCCCCCGAAAAACCAATTGCCAATGCCGCCGGACTTGGATACGGTCTTCCTGTGTCCGCCCAACAAAACACAACCGCCACGATTTAGCGTTTATCCTGAACTCCGGGATAAACGCCAGCGCCTCTGACCATTGTCCGGGGCGTTTTTGTTTAATTTAAAACCAATTTGTTATGCCTGACGAAAATCAACCACCCCTCCCCGCGCCCGCCGCGCCCGCCGAAGCGCCCCAGCGCAAAACCCTCGATGACCGCGCCAAGCTGACCGAGCTCGAACGCATCCGCCACTCCTGCGCCCACGTGCTTGCCACCGCCATCCTGCGCCTTTGGCCGGAGGCGCAATTTGCCGCCGGGCCGCCCGTCGAAAATGGATTTTATTACGATGTGGACCTGCCGCATCGCATTTCGCCGGAAGATTTCGCGCAGATCGAGGCCGAGATGAAAAAAGAAACCAAGGCCAACCACCCCTTCGAGAAAATCGTCGTCACCCGCGAGCAGGCCGTCGCCGACGCGCAGAGCGGACGGCTCGGCGGCCTGGGCGAACGGCCCGGCAACGTGAGTAAGTTCAAGCTGGGCAACCTCGAGTCCATTCCCGAGGGCGAGCCAATCACCTATTTCAAGAACGGCGATTTCCTTGACCTCTGCGCCGGACCGCACGTCATGCGCACCGGCAACATCGGCGCCTTCAAGCTCACCAGCGTCGCCAGCGCCTATTACAAGGGCGACGAAAAAAACCCGCAACTCCAGCGCATCTATGGCACCGCCTTCAAGAACAAGACCGAAATGGAGGCCTACTTCACCATGATCGAGGAGGCCAAGCGCCGCGACCACCGCAAGATCGGCGCGGAGATGGGCTTGTTCGCGATTGACAATGAATACGTCGGCCCCGGCATGCCCCTGTGGCTGCCCAACGGCACCGTGCTGGTCGAGGAACTGGAAAAACTGGCCAAGGAAACCGAGTTTCTGGCCGGCTACGTCCGCGTGAAAACGCCGCATCTGGCCCGCGAGAAAATGTACAAGACCTCCGGGCATTTGCCGTATTATGCGGACTCGATGTTTCCGCCGATGAATCTTGGACTAGAAGGAAAAGATAAAGCGGATGCAGAATCGCGTTTAAAAACCGCAGTTGAACGGTTCGAAAAAAAGTTGGCTGTTCAGGATGCATTCGATCTGAACAAAATCAAAGCCGAAGATTTTTCAGATAAGGAGGCGAATTCGAAACACCTCGAAATTGTCGGCGACGTTGTAAAATCAAAAGAAGAAGTAGATGCGGCAAAAAGAGATTTAGAAGGTGATCGTTTCTACCTCAAAGCCATGAACTGCCCGCATCACCACCGCATTTTTGCGGCGGAGCCGCGCAGTTACCGCAATCTGCCGTTGCGCCTGGCCGAATACGGCACCTGCTACCGTTACGAGCAGAGCGGCGAGTTGTTCGGCCTCATGCGCGTGCGCTCGCTCAACATGAACGACGCCCACATCTATTGCACCGAAGCCCAGTTCGCGGACGAGTTCAAGGCCGTGAACGACATGTATCTCAAGTATTTCAAAATCTTCGGTCTGGAAAAATACCAGATGCGCTTCAGCACCCACTCCGCCGAGGGCCTCGGCAAGAAATACGTCAACGAACCCGAACTGTGGAAGAAAACCGAGGACATGGTCCGCCGCGTCCTCGTCGAGAGCGGCATCAACTTTGTGGAAGTCGCCAACGAGGCCGCCTTCTATGGCCCGAAAATTGACGTGCAAGTGTGGAGCGCCATCGGCCGCGAATTCACCATCGCCACCAACCAGGTGGACTTCGCCGTGCCCGCGAAATTCGGCCTCGTCTATAAGGACCGCGACAACGCCCTCAAAACGCCGCTGTGCATCCACCGCGCCCCGCTCGGCACGCACGAACGCTTCATCGGTTTCCTCATCGAACATTACGCCGGCAACTTCCCGCTCTGGCTCGCGCCCGAACAGGTCCGCATCCTCACCATCGGCGACGACGAACCGCTGCTGGCCTACGCCAAAGCCATCAGCCACGAACTGCGGGCCAACTTCGTCCGCGTGGTGAACGACTTCGGCGGCGACCCGGTGAAAGCCAAAATCGCCAACGCCGAGCAGGCCAAAGTCCACACCATGCTCGTCATCGGCGGCCGCGACCTGGAAGCCGGCAACGTGAGCGTGCGCCTCCACAGCAAAGGCCCGCAGGGCGCGAAACCCAAGGCCGAAGTGGTGGCGGACATTTTGGTTGCCATTAAGGAGCGCCGGGCTTAAAGACTCATAATGATATGAATTGGCAAACGACCGTCACCAATCCAGATGAAATCAAAGTTTTTATGGCTTTGGACGGCCCCAATTACACTTGGCGCACCATCGGTGGCATCGCCCGCCAAACCGGCCTCAGCGAACCAACGGTTGCCCAAATTCTGGCCAAATACAATTTGAGCCTGACCCGGTTGTCGGAAACCCCGTCCGTTTCCGGGTCGGCCCTCGTTGGGTTGATTGAAAAAGTGGGCGTGTAATACCGGTCGGATTTGACAGGGCGATCATCCGCCGCCAAACAACCCCGCCTCAAACGCCGGGTTCGCGGGAATCGCGCAGCTCTTGGGGCTCCCGCCCCTCGCCTTGTTCCCGCACGTCGTGCGGCTCACGAAAATCCCGCGGCCCCCGCTCCTCTTGCGGCTCCCGAGTTTCACCTGACTCCCGGACATTGCCTGATTCCTGCACCTCGCGGGGCTGACGAAAATCGCGCGGCTCACGAACGTCCCGTTGTTCGCGACCTTCACGCGGTTCCCGCGCATTGCCGGGTTCCCGGACATTGCCGGCTTCACGCCCTTCGCGGGGTTGACGGAAATCACGTTGCTCGCGCGCGTCACGCGGTTCGCGGGTGTCCCGTTGCCCGCGAAAATCCCGGGGGGCCCGGTTATCCCGGGCATCGCGCGGCTCATCCTGCCGCAGGCGGGGATTGCTTTGAAACTGCCGCAGGGCGCGGCGGAGCGAATCAATCTCACGCTCATCGGCGAGCTTCTGGCGTTCCGCCAGTTCCACCAATTCCAAAACCTCGTCCATTTGATCGAGGGCCAGCCGCAACGCCTCGACCACCTTGGTGACTTCCTCAATCGCCTGGCTGACGGCGGAAGCCGCCGCCGCCTGGAATGGTCGGGGTTGCTGAATCGGGGCGGCCGGTCGTACGGGGCGGATCACCGGCCGGGACCGGGGTTCCAACCGGCCCGCCGGCGCGGGGGCTGCGGAAGCCACGGGCGCTTCGGCCATCGGCGCCGGCTCGCACGTTTCAAAAGTTTCCGGCGCTTCGGCGCTTTCGGGGATTTCGTCTCCTTCAGCCGAATCGGCCGCTTCGGCCGTTTCAAAATTTTCGTCCGGGCCGGGGTCTTCGGAAAAATCCTCGCGGGCTTCCGGCCCGGCGGCGTCCCTCAGTTCCAGCGGCAATTCCGGCTCGCGGAGGCTTTCCGCCGGATGCCCGTTGTCCGGCGCGGTGATATCCTCCCCCGGCGGCAGGGGCGGCGGCAGCGGTGCCAGGGTTGGGGGCCGACTCGGTCCGCGCGACCGTCCGCGCCCACCCCGACGACCACGGCGGCGAACTCCACCCATACCCTTGGGTGATTCCGGCCGCTTGTTTTCTACTGGTTGTTCCTCAGAAGACATGCTGACAAGAGAATGACTGTGTGGCGGTTAAAAGCAAAGGCGAATTATTGGGCGGGGGCGTCCGCCCCCGTCTTTTTTACAAAGAGCGCCAGTGAGGCGGTGAAACCGTGCAGGTAATTTTTCCGGCCCACCGGGCCGATTTCGCCGTTGCAAAAAAAGCCCGCCAGCCCCAGCGGTCCCAGACAGCGCTGGATGATTTCCACGTCATGATTGGCCCGGCCGAACAAGTGCCGCCCCCGGCCGTTGCAACAGCACAGGCAGCCGCCATAGACCGTCGCCCCCGCCAGCTTTTCCTTGGAGACGCCGAGTAATTCGGTCATGTCCTCCGTGGCGGCGGCGGCGTCGCGGCGTTGAAACTGCATCGTCTGACCCGCCCGCGGCATGGCCCCCACCGCCAGCACGCCGGATTTGGGGTCGCCGCCGATCAGGTTGCGCACCAGAAAATCCCCGCGGTGAAACTCCTCCAAATATTCGTTCACCACCAGGCCGATGAACAAATTGCCCTGCGACTTGCGCTGTTCCTCCTCCGGGAGTTTTTGGAACGTCTCCGCCAGCACCGAATACGCCGGCCGGTTGCCGATGTTATGAATCAAATTCTGCTCCACCCGCGTGAGCGTCCACGTCTCCCCGATGGGCGTGCATCCCTGGGAAATCACCCCGGCCAGTTCCACCAACCCCCCGATGGCGATGGCCACCCCGCCCTCTTCATAAACCTCGCCGTTCAGATAAACCTGGGTGAGCGGTTCGGGAAAATTGCCGCTCGCCAGCCCGCCAAACACCGGGAGGCCAGCATAGGCCTGATTCCAGGTGCGAATCCAACTCTCCGAATCCAGGTGGAAGGGATCCACGAAGGCCAGCCAGCCGTTGGTGCGCTGCGGATCAATCCCCGTGGCCTGGGGCCAGTAAACCTTTTCGCCGGCCTCCTCGACCTGTTTCTGGTCAAAATGCACCCCCTGCAAAGTGGCCCCGGGCAGGGAATAAAGCGCCAGCACCAGCCCGGAGGAATTTTCAATCTCCTCCTCCCCGGCGATCAAGCCGTGGCTGGAACAGCCCGCCAGCAGCCGGATTTGCGCATGGACCCGCAACACCTCGAGCGTTTTGGCCGCATGCGGGAAAAAATTGGGCGACATGAACACCAGCCCGAGCGACACCTCGGGCGCCAGCAATTGGGCGCGCAAATTCTCCGCCCACGCCTGCAGTCCATCCTCATCAAACTTCCCGGGCCAGTGCGCCACCACTGAATATTCGGTTTTCACAATGTTAGTTCCGCCATGCCGTTACTTCAACCATGCCACAACTTGCTCGCCGGACCAAATATCTTTCACCGCCTGCCGTTCGCGCGCCAGGGCGAATTTCCGCCCCGACACCAGAATCTCCGGCGCCAGCGGTCGCGTGTTGTAATTCGACGCCATGACAAAACCATACGCCCCCGCGCTCAATAAAGCCAGATAATCCCCTTCCCCGACCCGGGGCAGCGGGCGGTCCTTGCAAAAGAAATCCCCGGATTCGCAGATCGGGCCGACCACATCCGAGGCCAGCCGCGCCCCGCCCTTTTTGGTGAGCGGAACGATTTCGTGGTAGGCGTCATAAAACGCCGGCCGGATCAAATCGTTCATGGCCGCATCCACAATGACAAAGTTTTTATGGCCCGTGCGTTTCACATATTCCACCCGGGTCACCAGAATGCCCGCATTGCCCGCGATGAACCGGCCGGGTTCAATGAGGATTTTCAAGCCCAGCGGCTGGAGCAGCGGCAGCAGTTTTTCGGCATAAGCCGCCGGGGTGAGAATGCCCCGGGCCGCCGGCGAGGACCACCATTCCGCCGGCCCGCTGGCCAGCGCCGGGTTATAGACGATCCCCAAGCCGCCGCCCGGGCTGAAAAACTCGAGTGAATGCCGGGCGGCCAGTTCCTTCACCAACGGCGCGACTTTCGCCACCGCGAGTTCAAACGGGGTGCTCTCCGTCAATTGCGAGCCGACATGCATTTGCACCCCGCGCAACCGGATGTTCCGCAACCGGGCCGCCCGCGCATACACCGCGCGGACGTCCTCGAACTGGATGCCGAATTTGTTTTCATACGTGCCCGTGGTGATTTTGGCGTGGGTTCCCGCCGCCACATTCGGGTTGACGCGCACCGCAATGGGCGCGCGCAATTTCAACCGCGCGGCGATCCGGTTGATGCGCGCAATTTCCGGCTCGCTCTCCACGTTGAAGCAATAAATGTCCTGGCGCAGGGCAAATTCAATCTCCGCCGTGCTTTTGGCCACCCCGGCAAAAACGCACCGGCGCGGATCCCCCCCGGCGGCGATGACCCGCTGCAACTCCCCGCCGCTCACCACATCGAAGCCGCTGCCGAGATTGGCCAGCACCCGCATCACCGAGAGGTTGGAATTCGCCTTCATCGCGAAACACACCAGATGATCCAGCGGCGCGAGCATCCCGTCCAGCTTTTGAAAATGATCCGTCAGCGTGTGCTGGGAATAGAGGTAAAAGGGCGTGCCAAATTTTTTCGCCAGGGCTTCCACCCCGACGCCTTCACAGTAGAGTTGCTTGCCGACATAATGAAAATCATGCATGACCGCCGCAGTATCAGAAATTAGCCGCCAAAGTTCAATCTTGAAGCTTGGCCTGGCGCGCCGTCTTGTCCGCCATCCTGTCCGCCGTAGCTTTAGCGAAGGGGGAAGCTTCAGCGACAGCGGACTTGTCGCGCCGTAGCGGCGTCTCTGGCGAGCGCCGCAAAATAACCCCTGAATACCCATTGGTCCGATAAATTCATCCCGACATTCCTCCACGGTGGAAATTTCCCGTTTCCCCTTTTCTCTCCCATTTGCGTTGCTGCGTTTATCTGCGGTTTAAGTCCTCTTTTTGGTTGCGGCTCCGCCCACTGCGCCCACTGCGCCCTCTGCGCGATCATCTCTTCACCGTATTATTATCTCCGTGCTGAGCAGGCGACTTTAGGCGGGGGCGTTCTCAGACGGCAAATTATTTCCCCATCATTTTGGTTCTTCGCTGTTTTCAGTGGAATCACCACTCACTTGGCCCTGCACCCGGGCGGGGCGCTTGGATATTGTGTCCCTCCGGCGGGATTTCAGGCGCGGTACCAAAACGCAATATAATGCCATTGCAATGTTGACATAAAGCATATAGATGCGTATTATGAAGGCCGGATTATGCATATCTTTCGCGGCAAAATCGGACCACTCCCCGCCGGCCTGGGAGCGCCATTGCCCCAACGACTTGAGGCCGGGGAAAGCGGGGAACCCCGGCGCGACGGTGCCGCCCGAGGGGGTTGGCGGTTTTCAGGCCGAAGGCTATTGGGGAGTGCGGTCCCGCCGTCGCGGGATCGTCGAGTTCATAAGCGCCCACGGGTCCGACCCACCCATAACCTCGGGAGGCACGGCCTACCCGAATGGCGGAACGCCCTCCCGGCCATGCCCGCAAGCCGGGCCCGGGATTTTGCCGGCCACCCCATCCGCCGGCAGAACCTGAGCCAGGGGTACCGCGTGGGGGGATCAACCTTGGCGGCAACCACCGGAACGGCCCCGGCTCACCGTGGAACGCCGGCCGGCCACCGTGTCGGCCCCCCGCCGGAACCAGCCCAACCAGCAAGAAACCAGGCTAAATGCCCAAGAAACCAGGTTAAATTTCCAAAAAACCAGGTTAAACCAGCCGCTACGAGCATAAGTTTTCAGCCTCGGGTTTGGCGGTCGCGGAACGATGTCAGACCCTGTGGCTGGCCCCGGGGCATCGGGCCAAGCCCGGGTGGATTCCACCGAAAACCGCGAAGAACCCGCAATTGATTTTTTCCGGACGCTGATACAATGGAGGGGATGATGCGATCGTCATCCTCCCACTCGCGTGGGGGCAACCTTGCACCATTGAAAACGAAAGTGAAAAACTTATGAGCCGCGACCCCAAAACGCCGCCGGCCGAAAAACCCCATCCGGCCTGGGCCACCGCCTTCGCCCGGATCGAGGCGGCCATGGCCCAAGCCACCACCCCGGCCGATTACACCGAAGCTGAGAAAACGGACCTCTGGATCCTCCGCCCCTTTGGCCGTCCCCCTCAAACCCTGAAACATTTATGCGCAACGGCAAAATCGCGCGGTTACCCCGCGAAATTCGGAATCAACTCAACCAACGGCTTGATGACGGCGAGTCCGGCGAAACCCTGTTACCCTGGCTGAACGGCTTGCCGGAGGTCCAGGCCGTGCTGACCCGCCAATTCGCCGGCGTGCCCCTCAGCAAACAAAACCTCCACGACTGGCGCACCGGCGGCTTCGCCGAATGGCAGGCCCGCCAGGAAATGCTCGCCGACGCCCGGGAATTATCCGCCGATGCCGCCGACGTCGCGGACGCCACCAACGCCGGGTTAAGCGATGACCTGGCCACCGTCCTGGCCGCCCGCTACGCCTCCGCCCTCGCCGCCTGGGACGGCCGGCCCACCGAGGAATTTCAGCAGCAGCTCAAAATCTTGCGCAGCCTGTGCCGGGACATTGCGGAATTGCGCCGGGGCGACCACCGCCTTGCTCAGCAGCAGCTCGAACAGGACTGGCTGGAGGAACACCGGGAGAAAACCGAGGACGAGCTGGTGGCCCGCTTCGAGCAATGGACCAAAACCCCGGCCGTCCACGACTGGCTGTGCCAGACCTGGGTGTCGCCCGAGGAGCGCATTCGGCGCAAGCGGGAAATCTTCGGCCTGGAGCCGGAGGACGACGCCGAAGCCGACCAGGAAACCGACGCGGACGATGAACCGGAGACCGACGAAGAGTATGAGTCGGAAACGGATGAGCAGGACAATCCCGAGGCCGACCTGGCCCCCGAAGGGGACGATGACGAAGCCCCCAGGTCAAGCCCAGACAACGCCACCCCTGCCGCCCCGGTGCCTCCCGAAATTGGGGGCGGTTTTCAGGCGAGGACATTTGGAGTGCGGCGGCAAGACGCCGCTTTTGGACGAGACGACACGTCTTCGAGTTCAAAAGCATGCACCTGTCCGACCTCACCAACAACCTCAGGATGCACGGCCGCCCCCCGAGACCCCAAACCCCAGACCCCAGACCCGAAACCCGGGTCAAGCCCGGTCAAGGTCAGTCAAGGTGATGATTGCATGCCCCGGACGGGTTTGGAGCCATCCACCCCGGACGAGCCCCACCCAACCGCTCCGCCGCCGGTTGGCCGGCCGGGCGGTGCCTGACCCCCGCCCCATCCGCAGCTCTTTGACATATTATTACGCCCTCCTGACGCGTGCGAGCGTGCTGGCGCCCATGGAGTGCGCCGGCAAAGCACGAGCGGCGACAGCGCTTTCGAACCACCCATCCTTGGCCCTGCCACCACCCGCCCATCCCAAGCGGGGACGCTCCCGTAAACACCGGATGACCACCGCCTTTGGAGTGCGGCGGCAAGACGCCGCTTTTGGACGAGGCGACAAGTCGCCTCGTCCAAAAGCGCGCCCTCAAAGGTTCCTGGGCGCAATGCGCAAAATATTACGGGAAATCTTCTCCCCGGCCTGTCGCGCCGTAGCCGGGCGAAGGCGGAGGAGAAGGCCGGGATGAGGGCGGACTTATCCTGTTCCCACAAAAAAACCCGCCGGCGGGCCGGCGGGCTGGGAAAAATGCAAACTAAAAATTACGGCTGCGCTAGAATCGCCGCCCGTTGTTTGTGATATTCCTCGGGTGAAATCTGGTCGGCCTGGTATTTCACCAGCAGGGCATCCAACTGCGCCTGTTTGTCCGCCGAATAAGGCAGGGGCGGCGCTTGAATGGGGGGAAAACCCAGTTCTTTGCCCGGATACGGCGCGGAGGCGGCCTTGACTTCATTTCCCTGGGCGATCTTGGCCCGCTCAGCGGCCGCCTTGGCTTCCTGAATGGCGCGTTCCTGGGCGGCTTTTTCGGCGGCCTGTTTTTCGGCTCGCGCCTGGGCGGCGGCCGCTTTTTGGGCGGCGGCATCGGCGGCGGCTTTGGCTTCGGCGGCTTTCTTTTCGGCTTTGGCCTGCGCTTCCGCCTGTTCGGCGGCGGCTTTCTTCGCCGCAGCGGCTTCCGCCGCCTTGGCTTCCGCCAATTTCTTCTCCGCCCGGGCCTGCGCCTCCGCTTGCGCGGCGGCGGCTTTCTGGGCGGCGGCTTCCCCGGCCGCTTTCGCTTCGGCGAGCTTTTTCTCGGCCCGGGCCTGGGCTTCCGCCTGTTCGGCGGCGGCTTGCTTGGCGGCGGCATCGGCCTTGGCTTGCGCCTCGGCGGCATCAGCTTGGGCCTTCGCCTGGGCCCGGGCATCGGCTTGCGCCTTCGCTTGGGCCCGCGCTTCGGCTTCCGCCTCCTGCTTCGCTTCCGCATCGGCCTTTGCGGCCGCCGCCTGAGCCTGGGCTTGTGCCGCGGCGTCCGGAGCCGGCGGGTTGACGGGCGTCGGAACCACGCCGGCAGCATTGATCAAGACCGGGGCGGGTGCCGTCGGGGTAGGATTACCATTCGGTTCCTGCAAGTGTTGCAACACCGCCGCCCGGGCCGCCGCCTGCGCCGGGCTGTCGCCGGAATTGGCCGCCGGGGCGGGTTGACCGGCGGCGGGTTCCGTCACGGACAAACTTTTCAGCACGGCTGCGCGGGCCGCCGCTTGCGCGGGCGTATCCCCGCTCCCGACCACCGGCACCGCACTGGCGGGGCTGGCTTCGACCGCCGCTGGCGGCGGCGGGGTCACCACCGTCGGGGCCGGCGGATTCGGCGCCGCGTCGGGGGTTTGCAAATTTTTCAGCACCATCGCCCGGGCCGCCGCTTGCGCGGGCGTGTCACCGGTATTGGCCGTGTTGGCGACCGGGGCCGCCGTGGGGGCGGACTCCGTCGCCGACAGATTTTTCAGCACCGCCGCCCGGGCCGTCGCCTGCGCCGGCGTGTCGCCGGTCACCGGGGCCGGCACACTGTTGGTCGGGCTGGTTCCGACCTCCGTGGTCTGCAGTTGTTTGAGCACGGCCGCCCGCGCGGCGGCTTGCGCGGGCGTGTCATCCGAGGCGTGGAGTCCGGCCACCCCCCCGCATAAGGCGGCGGTGCACACGGCGAGCTGGAGTTTGGAAAATTGCATGGGACATTTTTTACGCCAATTCCCCGCCCGGCGCAACTGCTTTTCCTGACGGACTGAACGGTTTCACCTGTTCCCGCCAGGCTTTTGGAAAAGGATAGCTGATGACCGACCGCAGCAAAATCATCCGCACCTCGCGGCGCGGGACTTTCACGCGCTGTTGAATCTCCGCCCCGCGGGCCGTCCGCAACTTCTCAATCGTCCGCCACCCGATCAAGACCGGCCAGGCACAGGCCAGCCGCACGCGCACGCAACTTCGCGGCAGGGCGTTCGTGTATTCCCAACCCGCCCGCAGGTGCGCCGCCGCCAGTTCAAGGTGATCAAGATACAGTGGGCGGAACGCCGCCTCACCCGCCGGCGCCAGCAACGTTTCCGGCGTCAGCCCCGCCGCCGCCAGCGCCGTCCGGGGCAGATAACAGCGCCCGTTCCGCAAGTCCGCCGGCAGGTCCCGCAGAATGTTCACCAGTTGCAGCCCCTGGCCAAAGCGGATGCCATCCGCCAGCAATTGCCGGTCGTCCAACCGGGCCCGGGGGAACAGATGCGCCCGGCAGATCCGCGTCCAGAATTCCCCCACGCACCCGGCCACCCGGTAGGTATAATCATCCAGTTCAGCCGCCGTCGCCAGCGCGACAATGCCCCGGCCCGACGCGCCGGCAAAGCGCCGCAAATCCAGTTCCTGTCCGCTCGTGATGGTCTGGAGCACCGTGCGCACCAGGGCCAAATCTCCGGGGGTGAGCGACGACAGCAACGCCAGACTGGCCTCCGCCTTTTCCAAGAGCGTGCGCTCGGCGGGCTGTCCCTGGCACCGGGCCAGTTCGCCGAAATTCAGCGGCGCCACCGCCGTGCCGGCAATCCGGGCGGCCAGCGCCTGCAACGCCGCCAGCCGTTGTTCCAGGGGGAGAACCTCCGTGTCGGCGATGGTGTCGGTCGTGCGCGCCAGCAGATAGGCCAGGCCGATTTGCGGGCGCACCGCCGCCGGCAACACCCGCAGCGTCAGATAAAACGAGCGCGAGGTGGCCTTGAGCAAATCCCCCAACAATTCATTTTTCACCGACGGCATGGCCCGAGCATAAATTGTCCGCGCATCATTGTCCATGGCGTGCCCCCACCGCGCGCCATTTTTGTCGGCTGGGGATGGGGGGCGGGTTTACGCCGTCGGTTTCGGTTTCAATTGCTTGATGACCTCGCGCAACCGGGCTTCGAGGGCCGTCAACCGCTCCGGCGCCGTCACTTTGCCGCCGTCCAGTTCGCAGACGTAAAAACTGTCAATCGCCGCGCCGCGTTCCGTGACGATGCGCGCACCGGAGATGTCCAGCGCCAGGTCGGCAAAGGTCCGGGAGATGGCGTAGAGCAAGCCGAGTTGGTCCTCCGTCTCCACCTCGATCAGCGTGCGCGTGTCGGAGGCGCTGTTGTCAAATTGGATTTCCGTGGCCATCTGTTCCCCGGCATAGGCCTGGTAATTCGTCCGGTTCGGCAGTTGCCGGGCGATGAGCGCGGGCAGATCCACGGGGTCGTTGTTCAGCACTTTTTCCAGCAGCACGGCGAACTGGTCGTGCTGTTCCCGTTTCGCCAGGTTGCCGGTGCGGGCGTCATTGACATAAAACGTGTCCAGGGCCATGCCGTCCGTGCGCGTGAAAATTTGCGCGCCGAGGATGTTCAGGCCGGAGGCGCTCAGCGAACCGGCGATTTTGCCGAATAGTCCCGCCCGGTCCCAGGTGCAGATTTTCACGGTGTTGTAACCCCGGTCGGGCTCGTCCAGCCAGGCGGTCACCGGCGCCAGGGCGCGGTCATTTTCCCGGACGAGCCGGTGCATGAACCGGTGCGCCAGCTCCAGGTCGTCCACGATTTCCCGGGCGCTGTGAATCTCGAAATAACGCGGCGGCAGGCACGCGAAATGCGCCTGCAATTCCTCGTGGTTGATCGGTTTCGAGGCGAGCTGCCGCACCTCTTCCTGGAACAATTCCCGTTGCTTGGCCGTGGCCCGCACAAACTCCGAACCGCCCGTCAGCAGCGAGATCGCCCGGGCGTGCAGTTGCCAGAGCAGCGAATCCTTGAAGCCGTTCCACAATTTATCGCTCGTCCCCTGCGAATCTGCAAACGTCAGCAGCGTCAGTAAATTCAGGTTTTCCGCGCTCTGCACCTGCCGGGCGAAATTGCGGATCACCGAGGTGTCGTCCAGGTCGCGCCGCTGCGAGACCTCGGCCATGAGCAGGTGGTTTTCCACGAGGATGCGCAGGGTCTGGGTGATGGCCGGGTCCAGGCGCAGGCGTTTGGCCGCGCGCAGGGCCATCACGGCGCTGGCGCTGGCGTGTTCGCCGCGCTTGTGTTCCTCGGCCTTGCCCACGTCATGCAGCAGCAGCGCCAGGTAGAGCACCCCGGGCCGCTCCAGGTTTTGCAGGAGCGGCGTGTAGTTTTTCCCCAGCGGCTCGGTCGCCTCCCAGATTTTATCCAACTGCTCCAGGCAGACCAGCGTGTGCTCATCCGCCGCGTATTGATGATAAAACTCATGCTGCACCAGGCAGGTGAGCTTGCCAAATTCCGGCAGATAACGGCCCAGCAGATTCACCTCGTGCATGGCGCGCAGGATCACGGCCACATTCCCGCGCTGCCGGACGATGGTCAGGAACGTCTCGCGGACGTGTTCGTCGTTCTGGAACTCCCGGTCCACCAGGCTCACCTGGTTGCGGATGAGTTGCGCCAGGTCGGGATGCAGTTTCAGGCGCCGCTGCTGCGCGTAGAGAAACACCCGCATCAATCGGCGGGGGGAATCCCGGAAAATCCGGTTGGAAACGGCGTGAATTTCGCCGTCAATGAATTGGAAGCCGTCCACCGTCTCCGCCGGTTTGGCGCTGCGGCGGGGCAGCCAGGCGCGCAGCGAAAGCCGCTTTTCCACCGGTTCAAACAGGGCCATGCGCTGTTCGAGCGTGCGGGTGATCAGGTAAATGTTGCGCGTGTGCGTGTACAAGTCCCGCATGAATTTTTCAATCCGCTTGCTCGGGGAGCGTTCGTTGTAGCCCAGATTGTGGGCCACCGCGGGCTGGAGATTTTTCCCCAGCACATCCATCGGCCGGTTCGCGTGGTAATGCAGTTCGGTGCGGACCCGCAGCAGAAAATCATACGCCGCCTCGAGTTGCGTGCGTTCATCCCCGCTCACAAACTCGCGCATTTCCAACTCCCGCAGCGAGCGCGTCCGGTGCTTGAAAAACGACATCCACAACAGGTTCTGAAAATCCCGCAGCCCGCCGCAGCCGTTTTTGATGTTCGGCTCCTGCATGAAGGCCGAGTTACCGTGCTTCAGCCGGCGGCTCGCCTGGTCCTCCACGCGCGCCGCGATGTATTTGCCCTCGTAACCCACCACGCATTTCGCCACCACCACCTTTTGCAGCCGGTCGAAGATCTTTTGGTCCCCCGCGATCAGCCGCGCCTCGATCAGCGAGGTTTTCGACTGCATGTCCGTGTTCGCCACCGTGATGCAATCCTCGATGCTCCGCACCGAATGCCCGATCTTCAGGCCGATGTCCCACAGCGGATACAGCACCCCGTCAATGATCTTCGAGAGATAGGGCAGTGGCCGCCCGGCGGCGATCTGCCCGTCGTGCAGGAACATGAAATCAATGTCGCTGTGCGGGTTTAACTCGGCGCGGCCATAGCCCCCGATGGCGACCAACGCCAGCGCCGGGAATTCCTCCCGGGCCTGGGGACTCAAGCCCGCCTTGGCCGTGTCCCACAGATGCCGCAACAACGCGTCCAGAATCGCCGCCCGCGCGGTGCAGATCGCCAGGCCGCCCGCCCCGCTGCGATGCTGCAATTTCAACCGGTGGGTCTCCACCTTCAAAAAAGCCTTGCACCGCGCCAACTCGTCGGCCGCACTGCGCTGGGGGGACAGCGACAGGCGCACTTCCGCGTCCGCCGCGATTTTTTTGATCAGATCATCCACAAGCCCCGAATTTTGGTGGTAAACGACCCCGAAGGCAAGCCGCCGCCGCAAAATTGTCGCCTTCCAATCCCTGGCGAAGGCGAGCGTTGCCGGAAGCCCGGGAAAGCCTTTTTCGCACCTCGGCGCAGTGAACGCCGCGAAACCTGAAGACCACGCAAAGATTTCCCCGATGAAAATCTCACTCAGGACCGCTGAACCAGAGGTTCGCCGGGGGTGCGTTCGAGCGTGGTTCCCTTGCCCATGCCCCCCCGAACGGACCACCACTGCAACCGCCGCAAACACCCGAGTCGTCCGAACCCGGGCGCATCTCGACACTTGGATCTTGATTTCATCTTCCTTGATTGGCGGCGGCCAATCTGGAAGATGGGGCTGCGCTGCCGGCCTGCCGGCCGGCAGCGCAGCGGTCCATGCGGGAACGTTTGACACCCGCAGGCTCCCAAGCGCTGCGCGGGGCAGCGTGTTCCGCATGGACTTTATGGCTCCGAACTCGAACCGTTGCCTGAGCGCCACGGCCCTGCAGCCGTGGCGGCTCGTATCCTTACAAGTATGAGTCCGAACAACCTGTCCCTCCTCTAGGTCGGCCTGGATGGTGCCCAGTCTGCTTTGCAACTGGATCTGGCCGGCCAACCTTACACCTTGACCAACGACGCCAAGGGCCATGCCCAACTCCTGACGCGGTTGCGGGACCAGCCCGCCGCGCAGGTCGTTTGGGAAGCCACTGGCGGTTACGAACAACCCGTGGTGCGCGCCCTCCAAGCGGCCCACCAGCCCGTCAGCATTATCGAAGCCGGCCGGGTCCGCCACTTTGCCAAAGCCAAGGGGCAGCGCGCCAAAACCGATCCCTCGATGCCGCCGTCCTCAGCGACGATGGCCGCACCTTCCAACCCGCCACCGCCGTCGCCCCCACCGGCTGGCAAACCCGTCTGGCGGAACCGGCTCTGCACCGCCGTCAGCTCATTGACAGCCGCCTCGTCGAGGCCAACCGCGCCGAGCACTACCAGGACAAGGGCTGCACACGGCAGTCCAAACAACTGCTCCGGTTGCTGGAAAAGCAGATCGCGGCCTGTGACCCCGCCATTGCCGAACTCATCGCGGCGGATGAAACACTTAAAACCAAGGCGGCCCGGTTGGACGCCATTCCAGGCGTCGGCCCGATCACCGCTGCCACCGTGCTGGCCGAAATGCCTGAACTCGGGCAGCTCAGCCACTCCGCCGCTGCGGCCTGGGCAGGCGTGGCCCCTTACAACAGCGACAGTGGCACGGTCCAGGGCGGCCGGCACATTGCCGGCGGACGCCGGCCGTTGCGCGGCGCCCTTTATATGGCCGCTTTGAGCGCGATTCGCTACGATACCATCCTCAAAGCCTTTTATTTGCACCTGCGGGCCGCAGGGAAAAAACCAAAAGTAGCCTTGGTGGCTTGCCTGCGCAAACTCGTCATCCTCATGAACCGCCTGCTAAAAAATGACAAATTTCAACTTGCCAATTAACACCGTTGCTGCCCCCGGGGGCGCGGACTTCAGTCCGCTTCAGCGTGCGGACGGGGCCGGCGGTTCGATTGGTCTGTCTGTTTGCGAACGTTGAAGCGGCGTAAACACCGCGCTCCGACTGGTTTGCAATCGGGGGCGGTGTCGAGATGCGCCCAAATGTGGCCGATTGCAAATATTTCAATGGACATGGGCTCCGCCATCAGGCGTCATTTAACCATCCTATGGCAGGTGGTTTTCCTTATCTTATGAAGCAACGATCAAAGCGGATTCAATTCCGAACTGGTGCGCTTTTGGCCCGTTGGCTGGCGGTTTTGGCCGTGGTGCTGGCGGGTCAGGGCTTTTCCGGGTTTGGTCAGACCATTTCCAACGTTCCGTTGACCGTCGTTCAGTTGACGGATGATTTTTCCAATCGCCCGGCAATTTCGGTATCCCCGGACACGAACCTGCCTTATGCCAATTCGTGGGATGGGGAAGTTTACGGCAATGTTTCCAACGCCACCTTCGAGGCGGATGAACCGTATATTACCGGGGTTTCCAGTGGGCAAACCGTTTGGGGGACTTGGACGCCGCCCTTCACGGTCGTTGGTCCTCCGATCCCCCCCAGCGGAGCCTTCCCCCAAAACGTCCCTTTCATCCCGCTAAAAGGCACGGTTACAATGTCCGTGGGGGCAGACAGTTTCAGCCCGTTGCTGACGGTTTACACGGGCGACGACCTGCCGTCGCTTGCGCTGGTGGCCAGCAATAATTACGAGGCGTGTTACTCAGATGGCGACTGCGGCTGCCATTGGCGCGAACGCAGTCAAATCACGTTCCATGTGGCGGCGGGGCAGGCGTATCAGATTTGTGTGGATTCGGCGATCATCACGGACGCGGCGTGGGGGGTGGAACAATTGCCAGCAGGAACTTATCCGAGCGGCGCATTTCAGTGGGCCTACCAGTTGGACGAGAATTTGAATGGCACCATTTATTGGCCGTTTTACGTGGTCCAGCAGACGACCAATATTCCGGCCGGCGGCCCTTTCACCCTGGATTTGCAATTCACGGCCTCGCCTCCGAATGATGATTTTGCCAATCGCCTCAAGCTTTCCGGCACCCGTATTTCCCTACTGGCCCCGAATGCCGGGGCCAACAAGGAAGTGGGCGAGCCGGATTACGGGGGCAACTCCGGCGGAAGTTCCGTCTGGTATTCCTGGACCGCTCCGGCCTCCGGGCGGGTGACTATTTCGACCAACGCCATTGCGGCTTATGCCCCACCCTCGTCCGGTGACGGCAGTGTTTATGGAGAGGTATCTACAATATATTATGTAAATCCTACGCCCACCTGCGGTGATGAATTTGACCAGAATCCGCCGCCGGTCTTTTATCCGGTCTTTGGGGTTTATACCGGCACCAATGTCGCGGCTTTGACGACGGTCAATGTGCTGCCGCTGGGACTCGCCGCGTATCCCTATGCGCTGGAATTCGACGCGGTCAAGGGGCAGACGTATCAAATCGCCTTTGATGGGAATCAGGGGGCCACGGGGATCATCCCGCTTTATCTCGAACTGACCACGCCGCCGGCCAACAGCGTTTTTAAAAACCGGCTGCAACTCCATGGCGTCAGCGTGGCGGCCTCCGCGTATAACGCCGGGGCGGTTCATCAGGCCGGGGAACCATTCCTACCGGGTTCCATCGGGAAAAATGTGTGGTGGTCGTGGACGGCCCCCGTCACCGGCGTGGTTTCCCTGGATTTGACCGGTAGTGACTATGCGTTCCCCGTGGGGGTGTTCACGGGCTTGAGCCCGGCCGGCTTGCAAGTGGTGGCCGAAGGCGTCGGCACGCTGGCGTTTAATGCGGTGCAAGGGGTGACCTACCAAATTGCGGTGGGCGATGCCGAGGGGTTAACCGGGGCGATTGCCTTGAGCCTGGAAGGGCCGGTGGTGGACCTGGCCTTGGAGCGGAAACAAACCTACGGCAACGTACTCTATTTGAACTATGGTTCGACTTTCGGCGAAGTGGTGGCGTTATTGTCTTCGACCGACCAAACCCAGTGGACCATTGCCCAAACCAAAACTGCCCAACAAAAAACGGTGCAATTTGAGGTTCATCCGGCGTCCGCCGCGAAAGGGGTTTATTTTCGCGCCATCATTTTTGATCGCACGGGCGAATAGTTTGCGCGAAGCGTTCGGCTAACCGCCGGGGTGGGTTGCCAGCATGAGCCCTTGAAGCGGGATGTGTCTGCGATGTGGAACAGGCACTACTTGATGGTGCGGCGGGCGGCCCGCCTGCCGCCCGGACGACGGCCCAGATTTTTCAGAACGGGTAAACAAGGCTGACTTGGCCAACGGTCGGACGGTTTGTCCGCCGGGCGGGATGCCCGCCGCTACTGCGGTTGGCCGCTCAGCCGACGGCGATGTTCACCATGCGCTTGGGGACGATGATGACTTTCTTGATGGCCTTGCCGCCGATGAATTGTTGCACTTTCGCGGACGCCAGGGCGGCGGCTTCGATGGTGGCGTTATCGGCGTCGGCCGCGACTTTAATGACGTCGCGGAATTTGCCGTTCACCTGCACGGGCATTTCAATTTCGGTCTCGATCAGCAGCGCGGGGTCGAATTTCGGCCAGGCGGTGTAGGCCAGGGCGGTCGGGACGGAGAGTTTGGCCCAGAGTTCCTCCGCCAGGTGCGGGGCGAAGGGTTGCAGCAATTGCAGGAACGGCGTCAGCACGGCCACGGGTTTGGTCTCCCAGGTGATGGCCTCGTTCACAAACACCATCATGGCGGAAATGGCGGTGTTGAACCGCAGGGCGTCCAGGTCTTCGGTGACTTTTTTGATGCAGGCGTGCAGGGTTTTGAGCTGCGCGGGGGTGGCGGCCACGGCTTGGATGGCCGGATTCAGTTGGATGAGGCCCAGCAGGGCGTCCGGTTGGGCGGCGGGCATGGTGGTCTCGGCCTGTTCATAGGCGGTCTCACTCGACTCATCCACGAACAAGCGCCAGACGCGGCCGAGAAAGCGATAGACGCCCTCGACGCCCTTGGTGTTCCAGGGCTTCACCATTTCCAGCGGGCCCATGAACATTTCGTAGAGGCGGAACGCATCCGCGCCGTATTCGGCCAGGACGTCGTCGGGGTTCACCACGTTGCCACGGGACTTGGACATTTTCTGACCGTCCTCGCCCAGAATCAGCCCCTGGTTGACCAGCTTATAAAAGGGTTCCGGCGTGGAGACGTGGCCCAGATCGAACAACACCTTGTGCCAGAACCGAGCGTATAACAGATGTAATACGGCGTGTTCGGTGCCGCCGACGTAGAGGTCCACGCCCGGACGGGTTGGAGGGTTGGAGGGTTGGAGGGTTGAAGCGTTGCATGATTTGCCAGCGCCCAACCAGTATTGTTCGGCTTCGTTGCCGACGAAGGCGGCGGCGTTTTTGGCATCGGTATAACGCAGATAATACCAGCAACTGCCGGCCCATTGGGGCATGGTGTTGGTCTCGCGCGTGGAGCCGTCGGGCAGGGTCAGCCAATCCTTCGCCCGGGCGAGCGGCGGCTGGCCGTCGGTCGTGGGCTTGTAATCTTCCAGCGTGGGCGGCAGCACGGGCAGCACGCTTTCCGGCAGCGCCTCGTGATACAAATTCCCGGCGGCATCCCGCTGCCAAACAATCGGGAATGGCTCGCCCCAATACCGCTGGCGGCTGAACAGCCAGTCGCGCAATTTGAAATTGACGGTTTTGTGGCCCAAGCCTTTTTCCGCGAGCCAGGCGGTGATTTTTGCCTTGGCCTCGGGTGTGGTCAGGCCGGTGATGAAACCGGAATTGACGGCGATGCCGTCGTCCGTGTAGCCCTGCCATTCGGTTTTGGGATCCGCGGGCTGAACGACCTGAATGACCGGTAGGTTGAATTTCTGGGCGAAATCGAAGTCGCGCGTATCGTGCGCGGGTACGGCCATGATGGCACCGGTGCCATAGCTGGCGAGAACGTAGTCGGCAATCCAGACGGGGATTTTTTCGCCATTGACCGGGTTGAGGGCGTAGGCACCGGTGAAGACGCCGGATTTTTCCTTGGCGAGTTCGGTGCGTTCGAGGTCGGATTTGCCGGCGGCAAACGCCTGATATTGTTTCACGGCCTCGGCCTGTTCGGGCGTGGTGATTTGGGCGACCAGCTTGTGTTCCGGCGAGAGCACCATATACGTGGCGCCAAACAAGGTGTCGGGCCGGGTGGTGAAGACCCGGATTTTTTCGGACGACCCGGCGATTTGAAAATCCACTTCCGCGCCTTCGCTGCGGCCGATCCAGTTGCGCTGCATTTCCTTGAGCGAATCGCTCCAGTCAATGATCGCCAAATCGGCGAGCAGTTTTTCCGCGTAGGCGGTGATGCGCAGCATCCATTGGCGCATGGGTTTGCGGATGACGGGAAAGCCGCCCACTTCGCTCTTGCCGTCAATGACCTCCTCGTTGGCCAGCACGGTGCCGAGTTCCGGGCACCAATTCACCGGCGCTTCGCTGACGTAGGCCAGGCGTTTGGCGTCGCGGAAGGCGCGGCGCTGGTCGTCCGACTGGCAATCGGTGGGTAACGTCAGCGTTTCAATTGGTTCGGCCTTGTTCGTGGCGGGATTGAACCAAGAATTATATAGTTTGAGAAAAATCCACTGGGTCCACTTGAAATAATCGGGGTCGGTGGTGGCGAGTTCGCGGGACCAGTCGTAGCTGAAACCGAGGGATTTGATCTGGCGCGTGAAGTTGGCGATGTTGGCCTCGGTGGTGACGCGCGGGTGCTGGCCGGTCTTGACGGCATATTGCTCGGCGGGCAGGCCGAAGGAATCCCAGCCCATGGGGTGGAGCACGTTGAATCCGCAGGCGCGGCGGTAGCGCGCCAGAATGTCGGTGGCGGTGTAGCCCTCGGGATGCCCCACATGCAACCCCGCGCCGCTGGGATACGGGAACATGTCGAGGATGTAATATTTGGGCGGGGCCTGGCGGCCGGAGGTCATGGCGTCCGCGCCGTGGCGCTGGGCGAAGGGATGGCCGGCGGGAACGGTTTCGCCGGGGTTAAACGCGCGGAACGCCGCCTGGCCGGCCCAGGTCTGCTGCCACTTCGGTTCAATCAAATGAAACGGATATTGTCTGCGACTGCTTGCCATAGAGCGGGGATTATGGGCGCAAACGCGGGCGGTGGGCAATGGTTAATGAGCGGCGTAACGGATTGCAAAGCGTCGCGTGGTGACATTATAGGGGTGGGTGGGTCGAAGGGACGGCAAGGCCCTCATTCAGAGCCTCCTCACGTCGGCACCTACGAGATCAAGGGGGCCGGGCCGTCATCGCCGTTGCCAGGGGGGCGGGCATCAGGCACCATGCGGGGGCGGACTTGGCAACCCAATGACCCCCAAATCGTTCATGCTCATCGCCGGCGAGGCCAGCGGTGACTTGCTGGCCGGTGAACTGGTGTCGGCGCTCAAACAAGCGCCCGGCGCGGGGTCCGGCGTGAAGTTCTTTGGCGCGGGCGGACCGCGCATGGCGGCGGCCGGGGTGAAGCTGGCCCTGGACCTGACGCAGCACGCGGTGATCGGCCTGGACATGCTCAAAAAATATTTTGAGGGCCAACACTGGTTCAATCAACTGCTGGCGCTGGCCATCGAGCGCAAGCCGGATGCGGTGATCGGGGTGGATTACGGTTTTTTTAATCTGCGGTTTGGCCGGGCGGTCAAGGCCTGGGTGCGGCGGCATCCGGAATCGGGTTGGAACCCGAAAATCATTCAGTTTGTCTCGCCGCAGGTCTGGGCCTCGCGCCCGGGGCGGGCGCAGCGGTTGGAGGCGGACTACGATTTGTTGCTGAGCATTTTCCCGTTTGAGAAGGCCTGGTATTCGCAGCGGGCGCCGAAATTGCGCGTGGCGTTTGTCGGGCACCCGCTGCTGGACCGCCTCCAACCGCCCCGGCAGCGCCCCATCCCGGCGGGCAAACCGCCGCGGGTTTTGCTGTTGCCGGGCAGCCGCCGGCGCGAGTTGCAACGGCATTTGCCGGTGATGCTGGACGCCTGGCGGCGGATTCAGGGCCAACTGCCGGACGCCCAGGCGAAGCTGGTGCTGCCCGACGAGAATCTGGTGCCGCTGGCCCGAGCGCTGCGGATGCCGATTTCGATGGGGATACAAATTGGCGGGCTGCCGGCCGCGTTGAATTGGGCGGATGCAGCCATGGCCAAAACCGGCACCGTGACGATGGAGTGCGCGTTATTCGGCGTGCCGACGGTGACGTTGTACAAGACGTCGTGGCTGACTTACGAAATCGGCCGGCGCATTGTCACCGTCAAATATCTGACCATGCCCAACCTGCTGGCGGGCGAGGAAATCATGCCGGAATTCGTGCAGCACAACGCCATCGGTTGGAATCTCGCCCACGCCATGCTGCGGCTGTTGCAGGACAATCAGCGGCGGGAATATGTCAAAAAGCGGCTGGCGCAGGTGGTCTCCACGCTCGGCGCGCCCGGTGCCGCCCGGCGGGCGGCGGAGGAGATACGAAAGTTATATTCATGAAAGACCTCACCGACCCCGTTTGGATCAAGGTGAAGGGCGGATTGTTCCTGGGGCTCGGGCTGCTGGCGGCGGCGCTGCTGCTGGCGGACGCGCCCACGCTGAAGGACGCCGGCCTGCTGGCGCTCACGGTCTGGGCGTTCTGCCGGGCCTATTATTTTGCATTTTACGTGATCGAACATTATGTGGACCCGGGCCAGAAATATTCGGGGCTGGGTTCGTTCCTGAAATATCTGCTGAAACGGCGGCGGTGATTTTGACTTTTATCCCGCGCCGAACTAATCTTCCCCCATGGAATCATTGCACGCGCCCTGGCGGATCGAATACATCCTCGCGCCCAAGCCGAAACTGGACGATAGCATTTTCACCCGCATTGCACAATCCGCAGACGACGAGGGGAATTATGTGATCATCCGCGACCGCACCTGTTTTGCCGTACTCAATCTCTATCCCTATAACGGCGGTCATCTGATGGCGGTGCCGTATAAACAGGTGGCCGACCTGAACGGCCTCACGGAGGAGGAACTGGCGGATTTATGGAAGCTGACCCGGCGCTGCATCAATGCGCTGACGCAGGTGATGAAGCCGGACGGCTTCAATGTGGGCATCAACCTCGGCCGGGTGGCCGGGGCGGGCATCGTGGAACACCTGCACATCCACGTGGTGCCGCGCTGGACCGGGGACACGAACTTCATGCCGGTGATCGCCAACACGGGCGTGCTGCCCGAGGCGATGAAGGAAGTGGCGGCGAAGCTGCGGGCGGAACTGGCGAAGTGAACTGCTCAAAACATGAGCGCGACAGAATTTATCGAACAATTCAAGGCGCTGCCCGCCGATGAACGGGCAAAGGTGGCCAGGTTTGTGGTGGAGCACGATGATTCGTGGGTGCCTGAATCCCTCAAGGAGGGAATGCAGGCCGCCGCCGAGGGCCGGTTTGTGGACATGGAAACCGTTTTGAGCGCCACTCCATCTCCGTGCCGAAACGAAAGTTTCATGCGCCGGTGATCGGCACGGCCATTTTCATCTTTGCCAAGTTCGTCCTGATGGTTTAGTTTTTCGACGTGAACACAGTGCCAGACATGAGCACGATACAGGACATCGAAACGGCAATCCAGCGGCTGGACGACCAAGCCCTGGGAAAGTTGTCAGACTGGTTTGATGACTATCTCGCGGAAAAGTGGGAGGGCCGTTTCAATGCCGACGCGGAGGCGGGCCGGTTGGACAAACTGGGCGATGCCGCTGACCGCGCGTTTGAGCAGGGCCAGTGCCGTCCGTTATGACTCATTTCACGACGCCGGAGTTCTGGCGGTATTTCAATGGTTTGCCGGAGGATGTCCGGCGGCTCGCCGAAAAAGATTTTGAACTGCTCAAGGAAAACCCCCGGCATCCTTCGTTGCGTTTTAAAAAAGCGGGCAATTATTGGACGGCGCGCGTTGGCGTACACTATCGCGCCCTGGCCAAGGAACGCGCCGAGGGGCTGCTTTGGTTCTGGATCGGTCATCATTCGGAATACGACCGGCTGTTGTCATAAATCAATGGCCCATCTTTGCAATAAATAATGCCCACGCTCACCCTCCATTACGAAAACGCGCGGTTTGCGCAACAGTTGTTCAACCATGAACCGCGCAATCTGCAGGCGCTGGAAACCGAGTTGGGCGTCAAGGCGACCGCCCGCGAAGGCTGGATCAAACTCGAGGGCCCGGAGGACGCCGTGGAACGCACCAAGCAACTGTTCACCTCGCTCGAGAGTTTATTGAAGGCCGGTTCGCCGGTGAAGAACCGCGAGTTCACCCACGCCCTGAACGTGGTGAAAAACGAGGGCGGCGAGACCCTCCGGAACCTGGTCAGCGACCGGGTGCAAACCCACGACCGCAAGCCCGGCGTGGTGCCCAAGACCATCGGCCAGAAAAAATACGCGGACGCCATCCGCAAACATGACATCACGTTCGGCATCGGCCCGGCGGGCACGGGCAAGACCTACCTGGCGGTGGCCCTGGCCCTGGCGGCGTTGCGCGAAGGCGCCGTTTCCCGGATCATTCTGACCCGCCCGGCGGTGGAGGCCGGCGAGGCGCTGGGCTTTTTGCCCGGCGATCTCTACGAAAAAATCACGCCCTACCTCCGCCCGCTGCACGACGCCCTGCATGACATGCTGCCGGCCGAGGAACTCCAGAAGCACACCGAGCGCGGGACGATTGAAATCGCCCCGCTGGCCTACATGCGCGGCCGCACGCTGAACGGGGCGTATATCATTCTGGACGAAGCGCAGAACTCCACCACCGAGCAGATGCTGATGTTTCTCACCCGGCTGGGCCACGGTTCCAAGGCGGTCATCACTGGTGACGAAACCCAGGTGGACCTCCCGCCGCACAAGAATTCCGGCCTGATCGAGGCCCACCGCGCGCTGCGCCACACCGAAGGCATCGCCATCGTGGAATTCTCGAAACGGGACGTGGTGCGGCATCCGCTGGTGCAGCGCATCATCCAGGCTTACGAGGAACACCGCGGCCAGCTCAAAGTCTGAACGCATGACGCTGACCATCGCCAACCGCCAGCGCGGCCGCAAAATCAACGTCCGCCGCCTGCGGGAAATCACGGCGGCGCTCCTCGCTGACCTGGCGGGGCCGGAAGCCGAACTCGAAATCAATTTGGTCAGCCCCGCACAAATGGCGCGGGTGAACCAGACGTTTCTCCAACACGCGGGCCCGACCGATGTCATCACGTTTGATTACCGGGAGACGGTGACCGACGACGATTTGCACGGCGAATTGTTCATCTGCCCCGCCGTGGCGGTGGCGCAGGCCCGGGAATTTGGCACCGACTGGCGTTCCGAACTGGTGCGCTATGTGATCCACGGGCTGCTCCATCTGCGGGGCCATGACGACCGGGAACCCGCCGCGCGCCGCCGGATGAAACAGGCGGAGGGGCGGCGGTTGCGGGACATGTCCCGCCGCTTTGCCTTGAGCCGGTTGTGAGTTTGCTTTAACCTCCGTCATGGTTAAAAGAAGTCTTCCTGCCCGCTGGCAGGCCAATTTTCTGACCGGGTTTTTCATCGCCCTGCCGGCCATCATTTCGCTGGCCATCATCAAATGGGTGTTTGGCACCATCGCCAGCATCACGGACACGCTGTTGTTCTTTTTGCCGCGCTACATCACCCACGAGACCCCCGGGCAGGATTCGGCCCTGTGGTATCTGCACACCACCAAACCGGTGTTGGAGGCGTATCCCGATGCCGGCCAAGGTCCGGTGCTCTGGTATTGGAGCATCGTGTCGCTGATCATCGCCATTCTGTTAATCAGCATTCTGGGGCGGCTGGCGCGCAATTATTTCGGCCGCAAAGTCATCCAATGGACCAATGACCTCATGTTGAGCATCCCCCTCTTCAACAAGGTCTATGCCACGATCAAACAGGTTAACGAAGCCTTTTCGACCGGCGGCAAGAACTCGTTCAAGACGGTCGTCATGGTCGAGTTTCCGCGCGCGGGCATGTATTCGGTCGGTTTTTTGACCAGCGAACAACAGCACCCGGACGTCTTCAAAGCCCGGGAAAGAATCGTGTGCGTGTTCATTCCCACCACGCCCAATCCCACCTCAGGCTTCATGGTGCTGGTGCCGGAGGAACAGGTCGTCCGCCTGGACATGTCGGTGGCCGATGGTTTGAAATACATCGTCAGCCTTGGCTCCATTCCCCCGGAACACGGCCCGGGCGCGCGCCCCCATGATTGAGAACGCCACTGGTCTCATCCTCCGCACCCGGCTGCTCACCGAGACGAGTCTGATCGTGCATTGGTTGACGCCGGCGGCGGGCCGGATCGCCACCGTGGCCAAGGGCGCGCGCCGCCATAAGTCGCCGTTTCAAGGCAAGCTGGACCTGTTTTACCAGGCCGATTTTTCCTTCGCCCGCAGCCGCCGCTCGGAACTGCACACCCTGCGCGAAGTGCGTTTGCAGGCGACCCGCGAACCCATTCGCAAGGATATGCAACGGCTGCAACAGGCGGCCTACGCCACCGCCCTGGTGGAGGACGCCACGGAAACGGACACGCCCCTGCCGGAGATCTTTGAACTCCTGCGCGATTTCCTGGACCATCTCTGCCAGTCGGAACCCGCCCCATCCCTGATCGCCGCCCTGGAATTAAAAATTCTGCGCGAGGCCGGACTGCAACCCCCTTGGTCGGAGACCAATCTGCCGCCGGGCACCCAAAAGGCGGCGACCACACTCATGGAGGGGGACTGGACAACCGGTAACCGGCTCAAACTGACCCCGGCCCAAACCGGTGAATTGCACGGTTTTTTGCAGGGCTTCATCCGCTTTCACCTTGGCCGGCTGCCCCGCGGACGCGCGGCGGCGTGGGCCTGAATTTTCATGAATCCCCCCCGCGACATCCAACTAATCCTCCTCAGCGACATCCATTACGCGGCGGCGGCGGAACGCGCGCGCGGCAATGATTATGAAATCCGCGTCATCCAAAACCCGCTCGTCCGCGCCTTTGCCCGGCTCTACCGCAATTTCATCTGGATGCGCCATCCGCTCGAACGCGGCCGGCAACTGGACCGGTTTCTGGCGGAATGCGGCCCGGCGGAGCATGTAATTGTGAACGGCGATCACGCCTGCGATTCCGCCTTCATCGGGCTCAGCGACCCGGCCTCGCTGGCGAGCGCCCGGGAATGTTTTGATAAAATCAAAGCCAAATTCGGCGACCGCGCCCATTTTGTGTTTGGCGATCACGAGTTGGGGAAAAAGACCATGTTCAGCGGTCTGGGCGGGATGAAACTGGCCGGCTGGCACGCCTGCACCGAACAACTGGGCCTGAAACCGTTGTGGCGGTTGGATCTCGGAAAATATGTGCTGCTGGCCGTGTGTTCGCCGCTGATTGCCCTGCCCGCCGGTCAGGCGGACACGCTGCCGGAGGAATGGCCGGAGTGGCAGCGCTTGCGCGCGGAACACCTGGCCGGCCTCCGCGTCATCTTTGACGCGCTCCAAGCGGACCAACGCGTCATCCTGTTTTGTCACGACCCCACCGCCCTGCCCTTTTTGGCGCAGGAAGCGTCCGTGCGCCGCCGCCTGCCGCAAATCGAAGCCACCATCATCGGCCATCTGCACACGAATCTGATACTGTGGAAAAGCCGGCTGCTGTCCTGGCTGCCGCCCATTCGCTTCCTTGGACCCACGGTCGCGAAATTATCGGCGGCGCTCAGCCAATCGCGCCACTGGCGGCCGTTCAAGGTCCGGCTCTGCCCCGCCCTCGGCGGCATTCAACTGCTGAACGACGGTGGTTATTATACGGTCAACCTCGACCCGGCGGCGCAACGCCCGGCGGAGTTCGTGTTTCATCCCCTGCGGCGGTAACGGCAACTTCGCTCCAGAATTGCTCTTGGGAAAGGGCGGCGGACGGATTCCGTTCGTAGTGGAGCCAGCGTTTTTCCAATTCCAAACGATGGGCCAAGGGCGCGGGCAAGGCTTCCGGGTGGCGAATCGAAGCGGCCAGTGCATCGGCCAATTCCAACCGCTCGAGATCCGTCAGTTGGTCAAAATTGGGGATGTCCTTGACACTCATGAGTTCAATCCACCGGCAGCCGCAATCAGCTTGAGGACCGCTTCCACGGCGGCTTCGGTCTTCACAAATTGCACCGCCCCGCCACGGGGTTTGATTTCCACTTCGCCTTTGGCCAGGGACTTTTCGCCCAGGCCAACACGAATCGGGAAACCCACCAGGTCGGCGTCCTTGAATTTCACGCCGGGGCGGTCGTCGCGGTCATCGAGGATCACGTCCACGCCTTGGACTGTCAGTTCGGCGTAAATCTTTTCGGCGAGTTGCATCGCGGCGCTTTCGGGAGCGACGCTCAGGGGGGTGATGCACACTTGATACGGGGCCACGTTCAAGGGCCAAATGATGCCGTCCTTGTCGTTGCTCTGTTCGATCACGGCTTGCAGGGTCCGGGTGACGCCGATGCCGTAACAGCCCATTACGGAGGGTTTGCGCACGCCGGTTTCGTCCAGGAATGTGGCGTTAAGTTTCTCGCTGTATTTGGTGCCGAGCTTGAAGACGTGGCCGACCTCGATGGCGCGGCGGATCTTCAGCGGTTTACCGCATTTAACGCAGGGTTCCCCGGCGCTGACGGTGCGCAGATCAAACCAGGCGGAGACTTTGATGTCGCGTTCAATGGACACGCTGCGGTAATGGAAGCCATCCTCATTCGCGCCGGTGGTCATGTCATTCGCCCCGTGCAGACGTTCATCGGCATACACTTTGACGTCCGCCGGGACGTTCACCACGGCCCCGAGCGAACCGGGTTTGGCCCCCAGGGTGGACTGACATTCCTCCGGCGTGGCCGGGCGCACGGCCACCGCCCCGGTGCGGGCCAGGAACTTCGTTTCATTCAACTGGTCGTCGCCGCGAATCAACACCAGCACGGCCTCGCTGTCGGCGATATACACGAGGGTCTTGATCTGGCGATTGGCCGGCACGCCATACGGAGCCTTGCTCAAGGCCTCAATGGTGACCACGCCGGGCGTGGCAAATTTCTCGAGGGCCGGCCCCGCCTCGCGCGCGGCCGTTTTGGGGATGCCGCTGGTGGCCTTTTCGATGTTCGCCGCGTAACCGCAGGCTTCGCAGAAAGCCACTTCGTTTTCGCCGGTCTCGGCCGGGACCATGAATTCGTGCGAATGATTGCCGCCGATCACGCCGGTGTCCGCCTCGACGGGAAACGCCTTGAGGCCGCACCGGGCGAAAATGCGGGTGTAGGCGTCATACATCTTCTGGTAGCTCGCCATGGCGCCGTCATCCGTGGTGTCGAAGGAATAGGCGTCCTTCATGATGAACTCCTTGGCGCGCATCAGGCCGAAGCGCGGGCGGATTTCGTCGCGGAATTTCAGGCTGATCTGGTAGAAATTCTTGGGCAACTGGCGGTAGGAATTGATTTCGTTCGCGGCCAGGGTGGTGATGACCTCCTCGGCCGTGGGGCTTAGAAACCACTGGCGGCCGGAGCTGTCCTTGACCTTGAAGAGGACGTTGCTGGCGGTTTCGGCGCGGCCGCTCTGCTCCCAGATTTCGGGCGGCTGGAGGGCGGGCATGAGCACTTCAATCGCGCCGGCGCGGTCCATCTCCTCGCGGATGATGTGCTCGATCTTGCGCAACGCGCGCAGGCCCAGCGGGAGAAAAGTGTAAACGCCGCCGGCGAGTTTGCGGATGAGCCCGGCCCGGAGCAACAGCTTGTGCGAAACGATTTCCGCATCCGCCGGCGCATCGCGCAGCGTCGGAACCAATGTTTGTGTCCACTTCATGTTTGTTCATGGTAACCGAAAACGAGGCGGGAAATGAAGTCTTTTCGGCGGGGATTTGGGCCTCAGGGCGCATTTTGCTGCCCCCGAATCGCCCATATCCAAATCAGCGGATTATCCGAAGCTCCTGAGCCCCACCGGGTTCAACGGCCTGCAGGTTTGTCCCGCAGAGCGGGATGCGAGACAGCAGACTTGGAAGTCTGCGTTACTCTGCGTCCGTTGGTGGAAACCGGGGGCAGTGCCAGGATGCGCCCGGGGCCTCAATCCCTGGCGAAAGGGTGTCCGGTTTTACGATTGAACGGTTCCACCCCGGGTTGGTCTGATTTCAATTGAGATCGGGCGTCAGAGAGCGGGGGGGATGCCGCCGGTGCCGGCCGATTTGAAGCGCGAAATCCGTTGGCCCGGTGCGGGGTCTTGCAATATGCTGATTTAACAATGGGTAACCGTTTTAAACAACCACTGTGGCTGGTGCCGCTGATGATTGCCGGACTGGTGGCAGTCTTCGGCTGGTGGGGCAACCTCCGTTTGCAGGACACCATCGAGGACCAGCTCAAGGACCAGTTGAACGCCACGCTCAATGCCAACGTCACCGCGCTGCAAATCTGGACGACCAATCAAATCAAGTTCGCCACCCTGCTGGCGGCGGAACCCGCCGTGCGCACCGCCGGGGTCCACCTCTTGGAAAACCCGGCCCCGGCCGGCCCCGACCGACGACCGGGGATGGACGCGGCCAAGTTTGCCAACTATATACAGCCCCGGATGAACCAGATGGGCTATGAAATCGCCCAGTTGGTGGACATGGATTACCGGGTGGCGGCCAGTTCCGGGCGCATCCGGCTGCCGGTGGGCACGCCGATTGTGGATGCGCAAACCAATAAATTTGCGGAATTGTTTTCCTCCGACGAACCGGTCCTGATCACCCCGTTCAGGCCGGATCCGGGCTTCGACCGGCTGGGGCCGGGAGGCGGTTTCGGTCCGGGGGGCACCAATCAATTCCGCCGGTTCTGGCGGACGCTTCCGCCGCCGCCCACCGGCGGCCGGCGCGGCGACCGCACGCTCATGCAGGTGGCCGCCCCGGTGCGGGACACCAACGGGGTCGTGCGGGGCGCGCTGGCCCTGGTCATTGACCCGGACATGGAATTTTCCAAAATCCTCTCGGTTGCGCGTTCAGGGGACTCCGGGGAAACCTATGCGTTTGATCAGACCGGGCTGCTGCTTTCCGACAGCCGGTTTGACGCCCAATTGCACCGCCTGGGCCTGCTCAACCCGACCAACACGAGTTCCGCCCTGGAAGTGCGTCTGCACGATCCGGGCGGCGACCTGGCGGCGGGGTATCAGCCCACGAACGCCGAAGCCGCCAGCCGGCTGCTCGTCCGCATGGTGGCGGAAGCAGTAGATGGGCTGGACGGCGTTGAGGTGCGGCCCTTTCGGGATTACCGCGGGGTGCCGGTGGTGGGGGCCTGGCGCTGGCTGCCGCAACTGGGCTTTGGCGTGGCCACGCAGATTGACGCGGATGAAGCCTACCGGCCGCTGCACGTGGTGCGACTGTTGTTTCTCATGCTGTTGCTGCTGCTCATCCTCTGCGCCATCGGGATGTTTCTGTTTTCCTATGCGAACGTCAGCTCGCGCCGGCGGTTGAGCGAGGCGGAATTGAAATTGAAACAACTCGGTCAATATACGCTGGAGGAGAAAATTGGCGAGGGGGGCATGGGGGTGGTCTATCGGGCGCGCCATGCGCTGATGCGGCGGGACACCGCCGTGAAACTGCTCCTGCCCAGCCGGGCGGATCCGGCGGCCATCGAACGCTTCGAGCGGGAAGTCTGCCTGACCTGCCAGTTGACGCATCCCAACACGATCCAGGTCTATGATTACGGGCACACCCCGGACGGCGTTTTTTATTATGTCATGGAATATCTGCGCGGGCTGAACCTGCACGAGTTCGTCACCCGCTTCGGTCCGCCACCCGAGGCGCGGGTGATTCACATCCTCACGCAGGTGTGCGATTCCCTGGCCGAGGCGCACGCGCTGGGGCTGATCCACCGCGACGTCAAGCCCGGCAATATTTTTCTGTGTGACCGCGGCGGCATCCCCGATTGCGTGAAGGTGCTGGATTTCGGGCTGGTGCAGGAATATCGCGCGGAACAGCGCCAGCAGATGAAGCTGGCGGGCCAGGACGTTTTGGAGGGCACCCCCTGGTTCATGCCGCCGGAAGCCATCGCGGATGCCACCGCCAGTGACCCGCGCAGCGACCTTTATTCCGTGGGCGCACTGGCTTATTATCTGTTGACCGGCACTTACGCCTACGATGGCGCGACGGTCCGGGAAATCCATGACAAGCAACTGGCCGGCCCGCCGCCCCCGCCCAGTCAGCGGACGACCCAACCCGTCAGCGCCCCCCTGGACTGGATTATTCTGTCCTGTCTGGCCGCCGATCCGGCGGCGCGTCCGCAAAGCGTGCTGGAATTGCGCGAATTATTGCGCGCCACCCCGCATGCGGGGGAGTGGACCCTCCGGGAACAGACCGATTGGTGGGTGCAATTCCACCGCCAACCGGTGGTGAACATCCCGGCCCTGGATGACGCCGTCACCCCCATGGCCACGGTGAAGATTGACATCAACACGCGGCTGCACTGACGGTGGCTACCCGCGGAAAATCGAATAGGCCCAGGGCGAGCAGAACAGGGGCACATGATGGGCGGCCCCGGCGTCGGCGATGCCGATGCGCACGGGAATTTGATCGAGAAAGCGCAATTTGGGCAGGACCGTGCCTTTGGCGGTGAAATAATCGCCCGCATGAAAAACGATTTCATACAGGCCCGGCTGCATTTCGTCCGCACTGAGGAGGGGTTGCTCGGTGCGGCCCTCGGCATTGGTGCGGGCGGTGGTCACCAATACGCGGTCGTCGCGGGTGATGGACCACAATTCAATCTTCATTCCTTGCGCGGGGCATCCGTGCGCCGTGTCTAAAACCTGGGTGCTTAGTTTTGCAGGCATACCGGCACAGTAAAACCCCCGCGCCCGCGAATCAACCTATTTTAAGGAGCCATGCCATTGTTATTTTTGGCCCACAGGATGGCGGGGTCGGTCCGGGGCAGATCATAACGAAACGCACGGTTGCGCAGTTTGAGGGCGTGCCCGTCAAAAAACGTTGCGTTCACCTGGCCGCCGTGCCGGGGCACCGACCGGCCATCCCCGACCTTGAACGACGTGGGATCGCTTGGCACCCGGAAATAGGCGCAACCAGTGCCCGGAGTTTCCTGCCAGGTATCCGGGTCGGGGTCGCTGGGATCAGAACTTGGGTTGTTAATTGCCGACGCATCGGCAAAGACGATGGACTGGCTGGGAACGGTCACCTGGTTTTCCAAACAGCGATTGTAAACCGGAAACGACACCCCTGGCAGCGCCGCCAGCCAGCCGAACTCGGGAAAATTCATACCGATGCCCAGGGGGTTGACGGCACTGTCCGCCCAGCCATGGCCGTCGGTCGAGGGCAGCGTCAGCCAGGGGCAATTATAGAGGTTTTGCCCGGTGGCGAGGCCGCCCAGCCGGAATTGATCCTCCCACCAGAGATGATTCGGGTCTTGTATGATGAAGCCATTGGCATTGTAGGTCCACGTGCCCGCGCCGGGATACCCTTGTTGCACCCACAACGGCACCATCACCCCGTGGTTGTCATCCAGATACAATTTGGTCGCCAGCATGATCTGCCGCATGTTGTTCAGGCAGGCGATGCTCTTGGTCCGGTCCTTGGCCCGGGCCAAGGCCGGCAGCAGCAACGACGCCAAAATGGCAATGATGGCAATGACCACCAGCAGTTCGATCAACGTGAACGCCCGCCGCTTTTTCATGCCTGATATGACACCACCTGTGAAGTTTGGTTTCAACTTATTATTATATGTCCGCCGAAGGACCAAACCGGACAACTATTACACGCGCGCGGTGGGAACAGGATGCGTCCGTCCTCATCCCGGCGACTCCTCTGAGAGGAGGGATGGGTTCGGCCGACCCGGATGTTTACAACGGTTGCGGCGATTGTCCGCCCAGGCGTTCATCGCGCATCGCGCCCATCCCGGATAAAACCCGCTTTGCCAAATCCGGCGGCTGTGGTAAAGGTAGGGGGTGAATTTTTTGGTCCAACGCAGTGAGTTGTGCGACATTTACGAACAGGTCGCGGCGGGCGAACGCATTTCCGACGCCGCCGCGCTGCGGCTGTTTGAATCGCGCGACCTGAACGCCCTCGGCGCCATCGCCGATCTGGCCCGGCAACGGAAGAACGGCAACCGCGCCAGCTACATCGTCAACCGCTACATCAATTACTCGAATTATTGCATCCTCTCGTGTCAGTTCTGCTCGTTTGCCCGGAAGAAGCGGGATGCGGACGGTTTCGAGCTGTCGGGGCCGCAAATCGTGGCGAAGGCCCGCGAGGCGCTGGCGCTGGGCATCACGGAACTGCACATTGTCGGCGGGCTGCACCCATCGCTGCCGTTCAGCTATTATACGGAGATGCTCGGCGCGCTCAAGGCGCTGGATGCGCGGCTGCAATTGAAATGTTTCACGGCGATTGAAATCCTGCACCTGGCGTGGCTGGCCAAAAAGTCCGTGGAACAAACGCTGGTGGAATTGAAGGCCGCCGGGCTGGACTCACTCACCGGCGGCGGTGCGGAAATTTTCCGCAAGGAAGTCCGTTCCGCCATTGCCAAGGGCAAGGAATCAGCCGCGGAATATCTGGACGTCCACCGCACCTGGCACCGCCTGGGCGGGCGCAGTACGTGTACGATGCTGTTCGGTCACGTCGAAACCGCGGCGGACCGGGTGGATCATCTGCGGCAACTGCGCGAGTTGCAGGACGAGACGCACGGCTTCACGGCCTTCGTTCCGCTGGCCTACCAGCCGGAGAACAATGACATCCCCGTCACGACGCCGCCCACGGGTTTTGATTCGCTGCGGACGATTGCCATCAGCCGGATTTATCTGGATAACTTTGATCACCTCACGGCCTACTGGGTGGGGCTGGGGCTGAAGCTGGCGCAGGTGGCGCTGAGTTACGGGGCGGACGATCTCCATGGCACGATCATCGAGGAGCACATTTTCCACATGGCCGGGGCGACCTCGCCGCAATTGCAGACGGAGGCGGCGATGGTGAAGGCCATCCGCGAGGCCGGGCGCATCCCGGTGCAGCGCAACACGTTCTACGAACCGATCCGGGTTTGGGGCGACGCGGCCCCGGCCGACGCGGCGGAAAATCCCGACCGCTCGAAAGTGTTGGAGGAGAATCTGGCGACGGCGTGAGACGGAGGCGCGGGGCGACTGGTTGGGCAGGACGGTCATCTGAACTTGACCTGAGACACCGGATCAATCCCCGCCGACACTCACCGTTCCTCAAACTTGGCTCCTGCTCTCCGGGAGAGGGGGCGTTCAAGCCGGAATTGCCTTCATTGACCCCTTACAAAGCCTACAAAGAATCCCATTCGTTCAGGGACATTGGGTGAGCAGTGATAGATTCAATCTGCCGGATGAGCATGCGGAGCTGAGGCACGGAGTACTCTGAGTTGGTCGGAATGGTCTGGCGGTGCTGACCGAAAATCATGAACTGATGGCGGGTACCTGAACACGGACCCTTGAACCCAAGCGCCTGGAGTTTGCGGATAAACTCGCGTCGCTTAATTGGCCGCCAGCCGGACATTTTGGACCTTGTTCAAATCAATGCCTGCGAGCACCGGTAATTTATGGCCCAGCCGCAAGCCGACTAGAATCCAATCTTCCAGCGTTGAGCGCAGTTCCGCCTCACACTCACGCAGGGTTTTTCCGAATGCGGCCACGCCTTTCAACTTCGGAATTTCACCGGCAAAAGAACCGTCCTCCAGCTTGTCGTAACAAGCCAGTTCCAGCGCGGATTCGATATAGGCGGTGATCGGAAACATCGTTGAACCAAATTAAACGATGGTTGACGAAAAACAAGCCGTATTTCCCTCCGCCCTCAGCCCGGCCTTCTCCCCCGGGAGGAGAAGGGTTCGACTCAGGTGCTTGCGGGGATTTCAGCGGTTGTCCGCCCATAGGTTCAAGAAGCAGAGCGGCTTACCACGGAGACGCGACCGGCGCGGTGGCGTTCGTCCGGGTGGCGAAGGCTTTTACGGCCTCGGCGAGGTCGCCGGCCACTTTGCCGGTGGCATACAGGGACAGGGCGCGGGTGCGCAGGCGCCGGCCCAGGGCGGCGGCAATTTCGGGGTGGTGGAGGAGTTGCCGGGTGTGTTCGGCCAGTTCGTGGGCGGTGTCGCCCAGCAGCACGGTGCGGCCCAGATCCAAGCCCTCGGCGCCGGTGGGGGTGGTGACCACCGCCCGGCCCAGCGCCGCCGCCTCGAGAATGCGCGTGCGGGTGCCGGAGGCGATGCGCAGCGGGAGCAGCACAAACAGGCACTCGGCCAGGGCCTGCTCGATGGACGCCACGGGTCCGGTCAAATCCACGCAATCGCCGTGGCTGGCGCGCAGTTTGGCGGCCAGGGCGGGGGGCGGATTTTTCCCGACGACGCGGATTTTCACCTGGAGGCGTTTCAGATCCGGCTCGATTTTCGGGAGGACGGCGTCAACCAGAAAATGGAAGGCATCAATGTTGGCGGAGGAATCCAGGCTGCCAAAGAACAGGATGACCGGCCGGCGCGGCGGGTTGAGTTCGCGGACGGGCGGCATGATGTTGGGCAGCAGGGCGAATCGGCCGGGCGGCGGCCGGGGGGCCACGTGGTTGCGCACACCGGCCAGTTCGAGCGGGTTGGTGAACAGGAACAGCCAGGGCTGACAGAACAGCCGCCGTTCAAAGTGTTGCAGTTTCCATTTTTCAAACAAAACCCCGCGCCGGTTGAAAGCGCGGTGGGCCGCCCACGTCAGCCCCACGAGCCGCGACGACACCAGGTCCACATCCATGACGATGCGGAGGTTCGGGAGCGCGCGGGTGAGCGCGGCCAGTAATTCCCAGCCGACGGTGAAGCGGCAGAAGACCAGGTCGAATTTTTCCCGGCGGACCAGCTCAAGCAATTGCCGGTGGTCGGCGTAGCAAAAGCCCGGAGCGGCATCGGGGCGCGGAAACGGGGGGCGTCGGGGCGGAAATACGGCGAGCGGACGGAATTGATGCCAGACGGGCGGGGCATCGGCGGTTTCGGGGGCGATGAGCGCGAGGCGGGTGTCGAAGTGTTCGCCCAGCGCCCACCACAAAAAGCGGCTGCGATTTTTATCGCCGCCGGGGAGGTTTTCAAACGGCGTGTCCAGATAAAGAACGCGCAGTTCGTTCATGCCTTGGTCCTTTCCATGGGGGGACAACGGGAGGGGCGCGGCCGGTTCAGGCCGGCGACGCCGGGGGTTCGAGCAGCCGCCGCACCTCGGCCAGCAATTGCGAAGGACTAAACGGTTTGGTCAAATAAACGGCCGCCCCGGAGAGTTCGGCCTGGTGGCGCGTCACCGCCTGCCCGCGCACGGTGAGCATGATCACGGGAATGGCGGCGGTGTCCGGGTTGCACTTGAGAAATTGGAGGGCGGTCAGGCCGTCCATTTCGGGCATGGAAACATCCATGACGATCAAGGCGGGCTTTTCGCGGGTGGCCAGTTCGACGGCCTCGCGACCGTTGCGGCCGATGACAATGTCGAAGCCGCCTTTTTTGATGCTTAATTCGGTGACGCGCAACATGTGCGGCTCGTCATCCACAATCAGAATTTTGGGGGTCATGTCGGGTCAGGTGATTCGTGAGTGGGGCCGGTTTTCCGCCAGCAACAGGAATGTCTGGTCGTCGCCGGGGGACACGCCTTCCTGATGGGCGGCCACGAGGGCGATCAAGGCTGATTTGGTGGCCTCGACGGGTGAGCCGCTTTTGGCGGCTTGCGCCAGGCATTTTTCGAGCGGTCCGATCCAGAGCAGTTTGCCCTCGCGGCCCCGCGCCTCGGTCAGGCCGTCCGTGAAGAGGAGCAAATTCGCGCCGGGGGGCAGGGCCACCGTCCGCTCGGTATAAATGGTGTCGGGCATGATCCCGAGGGGCAGCCCGGAATCTTCCACGGCTTGCACCCGGCCATCCCCCGCCGCCAGGAGCAGGGGGGGATGACCGGCGGAGGCCATTTGAAAGGAGCGCCGATCCGAATTGAGGTAAACCAATTGCGCGGTGATGAACATCTCGACCTGATCCAGATCATCGTGGAGGGAACGGTTCAGCCAGGTGAGCAGCGCACCGGGCGTGGCGGCGCGTTCGGCGCCGGCGCGGAGCTGGCTCCGGAAAATGGCGGCAAACATCGCCGCCGGCACGCCCTTGCCCATCACGTCGGCAATGGCCAGCAGCCAGCCGCCCTGTTGGGTGACGAAGGCGTCATAAAAATCGCCGCCCACCTGGTGGGCGCTCAGGTAATGGCCGACGAGTTTGAAGCCGGGGATTTCCGGCAACTGTTTGGGCAGGAGCGAGCGCTGAATTTCCGCCGCGATCTCCAGTTCGCGGGCGGTCAGCCGGATTTGCAACTGCTGCTGCTGGAACTGCGTGTTGCGGATTTGGATGCCCAGGAAATCGGCGAAGGTTTGAATGATGCTCACCTGGCCGGCTTGGAAAACTTCATCCGCCCGGTAACGCCCCATGGTCAACACCCCGAGCATCCGTTCATTGATGACAATGGGATGGGAAAAACCGCCGCCCTGCCACGCCAGCTTGAAGAGCGGATCATTATCCGCCACCGGATGGGTGGCGTCAAACCAGACATCCATCCGGAAATTGGCGGCGCGCATTTCCACGGAGCCGCCGGTTTGCCCGGGCGGTTCCGGCAACAGGGTTGCCGGGAAACCCAACTCCGGGGAACAGGCCACCAGCTTCAACGCCCGGCCCTCATCGGTCAAGCGGAGGACAAACCAGTCGGCGGCGGCGATCTTGCCCACCTCGCCCAGCCATTTGCGCGCGAATTCCTCCGGCTTGGGCTGGTCGGCGAGTTCGGCGCTGAAGCGGAAGATGGTGGCGAGGCTTTCGTAGGCCGAGGCGAGTTCCTCGGTCATCAGGTCGAGGGTGGTCTCAGCTTCGGCGAATTTGCGCCGCAGCATTTCCGTTCCGGCGGCGGGGCCGGTCCCCGGGGTCAGCCGCCTTTTCTTCAGCACCAGATGGTTCTCGCCGCGCCCGCGAAAATAAACGGACTCATCGCTGAGGGCTTTGATGAGGTAAAGCCCGCGCCCGTTTTCGCTGTCGGGCGGGGGGAGTTCCACGGTCTCGGGCAGGTCGAAACCGGCGGTGTGATCCACCACGCGGGCCTCCACCCATTCCTCACCCACGGAAAATTCAAAGCGGACGGTCCGGTGCCTTTGACCGGCCGGGGCATACCGCACCGCATTGTTGCCGGCCTCGGCCAGCATCAATTCCCAATGGCCCAGTTCATCCTCCGCCAACCCGTCCCCCGCCAGCGCCACGCGGCTCCGCTGGCAGGCGTCCCGGATGGCCGAAAGTTCGCAGGGAATTTCCAGGGCAAACTGCCGCACCAGTTGGTTGGGGGTTTCAATCAAGTTCACCGCTGGACGATTTCGAAAATTTTGTCCAATTGGAGCAGTTGGAACATCTCTGCAATCGCGGGCGGCGGGTTGAGCAGGCGCACGCGCCCCCCGCTCGGGCTGAGCGCCTTGTGCAGGAAAATGAGCGCCCCCAGGCCGTTGCTATCCACCGTCCGCACCGCCGCCAGGTCCACCTCGACAATTTTATGCTCGGGGCCGAGGGCGCCAAAGGCGTAATCCTTGAAGGCCCGGCTGTTGTCCGAGGTCAACATGAGGAAGTCCGTGATCAGGAGCACGGCTCCGTTTTTCTCAGTGCGCATAAGGGACGGGGGTGGTTTTTACAATTTCAAACACCCGGTGCAGCCGGGTGAGTTCGAGGATCTGCAGCGCCGTCGGCGTGGGATTGAGGATGCGCACCACGCCCTGGGTGGTGGCGACCGTCTTGTGCAGGGCGATCAACGCCCCCAGGCCGCTGCTGTCCAGAAAGCCGGTTTCGGACAAGTCAATGTCCAGGGTGGTGATCCCGGGGGTCAGCGCCGTCCGAACGGCATCCCGAACCCCGCCCGCATTCGCGGCGTTCAATTCCGTCAGCCCGCTGATCAGCAGCGTCGTTCCTTGATGCTGGATTTTCATATTACTCAGTCAACTGCCGCTCCAGACTAACCCACCCGGCGGGGAAATGCATGGCAAATTACGCATCGCCCGCAAAGCGAGCCCGTCACGCCGGCGATAACACGGCGGCCGTCTGTTCCAATTGGACGAGGACCGCCGCTACGCTTTCGGGGGTGACCACCCATTGGGCGTGTCGGATTTGGGGCGCCACATGCCGGTCGTGCATCGGTCGGGCCTGCCCCCGCCATTGCCGCAAGACCGAGGCCCGGCTGCGGCCGCGTTCGGACTGGTCGCGGGCCAGGCGGCGGGCCAGGCGGAGTTCCTCCGCGCAATCCAGATAAACCGTATGGGTATATAAACGGCGCAGTTCGGGCCGGTGCAGGAGCCAGAGCCCGTCAATGAACACCACCGGCCGGGGGCGCCAGACCCGGGGCCGGGCGTGACGCGTGTGGGTGGCGAAGTCGTAGCGCGGCAACCGGGCCGCCTCCCCGCGCTGAATCTGTTGGAGGCACTGCAAAAACAACGGCCAGTCAATGGCGTCCGGATGGTCGAAATTCACCCGGTCACGCTGGCGCGGCGGCAGGTGGCTGAGGTCGCGGTAAAAGTCATCCAGGGACAACCGGCCGGCCCGGCGGCCCAGGCGGCGTTTCAATTTCCCGGCCAGCCAGGTTTTGCCCGACCCGCTGCCCCCGGTGATGGCGATGAGATGGACCGTCATAAAGGGGGGGGGGCTCCCGCCGGGAGACTCCCCATGGCTTGAATCAAGACCAACGGCCGGGCTTACTTCAGCAGCACTTCCGCGATCTGGACGGCGTTCAGCGCCGCGCCCTTGAGCAGTTGATCGCCGCTCACCCAGAAGCACAGCCCATTCTCGAGGGCACAATCCAACCGGATGCGGCCCACCTCGCAGTTATACTTTTCCGAGGTGAACAGCGGCATCGGATATTTTTTATTTTCCGGCTCGTCCACCACGTCCAGGCCCGGCGCTTTCTTCAGCACCGCCCGCGCGGCCTCGACCGTGACGGGCTTTTCAAATTCCGCGCTGACCGCGACGGAATGCGACCGGTAAACCGGCACGCGCACGCAGGTCACGCTGGCGCGAAAGGCCGGGTGATGCATGATCTTGCGGCCCTCGTTCTCCATCTTCATCTCCTCCTTGGTGTAACCGGTCGGCAGGAAGGAATCCACGTGCGGCAGGACGTTGAAGGCGATTTGGTGCGGGTAAACCTCCTTCGTGACGGGCTGGCCGTGAACGACCTGGCTCACCTGCCGCTCCAATTCTTCAATGGCCTTGGCCCCCGTGCCGGAGACGGCCTGGTAACTCGAGGCGAAGATGCGCTTGACGGTGAACGCATGGTGCAGCGGGAACAACGCCATCAGCGTGATGGCCGTCGTGCAATTCGGGTTGGCGATGATGCCCTTGTGCCATTTCACGTCCGAGGCGTTGATTTCCGGGATCACCAGCGGCACTTTTTCGTCCTGCCGGAACGCGCTGGAATTATCCACCACCACGCAGCCCGCCTTGGCGGCCAGGGGGGCGAATTCCTTCGAGATGGCGCCGCCCGCGCTGAACAGGGCGATGTCCACGCCGGCGAAGGAATCCTTCGTCAACTCCCGCACCACCACGTCCTTCCCTTTGAACTTCAAAGTTTTGCCGGCGGAGCGGGCCGAGGCCAGCAGGGTCAGTTTGCCCACCGGAAAATTCCGCTTTTCCAGCGTCTTGATCATTTCGATGCCGACGGCACCCGTCGCACCGACCACCGCCACATGAGGTGTTGGGTTCATAAAGGGGTCGAAATATACCAGAAACCGGGTTTCCGTCAATCATGCGGCGCGGGGTCATGCATTTTTCTTTTCGTTTCTGATTGACCGGCAACGCGGCATATGACGAAATGATAAGCGGTATTGTTCCGATGGCAAAAATTTCTTTGAAAAATGGCAACAGCCCGCGGGCGGGCACGACGAAATACGATGCGCACCACAAGGTGCTGTCGCAAACCTATGGGGCTTTTGCGGACCTGCGCCGCGAACTCTCCGACTCCAAGGCCACGATCAGTGAGCGGGAGGAGTTGTTGCGCAGTTTTGCGACCTGCCCGGACTCCCAGCGGTCGTGGCTGTTGCTCGAAGATTATTTCGAGAAGCTCCTTCTCTCGCGGAAAGATTTTCCCGACACCAACTGGTGGCCGCGCCTGCTGCATGCGCAGGGCCGGGCCCGGCTGGAGGAACTGGCATTCTTGTTTATGCGGGCCAAACGGTCCGTGCCGCCCGAATTGCAGGCGCACGCCAGCGCGGACCGCTTCGCCCGCGTGGAAGCGGCCGAGCAGGAGGAGAACCTCGTGACTGAACTCGAAAACTGGCTCGCCCCGCCCGCCCTGCCGCTGCTCGACACGCCGCGCGCCACGCTGCGCGTAATCGGTCGGCCCCTGGCGGACGCCGACGAGCCCTCGCGTTACCGGCTGGCCGTGCAATTCCTGCTCTCGCGCCCGCGCACCGGCGAAAAGAAGCGCACCCTCCGCGAGTTGATTGACCTCGTCGTGCGCGCCACGCATGAGCAGGAACTGTTTCCGCCCGCCGACTGGGAGTTCATCCAATGGCTTTCCGACACCCACCGCAACCGGCAGGACGGCGCGGACACACTGGTGTTGACGGATGATGAACTGCTGCTGTGGCTGGCCCGCTGGGGCCACACGCGCCGGCTGGAATCCGCCGCGCCGGGCGTGCCGCTGCAATTTCACGGCCAGGTGGTCAGCCTCACCCCCCATCTGCAAAACGTGGGCCAGGAACTGAACTTCACGCACCAGATCGTGTTGCCGGACGGCGACCGGCAGTTGGTCGCCGCCGTCAAGTTTTTCAACCAGCAACCCCCGCTCGCCCTCGTCGGCCAGGATTTCTATCTGCTGCGCAATTCGCCGCCGCCCAAAGTGCTCAAATACCTCGCGGCCAAACCCTCGGTGCCGGTCAGCAAGTTGAGCCACCGCCTGTTGCTGCATTTGCGCAAAACCCAGTCCAACCACGGGCTGGATTGGGAATCCCTGTGCGTGGCCCACCCCGCCGGCCCCCAGTTTGTCTTTGAACTGCTCGAAGACACCGTGCGGCTGCGGTTGCTGGCCCGGAGCGCCCGCGATGGCAGCGTCTGGTTTTGGAACGGTTACGAATGGGTGCCCAACGAACCCCAAAAGCGGCGCGGCGAAAGGCCGGAAATTCTGGATGACGCCCGCCTGGAACCCGCCACCCAATGGCTGCGCCGGTTGGACTGGTTCACCCCCGAACCCGGCTTGTGGATTGGCGACGCCAATGAAAATTTTCTCGGCGCCCTCGCCGCCGCCTGGGATCAAAAACCCGTCGCAGCAGAATTTCTCGGCAACGCCGCCTTCCACCGTTTGTTCCTCCAACCGCGCCAGATCAAGCCGCGCCTCGTCGTCAAAGGCAGCGGCATTGACTGGCTGTCCGTCTCCGCCGAATGGGAGGCCGAGGGGCTCAAGCTCTCCAAGGCCGACCTCGAACGGCTCGCCGCCGCCACCGGCCGCTTCGTCAAGCTGCCCCACTCCGGCTGGGTCGAGTTGGACACCGCCGCCGTGCTCGGCGCGCACGAGGCCATGGCCGACATGGGCGTGGACGGTTTGATCGCCGTGCCGCAACGGGTCGGGCTCGAACACGTCGCCCATTTGGACGAGGAGGAATTCGCCCGGTTCACCGATTCGCCCGAGGCCAAAGCCCTGCGCGGGCGCGTGGCGGAATTCAAAGGCGTGCCCGCCACCGACCTGCCCGCCTCCCTCCAGGCCGACCTGCGCCCGTATCAAAAGGACGGTTTTGATTTTCTCGCCCACCTGGTGCACATCCGCCTGGGCGGCATTCTGGCCGATGACATGGGGTTGGGCAAAACCCTGCAAACCCTCACCTGGCTGGCCTGGCTCAAGGAGCGGAACCATAAAAATCCGAAACCCGCGCTGGTGATCTGCCCGGCCTCCGTCCTGCACAACTGGCGGCGCGAAGCGGAAAAGTTCACCCCGGATTTGAAGGTGCTCGTGCTCGAAAGCGGCGCCGCCCGCCACAACCTGCGCAAACAAATCCCCCAGCACGATTTGATCGTCACCAACTACGCCCTGCTCCGGCGCGACCTCGAGGAACTGCAAAAATTCCCCTTCCGCGCGGTGATTTTGGACGAAGCCCAGTTCATTAAAAATCCCGGCGCGCAGGTCACCCAGTCCGTCAAACAACTCAAGTGCGAACACAAGCTGGCCCTCACCGGCACCCCGCTGGAAAATCGCCTGCTGGATTTGTGGAGCATCGTGGATTTCATCCAACCCGGCTACCTCGGCAACCAGGAACAGTTTCTGGAAACCTACGAGCCGCGCGGTGAAGACGCCGGGGCCGCCCAGCGCATCGCCCGTCGCCGCCTGTCCGCCCGCCTGCGCCCCCTCTTGCTGCGCCGCCTCAAAAAACACGTCGCCAAAGACCTGCCCGACCGCATCGAGGAACGCCGCGATTGTCCGCTGGGCGATGAACAGCGCAAACTGTATCTGGCCGAACTGCGCCGCAGCCGCGATCAGATCATGAACGCCGTGGCCGAACAGGGCCTGAACAAGAGCAAGATGCACGTCCTCGCCGCCCTCACCCGGTTGCGGCAGGTGTGCTGCCACCCCACCCTTGTCGGCAGCGACACCGCCTCCGGCAAGACCGAGACCCTCTTTGAACTGCTCGATCCCCTCGTGGCCGACGGCCAGAAAGTCCTCGTCTTCAGCCAGTTTGTACAAATGCTGCAAATCCTGGAGAAGGAATGCCGCAACCGCAACATCCGCACCCACATCCTCACCGGCCAGACCAAGGACCGCCAACAGGTCGTCAACGAATTCCAGGCCGACACCGGCGCGGGCGTGTTCCTGCTGAGCCTGCGCGCAGCCGGCACCGGCCTGAACCTGACCAACGCCAGTTACGTCGTACTCTACGATCCCTGGTGGAACCCGGCCGTCGAGGCCCAGGCCATTGACCGTTCGCATCGCATCGGCCAGACCCAAACCGTGAACGCCTACCGGCTCATCGCCCCCGGCACCGTCGAGGAAAAAATTTGGGAACTCCAGCAGAGCAAGGCCCAGACCATCGCCGACGTCCTCGGCGAGGAAGGCTTCGCCCGCAGCCTCACCGCCACCGACCTGGAATACCTGTTCGCCGAAGATTGATCCCACGCAGCCGCGCCAATCCAATTTGCTTTCCCCGGCCGGGCCGGGTTTCTTAACATCACCGGGTCGCCCATGAAGCCATGAATATGAAATCATTGCCCGCCCTCGTTTTGCTGCTGGCCGGTGGTTCCGCCCTGGCGGAGCCGGTCCGGTTTTACCTCGGCACTTATACGGACACGCCGTTGAGCGCGGGCATTTACTCGGGCACGTTGGACACCCGCACGGGGCGGCTGGGGCCGTTGGAACTGGCGGCGCGGGCCAAAAGCCCGAGCTTTGTCGCACTGTCGCCGGATCGCCGGAGCCTGTATGCCCTCACCGCCAATGGCGGCGGCACGGTGGCCGCGTTTCGCATCGCCCCGGACGGACGGCTGACCCCCCTGAATGAACTGCCTTCGGGCAGCGTTGGTTGTCATGTTTCGGTGGATGCCACGGGGCGCACGGTGTTCCTGGCCAGTTACAATGCCGGTACGGTGTCCGCCTTCCAAACCAAGCCGGACGGTTCGCTGGACCGGCGCACGGCCTTTCATCAATTCACCGGGACGGGGCCTAATCCCCAGCGCCAGACGCAACCGCATCTGCATTCGATGTATGCCGACGCCGCGAACCGGCACGTTTACGCCTGTGATTTGGGGACGGACCATGTGTGGGTTTATGACTTGAACGCCGCCGCGGGCACACTCACCCCGGCCACGCCGCCGGCCGCCCTGGTCCCGCCGGGCAGCGGACCGCGGCATCTGGCCTTTTCGCCGGACGGCCGGTTCGCCTACGTCAACGGCGAGATGGGGCTCAACGTCACCACCTTTGCGCATGATCCGGAGACCGGCGCCCTGACCGCCCTGGAAACCGTCCCCACGCTGCCCCCGGGCGCGGCCACCAACGGGGTGACGACGGCCGAGATTGTGGTTCATCCCTCGGGCCGCTGGCTGTATCTCTCGAATCGCGGTTGCGGCACGATTGCGGTTTATGCGCGGGGGGCGGACGGGAAACTCACCTGGCGGCAAAACGCGCCGGCCGGGGTCAAAGTGCCGCGCGGTTTTGGGCTGGACCCGACGGGGCACTGGCTGATCGTGGGCGGCCAGGACGATAATAAAATTGTGGTGCTCAAAATTGATGAGCAAACCGGCGAATTATCGGCCACAGACCAATCGGCCGCCGTCGGCGCGCCGGTGTGCGTGGTGTTTCAATAGGGGCGGTTACCGGTTCAAATCGAGTAATCGTCGGAGAAGACTTTTACGTTGCGCAATTGCACGAAGACTTGTTCGCCGGGTTTGGGTTGCAATTGCTGAAATTCTTCCTTGCTGAGTTGCACGGTGAAGTTATCGCCGCTGTCGAGCCGCACGAGTTCCAAGTTGGCCACGGGGCCGGCGGCGTTGCTGCGCACCACCCGGGCGGCCAGGCGCGTGGGACCGCCGGCTTCGCGGGTGACCCGGATGTCGTGCGGCCGCACAAACGCCACGGCGGTGGTGTCGGACGTCTTGGCCTGGGCGGCCACAATGAACTCGGTGTCGCCGATCACCACGGAGCCGTCTTGCAGGCGGCCGTGGAACAGGTTCACATTGCCGAGGAAATCATAAACGAAGGGGGAGGCCGGATGGTCGTAGATTTCCTCCGGGGTGCCGATTTGTTCGATGCGGCCGGCGCGGAGAATGGCCACGCGGTCGGACACCTCGAGGGCCTCCTCCTGATCATGGGTCACGAAGAGGGTGGTGAGGTGGATTTCGTCGTGCAACTGGCGCAGCCAGCGGCGCAATTCCTTGCGCACCTTGGCGTCGAGCGCACCGAAGGGTTCGTCGAGGAGCAGGACTTTGGGTTCCACCGCCAGCGCCCGGGCCAGGGCCACGCGCTGCCGCTGGCCGCCCGAGAGTTGCGAGGGATACCGCCCGGCCATGGGGTCCAATTGAATGAGTTTCAACAGTTTCTCGACGCGGGCGCGAATCTCGTCCTCCGGCGGACGGGTCGCGCGCGGGCGGACGCGCAGCCCGAAGGCGATGTTCTCGAACACGGTCAGGTGCCGGAACAGGGCGTAATGCTGGAAAGCAAACCCCGCCTTGCGCTGGCTGGCCGGAATGAGGGTGACATCCTCGCCGTAATAAAGGACGCGGGCGTCGCCGGGATCGGGAAATTCCAGGCCGGCGATGATGCGCAGCAGGGTGGTTTTGCCGGAACCGGACGGGCCGAGGAGGGCGACGAGTTCGCCGGATTTGACCTTGAGGCTGACCTGGTCCAGCGCGGTGAACCGGCCGAACTTTTTTGTGACATTTATGACTTCAACACTCATGCAAAAATCACTCTTCCACCGTTTTGAGGGCGGCGTTTTTATGTTCCGCCCAGGTTTTCAGGACCAGGGTGACCAGCGCCAGCAAGGCGAGCAGCGAGGCCACGGCAAAGGCGCCGGTGAAATTGTATTCATCATACAGGGATTCGATGTGCAGGGGAATGGTGTTCGTCTGGCCGCGAATGTGCCCGCTCACCACGGAGACGGCCCCGAATTCGCCCATCGCCCGGGCGTTGCACAGGATCACGCCGTAGAGCAGGCCCCAGCGGATGTTGGGAACCGTCACCAGCCAGAAGGTCTGCCAGCCGCTGGCGCCCAGCACGCGGGCGGCCTCTTCCTCGGTGCGGCCCTGCGCCTGCATGAGCGGGATCAATTCGCGCGCGACAAAGGGAAAGGTCACGAAGAGGGTCGCCAACACAATGCCCGGCACGGCGTATATAATGTGGAGGTCCAGGGTGTTCAGCCAGGATTGGAGCCAGGGAAACCACGGATGATCGGCGTTTTGATAGCGGCCCAGCCAGCCCTGCGCACCGAAGACCAGCACGAAAATCAGGCCCGACACGACGGGCGAGATCGAAAACGGCAGATCAATGAGCGTGATCAGCACGGTCTTCCCGGGAAAACTGAACTTGGCAATCGCCCAGGCCGCCGCCACGCCGAACACACAGTTCATCGGCACCGCAATGGCGGCCGTCAGCAGGGTGAGTTTGATCGCGCTCCAGGCCGCGGGATCGGTGATGGATTGGAAATAATATTCCAACCCCTTGCCAAAGGCCTGAATGAAAACCGAAAGCAGCGGCAGAATGAGGAACAAGCCCAAAAACCCCAGGGTGATGCCAATCAATAACGCGCGCATCCACGGCGGTTCAACCGTCGCGCGGCGCGGCGCGGCGGTGACGGGGGCGCGGGAAACGGGATCAGGGGCGGGCACGGGGGTCATGGCTCAAATATGCGCGTGATGCCGGCTGCTCCACCACTGGAGCAAATTAATGATGAGCAGGAGCAGGAAGGAAACCACCAGCAGCACCACCGCCAGCGCCGTGGCCTTGGCATAGCTGAAACTGTCCAGTTCCCCCATGATCAATACGGGGGTGATGACCGTTTTCATGGGAATATTGCCGGCGATGAAGATCACCGAGCCGTATTCCCCGAGCGCCCGGGCAAACGCCAGGGCGATGCCCGTGAGCAGCGCCGGCCGGAGCATGGGGAAAATCACCCGCCAGAAAATCTGCCAGCGGTTGGCGCCCAAACTGGCCGCCGCCTCCTCGATTTCCGCGTCCAAATCCTCCAGCACCGGCTGCACCGTCCGCACGATGAACGGCAGGCCGATGAAGGTCAGCGCCACAAAAATGCCGAGTTGCGTGTTGGCCACCTTGATGCCGGCCCCGGCGAGGGTGTGGCCGATCCAGCCATTATCTGAATACAACCGCGCCAGCGTGATGCCCGCCACCGCCGTGGGCAGCGCAAACGGCAGGTCCACCAGCGCATCCACCAGCCGTTTGCCAAAAAACTGATACCGCACCAGCACCCACGCCACAATCATCCCAAAAACGGCATTGACCATCGCCGCGCAAAACGAGGCGCCAAAGGTCAGCCGGTAGGAGGCCATCGCCACCGGCGAGATGGTCACCTGGTGAAATTCCGCCCAGGAAAGCGTACTCGTCTTGGTGAAGATCGAGGAAAGCGGAATGAGGACGATCAGGCCCAAATAGAACAGGGTGAAACCGAGCGTCAATTTGAAGCCCGGCAACACACTGCGTTCGCGCGAAAATAACATGAGTCAGCAAAAACCACCAAACAACTACCAGTCGGGTAGATATTATAATCAGCATTAAAATCCAAGCAAATTTTCGGATTTTATGCCGGAGAGGGGCGCATCCTGATGCCCCCGGAGCGCGCATGGCATACCCGGTTCAGGTCGTTTTCCCTGCCACCGAAAAAAGCGAAGAACCGGAACCACCCTTGCAACCCCTTGATAATCAACAGACTCGGGCCACCCCCGGGCCGCCAGCCACGGCGTGCGGGGTTCGGGGCGGGATTTTCAGCGGAAAGCCGTTAATTTTTCACAGTTTTTTTGCTTGCCGCCGGGCGTTTAAGCTTTTTAATTCCACCAGAGTCATACGACTTTTAGAAATAAAAACATTAACTGACATAACACCTCCCAAACTTATGGCCAAAGCTCTCTCCAAATCACAACTCGTCACCGCCATCGCCGAAAAAGTTGAAATCCCCAAGAAACAGGCGGCGGAAATCTTGGATCACATCGCCGCGCTGGCGTATAAACACGCCAAAGACACCTTCACGCTGCCGGGCATCGGTAAACTCGTGCTGAAAAACCGCGCCGCCCGCGTCGGCCGCAACCCCAAAACCGGGGCCGCCATTCAGATCCCCGCCAAACGCGTCCTCAAGTTCCGCATCGCCAAAGCCGCCAAGGACGCCATCCTCGCCGCCAAATAACCGGTTTTCCCCACCGCAGGCGCTTCGCCCGGCGAAGCGCCTTTTTTGTTTTTAAAGCGGGCGAAACGTTATAGTTTGAGGACCGATAAATGATTCACATGAAACCACGCGTTCGATTTGCCCCGTCGCCCACCGGGTATCTCCACATCGGCGGCGCGCGCACCGCGCTGTTCAACTGGCTTTATGCCCGCCACACTGGCGGCACCTTTGTCCTGCGCATCGAGGACACCGACGCCGCCCGCAATTCCCAGGCGGCCGTGGATGTCATCCTCAACGGCCTCCGTTGGCTGGGGCTGGACTGGGATGAAGGCCCCCTCACTGGCGACGCCACCGGCCCCGGCAAGGGCGGGGGTGGCCCGTATTTTCAAAGTCAGCGCAAGGAAAACTACCGGCGCCGCGTGGACGCCCTCTTGTCCTGCGGCCTCGCCTACGAGCACGAGGGTGCCGTCAAATTCAAAATGCAGCGTGAGCCGGTGCTGATCAAGGACCTCGTTGTCGGCGACGTCCTCCGCAAACTGACCGACCGCGAGGAGGTGGACCCCGATTTCGTCCTCGTCCGGTCGGATGGCGAGCCCGTGTTCCATCTGGTCAATGTGATTGACGATTTGGAAATGGGGATCACCCATGTCATTCGCGGCGAGGATCATTTGAGCAACACCGCCAAACACATCGCCTTGTTCAAGGCGTTTGGTGTGCCCCCGCCCCATTACGCCCATATTCCGCTCATCCTGAACAAGGACGGCTCCAAAATGAGCAAGCGCGACCAGGGGGCCTCGCTCACCAGCTACCTCGACGACGGGTTTCTGCCCGAAGCGGTCGTGAATTATCTCTGCCTGCTCGGCTGGTCCCCCAAGGACAACCGCGAGAAACTGACCCTGGCCGAAACCATCGAGCGGTTCGATCTGCCGCAGATTCTCCGGCACAACGCCCGGTTTGATTACGAAAAACTCCTCTGGCTCCAGGGCGAATACGCCCGCGAACTCGCGCCCGACCGCTTCTACGAACTCGCCGTCCACACCTTCGCCAAGGCCGGGGTGGACACCAACCGCCATCCCCTGACCTACGTTAAAGCGGCGCTCGACACCTGCAAGGGGAAGTTTAAGACCTTCAGCGAACTGCCCGCCTACGCCGGCTTTTATTTCACCGACGCCATTGAATTCGACCCCGAGGCCGTGAAAAAAGATTTCACGCCCGAAAACCGGCCGCGCCTGGAAAAACTCCGGGACGCCTTCGCCGCGCTGCCCGCCTTTGACGCCGCCGGCGTGGAAGCCGCGCTCAAGGAAACCGCCAAAACGCTCGGCGTGAAAGTCGGTGTGCTGGTCCACCCCGCCCGCCTGGCCGTAACCGGGAAAACGTCCGGTCCGAGTTTGTATCACCTGCTGGAGGTGCTGGGCCGGGAGAAGGTGCTGGGGCGCATCGAACGCGCACTGGCTGGCTTTTAGAAAATGGGGGTGAGCCCCGCCTTGGCTCGCCAGGTTTCCAGCCGGTCCATCCGTGACAGTGGAATTAAAATGGTCAGTCACCCGCCGGGGTTGGCACGGAAAGGTTGCGGCAAATGGAGCGAGCCAGATGCTTTTTTATTTCGTTATGGCTGGGATCGCTTCCTTGCGCCCAGTCTTTGGATTGCACCAAAGAGAATGGCTTCCGCCTTCGCGAACCGGCAGACAGCCGTGTTCCTGAAGGTGCCCCAGCAAGGCCCGGCGTTTCATGCCAGCACCAATTCCGCCGTTTCCGCGTTGGGATCAAGCCGGAATACTTCTTCGCGTTCGGTTTCCAGCAGGAGTTGAATCGCCTCAGTAAGATTTCGGAGACATTCCTCACGGGTCTCACCCTGCCCGTTCGCGCCGGGCACTTCCAGACAAGTGGCCCAAAAGCCGCCTTCCCCAGTCTCGCCATGACGAACGATGGCCGTCATTTTTTTCACGTTCACAATGTAGCCCGTTTGGCGGTAAAAAGAAAACTGTTTATTCGCGGGAAAACCGCGCCGGCCTTCACTTGCCAACATTATTCGTCGCCTGCTTCTTGAAGGCCGAGCGCAGCAGCCAGTGGCGCTTGAGCCCCTGGATAAAATCGTCCGTGTCGCGGACGGCCTTCGAGATGCCGCTGAGCATGTTGGTGTTCGCCTGCACCTGGGCGTTCAGGTTGCTGGTGATGTCGGCCACATGATCCAGCGTCTGGCCCACACTCAGCACCAGGGTGTCCAAATTCGTGTCCGTGTGTACCAGCAGCGTATTGACATTCGTGAGCACGCCCGTCAACTGGCCGGAGCCGTTGGTGCCCAGCGCCCACACCCCCATCCCGCCGGGCTCGCGCAGCAGCGACGTCAGGACCACCACATTCGTCATGGCCGGGCGCACGTCCACCACCGTGGCGTTCAGGTTGGAGGTCAGATTGGCCGTGTTGTTCAGGATGCGCGTCAGTTGGTTGGTCAGCGCGAAGAAATTCGGCAGCGCCTCCTGCACCTGTGCCACCACCTCTGCCAGCCGGTCGCCCACCCCCACCGGCTCGACCGGGGCCAGCCACGCAGAATCCCTGTCCGGCGTAAAATTAATATACCGGTGCCACCGTTCGTGCCACGAGCCCACGATCCGGTTGCGGTTGAGGGTGTTGTCATAGACGCAAATGGTGTTGGACGGCGGAGCAAGATCACTGATCCGCACCAGATTGGAAACGGTCGCCCAGGTATAAAGCTCCGGCATCTGCGCCAGATTGGTGGCGTCCAACGTCGTGTAGGCTTTGAATACAATGTTGGTCTGGGCGTCGAAGAGATCCTGCGCCAACTGCCAGTGGTTGGTTTCGGCGGCGATGAGTTTTTCCATTTCCGCCACGGTTTTGTCAAACACCGGCTGGGTCACGCACAGGGCGTAGCCATTCGTGCCCCGGGTGATTTCCAACTGGCGCTGGCTCAGGAACCCGGCCGAGTTGACGATGACCACCGAACCATGCTGCCAGATGTAGCGGAAATACGGATCCCGGACTTCAAATTCCAACCGCACATTATGCGGGTCCCCCGGGGGCATGGCGTGGACCAGGGTGATGTTCCCGACGGGAAACCCCATCATCACGATGGGATCCCCCACGTTCAAGCCCGCCGAACTCTGCACGAAGGTGTGGAATTTCGCCTTGATGACAAACCAGCCCCGGGTCTCCGCCGTGTGGTATACGTAATAGCCAAAGCCAAACAGCAGCAACGCCGTGGCCAGAAACACAAACCAGCCCACCAGCCGTTCCATGCGGCTCAGCCGGGTGCGCAATTGCGGGGTTAAATCTTGCATATCATTTTATGGTTAAACTCCAACGACCGGTGGCGCAGCCATTAATTCTTGCAGCGCCGGATCCTTCACGCCGGCCAGTTCCGCCCACGCGCCGAGCGGCAGAAATTTTTCGTCCCGCAGCCAGGCGAACCGGCGCGCCGTGTTCTGCCACGGCGGCAAATCCTCCGTGGTCACCACCAGCGTCAGCGGCCGGCCGCCGAACCGCTCATGGCCCCGCGCCAACTGGTCCAGAAACTGCAGCCACCATTGCCGGTGCCGGGAGCCCAGACCGCTCAGGGGATCGTCACACAACAACGCTTCCGGTTGCAGCACCAGGGCCCGTGCCAGCGCCGCGCGCTTGCGCCACTCCAGGCTGACACTTGCCGGCAGGACGCCGGCGAACGGGGTTAACTCCAGCAGTTCCAGCAACTCGCGGGTTTCACCCGCCGCCTCCGCCGCCGTCAGGTTGCGATGGTAAGCCAGCGGCAGCGCAATGTTTTCGCCCAGCGTCAGCTCGTGGAACAACTGGCCGCCGGCGAACACCAGGCCCAGCCGCAACCGTTCCGTCAGTTCCCCCCCGCCAAAATCCCGCGTCTCCCGGCCCCACACCCGGCAGTTCCCCGCCAGCGGCGGCAACAAGGCCGCCGCCGTCATGAGCAAATCCGTCTTGCCCGCATGTTGCCCGCCGGCCACCACCCAAAACTCGCCCGGGGCCACCGTCCAATCCACCCCGGCCAGCACCGGCCGCGTGACGTCCCGCAGCGCGCTCACGGTCACGCCCTGCATCTCAATGACGGCGGAATTGGCGCCCGGGTTCATGACAGGAGATAGACCACAATGAAACCGGCGTCCACCAGCCCGCACACCACCACCCCCTGGGTCACCGCCCGCACCGCCACCCGCGAAACTTCCGCCAACTGCAACGGCTGTGCCAGGCCGTGGTAACACGCCACCATCGCAATACAAAAGCCGAAGATGAGGGTTTTCAGCGTCAGCAACACAAAATCCATCCAATTCAACGCCCCGGCCAGTTGATGATAATAATCCGCCGGCGTCAGCGCCACCCCCTGCAAAAAGGCGCACACGTATCCGCTCACCAGCGCACCGATGATCAAATACACCGTCAGCGAAAACATCCCCGCCATCATCCCCACCACGCGCGGCACGATCAGGTAATGCACCGGGTCAATGCCCAGCGCCTCCAGCGCCTCCACCTCGCCCAGCGCGCGGGCCGTGCCCAGTTCGATCACCTGCGCCGTGCCCACCCGGGCCAGCAGCAACATCGCCGTCAACAGCGGCCCCAGTTCGCGCACCACCACGATCACCATCGTCGAACCCAGGTAATCAATCGCCCCGACCTTCGCCAGCGCCGACACGGTCTGGCCCACCACCAGAAAACCCAACCCCAGGGCCAGAAACAGAAACATCGGCAGCAGCGCGATGCCGGACCGGTTGATTTCCCGCCGGATGCGCGGATGCACCACCCGCGCCGCCACCCCATATTTCCGCAACAGCACTCCGAGCGTGATGAGGGCAAACGCGCCGAGCCCCTGGAGGGTCAGCAGCAGCAGGAAAATCTTCCGGCCCCAATAATCCGTGTAGGATTTGGGCAGGGGTGCGCCGCGGAAATCCACCGCATCCGCGAAGTCGAGGGCCTGGGCCAGGTTTTTCTGCACTGGCACAGCTTAAACCGGATCGCCCGGGGGTCAAAATTTATTTGCCGGATGAAGTCATTTGGAGATTTATGAAGGATGTGCATAAGGCCATGACCCCGATCGCTGATCGAATATACAATGTCGCGGAAAGCCGAACGTTTGCCCGCCAAAGCGGTGGAGGGCCACCGCACTACGGGACGCTTCGCGCCCTCCTGCGCCGGGATGCAAGTGGAGGCGCAATCACGGGGTGTGCCGGCGGGTTTATTCACTCCTCAATCCACACCAGCGTGCCGGACGGCACCAAATCGAATAGTTCGATCAGGTCCGGGTCCGCCAGATGCGTGCAGCCGTGACTCGCCGGGGCGCCGATGCTCGCCTGGTCGGCCGTGCCATGGATGTAGATATAGCGCGCGTGGCTGTCCACGTGGTCGCCCCGGTTGAAGCCCGGATCCAATCCGTCCAGCCACAGGATGCGCGTGGTGATTTTCGCGTCGGCCAGTCCGGGATCAGACGTGTGCCCCACGAGTTGGCGCGATTTGAACACCGTGCCCGCCGGCTCGCCCGCGCCGATTTTTTCCGCGATGGCATGCAGCCCCAGCGGCGTGCGGTTGGAACCCTCCTTCTGACCCGTGCCAAAGCGCGAGGTCGAACAGGGGAACTGGCGGACATAAGCGCCGTCCTCGTAGAGCGCCAGCGTTTGGGTGGCCACTTGGATCACCAGCACATAATGGGTGGGCGTCAGTTGAAGCCGGTCACAGGCCGCTTGAAAGGCCGGGGGCGGCGCAATGGGAAAGGGGACGGGGCGATGCATTTGATGGTAGGGGCGATGGGTGACGCAACCGCTGGTGGATAAGATCATCAACACGAGCGCGGGAATCAGGATTCGTCCGCTCATGCGGTCGGGTCATTTGGTTAATTTTTTCACCAGCACCTTCGAGTTCCGCCCGCTTTGGTCATACTTTTCCCGGCGGGCGGGCGGCAGATCATCCGGGGTGCCTTCGCTGAAGCCGCCCTTGGATTGAAAATAAGTGAAGGCCTGGGTGGAGAGCGTGATCAGTTCGCTCAACCCCATTTCCCGCGCCTTGTTCTCCACATACTGGATCAGCTTGCGGCCGATGCCCTGGTTTTCATGCGCGGAATTGACATAGAGGCACGCCAGTTCGCCCTTTTTTTGCTCGGGGTAAACATGCAGGGCCACGCAGGCCACCGGGTTTTTATCAATTTCCAACAGGTAATAATCCATCAGTTGCTTCTCAATCGTCGAGCGCGTCCGTTTCATCAACTCCTCGCTGGCCACGGAACCCTTCGTCAGAATGAGGATGCTGCGGATGTCCTTCTTCATCGCCCGGCGGATCTGTTGAAATTCGTTTGCGTAAATGAGCGTGCCGATGCCCTCGTTGGTGAAGACCTCCGCCAGCAGCCCCTCGTCCACGCAGCCATTAATCACATGCACGCGCGGCACGCCGGACTTGCAGGCGGCCACCGCATGAATCGCTTTCGACAACATGTCGGGATGCACATCGGCCTTTTGCAGCGCCAGCACGGATTCCAAATCGCCCAGCGGCATCTGCCGGATGATCTGGTCCCGCACGCGGATGCCGTCCTGGGTGGTGATGAACATGAGCTTGGTGGCTTTGAGCGCCTCGGCCACGGCCAGCGCCACGCCGTCGGAATTCACCCGGTAGGTCCGGCCATCGCCATCGAACCCCAGCGGCGGCAGCACCGGCACGATGCCGTTGTCCAGCAGTTTTTGCAGCAACTCCACATCCACCCGCTCCACCTTGCCGGTGAAGAGATGGTCCACGCCCTGTAAAATGCCCAGGGGATGCGCGATCACCGCGTTCGTGGAGGCCGCGCGCAGGTCGTTGACGCACAGGCCCTCGAGGATTTCGTGCGTGAGCCGGTTGGCCGCCGTCAACGCCAGCTTCAACGTGGTTTCATCCGTGATGCCCGCGCCGTCAAAATCCGAGGCCTTGAGATGCTGTTCCGCCGCCAATTTCCGGATTTGCGCCGAAGCGCCGTGGACCAGCACCACGCGGATGCTCAGGGAACGCAGCACGGCGATGTCCAGCAGAATGTTCGCAAAATTCTCGTCGGTGACGATGGCCCCGTCAATCGCGAGAATAAACGTTTTCTCCCGGTAACGCGGTATGTATTGCAGGATGCCCCGCAGATCAGTCGGTTTCACTTTCGGGCGAGCATAATCCCCGACGGCGCGGGGTCAATGGCTTTTTTTGGGGCGGACGCTTTTTCCCGGTCAAATTCCCAGATTCGCGAGTGTGTTGCTGATGTTGTTGACGATTTGCACGAGCTGGGGATGCGATTGTTCAAACCCGGCCACCGAGGACCGCAGGCCGCGGACGGACAGTTCGCGCAACTCCGGGTCCGGATCCGGGCGCGTGGCTTCATGGGCGGAGACCCCGGCAAATCCCGCAATGCTGTCGGCCCGGGCCGCGTTGGTTTTGGCCAGGGTATTGACTTCGGCCTTCAGGGTTGCCAGCAACTCGATCAACTCGCGCTTTTGCTCCGCGCTCACCGCCCCCGCCTGGTGGATGCGGGCCTCAATTTCGCCGATGGTGTTTTCGATCATGACGTAACATTATTCATTGCCGGCCAATCGGCAAGTCTGGGGATGCTAATTTCCAACCAATCAGAATCCCCTGCGCGGACGGACGGGTGTGGCCGCCCCAGGATCGTGAGCAGCTTGCTTCTTCGATGAAACAAGGAAAGCAGCTTGCCTCAGTTATTGTATTACGAATGAAACCGTGGTATTCTTTGTTGAGTGGCTGCGCCATGGCAACGATGATTCAAAGTGACGGCAACCAAGCGCAGGCTTTGGTGCGGGAGCCGGTCGGCTCCGATTCCCCCAACCCCACGGTTACCAACCAGTCTTCCCCCGCTGCCAAGATCGAGTTGTTCCGATCACGATTCCGGGGCCGGGAGGATGTTTATCCCCGCCGCTTCGAGAGTCGTAAAACCGGGAAAGCCGGTTATGCGCCCGCCTGCGCCAACGAATGGGTTCCCGGGGTCTGTCAGAAGCCCCGCATCAAATGCACGGATTGTCCCAACCGCCGCTTTTTTCCAATCATTGATGAAGTTATCGGCTGGCATCTTTCGGGTCGGGACGCACGGGGGTTCGATTTCGTAATGGGGGTCTATGCCATGTTGCAGGACGAGACCTGCTTCTTTTTGGCGGTGGACTTTGACCGTGAAGACTGGCGGCCGGATGCGGCGGCCTTTCTCGAAACCTGCCGGCGGCTCGAACTGCCCGCCGCTCTGGAACGCTCGCGCTCCGGCAACGGCGGTCATGTTTGGTTTTTCTTTGACGAGGCCGTTCCCGCCGGCCTGGCGCGCAAACTGGGTTCGCATATTCTTACCGAGACGATGGAGCACCGTCCGGAGATCGGTCTGCATTCTTACGACCGGCTGTTTCCCAACCAAGACACACTGCCCAAGGGCGGCTTTGGCAACTTGATCGCCCTGCCCCTCCAAAAGCAAGCCCGCGCGCGTGGCAACACCGTTTTTCTTGATGAAAAATTCAACCCCCACGCCGACCAGTGGGCGCTTTTGGCCTCGGTCGGACGAATCAGTCGGGCGCGAGTGGAAGCCCTGGTGCGGGATGCGGAGGCCAAAGGCCGCATCATTGGCGTGCGTGTAGCGGCCATGGATGAAGACGATGATGCGCCATGGACCGCGCCGCCCTCGCGCCGCCGAAAACATCCGCCCATCGCGGGTCCGTTGCCCGAAAGGATCGAGCTGATCCTCGGCGACCAAATTTACATCAGCAAGGAAGGGCTTGCGCCCGGCCTCCGCAACCGATTGCTTCATCTGGCGGCGTTTCAAAACCCTGAATTTTACCGCGCGCAAGCCATGCGCCTGCCAACTTACGACAAACCCCGGGTGATTGCCTGCGCCGAAGACCATCCCAAGCACTATGCACTGCCCCGCGGCTGCCTCGATGACGTGCGAGAAATGTTCACGGCGCTCAAAATCGAACCGGCCATCCGCGACGAGCGCTTCGGGGGCGTGCCTTTGAAGGTGGCTTTTTGCGGCGCTCTCCGGCCCGAACAGCAAACGGCGGCGACGGTGCTATTGGAGCATGACACCGGGGTTCTGGCCGCGACGACCGCCTTCGGTAAAACCGTGGTTGCCGCCTGGCTCATCGCCCAGCGTGGGGTCAATACGCTGGTTTTGGTGCATCGTCAGCAATTGTTGGAACAATGGGTTGAACGCCTCTCCTCGTTTCTCGGCCGACCGGCCAAATCCATTGGCCGCCTCGGCGGCGGCCGCAAAAAACTGACCGGTGAATTGGACGTGGCCCTGATGCAGAGCCTCGTTCGGAAGGGCGTGGTGGATGATCGCATGGCCCATTACGGAAACCTGATCGTGGATGAATGTCACCACCTCTCGGCGCGCAGTTTTGAACTGGTCGTCCGTCGCGCCAAAGCGAAGTTCATCACCGGCTTGTCTGCCACAGTGGCTCGCAAGGACGGCCACCACCCCATCATTTTCATGCAGTGCGGGCCGGTTCGACATCGGGTGGACGCAAAGACCCAGGCTGCCGCGCGACCTTTCACCCATCACGTCATGGTTCGCCCGACCAACTTTCACGCGACCATGCCATCTGACCCCGATGCGCGCGTGGAATTTAACACGTTGTACGAAGCGTTGGCGAAAGACGAGCAACGCAACGCCATGATTTGTGACGATGTCTTGAGCGCGGTTAATCAAGGCCGTTCGCCACTGGTGCTCACCGAGCGAACCGAGCACTTGCTGCATTTGGCGGAACGTCTGTCACCCCATGTTCCCCATCTGGTTCAGTTGCGGGGGGGACAGAGTCGAAGGGTGCTGGCCGCTGCCGGCACGCGACTGGCGGAAATTCCCGAAACCGAAGGTCGCGTGATTCTGGCGACCGGCAAATACATCGGCGAAGGATTCGATGATGCGCGCCTGGATACTTTGTTTCTCGCCTTGCCGGTTTCATGGCGTGGAACCATTGCGCAATATGTGGGACGATTGCACCGCCTTCACGATGGCAAACGCGAAGTGCGCGTCCATGACTATGCCGACCTGAATGTTCCCATGCTGGCCCGAATGTTCGACAAACGGTGCCGGGGATATGAATCGCTTGGCTACACCATCCTGCTGCCGGGTAGCGCCCTGCCGGGCTGGCCGGGCGAAGTTCCCCTTCCGGTTGATCCAGAATGGAAAGGCGATTACGCCGCCAGTGTTCGCCGCCTCATTCGTGACGGCGTGGACATTCCCCTGGCAAATCTGTTTGTGCATGTGGCCCGGTCTCCCGGTGCCAATGCCGAGGGAGAAGACCGCGCCCGGAGCGCCAGCGAAGCTTTTCTCTTTCGCCGCCTGCAAACCTTGCCGGAAACGGCCGGTCGTTTTAGCCTGAACGCGGAACTGCCCATCGCTTTTGGTGGCAGCGGAAAAATGGAGGTGGATTTCTTATGCGCGGAGGCGGGCGTGGTCATTGAGTTGGATGGGGCCCAGCATTTCGCTGATGTTGACGCGTATCGGCGGGACCGGCGCAAGGATGCGCTGCTCCAGCAACATGGATACTTTGTATTGCGATTTCTGGCGGAAGACGCCGGCAAGCACCTCGACCAGATTCTTGACGCGATCTTGACCACGCTCGTTCATCGTAAAAAGAACAGCCACCAATGATCCCTCGCCTCCCCCAACCGATGAAGGGGGCCAGTGTTTCCGGTTAGGGCGAACTGAATTTAAAAAATCGGAAAGCCGGCATTCGATCTGTGGCACAGCCATACCGGTTTAAACCTTCGGTTTGCGAAGGCTTGGAGCGGGTGCCCCCGTCTGACGGAGAAGCGCGGAAAGGTAAAACCGTGACCAGTGATGGTTTATCCCCCGATGGCCGTCATCACCCGTTGCGGTTGGTAATTATTGCGGAAAAGGTGCTCCAATGGTTTTTGTGCCAACGTTTCGCTAATCAATTCCTGCAATCGTCCGGCATCCGGCCGGGGGCGAAACGCCGGTTTTAAATCGGTTTCCAGATGGTTGCCCAGACAGGGGCGGAGTTTCCCGTCGCAGGTCAGCCGCATTTTGTTGCATTGCTCGCAGAAGTGCAGATTGCTCAACGCGCCGATCAAACCCACCGTCACCCCCCGCCGCCGGAGCCGGTAATATTGGGCCGGACCAAAGCCAAACGCTTCCGTAAGCGGCTCCGGTTCATCCTCCCGGCGGAGCAGCGCGAGCAGTTCGGGGAGGGGAAAAAAGTTTTTCGCGCTTAACATTTCGGTGAGGCTGACCGGCATCAATTCGATGAAGCGAATGGCCAGGTCGTGTTCCGCCGCGAAGTCCAGCAACCGGAAGATTTCGCCGTCGTTGCGCCCGCGCATCAGCACGGTGTTTAATTTCACCGAGTCGAACCCGAAGGCCTTAACCGATTTAATGCCTTGCAGCACCGGGGCCACGTCGCCGCCGGTGATGGCGCGGTATATTTCCGAATTCAACGCATCCAGACTGATGTTGACGCGACGCAACCCGGCGTCAAACAGAGGCTTCGCCAATTCCGGCAGCCGGGTGCCATTGGTGGTCAATTGCACAGATTCAACGCCCGGCGTGGCGATTAAATCGCGAATGAACGCCACGGCGCCGGGACGGATCAGTGGCTCGCCGCCGGTGACCCGAAAGCGCTTGAAACCCAGGGAAATGGCCACGCGCACAATCATCAGCAACTCGTCAAAGGTGAGGATTTCACGGCGCGGCAGCCAGTCGGAGTAGTTCTCCGGCAGGCAATAGAGGCAGCGCTCGTTGCAACGGTCCGTGATCGAGATCCGCAGGTAATCCACGGTTCGTCCAAAAGTATCAGTGGAAGCTGAATTCATGGGGTTGACGGCGGTGGCGGGTGGGGATCTTCACCCCGCAGATGGGCGATGCCTTCACGAATGGCCGGGGCGAGAATTTCCAGACATTCGCGCACCGCCGCCGGTTTGCCCGGTAGATTCACGATCAACGTCCGGCTGCGTGTGCCGGCCGTTGCCCGGGATAAAATGGCCGTCGGCACTTTCGCAAACGACCGGACCCGCATGATTTCACCAAAGCCCGGCAGTTCTTTTTCCAACACCATCCGGGTCGCCTCCGGGGTCACATCCCGCGCGGAAATGCCCGTGCCACCGGTGGTACACACCAGGTCGCATTGGAGGATGTCGGTCAGGCGGCGCAGCTCGGCGGCGATCCTTTCGGTCTCGTCCGGCACTATGACCGCTTCAAATTCCGCCGCGCCGCCAAAAAAATCGCCCAGGATGGTTTCAATCTCCGGGCCGCTTCGGTCGGCGTAAATCCCCGCCGCCGCCCGGTCGCTGATGGTGAGGCGCCCGATTTTCATGCCTTGAGTTTTTTCACCACGCGCACCCCTTCGAGGCGCATCGTTTTATCCACCGCTTTGCACATGTCGTAGAGTGTTAGGGCGGCGACGGTAACCCCGGTCAGGGCCTCCATTTCCACCCCGGTTTGGGCGCAGGTATCCGCCGTGCAACATATTTTAACCCCCCGGCTTTCCACCTGGAAATGGATTTCCACGCGGCTCAAGGCGAGGGTGTGACACAGCGGAATTAGTTCGGCGGTCCGCTTGGCCGCTTGAATCCCGGCGATTTGGGCGACGGTCAGGACATCGCCCTTGGGCAAAGCCTGCCGGCGCAACGCCCGGAGGGTGGCCGGCGCGCACACCAACCGGCCTTCTGCGATGGCCTGCCGCCGCTGGACGGGTTTGGCCCCCACATCCACCATGTGCGCGTGGCCATCGGCGTTAAGATGAGAAAATTTATCTTTCATTCAAGTCAGGTCAAGCCCGGCGGCGGCCGGTAAAAAATCCACTTCCATTCCGGCTTCGAGCAAACCGCGGTGGGCCGGGTTGCGCACCAGGGCATTGGCCCGGGCCAGACACGTCACATCACCGGAACTGGCCCAGTCCAGCGGACGCAACCGGAGGCTCTCGCCGGAAAATTCCAGTCGCGCCGGCCACAGGGTTTCGCGCAGACCGGGCGGGTCGTTCAGCCGGTCCGCCAGCCGGCCGCGTAAAAATTCCGGGGCCGGCCCCCCGGTCATCCGGGCCAGCGCCGTCGCGACGGCAAAATGAAAACAGGCGAAATGCGCGAGCGGATTCCCCGGCAGTCCGAAGGCGACCCGCGCGCCCTTGACGCCGAAGATGAGCGGCTTGCCGGGACGAATATTAACCTGCGAAAAGACGATTTCAAAGCCCAGCCGTTCCAGCAGTGGACGGGTGAAATCTTTGTCCCCGACACTGGCGCCGCCGGAAACCAGTATCAGATGGGCGGCGGTCAGCCGGTCCAAATCCAGTTGCGCCCAGGCGCCGTCGAAATCTTCCGGCAGGTGTTGTTGCTCCAAATCGCTTGGCCATGGCCCCAACAAACCCCGGAGCAACATTGAATTGCTGTCGCGAATCTGTCCCGGGCCCGGGGTTTGATCCGGCGAAACCAGCTCATTCCCGATGGTAAAATGGCGGATGCGCAATCGCGGGCTGACGAGGGGTTGCATGCAACCGGCGGCGGCCAACACGGACAGCGCGCCGGCGGTCAACCGCATATTCACCGCCACGAGGGGTTGTCCGGCTTTGGCGTCTTCCCCCCGCAACCGGACATGGGTTGCGGTTTCTTGGCGCACCCAGCGGAGGTCGTTTTCCCGGCGCTCGACATGCTCCTGCATAATCACCCGCAAACCGCCACAGGGCAGCGGAGCCCCGGTCGCCACCCGCACCGCTTCCCCGGACTGGAGTTGCCGGCGTTTCCAACTGGCGGCGTTGAGCGTGTCCACGACCTGAAAATCCGGCCCGGGATCACCCGCCAGAATTGCGTAACCATCGCGGGTGGAACAATCGAACGGGGGCAAATCTGCGGGCGCGCCCACGGTTTCCCGCAGCACCCGCCCCAACGCTTGATTCAGCGGCAGACGCACCCCGGCCACCGACTGGCAATGCGAACGAATATCTTCCATGGCCTCGTCCAGTGAACGGAGGGCGGATTGCCCCCCGAAGCTTGCGGGTGGGTGGCCAACGGTTTCGGTTTGGATGGGTATAGCCCGGCGTTTCCAGATGGGCACCTCCTGCTTGAGTTGGTCCATGAATTCGGCAAGCAAGGCGATGGCTTCCGCCCGATGTGTCGCAGTGACACCCACATAAATGGCGGCTTCACCCATGCCCCCGACGGTTTGCGCCACTTGATGCAGGGCGGCCTCCACGTCTTTCGCCATGCGCGCGGCGTCGCCACAAACATAAAAATGAGCGTCGTCCTGCAACCACGACCATAACTCGGCCGCGTGCTCCAGGAGGCCGTGCTGGACATAAACTTTGCCCTGCTGATCGCGGGAGAACGCCGTGGTCAGCCGGGTCAAATGGCCGTCCGCCTGCATTTTTTCCAGTTCGTCGCGATAGTAGAAATCCGTGGCGGCGCGTTGTTCGTTCGGAAATTCCCCGCCAGAATTACATCCTCTACAACAAACGCAGCGTCACGTTCCGGCTCGTGGAAGAATATTTTCGCCGGGAACAGATGGTGCTCAACACCGTCATTGAGCTGGGCAGCATGGAGGCGACCAAGGAACTGGTGAAGCTTGGCATCGGCGTGAGTATTCTCGCGCCCTGGATCGCCCAAAAGGAAATCGAGGCGGGCTCGCTGGTCGTGCTGCCACTGGGCCGGCGCAAACTGCAGCGCCGCTGGGGTATTTTACACTGGCGCGGTAAGCGGCTGAATCTGGCGGAGGAAACTTTTATCGGGTTATGCCAGTCAGCCTCCACGCGTTTCTTGTAAGTCTCGGCTTGAAAGCGATTGGGAAGCGAACCCTTTCCCGTCCGCCCCCGGGATTAATCTTTCCGTGCGGCGGGCCGGGGTTTAAATTGCGGGCATGAAAGCCTTGTTTCCGATTTTGGCCGCGCTGTGCGCCGGCCGCCTGGCGGTCGCCCAACCGGCGGCCCAGCCCGCCGTCACGCCGGCGGGGATTTCCCCCATCCGGCACATGGAGTTATTCAACGGCCGGGATTTCTCGGGGTGGACGTTCTGCATGAAGAATAACAGCAACCCGCTGGCCACCTGGTCGGTCACCAACGGGGTGATCCATTGCACGGGCAAACCCACGGGTTACCTGCGCACGGAACAATCCTATTCCAATTACGTGCTGACGGTCGAATGGCGGTTTCTGAAGGTGGTGCCCAAAACCGGGGACAACACGGGCATTCTCATCCACATGCAGTTGCCGGACCAGGTCTGGTCGCAATGTGTGCAGGTGCAGGGCAAACACGGCCGCCAGGGGGATTTGTTTCTGATGATGGGCGCGGAAAGCAAGGAGCACCGGGGCATGGATGCCAATACGCCCATCCCCCTGCGCGGCACGGCCAATGAACATCCGGTGGGGGAATGGGACGTGGTCAAGACGGTGTGCCGCACGACGGCCGGCCCGGATCAAGCGACGACCGGCGAAATCACCGCCTACGTCAATGGCCGGCTGATGAATGTCACCACGGAATGCACGCTCACCCATGGTTTTATCGGCATCCAAAGCGAGGGCGGCGACATTGAAATCCGCAAGCTCTCGCTGGATCCGCTGCCGAATTAATCCCCGCCGGAGGGCCCGGAGGATTGCCGCCCGGTGAAAAGAGCGACGCCCCGTCCCCCCGGCCTGAGGGCCGGTCCGAAAAATGAAAGGGGGCCGGTGGCGGGAAATTTTGACGGCAGCCAGGCCAACAGAGGACGGCTACGCAGACTGATCGCGGTCAGTGGTGAAGGACCGATTGGGGCAGACCGCCATCGGGTTGCTTGCCGCGCTTGGCTGGACGGTGGCGGGACTCGGCCCGGCGGGAAACATTGGCTCCAGAGGTAGGGCTCGAACCTACAACCACACGGTTAACAGCCGCGTGCTCTACCATTGAGCTACTCTGGAACGCAAATGGACGTTAACTCTACAAACCCCGGGGCGGCCCGTCAATCCGTTTTCACATTTTCCTTTGGCATTGCGGACAGAAAAAGGTGCTGCGGGCGGCCTGCACGATGCGGCGGATGGCGTGACCGCAACGCAGACAGGGTTGACCGGCCCGGTCATACACGCACAGTCGTTCGGTATAAAAATCCGGGGCGCCCGGGGTGTGGCCAAAATAAAACAGTCCGCCGGCCGGCCCGCCGCCGAAATTCAGCGGCAGGGTGCTGCCGCAATCAATGGCCTCGGCCAGCACGGTGCGGATGGCGGCCGTGAGCCGTTTGACTTGCGCGGCGGTCAACCGCCGGGCGGCCAGACGCGGTGATATTCGCGCCCGGAAGAGCGCTTCGCTCGCGTAAATGTTGCCGATGCCGGCCACGAGGGATTGATCCAGCAGTTTCACTTTGACCGCCTGCCCGGAACGCCGCAGGGCTACCGCGAACGGTCCGGCGGCAAAGTCATCGGTCAGCGGTTCGGGCCCGAGTTTGGCCACGGGGTCAAGGTTCAGGGTGAGTCGGCCGAAATAGCGCGGGTCTTCATAAATGAAGTTTTGCCGCCCAAGTTCCAAAACCACGGCGGCATGTTTGGGCGGGGGCAGGTTTTTGGCGGCCAGATACATCCGGCCGGTCATGCCAAGGTGGCCGAGCAGGGTGAAGGTTTCGCGGGTTCCGGGGCGGCGGAGTTGGAAGAGAAGATATTTTCCGCGCCGCGTCAGGCCGGTGAATTTGGCGCCGAGCAGCGCGCGGCGGAAAGTCTCCGGGTTGCCGGGCTGGATGACTTTGGGCCGGCGCACTTGCACGCTGCGAATGATTTTGCCCGGCAACAGGGGTTGCAGATGCCGGGCCAGCACTTCGACTTCCGGGAGTTCGGGCATGAATCAGGTGGCCAGGGCGGCGGAATTTAACTCGTCACCAGCGTGCCCACTTTTTCGCCCAAGGCCACGCGCCGGAGATTGTGCTCGCGGAAGAAGTCGAAGACGATGATGGGCATTTTGTTGTCCATGCAGAGCGAAAAGGCGGTGGAATCCATGACCTTGAGCTGGCGTTGCAGGGCGTCCAGATAGGTGATTTGGCTGAAGCGTTTGGCCTTGGGATTTTTCTTGGGATCGGAATCGTAGATGCCGTCCACCTTGGTGGCCTTCAAGATGACTTCGGCGCCGATTTCGTTCGCGCGCAGGGCGGCGGCGGTGTCGGTGGAGAAGAAGGGGTTGCCGGTGCCGCCGCCGAAGATGACGACGCGGCCTTTTTCCAAATGGCGCACGGCCCGGCGGCGGATGAAGGATTCGGCCACCTGGGACATGGTGATGGCGCTTTGCACCCGGGTGGGCACGCCGAGTTTTTCGAGGGCGTCCTGGAGGGCCAGGGCGTTGATGACGGTGGCAAGCATGCCCATGTAATCGCCCGTGGCGCGTTCGATGCCGCGTTCGCTGCCGCTCAAGCCGCGAAAGATGTTGCCCCCGCCGACCACCACCACGACTTCCACCCCGAGTTCGCGCACTTCCAAAATCTGCGCGGCCATGTGATGCACGGCTTCCGGGCAAATGCCCACGCCGCCGGCGTCGCCGAGCGATTCACCGCTCAATTTGAGCAAGACCCGGGAATATCTGGCTTTTTTGGAAGGTTTCATAGTTTTGGCGGTGGACGTCATCGGCGGAAATTGTAATCTGCCGGGGGGACGCGGTCAAACCAAAGCCGCGACGGACAAAGGCGTTGGGAGCGCCGGGACCGGGCGGAAAATTTCAAAATCCAAAGTCCAAAATCCAAGGAAAATTCAAGCTGCAATATTCAAAAAGGCAGACCGATCCCAATTTAATGCGGTGGGCGCGGCGTTTTTTCACCGGCACAACTGGAGCAGCCGGTTCCGCAGCCGCCCCCGCTTTTGCGCCGGAAACCGTGCCCGACCAGATAGCCCACCGCCGCCAACAGCGCGAGCAGAACCAGGAGATGATCCAAGAGGGGATTCATAAATCGTTCAAGCATAGCCCAGCCAGCGACCGACATGAAGCACCAAAAAAGCCGCGCCCCACGCCAGGGCGGTCATGTAGGCGACCTGAAACAACGGCCAGCGCCAGGTGTTCGTCTCGCGTCGGACTACGACCACCGTGCTCAGGCATTGCATGGCCAGGACGTAGAAAACGAGCAGGCTGAGGCAGACCAGGGGGGTGAACACCGGGGTGCCCCGGGCGGTTTTCTCGGCCACCATGGCGTCGCGCAGGGCGGGCGCGTTTTTCTCGCCGTCCTGCACGGAATAGATCACGGACATGGTGCCCACAAACACCTCCCGGGCGGCAAACGAACTGATGATGCCCACGCCGATCTTCCAATCGTAACCCAGCGGGGCGATATACGGCTCGATGGCATGGCCGAGTTTTCCGGCGTAACTGGCGGCCAGCGCTTCAGCGGGCGTCGCGTTGGGATTCGCGGGTTTGGGATAGGACGAGATGGCCCAGATAATGACGGTGATGGCCAGAATGACCGTGCCGGCGCGCTTGAGAAAAATCACGGCGCGTTCCCACATGCGGGCCAGCGTCACCCGGAGCGAGGGCCGGCGATACGGCGGCATTTCCAGCAGCAACAGGGAATGTTCACCCTTGAACAACGTCTTGCGGAAGAGCCACGCCATGCCGAAGGCCGCGAACAGTCCGAGCAGATACATGGCCAGCATCACGCCGGCCTTTTTCCAGGAACTGAACCCAACGGGAAACAGCACGGCAATCATCACCGCATACACCGGCAGCCGGGCGGAACAGCTCATCAACGGCGCCACGAGAATGGTCACCAACCGGTCCTTGGGGTTTTCGATGGTGCGGGTGGACATGATGCCGGGAATGGCGCAGGCAAAGGAATTGAGCAGCGGCACGAAGGATTTGCCGTGCAAGCCCACGCGCTGCATCAAACGGTCAATGATGAAGGCGGCGCGGGCCAGGTAGCCGGTGTCTTCGAGCAGGCCGATGAAAAAAAACAAAATCAAAATTTGCGGCAGAAACACCAGCACCCCGCCCACCCCGGCCACGCCGCCGCCAATGACCAGATCCCGGAACCCGCCGGCCGGCATCGTCTTCCCCAGCCAGTCGGCCAGCGCGGATTGGCCGTCGGCAATCCAGCCCATGGGCACTTCCGCCACCTTGAAAATCATGAAGAACATCACGGCCATGACGCCGATGAAAAAGACCCAGCCCCAGAATTTGTGGGTCAGCCACGCATCCAGCCGTTCGCTCACCGAGGCCGCATTGCCGCTTCGGGGATGCGCCACCCGGCCGGCGATGGTCTGCACCCAGGCGTAGCGGGCGTTGATGACATCGGCCACCCATTCAATCCCGGCCGCCTCCAGCTTGCGGCGGGCGGTCTCCAGCGCCGGCCGCAATTTCGGCGGCAGGCCCGAGAGCGCCGGCCCCGTGGTGGCGGAAATGAGCAGCAACGCCTCGGCATAGGCAAAGCGGAAATGCAGGCCCGGTTCGCGCGCGAGCAGGCCGCCCAGGTGCTTCGCCGCCTCGTCCAGCGGCGCGGGAATGGGGGCGCGATGCGGGGGGGGGCCGTCGAATTGCTGCGTGATGGCCTGGCGCAATTCCACCAGCCCCCGGCGTTGCGCGGCGATGACCGGGATCACCGGACACCCGAGCGCGGCGGCCAGTTCGGGCACTTGGAGCACCAACCCGCTTTGTTCCGCCATGTCCACCATGGTCAGCGCCACCACCATCGGCAGGCCCAATTCCGCGAGTTGGGCCACCAGATACAGGTTGCGCTCGAGATTCGTCGCGTCCACCACGCACACGATCACCTCCGGCGGCGACGTGTCCGGGAGCCGGCCGAGCAGGACATCGCGGGCCACCGCCTCATCCAACGAGCGGGTTTGCAGGGAATAAACGCCGGGGAGATCAATCAGATTGATGACTTCGCCATGAGCGCCCCGGCACTGGCCGGTTTTTTTCTCGACGGTCACGCCGGGATAATTACCCACCTTCTGGCGCAGACCCGTGAGGGCGTTGAAGAGGGTGCTTTTGCCGCTGTTTGGATTGCCGGCCACCACCACCGTCCGCACCGCCGATGCTTGCGCGACCGGGGCGTTGGGAGGACTCAGGGACATGACACTTGCACGCCCGCCGCTTCCGCCAGGCGCAGGGACAGGGAATAACCGCGCACCTTTAATTCAATGGGATCCCCCATCGGCGCGTAGCGCACCACCGTGCAGGGGGTGCCCTTGGTCAGCCCCATTTCCAAAAGCCGCTGATAAATATCGGGCGGGAGCGTGAACCCGACAATTTTCAGTTTCCGGCCCACCGGCTGGCCGGCGAGCTTTTCAATGCCGGGCTTTTGGGCGGACGGGAGGAGCCGGGGCTCCGCCGGGGCGGCGGCCAGCGGACGGACGGGTGCCACCGGGCGGGGCCGCGTTTCCACGGCCAGCAAATCCACCACCATGTCCCACCATTTCAGCGTCCCGGTATATCCGTTCATGGGGACAAGCTTAAGCCACCCCGCCGGCGGGCGCTTCCGGTAAATTGCTATTCTTTGTCGCTAATTTGCGGCGGCGGGCGGGGGAGGGGGAAGGCAACCACAGAGATACAAAGGCACCGAGGCTGAAAAAGAGGAAATTCAACCGCAAAGAACTCAAAGAGCGCAAAGACGGGGATTTTTAACCACGGATTTCGCGGATGGCACGGATGGGAATGGGCAAAGCGAGCCGAACTTCGGCTTGGCGAGAGAAGAAGGCGCGGGGGGTGGGGTGAGACGGTGGCGGACCAGACAGTGCGACGGTTCAGCCCTCATCTCGGGGCTGGACCGGGCCGTCCCGCTGAATTATTCCGCCGCTGCTCTGGCGGCAGACCCGGCCACGCCGGAAAAAATATCCCGCCGCTATTGACAACCCCGCCGGCAAGGGGGAGATTAAAACCGCAATGAGACCGCCCAAGCGCGCTGCGCAAAAAAAGCCTGATTACCCGGAGGAAACGACCGGCAGCCGGCTGGCCGCCAAAGCCCGCAAGCTGGCCGGTAAACTGACGCCGGAACAACGCCGGGAACAATTCAACGGGGCAATGGCGATGATCTATGGCGGGCATCCCCTTGCTGGTGACTTCTGACCGGCATTGGTTGAACCTTGACGAAGACGCCCTGCTGCTGGCGTTCAATGAGGCCGATCTTTCACCGGTTCATCCAGTTCACCCAAAACGCCTGTTGCGGGTCTTGCGTTAATTGTTCTGCGGCAGGCGCGGCGCGCTTGCAAATCCGGGGGGGGCCATCCGGAGGTGCATGGAAAGAACGCCCCGAAAATTTTTCGCGCATGGTCCCCATGAACCTTTGAGGGTGCGCCTTTGGAGTGCGGTGGCAAGCGCAGCGCGACACCGCTTTGGGATGACGCGGCGGGTGGCGGGAGTTGGTTGGTGGTTCGAAAGCGCCGTCGCCGCTAACGCTCTGCCGGCGCACTCCATGAGCGCCGGTCCCTGCGGACACGTCAAGGTTTATGGGCAGGGGAAGGGTTCGGCGACTCGGGTGCGGCGGCGGGTTCAGTGGTGGGCCAACGGCGCGGCCTGACACTTGCCCTGACTGCCAGCGCGACGCGGTTGCGGGCGGATACGACGAAGCCGGTGAGCGGTTGCAGAGAGGGGGTCGGGTTATGTCTGCCGGCGGTTATCCCGCCAAAAAAAACGACAAAAATCAAGACCCGTTCAAGGACTTTGGGTCATTTATCAGCACTTTAATCTAATGTCTCCGTTGGTGCGTGCCAAAGGCGCTCCCCCCTTTAAGAGGCTTTCTGTTGAATTGGAATCGAAGCCGGTGAGGCGCTGAGAACATCGTTTCCTTGCGCTTCGGTTTCCACCGCCGGGGCAATTACGCCATCTGATTCACTTTTAGCCTTGTTTTGCCTGGCCCGGTTGGCTTTAGTCACCCTTTTGCGAGCTTCATCCGCCTTTTCGCCTTCAAACACATCGTGCCTTAACACGCCCTGTTCAAGCACATCGCGTATTTTTTCAATCTCAATTTTAATTTCAGGGGAAATCCATTTAAGTTCTCGCTTTACAATCGCCAAAACAGGCTCCGTAAGCAACACTTGCGCGATTGTAAATGGACTCAACGCTTGATTTTTGTCATAATAATCACTTAACGCCGATTTCGCCCAACTTTCTTTTGTGAACAGAAAGAGCGATGCCAAATCTTCCTGGTTGTGGTGGTCAATTTTTAGGAAATCAATTTCCACAACCCTTTCACGATCAATTGGCTTGGCTGTAACGATAATGACCTTATATATCTGCCAAACCACCCCATTTGTGAGCACCACCCAATCCACACCATCGTTGGCGGCATACCCCACGACTTGCATTACATGATTTTCTTTCAATTCTAAGTTAATGGCTTTTGCCTCAATCAACGAT
>Ga0302279_10000255_pt1 | contig 77685 bp, 71 predicted proteins | sample III_Bog_N3_3_FD_194541 | JGI IMG/M metagenome (GOLD analysis project Ga0302279, IMG submission 194541) | Peat permafrost microbial communities from Stordalen Mire near Abisko, Sweden - III_Bog_N3_3 | ecosystem: Environmental > Terrestrial > Soil > Wetlands > Peat | place: Sweden: Abisko...
CTGACAGTCAGCAACTCGTGCACGCCCGCGCGGCCCTTCACGCCGGTGTTGCCGCACTTGGCGCAGCCGGTGCCGTGGAAGAACTGGAGGCGGCCGTCGACTGCGTAGCGATTCGTCCAGTCGGCCAGCGTCTGGTCGCGCGTCGGCGCCTGCGGGTGGTCGCCCCAGATGTGCAACGAGTCGTTGAGCAGCTCCTCGATCTGTTCGTCGGTGGCCGGCGTCGACGTCTTGCAGCCGCTGCAGATGCGGCGCACGAGGCGCTGGGCCAGCACGGCCAGCAGCGCATCGGCGAAGTTGAACGGATCCATGCCCATGTCGAGCAGCCGGGTGATCGTCTCGGGCGCGCTGTTGGTGTGCAGCGTGGACAGCACCAGGTGGCCCGTCAGCGACGATTCGACCGCGATCTGCGCCGTCTCGTTGTCGCGGATTTCACCCACCATGATCACGTCCGGGTCAGCGCGCAGGAACGCGCGCAGCGCCTTGGCGAAGGTCCAGTCGATCTTCGGGTTGACCTGAACCTGGCGCAGGCCGGCCTGCGTGATTTCGACCGGATCCTCGGCCGTCCAGATCTTGCGCTCGGGCGTGTTGATGAAGCTCAGCGCCGAGTGCAGCGTGGTCGTCTTGCCCGAGCCGGTCGGGCCGACGCACAGCACCATGCCGTAGGGGCGTTCGACCGCCTTCTTCAGGTGCGTCAGGTTGTGCGGCGACATGCCCAGCGAGTCCAGCGGCAGCGGCTTGGCCGAGGCCAGGATGCGCAGCACCGCGTCCTCCAGGCCGTTGGCCGTCGGGATCATCGCCACGCGCAGCTCGATCGGGCATTGCGGCACGAAGCGGGCGAAGTTGATCTTGCCGTCCTGCGGGCGGCGACGCTCGGAGATGTCGAGGTCGCACATGATCTTCAGGCGCGCCACGAGCGCCTGGCGATAGGTGTGCGGCAGCTCCAGGTACGGGCGCAGCAGGCCGTCGACGCGGAAGCGCACCTTGACCTTCTCTCGGCCCGGGCGCGTCTCGATGTGGATGTCGGAGACGCCCTGCGTATGGGCCTCGACGATCATCGAGTTGATCAGGCGCACCAGCGAGCTGTCCGATTGTTCGACGGCGCCGTCGTTGTCGTCCACCGGCGTGCCGTGGCTGACGTCGCCAGGCAGTTCCAGCGCGGCCAGCAGCGAGTCGGTGCCCTGCTGGCTCTCGTTGGTCGGCACGACGAAGTCGAACGTCATGTCCTCCAGGCCGCCGCGCGCGTACAGCAGCGGGATCTGTTCGACCAGGTTGCCAGCGGCCGGCAGCACCGGCACGACCTTGGTCTGCGTCAGGAACTCGGCCTCGTCGATGCGGTCGCGGCGCGACGGATCCTCGGTGGCGACGATGACCTTGCCGTTCATCATGCCCAGCGGCAGCATCTCCAGCCGCTGCGCGGCGGCCACGGGCAGCTTCTTGAGCGCCTCGATGTCGATCGGGAAAGCCTGCAGGTCGACCTGCGGGTAGCCCATCTTGCGGGCCAGCGCGGTCTGCAGGTTGGCACGCGTGATCAGGCCTTGCGTGACCAGCAGCTCGCCCAGCGGCACCTTGCGGTCCTTGCCCTGGTTGGTCAGCGCGTCGGCCAGCTGGGTCTCGGTGATGTAGCCAAGCGCGATCAGCGCCTCGCCGATGCGCACCATGGGCATGCGGCCCTGGGCCTCGATGGCGTCATGCAGCTGTTCGGGCGTCGTGACATGCTCGCTCAGCAGCACGTCGCCGGGCCGCTTGGCCTGCTTTTCCTGTTCCGCGAGCGCGGCGTTGATCTGCGGCGGCGACGACGTGGTCTGGAACACCATCGGCTCGAGCATCGGCGGCGCAGGCGCGTCGTCCGGCAGCTTGGAGCGCTTGATCTCGAGGGCCTCGCGCAATTCCTCGCGCGAGATCACGCCGTGGTTGACCAACAGCTCGCCCAGCGGCAGGTTGCGGTTGCGCGTCTGGCTGCGCAGCGCCTGCGACAGCTCCTCGGGCGATAGGATGCGCAGCGAGATCAACGCTTCGCCCAGTCGCAGCATGGGGGTGCGCGACTGCAGCTCCAGCGCCTTTTCCAGCTGCGGCTGCGTGATCAGGCTGACCTCGACGAGCATCTCGCCCAGCTTCAGGTTGCGGATGCGCTGCTGTTCGTTCAGCGCGTCCTGCAGCTGCTGCGGCGACAGCGTGTGCTGGCTGACGAGCACGTCGCCCAGGCGCGGCCCGAAGTCGACGCGGCGGTAGGCGCCGCGCGGATAGAACGAGCGCTGCACGAGGCCGCTGTCGCCGACCGGCGGAAACAGGAACAGCCCTTGTTCGTTTTCCACATGGCTGATCGTTCGGCCCGTGTGCGACTTGCCGTTGCTCAGCTGAACCTGGAATTCGGTGTCGCCCGGCACGCGATCGACCCAGCCGGCCGCGGCGTTGACGCCGTTGCTGGACGGCATCACTGGCTCGGTCAGCGTCAGGCGCTGGAACTGGCCGAAGCGCAGCTGCATCGGCGAACGCGCCGGCGGCACGAAGACGGTGGCCAGGCCGGTGGACGCGTCGAACTGCGCCAGGCGGGCATTGAAGCTCTTGTCATTGAGGCCCAGGATCGCGCAGGGCTCGCTCGTGCCAAGCGGCCACACGGTGCCGGCATTGGCGGCAGGCGGCATGGCCCAGCGCGAGGCTTCGGACGCGGCTGCGCCATCCTGCGGGCGGCGACCCGGCGTGGCGGACAGGGGGGGCTGCGATAGATCGGCCATGGTCTTTGCGTGCGGACGCATCCACTTCCCCATCAGACACGTGGGGGCTGTCCGATACTAGAGAACGCCCAGCGGCGCGATGCCTCAAATAGAGGCGCGATCGCCAGCCAGTTCGGGCCCGCGACGCGTCAACCGGCCGGGCCGTCGGCCTCGTCGTGCTCGGCGTAGTGCTTCCACTGCGCCATGGCCTGGTTCATCAGCTTGACCTGGCCGGAAAAGCGCGTGCACATCAGGCAGATGCCCAGGTGGAAACGCACCGCGAAGCGCTCGACGAGCGTCAACGGCCGGTTCTCGCGTTCGAGGACGAGGCGGGTGACTTCGCGGCAGTTGCGGTAGAGCAGGCTCATCGGGCGGTGGCGGGCTTGGCGGGATGTGCATCGAACCATCCGGCCTGGATGCAATCGCGCAGGCGCAGGCGGGCGCGATGCAGCAACACCCAGAGGTTGGTCGTGGTGATGGTCAATTCCTTACACACTTCGTCCGACGACAGTTCCAGCCACTCGCGCATCATGAAGACCCGGGCCTGGGTGGGCGGCAGCACGTCCAGGCAGGCCTGCATCACGTCGAAGAACTGGCGCTGGCGCAGCACGTCGTCCGGGTTCCCCCAGTCGGCCGGCATCTCGCGCCAGTGGCCGTCGGACGCGAACAGCAGGTCGTCCAGATCCTCGTTGTCGTCGCTGGTCAGCACGGTCGCCTCGCGCTTGTGGCGGCGCAGCTGGTCGATCACCTTGTGCTTGAGGATGCCCACCAGCCAGGTCTTGAGCTGCGACTGGCCGGCAAAGGACTGCGGCTTCTCGAGCGCGGCGACCACGGTCTCGGAGACGGCATCCTCGGCCCAGGCCTCGTTGCGCAGCTGCGTGCGCGCGAAGCGCAGCAACTGCGGCTGGAGCTTCTCGAGCTGGCTGGCGAATTCGTTGAGCATGGGACGACGGCGGGCGCGCCGGACGCGGCGCAGCGCGAGTATCGCCGACGCTCCTGTCGAGCCGATTACGCCGCGCGCGGCGCGTCGCCCCTGACCCTGGCCAGCCGCAGCCGCGAGCCGTTGCCCAGGTCGTCGTCCAGCCAGGCTTCCAGCTCGTCGGCCGGCAGCGCCGGCGTGTAGAGAAAGCCTTGCGCGATGTCGCAGCCCGCACGCGCCAGCCAGTCGCGCTGGCCGGGCGTCTCGACGCCTTCGGCAACCACCTGCAGTCCCAGCGACTGGCCGATGCTGATGACGGCGTCGGCCAGCGCGCGGTCGCTGGCCTCGCGCTCGAGGTCGCTGACGAAGCTCTTGTCGAGCTTCAATTCGTTGACCGGCAGGCGCTTGAGGTAGCCCAGGCTCGAGTAGCCGGTGCCGAAGTCGTCGACCGACAGCTGCACGCCCATCTCGTTGAGCGTGCGCAGGTCCGCGCGCGTGCGCTCGTCGTCGCTGAGCATCACGCGCTCGGTGACCTCCAGCATCAGCGCGCCCGGCTTCAGGCCATGCAGCGACAGCAACCGCCGCACGTGCGCCGGCACGTCGTCGGAGTGAAAGCGCAGCGGCGACACGTTGACCGACATGCTGGGCACCGGCACGCCCGTGCGCTGCCACGCCGCCAGTTGCGCGCAGGCGGTCTCGAGCACCCAGGCGTCGATCGCGCCGATCAGGCCGCATTCTTCGGCGATCGCGATGCAGCGCTCGGGCGGCACCGCGGCCAGCACCGGGTCGCTCCAGCGCACCAGCGCCTCGACGCCGGCACAGCCGCTGCCGTCCAGGTACATCTTGGGCTGGTAGTGCAGCGCCAGCCCGCGCGCCGCGAGCGCCTGGCGCAGTGCGCTCTCCATCTGCATGCGCTGCGCGACGACGTCGTTCATCATGCTGGTGAAGAAGCGCGACGCGCCGCGGCCGGCGCGCTTGACCTCGTACATCGCCATCTCGGCGTTCTTGGTGAGCCGCTCCAGCTCGACGCCATCCTGCGGGAACAGCGCGATGCCGATGCTGGCCGACACCTCGATCTGCATGCCCGCGATGCGCAGCGGCGCGGCCAGCGCGTGGCGCAGCCGTTCGGCCGCGTGCATCGCCTCGACCGGGCTGCAGCGCGGCAGCACGGCCGCGAACTCGTCGCCGCCCAGCCGCGCGACGATGGCGCCGTCGCCGGCCTCGGCCTGCAGGCGCAGCGCCGTCTCGCGCAGCACCTCGTCGCCGGCGCTGTGGCCCAGCGAGTCGTTGGTGGTCTTGAAGCGGTCGATGTCCAGCAGCAGCAGCGCGCCGGGCGCCTGCGAGCGAACCGCCATCTGCAGCGCCTGGCGCGCGCGGTCGCTGAACAGGCGCCGGTTGGGCAGGCCGGTCAGCGGATCGAAGTAGGCCAGGCGTTCGATCTCGGTGCGGTTGGCCTCGTGCTGCAGCGCCACGCGCACGAGCGGAACGCAGGCCTCGACCATGCGGCGATGGAACGGCGGCGCCGCGCCGGGCCGGTCGTAGTACAGCGCGAAGGTGGCGACGACCTCGCCGTTGCCCGCGATGATGGGCGTCGACCAGCAGGCGGCCTTGTCCAGCAGCGGCAGCAGGTCGCGGTAGTCGGCCCACAGCGGATCGGTGGCGATGCTGGTGACTTCGACGGGCTCGCGCCGCCATGCTGCGGTGCCGCACGAGCCCGCGCGCGGGCCGATCGGCGCGCCGTGCAGCGCATCGACGTAGGCCGGGGACAGGCGCGGACCGGCGACGGGCGTGACGGTGCCGTTCTTCTCGATCAGCAGCACCGAGCAGGAGACCTCGGGCGCCAGCACCTCGACGCGGCGGCACATCAGGTCCAGCACGGAACGCAGCGGCCGCCCGAGCGCGATCGACTCGAGCACTTCGCGCTGGAGCCCGTCGATGGCCTCGGCCTCGACGCGCTCGGCGATGGGCAGCAGCAGCAGCGCGATGAGCCGGCGCCCGCCCGCGACCACCACGCGCGACCGCACCTCGAGCACCAGCGGGCGCGTGCGGTCGGTGGACATCGTCAGGCGCGACGGTGCCGCGCCGCCGTCGGCCGCGTGGCGGATCGCCTCCCAACGCTCGGGCGTCAGGCCGACCACCAGCTCGGCCAGCGGGCGTCCGGTCAGCGCGACGACATCGCTGCGCGCCCAGCCGGCGAAGAACTCGTTGGCGAGCACCACGCGGGCCTCGTCGTCCAGCCACGCCACGCCCAGATCGATACCCCGGAATGTATCGATCAGCAGCTCCGCCTCGAGGGCGGCATTGGATGCGGGCAAGTCGCTGGACAAGCACGGACTCCCAGGTTGGGACACGGGTCGCGGGGCGAACTGCGGCCGATTGTGCGAGCCTCGTTCCGCCGCTGCAACCGTCATCTGTGGGGAGGTCTTGATCGTCGGTTGGCGCCGGATGTCCGACTGTTCACTTGTTCACTTTTGAACCCGCCGCGCGTGAAAAGGAAGACACTACGCCTCCTGTCCAACGCTCTCATAAGGAACGACTGCCATGAACAAGCGCGCCATTGCCTCCTCCACTTTGGCTTCCGTGCTGGCCCTGGCCATCGGCCAGGCGCATGCCGCCGACGCCAAGCCGCCGCAGGAAAAATGCTTCGGCATCGCCAAGACCGGGCAAAACGACTGCGCGTCTGCCTTGGGCACCCACTCGTGCGCCGGCCAGGCCAAGGTCGACAACGACGCCAACGACTGGAAGTACGTGGCCAAGGGGACGTGCGAGAAGATGGGCGGGTCGACCAAGGCGGGTGCCAGGAAGTAGCGCGCCGCGCGGCAATCAGTCCTGCGGGCGCCAGCCGATCGGGACGCTGTCAGGCGCTCTGCCATCCTTGTCGCGCGGCAGCGTGCCGGCGCGGTCGATCGCGCGCAGCACGGCCTCGTCCCAGGCCTTGGAGCCGCTGGACTTCGTGATGCGCCGGCTGATGATGGTGCCGTCGGGCGCGCAGCGGATCTCCACGTCGACCTCCGGATTGCCCGGCACGCTGTCGGTCATCACCATGTTGCGCTTGAGGATGGCGACGACCCGGCCGTAGTAGTCGGCCGATGGCCCGGAATCGTGCGCCGCCGTGCCGGTGGCGTTCACCGGCGCATCCATCTGCCCCATCATCCGCTTGAGGTTCTCGTCATGCAGCTTGGCGAGCGCCTTGGCGTCCAGCTTGGGCGGCGGAGGCGGCGGCGCCGGCTTGGGCGGCGGCGGCGCGGGCTTGGGCGGCGGTGGCGCGGGCTTGGGGGGCTTTGGCTTTTCCTGCTCGACGACGATGTCCGGCGGCTTGGGCGTTTCCACCGGCGGCGGAGGCGGCGTTTCCACGACGGGCTGGGGCGGCGGCGGTGGCGTCTCGACCGGCGGCGGCGCGGCGGTCTCGGGGATGGCCGACCACAGCTCGGCCGATGCCTCCACGGCCTCGGGCGAGCTGCGCCAGTGCAGCCCCCACACCAGCGCGCCGATCAGCGACGCGTGCGCGATGATCGAGATAGTGACGCCGGTGCCCCAGTCTTCGCGCTGGGGCGGGCGGTCGTCTGGGCGCGGGGCCAGTATGCTGCTCATGTCTGCAGTGCTAGCCCACTTGCTTGACGGCCAGGCCGACGCGCTGCACGCCCGCGCGCTGCAGCGTGTCCATCACCTTGACGATGCTCTCGTAGCGCACCGCCTTGTCGCCCGCGATGATCACCGGCACGTCGGCGCGGCCGGCCTGCAACTGGCTGACGCGCGCGGCGAGCTGGCCGACACTGGACGGCTCGGGATCGGCCTTGTCGATGCGGATCTTGATCTGCTCGTCGGTGCCCACGATCACCTCGATCACCGACGGCGGCCGCTGCTTGGCCTTGCCCATCGAGGGCAGGTCGACCACGCCGGTGGTGATCAGCGGCGCGCTGACCATGAAGATGATCAGCAGCACCAGCATGACGTCGATGAACGGCACCATGTTGATCTCGCTGATCGAGCGGCGGCCGCGGCCGCGGGAGACGACGCCGGGCATGGCCGTCCCTCAGCGCGCGGCAGCGACGCCCTGGGGCGTGGCGGCGTTGCGCTGCAGGATGTTGGAGAACTCGTCGCTGAAGCTGTCCAGCGAGGTCGCGATGCGGTCGATGTCGCGCGCGAAGCGGTTGTAGGCGACGACGGCGGGGATGGCGGAGAACAGGCCGATGGCCGTGGCCACCAGCGCCTCGGCGATGCCCGGCGCCACGGTGGCCAGCGTCACCTGCGTCATGTTGGACAGGCCGACGAACGCGTTCATGATGCCCCACACCGTACCGAACAGGCCCACGTACGGGCTGACCGAGCCGACCGAAGCCAGGAAGCCCAGGTTGCCTTCGATCGCGTCGAGTTCGCGCTGCAGGCTGGCCTTCATCGCGCGGCGGGCGCCATCGAGCTGCGTGGGCGTGTCGAGCCGGCGATCGCGCAGCTTCATGAACTCGCGCATGCCGCTGGAGAACAGGCGCTCCAGCGGGCCGGTGTCGGCCTGGTTCGACGCCTGGCTGTACAGGTCGGTGAGGCTCTTGCCGGACCAGAAATCCTGCTCGAAGGCCTCGTTGCGGCGCTTGATCTTGCCAAGCGACCCGAGCTTGGAAAAGATCAGGCCCCAGCTGAACAGCGACATCAGCAGCAGGCCGGCGATGACGATCTTGACGACGATGCTGGCATGCAGCACCAGCTCGATGATGGAGAGATCCTGGTTCATTCAATCGCCTCGAGGATGGGGCCGGGGATGCGGTGGGGTTTCAGGGTGGCGCGTTCGACGCAGCCGATGCGGATCTGGCCTTCGGCGAGCAGCCGGTCGTCGCACCAGGCCTGCTGCGCGATGCGCAGGCTGGCCTTGCCGCGCTCGGTGATGGCGACGGTGATCGTCAGCCAGTCGTCAAGCCGTGCGGGCTTGAGGTAGCGAACGTGGGTGTCCTGCACGACGAACATGCAGCCGGTGGCGTCCACCATCTGCTGCTGCCCGTGGCCGAGCGCGCGCAGCCATTCGGTGCGGGCGCGCTCGAAGAACTTCAGGTAGTTGGCGTAGAACACGATGCCGCCGGCGTCGGTGTCTTCCCAGTACACCCGCAATGGATGATGGAAATGCGCGGCCGGGGCGGAGGAATCTTCAGATTTCATTGGGCGTCGCGATGATAAGCGACCGCGCGAGGCTCCAGCCTCGGGCGCGGCCCGCACCGATGAGCAAGTATCGCGCCGAGGCAGCCCGATTTGCCCGGCGTGGCGCGGGTTCGACCCGGCCGGCGGCACGACGTTCCGCGCGCGCCGGATTTACCAGTTTTTACTGGCGGGACTTCAAGTAGACCGGCCCCCAGACCGGATGGCCGGCTTCGGCGTGCGTCAACGCGAAGGCCGGATCGGCCACGCGTGCCGCGCGGAACTCGGCTTCGCAGGCCGCCAGGCGGTTGCTGGTGCAGTAGACGAAGGCGCGCAGCTTGTGCGCGGTCGCCACGTCGCGTGCGCTGCGCAGGCCCAGCTTCATCGCTTCGTTGGCCTGGCGCTCGACGGCCGGGTAGTCGGCGTCGTCGTACGCGCGCATCGCGCCCATCAGCGCGCGCTCGGCCGGGCGTTCGGTCAGGTCGGTCAGGCCGATTTGTGGCGCCGGCGGGGGCGGCGTCTCGCAAGCGGTCAGCATGGCGACCACGGCCAGCGCGGCGAACGCCTGCATGCGGCGGACAAGGGTGGAACGATGCGGCGAGGTCGAATTGATCACGGCGGTCCGGGTGGTTGGAATCAGGGGCCGAAGCGATGGCGCAGCGTGACCGGGCTCTCGCCGTCGACGGCGACCGTCGTCGTATAGGCTGGGAAATCGGTGTTGCGCACGGTGATGGTGTGATTTCCGGAGGTCAAGGTCAAGCGGGTCAACGGCGGCGAGATGCCCATCGCCTTGCCGTCGACTTCCACCTGGCCCCACGGACTCACGGCCAGTTGCACGACGCCTTCTGCGAGCACCGCGGAGATCGGCACGCCTTCGGTGACGGTGGCCACGGCCAGCGCCTTGCGCCGGCGTGCGGCCTCGGCCTTGCTGACGACGGCGGGTTTTGCGTTGGCCGGATCGGCGGCCGCGGGCGTGGCGGCAGCGGATGCGGCCACTGGCTCGTTGTCGGCGACGAGCGCGATTGCCGGCCCGGCGGCGGACGCCTGCGCGACGACAGCCGACGCCGCTGCGGCCGCCGACGCCGCTGCGGCTTCCTCGGCAGCGGCAGCCGTCGCGGCAATGGTGACGGCCGACGGCGCGACGGCCGCGACGTGCGCGGCCGCGGGCACGCTGGCTACCGGTGCGGCGACGGCGACCTCGGGCGGGGAGCTGTTGAGCTTCATCCAGGCCAGCCCGCCGGCGACGACGGCGAAGCCGGCCAGCGGCAATGCGATGCGCACGAGCTTGTTGCCGGCCGGCGCGGCCGCCGGCGTGCCACGCGCCTCGCTGCGGAGCGCGCGCGCCTCGGCCGAATCGATCCAGTGGCGCAACTCCATCGACAGGTGGCGCGCCGACGGATAGCGCTGGTCGGGATCGCGCGCCATCGCGCGGCCGGCGATCACCGACAGTCCCAGCGGGATCTTGGGCGACGCGCGGTGCGCCGGCACCACCTCGGCCGACTTCACCGCGGCGCTGATCTCCTCGAGCGAGCGGCCCTCGAACGGCTTCTTGCCCACCAGCAGTTCGTAGAGCACGACGCCCAGCGAATAGACGTCGCTGCGGCGATCCACCGAGCGGCCGTCCATCTGTTCGGGCGCGAGATAGTAGGGCGAGCCGGCGATCATGCTGTCCAGCGCGGGCACGTCGCGGTGCGCGACGCGCGCGATGCCGAAGTCGAGCACCTTGGGGTGCATGCGGCCGGTCATGAAGATGTTGGCCGGCTTGACGTCGCAGTGGACGACGCCCTTGCGGTGCGCGTAGGCGAGGGCGTCGGCGACGCGGCGCACGACCTGCGCGGCCTCCACTGGCCCGGGGCGCACGCCCTGCAGCAGCAGGTGGCGCAGGTCCTGGCCCTGCAGCCGCTCCATGGCGATGTAGACGCCGGTGTCGGACGGCCCGGCGTCGAACACGGTGACGATGTGCGGATGCGACAGCCCCGCGGCGGCGCGCGCCTCGTTCAGGAACAGGGCGTCGAGCGATTCGCGCGAGGCCGGGTCGGCATCGATGTGCAGGGTCTTGAGCGCCACCGTGCGCGACAGCAACGGATCCCAGGCCGCGTACACGGTGCCCAGGCCGCCCTTGCCCAGGATGGTCTTGAGCGCATAGCGGCCGACGTGGCCGATGCTCTCGCTCTCCATCCCGACGCCGGTGCCCGTCAGTACCGGCGCAGGCGGCGGCGCGACGTCGCCCGTGGGCAACGCGCCGCCCTGCGCCAGGCGCGCGGCTGCAACATCGTCGACGACCGTCGTCTCGAAGCTGGAGTCGGAGGCGTCCGCTGATTCAGCGCGCCTGAAGGGATTCCATCGCATGGGCGGGAAGTTAACCGATGGTGGGCCGGGTAAAACGGACAAATAACAGGAAAATACCCTGCACGATCGCACAAATCTTCGTTCACAGGCAATTGCATCACGCTTGCCGGCAGGGTCGAAAGGATCAACGGTCGAGTTCGCGCGAGAGCCGCCTGACGGTTTCCTGAAGCTGTGGCATCGAGGTGGCGAAAGATAGTCGGAAGTGAGTACTCGCATGCGTTATGCCGAAGTCTTTGCCGGGCGTCAGCGCGACGTGTGCGCTGCGCATCAGCTGCATCGCGAAATCCCAGCTGTTGGTCGCGAATCGGCGGCAATCGGCCCAGACGTAAAACGCGCCGTCCGGTACGACGGGAACGTCCAGTCCTAGTTTCTGCAGCGCCGGCACGATGAAATCTCGCCGCTCGCGGAAAGCCGTGCGCCGGGTTTCGCATTCGGCCAGGCTGTCGGCATCGAAACACGCGATGGCGGCATGCTGGGCGATCGAGCTGGCGCAGATGTACAGGTTCTGGGCCAGCCGTTCCACCGGTTCGACCAGCGCCTCGGGCAGCACCAGCCAGCCGAGCCGCCAGCCGGTCATGCTGAAGTACTTGGAAAAGCTGTTGACCGACACCACGTCGTCGCCCAGCGACAGCGCGCAGCGCTCGAACGCGGGGTCGTAGCTCAGGCCCTGGTAGATCTCGTCGACGATGGCGATGCCGCCCTTGTTGCGCACGACGTCGACGATGCGCGCCAACTCGGCCGGCGCGATCGAGGTGCCCGTCGGGTTCGATGGCGTGGCCAGCAGCACGCCGCGCGTCTGCGGCCGCCAGTTCTCGCGCACGGCGTGGGCGTCGAGCTGGAAGCGCATCGCCGGCGTCGTCGGCACCAGCCGGGCCCTGGCGCCGGTGGCGGCGACGAAGTGGCGGTTGCAAGGGTAGGTCGGGTCGGGCATCAGCACCTCGTCGCCGGCCTCGAACAAGGCCTGGCAGACGAGCTGCAGCCCGGCCGAGGCGCCGGCCGTCACGACGATGCGCCGCGCCGGCACATCCACGCCCCAGCGGCTGGCGTACCACTGGCTGATGCGTTCGCGCAGCGCCGGCAGGCCGACTGCGTCGGTGTACTGCGTGCGGCCGCCGCGCAGTGCACGTTCGGCCGCGGCGACCACGGGGGCCGGCGCGGTGAAGTCGGGCTCGCCGATGTTCAGGTAGATCATCGGCTCGCCGCCGCGCGCCGGGTCGCACTCGGGCGAGCGCGCGACCTCCTGCGCCACCTTGGCGCACTCCATCACGTAGAACGGATCGATGTGGGCCAGGCGGCCGGCAAGCTTCATCGCAGGCTCAGCGGCGACCCTTGGGCGATGCCTGCACTTCGGCCGGCCGCAGCTCGGCGACGGTCTTGTCCAGCACGCCGTTGACGTACTTGTGGCCGTCGGTGCCGCCGAAGCTCTTGGCGAGCTCGACGGCCTCGTTGATGGCGACCTTGTACGGGATGTCCAGGCAGTGCCTGAGCTCGTAGGCGCCGATCATCAGCACCGCGTGCTCCACCGGCGACAGCTCGGTGGTCTTGCGGTCCACGAACTTGGCCAGCACGGCGTCCAGGTCGGCGGCTTCGGCGATGCAGCCGTGCAGCAGCGCGTCGAAATGCGCGCGGTCGGCCTTGTCGAAGCCTTCCTGCTCGCGCATGTGGGCGTCGATCACGCCGGCGTCGGTGCCGGAGACCAGCCATTCGTACAACCCCTGCAGCGCGATCTCGCGCGAGCGGCGGCGTGCCGACTTGGGCTTGGGCGGCTTGCCGGCGGGTTGCGCGGACGTGTCTTGGGTCGGGGCGTTCATAGCAGGTCGTCCATCAGGTTGGCCATCTCGACGGCGACGCGTGCGGCATCGCGCGCCTTGTCCTCCACGCGCGCCTCGGCCTGGGCCAGGTTCTCGACGGTGAGGATGGCGTTGGCGATCGGCACCTGGTGGTCGAGCGACACGCGCGTGACGCCCGCGCCGCTCTCGTTGGCCACCAGCTCGAAGTGATAGGTCTCGCCGCGGATGATGCAGCCGATGGCGATGAGCGCGTCGAAGTCGTCCTGGTCGGCCATCGCCTTGAGCGCGATCGGGATCTCCAGCGCCCCGGGCACCGTCACCAGCGTGACGTGCCGGGCCGACACGCCCAGCGCGAGCAGTTCGGCCTGGCAGGTCTCGGCCATGCGCGCGGTGATGGCATCGTTGAATCGCGCTCGCACGATGCCGATCACGAGGTCGTGGCCATCGAGATCGACCGGGTTGCCTTGGTCAGCAGCTTGCATCGGGGAACGCTCCAGGGAAAAAGAACAAGGATGCCGGCCGCAGATGACGGCCGGCCAAGGAAAATTGATCAGGCCGGGCCGGCAGCGGTCTTGTAGCTCGAGATCTCCAGGCCGTAGCCCGTCATGCTGGGCATGCGCCGCGGCTGGCCCAGCAGCTGCATGCGCGTGACGCCCAGCTCGCGCAGGATCTGCGCGCCGATGCCGTACGTGCGCAGGTCCATCGGACGCTTGGCGGCGGGCTCGCACGGATCGGCATTGGGCATCAACTGGGCGACGAGCTGGTCGGCCGGTTCGCCGCAATTGAGCAGCACCGCCACGCCCTGGCCGCGCTTGTCGATGGCCGACAGCGCCTGCGGCAGCGGCCACGAGTGCTTGCCGCAGCTCGAATCGAGCAGGTCGATCGCCGAGAACGGCTCATGCACGCGCACCGGCACTTCCTCGCCGGCCTTCCAGTTGCCCTTGACCAGAGCCATGTGCGCGCCGCCCGAGCGGTCGCGGAACAGGTGGCAGTCGAAGCGGCCGTACGGCGTCGCGAGCTCGCGCTGGCCGATGCGCACGATCAGCGATTCGTTGCGGCTGCGCTGGTGGATCAGGTCGGCGATGGTGCCGATCAGCAGCCCGTGCTCCTTGGCGAAGATCTCCAGGTCCGGCAGGCGCGCCATCGTGCCGTCCTCGTTCATCACCTCGCAGATCACGGCCGACGGCACCAGCCCGGCCATCGCGGCCATGTCGCAGCCGGCCTCTGTATGGCCGGCGCGCATCAGCACGCCGCCGTCCTGCGCCTGCAGCGGAAAGATGTGGCCGGGCTGCACCAGGTCGGACGGCTTGGCGTCGCGAGCGACGGCGGCTTGCACGGTGCGCGCCCGATCGGCCGCGGAGATGCCGGTGGTCACGCCTTCGGCGGCCTCGATCGACACCGTGAACGCCGTGCCGTGCGGCGAGCCGTTGCGCGTGGCCATGGGCGGCAGGTGCAGGCGCTCGCACATCTCGCGCGTCATCGTCAGGCAGATCAGTCCGCGCGCGTGGCGCGCCATGAAGTTGATCGCCTCGGGCGTCACGAACTCGGCGGCGAGCACGAGGTCGCCTTCGTTTTCGCGATCTTCCTCGTCGACCAGGATGATCATGCGGCCCGCTGCCAGTTCGTTGACCAGGGCGGAGACGGGAGAGATGGGCATCCCGCAATTGTAGGCGGCGGGCAAGGGTTTCCCAGAGGTGAGGGCTCTAGCGTGCTCGGCTTCGTGCAAGGATGCGCAGGTCAGCGCCCACTTTCGCGATGTCGTGGAAATCGAAGGGGAGGGCGTCGGTCAATGACTGCAATGGGCCGAGATCGGCCAGTCCGCGGCCTGCCCCGAGCAGCGTGGGCGCCATGTACAGCAGCAGCTCGTCGACGCGGCCGCTGCGCAGCAGTGCGCCGTTGAGGCGGGCGCCGGCCTCGACGTGAACCTCGTTGACCTGGCGCGCGGCGAGGACGTCCAGCACTTGCTCGAGGTCGAGCCGGCCGCCCTGCTGCGGCACGTCGACGATCCCTGCGCCGCGCGCCTGCAGCGCGGCACGGCGCAATGCGTCGCCGCTCGCGGTGAACAGCAGCACTGGCGACGGCGAATCGAACAGCCGCGCGGTGGGCGGCGTGTCCAGCCGCGCATCGATCACGCAGCGCAGCGGCTGGCGCGCGGTCTGAACCAGGCGCACGTCCAGCGACGGGTCGTCGGCCAGCACGGTGCCGATGCCGGTCAGCACCGCTCCGGCGCGCCGGCGCCAGGCGTGGCCGTCCGCGCGTGCCTCGGGGCCGGTGATCCACTGGCTGGCGCCGTTGGGCAGCGCTGTGCGGCCGTCGAGCGATCCGGCCATCTTCATGCGCACCCAAGGCCGGCCTCGCTCCATGCGCGAGAAGAAGCCGATGTTGAGTTCGCGCGCCTGGATGGCGACGTCGTCCGGCGCCCGGCCGATGGCGATGCCGGCCGCGGTGATGCGCGCCGTGCCCTGCCCATTGACGAGCGGGTTCGGGTCGCCGACGGCGATCTCGACGCGGCCGACCCCCGCGGCCACCAATGCGTCGCAGCAGGGCGGCGTGCGGCCGTGGTGGGCGCAGGGCTCGAGCGTGACGTAGACGGTCGCGCCGCGCACGTCGGCGCCACGCGCCTGCGCGTCGCGCAAGGCCGTGACCTCGGCGTGCGGGCCGCCGGCCGCCTGCGTGTGGCCCCGGCCGAGGATCGTGGCGCCGTCCGCCGACACGATCAAGCAGCCGACGCGCGGGTTCGGGTCGGACAGGCCGACCGCCTGCTCGGCCAGTGCCAGCGTCAAAAGCCAGGGTTTCATCGACATCGTCCGGGTGCTCGTGCGCTCGCGCGCCGGTTTTCGGGGCGGATGGCGGAGCGCGCCGTCCCGGGGGGTGATTTTCCACGACGAGCCCCGAACAATGGTCGCTGCCATCCATGGAAGAGAGAAATGTCCGTCCTGCCTTGTTGCGCGCATCGCCGTCCGCCGGCGCGCGGCTTCACCTTGATCGAGCTGGCCATCGTGCTGGCGATCGTCGCGATCCTGCTGCGCGTCGCCGCGCCGGGCATGTCGCGCACGGTCGCGGCACGCGCGCTAGCCGCGCAGTCGTCGGAGTTCATGGCGGCGTTGCGCTTCGCCCGCGCCGCCGCCCTGCAGCGCGGCGCGGCCGTGACGATCTGCGCCAGCGCGACGGGCGCGTCGCCGTTGGCCTGCCAGGGTTCGCGCGGCACCGACTGGCGCGCGGGCTGGATCGTGTTCGCCGACCGCGACCGCCGCGGCATGCCCAATGCCAGCGAGCCGCTGCTGCGCGTCCAGCAGCCGCTGCAGATCACCGGCGGCGTCGCCGGAACGCGCGGCAGCATCAGCTTCACGGCAGCCGGCTTCGCCACCGACGCGTCCTCGCACTACCTGTTCAGCGCGCCGGCCGAGGCGGTCGAGGCGCCGCCGCCCGTGATGGTGTGCGTCAGCAAGCAGGGCCGGCCGCGGCTGGCCGATGCCGGAGTTTGCGATTGAGCGCGCTGTCGGTCGGAGCCGTGCGTCTGGCGTCCATGTCCGTCCGTCGCGAAGCCGAATCGGCGCGGGCGGCGCTACATTCAGAATCGCCATGGCGCTCTTTGCCCGCGCCGGGCCGCTCGCGCCGTCATGAAGTCCACCCCTGTCGTCCTTGCCTCGTCCGTCCGCCCGAGCCGCCGCACTGCGTCCGTTTGCGCGCTCGGCATGACGCTGATCGAGATGACGGTGACGCTGCTCATCGTGGGCGTCGTCGTCGGGTTGGGCGTGCCGTCGTTCCTGCGGGCGCTGGCGCGCCACGCGATCGTCGCCCAGGCCGAGGAGTTGCAGGACGCCGTGCGTGTCGGCCGCAGCGAGGCGATGAAGCGCGGCGGGCCGGTGGTGCTGTGCCGCACCGAGGCCGGCAACACCAGCCAGTGCGCGGCGGCCGGTGGCAGCTGGCAGACCTGGCTGCTGTTTTCCGACGCCGGCCGCAACGGTGCGTTCGGGGGCGCCGATGCGCTCGTGCGGCAGCATCTGGACGCGTCCAGCCGCACGACCGTCGTCAGCAGTGCGGCCAGCGTGCACTTCGAGTCGACCGGCATCGCGCATTCCGACAGCGGCAGCACCGTCTTCCTGCTGGGCCCGGCCGACGCGGTCAGCGCCGACCGCGCACTGCAGCGCCAGGTCTGCGTCAATCCGCGCGGCGACGTCGTGGTGATCGCGGGCGACGCCGCGTGTCCGTGACGATGCGCGGATCCGCCTTGCCGGTGTCCGTTCGCCGCGCGCCGCCGGCGGCGCGCGTGCGCACGCGCGGGTTCTCGCTGGTCGAGGTGCTGGTGGCGATGTTCGTCGTCGCGATGGGCATCCTCGCGCTGGCCGGGCTGCTGCAGGCGGCCACGCGCTATTCGAAGATGAGCGAGCTGCGTTCCGCCGCCACGCTGCTGGCCAATGACATCGCCGACCGCATGCGCGCCAATCCGGTCGGCGGCGAACTGGGCGGGCAGGGTTACGACCTCACGGATCCTGCCTTTCCGAGCCCGCTGGCGCCGGCGCACGCGGCCTGCACCAGCGAGGCGCCGTGCGGCCCGGCGGACCTGGCCCATGTCGATCTGGCCGACTGGACGGCCCGCGTGCGCGCCACGCTGCCCAAGGGGTCGGCGTGGATCCAGTTCCACGCGGGTCCGGCGCCGGCGCCGGACTACCTGGATGTCTGGGTCGGCTGGGCCGACCCGCTGACGCTGGCGCCGGGCATCTCCACCGACCGCTCAGGCACCGAATGCCCGGCTGCGTGGAAGAAGGCCGAGGCCTCGGTGCGTTGCGTCTACCTGCAGGTGGCGTTGTGAGGACGCGCATGTCCGCCGCCGGCTTCACGCTGATCGAGATGATGGTTTCGCTGGCGATCGGCCTGGCGGTGATCGGCGCGTTGATCGCCGCCTACCTGGCTTCGTTTTCCAGCGGCCGCCACTCGGATGCGCTGGTGCAGGTCACCGAGGACGCCACGCTGGCGCTCAACGTGATGCGGCAGCAGGTCGCGCAGGCCGGCTACAGCCAGTTTCACGGCGTGGGCGAGGGCGGGCCGGTGCTGCACAGCTTCCCGGCGCTCGCCGGCTGCGCGGCAGCCGGTTTCATCGACCTGCAGGCCAGCATCCTCGCGCCCGCCAACTGCAAGCCCGGCGTGGCGGATGCCGACGCGCCAGATTCGCTGGAGGTGGCCTACGAGGGCAGCGTGCTGCCCGCGAAGTCGTCCAACGGCATCCTTGGCGGCTCCGACGGCCAGCAGCCGCTCGACTGCCTCGGCAACTCGTTCGCGAAGACGCACGACGCGGCCACCGGCGACGACTACTTCCTGGACGACAGCAAGTTCTACGTCGCCGATGGCAGCCTCTATTGCCACGGCCCCGGCAACGCGGCCGGCGCGGCCGTCGTGCAGAACGTGGAGACGCTGCAGGTGCGCTACGGCATGGCTGCGGCGCCGGCCGGTGCGCCGGGCGCGGGTCAGATCATCTACTACGGCGTGGCGCCGCCCGCCGGCTCGGCGCTGTGGGCCGACGTGGTGTCGGTGAACCTGTGCGTGCAGGTGCGCAGCGCGGCCAAGGTGCTCGATGCGCGTTCGGCGCCCACGCTGGGCGGCTATGTCGATTGCCACGGCGCGCAGCGCACGGCTGCCGACGGCTACATGCGCCGCACCTTCACCACCACCATCGTGTTGCAGAACAAGCTGCTGTGAGCGCGCGCCATCTTCCTCCGCCCACTCGTCGCGCGTCGCGCGTGACGCGTCCGCGTGTGGGCACGCAAGGCTTCTCGCTGATCATCGCGATGCTGATGCTTGCGGTGATCGGCCTGGCCTCCGCTGCGATCATGCGCAACGCCACCAGCGGCGACCAGGTGGCCAACAGCAACCGCCTGCAGACGCAGGCCAACCAGTACGCGCAACTCGCGCTGCGCTTTTGCGAGACCCAGCTCGCACTGGCATCCGGATCGCGCAGCGTGACGCTGTTGCCCGCCGCGACACCCGGGGCCTGGAGCGTTCAACGCAACTGGACTGCCGCCGGCACGAACTCGGCCCACACGCTGGCGGCGGCCGAGATCGGCAGCGCGACGCAGCCTCGCGTCGCGCCGCAATGCCTGATGGAAGCGAGCGAGGTGCCCAACGTCTACACCGTCACGGCGCGCGGCTTCAGCGCCGACTATCGCGCCGATCCCGCCACCGGCGTGACGCGCTCGGGCTCGACGGTCTGGCTGCAGGCGACGATCTACGCGACCGGTGCCCCCGGCACGGAGTCCGCGGCCGGGGCGGCGAGCACCGGCGCATTGACCGTGTTGCAGCGCCAGTGGCAGCAGTTGCTGACGCCGCCTTTCTGACGGCGCTGCGAGACCCTCGGCTTCATCCGTCGTCGCCATGATTCGTGCACAGTCGTCCCGCCTCGCCGTGCCCGCTGCGCACGGCTTCACGCTGATCGAACTGATGGTCGCCGTGGCCCTGGCGGCTTTCCTCGCGGCGATCGCGCTGCCGTCGTTCCTCGAGCAGTTCGCCCGCGCCCGGCGCAGCAACCTGCAGGCCGCGCTGCTCGAGGACGCCGGCTACATGCAGCACTACTACGCGTCGCACGACGCGTTCTCGGGAACGCCGGCGCCCCAGCTGCCCTTCGCGCAATCGCCGCGCGATGGCGCCCCGAGCTACGCGATCGCCATCAGCGTGCCAGCGAGCGATCCCACGTCGTTCGTGCTGACGGCCACGCGCACCGGCGCGATGGCGTCGGATCCGTGCGGCGACTTCACCTACGACAACCTGGACCGTCGCGGCGTCGTTGCCGGCACCGCGTCTGGTGGACGCAGTGCGGCGAACTGCTGGCGTTGACGCTTGCCGTCCGTTCGGCTCGGATCCACGCCGAGCGGAACTTGGCCGCGTCATCGGTGGATGGAAACAATACGGGACAGTCCACCGAAAGAGCATCCCGTGCGTACCCGAGCCGTTTCCCTGACGCTGCGCTGCACCGTCCTCGCCGGCCTGGCGTTCACCGGCTTGCTGGCCACGCGTCGCCGCAAGGCCTGAAGAACGCGGGCGTCGTGGCGCCAAGCGCTCCGAAGCTTTGAATGAAGCCGGCGCGCCCCTCGGCCGCGCCCGCTTCGTTCACGGCTTCTTAGATGTCCTTGATCAAGCGGCTGAACTCGTCGACGTCCTCGAAGCTGCGATAGACCGAGGCGAAGCGCACGTAGGCGACCTTGTCCAGGCGCTTGAGCTCGCGCATCACCAGCTCGCCGACGCGCGTGGACGGCACTTCGCGCGCGCCGGTGGCCATCAGCTTGTCCTGGATGCGCTCGATGGCGGCGTCGATCTGCTCGATGCTCACCTGGCGCTTGCGCAGCGCCAGCGTCATCGAGCCGCGCAGCTTGCCCGGATCGAAGTCGACGCGCGCACCGCTTTTCTTGACGATCGCCGGCAGTGCCATCTCGGCACGCTCGTAGGTCGTGAAGCGCTTGTCGCACTTCAGGCAGCGGCGGCGCCGCCGCACGACGTCGCCCTCGTCCGATTCGCGGGTCTCGGCGACCTGCGTCTCGTCATGGCTGCAGTAGGGACAGCGCATGCGTCAGCTCCGTTCGTGCGTGGCGCGCACCGCGGTCAACGGTAGACCGGGAAGTCGCGCGTCAGGGCCTCGACCTTGGCGCGCACTTGCGCCAGGCGGGCCGGGTCATTCGGCGCGTCCAGCACATCGGCGATCAGGTGGGCCGTGGCGCGCACCTGGTCTTCCTTGAAGCCGCGCGTGGTCAGCGCCGGCGTGCCCAGGCGGATGCCGCTGGTGACCATCGGCTTTTCCGGATCGTTGGGGATCGCGTTCTTGTTGCAGGTCATGTGCGCCTCGCCCAGGATGCGCTCGGCGTCCTTGCCGGTGATGCCCTTGGCGCGCAGGTCGACCAGCATCACGTGGCTCTCGGTGCGGCCCGAGACGATGCGCAGGCCGCGCTCGATCAGCGTCCTCGCAAGCACGTCGGCGTTCTTGACGACCTGCTGCTGGTAGGTCTTGAACGCGGGCTGCAGCGCTTCCTGGAACGCGACGGCCTTGCCGGCGATCACGTGCATCAGCGGGCCGCCTTGCAGGCCGGGGAAGATCGCCGAGTTGATCTGCTTGGCGAACGCGTCCTTCATCAGGATGATGCCGCCGCGCGGCCCGCGCAGGCTCTTGTGCGTGGTGGACGTGACGACGTCGGCGTGCGGCACCGGATTCGGGTAGACGCCCGCGGCGATCAGGCCGGCGTAGTGCGCCATGTCGACCATGAAATAGGCGCCCACTTCCTTGGCGATTTTGGCGAAGCGCTCGAAGTCGATGCGCAGCGCGAACGCCGAAGCGCCGGCGATGATCAGCTTGGGCTTGTGCTCGCGCGCAGTGCGCTCCATCGCCTCGTAGTCGATGTCTTCGGCCGCGTTCAGGCCGTAGCTGACGACCTTGAACCACTTGCCGCTCATGTTCAGCGCCATGCCGTGCGTCAGGTGGCCGCCTTCGGCCAGGCTCATGCCCATGATGGTGTCGCCGGGCTGCAGCAGGCCCAGGAACACGGCCTGGTTGGCCTGCGAGCCGGAGTTCGGCTGCACGTTGGCGTTCGCTGCGCCGAACAGCTGCTTGATGCGGTCGATGGCCAGTTGCTCGACGACGTCGACGTTCTCGCAGCCGCCGTAGTAGCGCTTGCCCGGGTAGCCTTCGGCGTACTTGTTGGTGAGCTGCGAACCCTGCGCGGCCATGACGGCCGGCGAGCAGTAGTTCTCCGAGGCGATCAGCTCGATGTGCTGTTCCTGGCGCAGGTTCTCGGCCTGGATGGCGGCCCAGATGGCGGGGTCGACGTTCGCGATCGTCGATTGTTGGCGGTCGAACATGGAGATTCCTTGGAAATGGGGCGGAATGGCGCGACCCCGGGCCTCGCTGGCGATGCCAGTGCGCGCACGCGCGCCCTCGGCGATCGATTGACCAGCGGTGCGCGAAAGACGCGCTGCCCAGGCGAACGGCTGAAAAGGCGGGCCGGGAATCGAGATCCCTGGCTGCCTTTCGCGCTTCCCGGTGGTGGCCCACCTCGCAACGGTCCGGAGCCCGGCTCGACCGGGCTCTTCAGACGCGTCCTGTCGCCAGTCGCGCGAGCCTCCAGTTTAACCGGCCGGCCAGCTTCGCGGTGAAGCGTCGAGCGTCGATTGGCGCAATACGAACGAAAAACGGACACCGCGGCGTCCGTCTCGTGATTGGCGGCGGCTGCCAGAGCCGTGCGCCGAAACAACGCTCAGCGGGCGAGGGCCACGCGCTCGCGTTCGGCAGGCGCCTGGGCCTCCTGCTCCGGCGCCACGGCATGCGCGGTCGACTCGCTGGCGGCCGGCGCCGGGGCGACGATGGCCGGAACCGGCGTGGCGAGCGGCACCGGCGCCACGTTGGCGATGACCGGCACCGCGGTCGCCGGCACGTTCTGGCCGGCTGCGACGCGCTTGAGCAGATCCTGTTCGGCGATGACCTTGGCGGCATAGCCGCCGTCGTCGTCGCCAGCACCGGCGCCCACGTAGAAACGCAGGCCGCCCGACAGTCCGCCGGCCTTGGCGATGCATTCCTTGAGCACCAGCACGCCCACGCGCAGGTTGCTCACCGGGTCGAACGCCGCCAGGTGGCCGCCGTAGGACTCGTACTTGTCGCTGTGCACCTTGGTCATCACCTGCATCAGGCCCTGCGCGCCCACCGGGCTCTGCGCGAACGGGTTGAAGCTGGACTCGATGGCCATGACCGACAGGATCAGCGTCGGCTCGATGCCCGTGCGCTGGCCGACGGTCCACGATTCCTGCACCAGGCGGGCGACCGGCTCCGGCGCCACGTGGTAGCGCCGCACGATCCAGCGCGCCACGTTGGCCTGGGCACGGGTCAGGTCGGCCGGATCGGCCGTCGACGAGGTGTTGACGTTGCCGGCCGAGGTCGGCTCCGACTCGGCTTCGGCCGCCAGGTCTTCGCCGCCGCTGCGCGCCAGGTGGCGCGCCTCGAGCCAGCCCCAGGCGCGCGCCTCGAGGCTGTCGCGCAGGTCGTCCTGGCTGCTCATGAACAGGGCACCGGCCACCACGGCCAGGCCGACCATGGCCAGCATGCTGTGGCTGACATCGAGCAGGCCGTGGCCCACGTCGGTCAGGAACACGGTCACTGACTCTCGCCCGGTCGTCAGTGCCTTGCGCACGACTGCTTTGGGTTCAAGCATCTCTCTCCTTTCACAGCGCTCGGTGCCGGCGGTCGGCGCACAGGGGGCGCACGGTCGCGGCGTTCTCGACGCTGGCGATAATGGAAACGCGCTGCGATTCATGGCCGGGGTGTCTGCGTCTAGCAGCCGGCGGCAGCCTTCAGGGCCCGGTCTCAGCGAGGAGAAGGGTTAACCCTGGTTGTAAGCATGAGCGGATTGTAGGGAGCCGCGTAATAACCCGTCAACAATATAGGCCTCTCAAGTCATAACCAAAAATTATGAAATACCGTGATTTGCGCGATTTCGCAGCCAATCTTGAGGGTTTTGGGGAGCTCAGACGTGTAACAGCGGCGGTCTCCCCTAACCTGGAGATGACCGCGCTGGCCGACCGCGTGCTCCGGCAGAACGGGCCCGCGCTGCTGTTCGAAAACCCTATGGGGTATCGCGTTCCGGTGCTCGCCAACCTGTTCGGTACCCCCCACCGTGTCGCCCTGGGCATGGGCGCGGCCGACATCTCCGAGCTGCGCGGCATCGGCCAGTTGCTGGCCAACCTGCGCGAGCCCGAGCCGCCCAAGTCGGTCAAGGACGCCGGCAAGCTGTGGACGATGGGCAAGGCGCTGTGGGACATGAAGCCCGCGGTGCTGCGCAGCGGCCCTTGCCAGGACGTGGTGCAGGCGGCCGACGAGATCGACCTGGCGCAGTGGCCGATCCAGACCTGCTGGCCGGGCGACGTCGCCCCGCTGGTGACCTGGGGGCTTGTCGTCACCCGCGGGCCCCGGAACATGCCCAAGCCGCGGCTGCGCCAGAACCTGGGCATCTACCGCCAGCAGGTGATCGGCAAGCGCGAGCTGATCATGCGCTGGCTGACCCACCGCGGCGGCGCGCTCGATTTCCGCGAGTTCGCCCGCGTCAACCCCGGCAAGCCGTTCCCGCTGGTGTGCGCGCTCGGCGCCGATCCGGCCACCACGCTGGGCGCGGTCACGCCGGTGCCCGACAGCCTGGGCGAATACCAGTTCGCCGGGCTGCTGCGCGGCGGCCGCACGGAGCTGGTCGATACCTGCACGGGCGAGGACGGCCTGATGCTGCAGGTGCCGGCGCGCGCCGAGATCGTGCTGGAAGGCCACATCCCCGTCGCAGAGCCGGGCTACACCGGCTTCAGCGAGCGCGGCATCCCGCTCAAGGAGCAGGGCGGCTATCTATATGCGCTCGAAGGCCCGTACGGCGACCACACAGGCTATTACAACGAGCGCGACTGGTTCCCGGTCTTCCGGCTCGATCGCCTGACCCATCGCAAGGATCCGATCTATCACTCCACCTATACCGGCAAGCCGCCGGACGAGCCCGCCGTGCTGGGCGTGGCGCTCAACGAGGTGTTCGTGCCGCTGCTGCAGAAGCAGTTCCCCGAGATCGTCGACTTCTACCTGCCGCCCGAGGGCTGCAGCTACCGCCTGGCCGTCATCTCGATGAAGAAGGCCTACGCAGGCCATGCCAAGCGGCTCATGTTCGGGCTGTGGAGCGTGCTGCGGCAGTTCATGTACACCAAGTTCATCGTCGTCGTGGACGAAGACATCGACATCCGCGACTGGAACGAAGTGATCTGGGCCATCACCACGCGCATGGATCCGGTGCGCGACACCACGCTGGTCGGCCACACGCCGATCGACTACCTCGACTTCGCCTCGCCCGTCAGCGGCCTGGGCGGCAAGATGGGCTTGGACGCGACCTCGAAGTGGCCGGGCGAGACCAGCCGCGAGTGGGGACGGCCCATCACCATGGCCGGCGCGCTGGGCCGGGATGCCCAAGCCAGGCTCGAAGATGTGTTCACGCAGGTGATGGCGTCTGTCAAGGCCAGCTGACACTATCAGGACGCCGGGACCGTTCGTCGCTATTTTCTTGCGGCCGCTGGTGACGAGGACTATCTTTGAACTGCCTCGATGAGGCAACTCCCCACTGCGCAATCGATGCGCAATCGGAGCCCCGGGCGTTCTGCTCCGGAGCCCCACCGGCCGACGTTCAAGTCGACCAGGAAGCCCCGATCGCCCTCAAGTGATCGGGGCTTCGTCATTGGGGCGCCGTGCTTCTCAGCGGTGGTCGCCGATCCCGGCCAGCACTTCGTGCAGCACCTCATGCATCCGGAGCAGCCCGGCGCCGGAAGGCATCCACCGGGTCGCCACGGTGTCGGCCGGATAGGCCTGGCCCATCGGCGCCGGTGTGATGACGATCGCCCCTGGCACTGCGCCGGCGGCCGCGCGGAACTCGCGCAGCGCGCGCGGCAGGTGCCAGCCCGTGGTCACCAGCAGGATCTCGTGGACGCCGGCGGCGCGCAGCAGCGCGACCGTGTTGACGGCGTTCTCGTGGGTGTCGCGCGACGTGGCCTCGATCCAGCGCAGCGGCGTGCCGAACTCCGCTTGCGCGATCTCTGCCGTTCGCGTCGCTTCCGCCGCCACGGCCGGATCGCTCGATCCCCAGCCACGGCCGCCGGATGCCGCCAGGGGAATGCCGGTCTGGCGGCTCAGCCAGGCCGCGTAGCGCAGCCGGGCGAGCGGCGCGTTGGCGAGGTCGTCGCGACCGTCGTATTCGGAGGCGCCGCGATCCATGCCCCCGCCCAGCACGACGATGGCCAGCGGCTCGCCCGCCGCGGCGCGTGACTTCAGGACCGCGCGCTGCCCGGCAGTGAGCGCGGGCGGCTCCGGTAGCCACGTCGTCTCGATCCAGTGCGCGACGCCGGTGCAGCAGCTCGACCAGACGCCGATGCAGCCGACTGCGGTCAGCCAGCGCGCCGTGCGCGGGCGCGCCCGCGCGACGCCGGCGCCCGCGAGTGCCAGCGCGATGAACGGCACCGGCGGCAGCACCAGTGCCGCGAGCACGGGCTTGATCGAACCCAGGCCTGCGGCGGTCAGCCAGTCGGCGATCATGGTGCGAGGCGCTCGCGAACCCAGGTGCCGCCGTCCAGCCGATAGCGCAGCCGATCGTGCAGGCGCGATTTGCGGCCTTGCCAGAACTCCCAGCTGTCGGGCTGGAGGCGGAAGCCGCCCCAATGCGGTGGCCGCGGCGGATGGCCGAGGAACTTCGCCGCGACCTTGGCCGCGTTGGCCACCAGCACGCCGCGCGACGCGATGACCTCGCTCTGCGGCGAGGCCCAGGCGCCAATGCGCGAATCGAGCGGACGCGACGCGAAGTAGGCATCGGACTCGGCCTCGTCCACGCGCTCGACGCTGCCTTCGATGCGCACCACGCGCTCGAGCTCGACCCAGTGGAACTGCAATGCGCCGAACGGATGTGCCGCGAGCTCGCGTCCCTTGCGGCTGTCGTAGTTGGTGAACCAGACGATGCCGCGCGCGTCGAATCCCTTGATCAGCACGATGCGTGTCGATGGCCGCCCATCGACGCCCACGGTGGCGAGCGTCATCGCGTTCGGTTCCGGCACCTTCGCGGCGAAGGCCTCGTCCATCCAGGCCTGGAACTGGCGCAACGGATCGGGCGAAGCATCGCCTTCCTCGAGCGCATCGCGTTCGTAGCTCTTGCGTTGATCGGACAGGTTCGAATGGTCGGCCATGAGAGGAGTTTAGGGGAACGCCTTAGGTATACGTCCCACTGGAACAAAAGAGGTTTGGCAACGATTCTTGCGACACATAACTAATCATTGCGGTCGCTCACGAGAGCACTCGCATGCGCGCCATGAAAAATGAACCGGCCGTTGTCGTGCTGGCCGCAGGCGCAGGGAGCCGATATCACGGGACGCGTCACAAGCTCAGCGAACAGCTGGGTGGAGACAGCGTGCTCGTGCGCACCCTGCACAACGCCCTTGCCTCCGGGATGTCGGTCGTGCTGGTCGTTTCAGAGGCCCTGATCGATGAAGCGAAAGGCCTCGTGGCGCCCCGGGACATGGTGGTCGTCGACGTCCGCTCGCAAACGGGGTGGGGTATGGGCGATTCCATCGCGGCGGGCGTCTCCGTCCACGCCAGCGCGGCGGGTTGGCTGGTGCTGCCGGCCGACATGCCCCTGGTGCGTCCGGCCAGCTTGCGCGCCGTCGCCGATGCGCTGGACCAGCAGCCGATCGCCTTCGCCCAGCATCACGGCCGGCGCGGCCATCCGGTGGGCTTCGCGGCGGAGCTGTTCTCCGAGCTGGTGATGCTCAAGGGCGACGAGGGCGCGCGCCGCCTGCTGGCGCGCTACCCCACGGCTGCGGTGGAGCTGGATGACCCGGGCGTGCTGTTCGACATCGATACCGTCGACGACCTCGCCGCCGCGCAGCGCCGCATCGACGGCTCGTCCACCGTCGCGCTCTGAGTCCGGGTATTGGCCCTCGCGCGCGGGTGAAGGTGCAAACTGGCGCCTGCGGCGGCGTCGATTGGCGTCGCGCGCGGTGCCCGTCGTCAAACCTGAACATCCACTCCCCCGTCGTCCCGCTGGTTTGACGATGTAACGGAGTTACCAGATAATCAGACCATGAGTTACACCGACAAGTCTTCGCCGCAGCCGCTCCTGAACGCGACCGTCGCCGCCGTCACCGATCGCATCCGCCAACGCAGCGCCGGCACCCGTGCCGACTACCTGGCGCATGTCGACGCCCTGCGGGGGCGCGCCCGCGGCGCCGAGCGCCTGGGTTGCGCCAACGTCGCGCATGCCTTCGCCGGCATGCCCGCCAACGACAAGCTGCGCGTGGTCGCCGAGCGCGCGCCGCACATCGGCGTGGTCACGGCCTACAACGACATGCTGTCGGCCCACCAGCCCTACGAGGGCTACCCCGAACAGATCCGCCGCGACGCCGCGGCGCTGGGCGCGACGGTGCAGGTCGCCGGCGGCGTGCCGGCCATGTGCGACGGCGTCACGCAAGGCGCGCCGGGCATGGAGCTGTCGCTGTTCTCGCGCGACACCATCGCGATGTCCACCGCGATCGCGCTGTCGCATGACGTCTTCGACGCGGTGCTGCTGCTGGGCATCTGCGACAAGATCGTGCCGGGCCTGCTGATCGGCGCGCTGCAGTTCGGCCACCTGCCGTGCGTGTTCGTGCCGGCGGGGCCGATGTCCACCGGGCTGTCGAACAAGGAAAAGTCCAAGGTGCGCGAGAAGGCGGCCCAGGGCCTGGTCGGCCGCGCCGAGCTGCTGGAGGCCGAAAGCAAGGCCTATCACGGCCCGGGTACCTGCACCTTCTACGGCACCGCCAATTCCAACCAGATGCTGCTGGAGGCCATGGGCCTGCATGTGCCGGGCGCGGCCTTCGTGCACCCGCACGACGGCCTGCGCACCGCGCTCACGCGCGAGGCGGTCAGCACGGTGCTGTCGCTCACGCGCGAGCGTCGCGACGTGCCGATCGGCGTGCAGGTCGACGAGCGCTGCATCGTCAACGCGATGATCGCGCTGCTGGCCACCGGCGGCTCGACCAACCACCTGATCCACTGGGTCGCCGTGGCGCGTGCCGCAGGCATCCTGATCGACTGGTCGGACTTCGCCGAGCTGTCCACGGTCATCCCGCTGCTGAGCCGCGTGTACCCGAACGGCAGCGCCGACGTGAACCAGTTCCAGGCCGCGGGTGGCCCGGGCTTCGTGCTGCGCGAGCTGCTGAAGGCGGGGCTGGCCCATGGCGACGTCGCCACCGTCGCCGAGCGCGGCATGGCGGCCTACGGCGAGATCCCTTCGCTGCAGGACGGCAAGCTGCAGTGGACGCCGCTGCCCGAGATGCCGATCGACGACAGCGTCGTGCGCACCGCGGCCGAGCCGTTCGGCGCGACCGGCGGGCTGAAGCTGCTCGAGGGCAACCTCGGCCGCTCGGTGATCAAGGTCTCGGCGGTGCCGGCGGACAAGCACGTGATCGAGGCGCCGGCGCAGGTCTTCGACACGCAGGAAGACCTGCTGCACGCCTTCAAGGCCGGCACGCTGGAGAAGGACTTCATCGCCGTGGTGCGCTGGCAAGGCCCGCGCGCCAACGGCATGCCCGAACTGCACAAGCTGACGCCGCCGCTGGCCGTGCTGCAGGGCCGCGGCTTCAAGGTCGCGCTTGTGACCGACGGCCGCATGAGCGGCGCGTCGGGCAACGTGCCCGCCGCGATCCACGTCAGCCCCGAGGCGCTCGGCGGCGGCCCGCTGGCCAAGGTGCGCGACGGCGACGTCATCCGCCTGGACGCCGTGGCCGGCACCTTGCAGGTGCTGGTCCCCGAAGCAGAGTGGGCGGCGCGGCCGCTGGCCGAACGCAGCCAGGCGCTGGCCGACGCGCACGGCGACGGCTTCGGCCGCAACCTGTTCGCCGGCATGCGGCGCAACGTCAGCACCGCAGAAGAAGGCGCCTGCACCTGGTTGTGAATGACTGCCTGGGCTCACTCCGCTCACCGCCCCCGAGGGGCTCAGGCTGCCTCGCTCCGGGCGGCCGAGCGCTCGCCGACCAGGACGACATTCACTCCCTGCCAACGCTAAACAACCGAAACTGAAACGAGATACGACATATGAACCCGCTCGACCTCGCCGGCTACGGCCCCGTCATTCCCGTCATCGTCATCGATCGCCTCGAGGACGCCGTCCCGATGGCCAAGGCGCTGGTCGCCGGCGGCATACGCGTGCTCGAAGTGACGCTGCGCACCGCGGCCGGCCTGCCGGCCATCGAGGCGATCGCGCGCGAGGTGCCCGATGCGGTGGTCGGCGCCGGCACCGTGCGCAACGCGGCCGACGCGCGCGCCGCCAAGGCCGCCGGCTCCAGGTTCATCGTCAGCCCGGGCTACACCAAGGCCGTGGGCGACGCCTGCAAGGAGCTGGACATCGCGTTGTTGCCGGGCGTGTCCACGGGCAGCGAGATCATGATGGCGGCCGACGACGGCTTCACGTTCCTGAAGCTGTTCCCGGCGACCGCCGTCGGCGGCATCCCACTGCTGAAGGCGTTCTCGGGCCCGTTCGCGGACATCGCGTTCTGCCCGACCGGCGGCGTGACGGTCGAAACGGCCTCGCAATTCCTGGCGCTTCCCAACGTGAAGGTGGTGGGCGGGTCGTGGCTGACGCCGGCTGATGCGATGAAGAGTGGTGACTGGGCGCGGATCACGGAGTTGGCGAAGGCGGCGTCGGCGATTCGTTGATTGTTGTTTTCGCCTGCGGCGCTGGTTGCCCGTGGTCGCGGCGGCAGGGTGGGCCGGGACTTGGCTCTCCGGCTCGCGTGCATCTGAAGACCGGCCTCAACGGTCGTCCTTCCGCGGGCTCCGTAGCTTCGACTTCCTCCGCGCGCTCGCGGCGTTGGTCGCGCTTCTGAAACGTGATTGACGGGCCGGAGACGTCCGCCCGCGACGATCCGACCACCTGCGATCCAAGCCCCTGCCCAGCCTGCCGCAAGCGATCACGTCGCCCAACGCCAGACGCGCGGCGTCTGGCAACAGCTCCCGCGGGCCTGCGGCCCGACAAGTCTCGCCTCCACACAAGTCGCCCATCACGACCACGGCACTCAAGCCGCGTCGCCGCCATTCGCTTCGCGCTTGCGCTCCTCAACCAATTGCATGGCCTGCGCCAACGCATCCGCTTCCGGCTGCAACTGCGACGACGCATCCGCCTCCAGCCCCAAGACGACCCCTGTCCGATCTTCGGCCGACCGGTTCTGGCTCAACTTGAACTTGCCTTCGACGCTCGTCACCTCGATCTCGATGCCGACGATCGCCTTGAGCATCGCGTCGATATAGTCAGCCGGAGCGTCCGATACATGCCAGGGTATCGCACGCCCCGCCTCGTGGCGCTCGGTCAGCCGCGTGACGAGCGCGCGCAGCCACGCCGCGTCCTGGATCGCGCGCAGCGTGCCGTGCGCCTGAACCATCGTGTAGTTCCAGGTCGGCACCGCCTTGCCGTTCGCGGCCTTGCTCGGATACCAGTTCGGCGAGACGTAGGCCTGCGGTCCCTGGAACAAGAGCAGCACCGGCTGGCCGTCGGCCTCGCGCCAGAGCGGGTTTGCGCGCGCGACGTGGCCGGTCACGCGCCAGCCGGACTCGGTACGGTCGACATCCAGCGGCAGGATGTCGGCCGCCAGCACGGCGCCGCCGCGCACGAGCGTGGCCAGCGGATGCGCCTTCATCAACGCGAGCAGCGCATCGGCGTCCTGTTCGACGAAGTGGGCGGGTTGGTACATCGTGGGCTCGTGTTCAGGCGGGAACGGTGTAGTTCAGCGCGAGGCGGCCACCGTCGACGTAGACGATCTCGCCGGTGACGTAGCTCGAGGCGTCGCTGAGCAGGAAACCGACGACGTCGGCGATCTCCTCGGGTTCGCCCAGCCGCTTCATCGGCGTGCGGCCGAGGATGCGCTGGCGCGCGGCATCACTGGTGAGCACGGCGTCGCGTGCGAGGTCGGTGGCGATGGTGCCGGGCGCGACGGCGTTCACGCGCACGCCGTGGTCGACCAGCGCCAGCGCCATCGCGCGCGTGAGCTGGTTGATGCCGCCCTTGCTGGCGTTGTAGCTGGCGATGGTGGCGATCGCCATCAGGCCGTTGACCGAGGACATGTTGACGATCGCGCCGCGCCCTTGCGCCACCATCTGCCGGGCGACGGCCTGGCCCACCAGGAACGAGCCCTTGAGGTTGACGCCGATCACGGCGTCCCAGTCTTCTTCGGTGACGTCGAGGAACTCGGCGGCGCGGAAGATACCGGCGTTGTTGACGAGGCCGTCGATGCGGCCGAATTCGCTGAGCGTGGTGGCGACGGCGGCGTCGACCGCGGCCTTGGACGAGACGTCGCAGCGGATGAAGCAGGCGTCCTGCCCGGCAGCGCGCAGTTCGGCGGCCAGTGCGTGGCCGGGCGCTTCGGCGACGTCCCACAGCGCGACGCGCGCGCCGTCGCGTGCGAGCCTTCGCGCGCATGCGGCGCCGATGCCGTTGGCGGCACCGGTGATCACGACGACGCGGTCGGCGAGGCCGAAGGAAATGGTGGTGGTCATGCGGTCTCGGGCGGAAGGGATGCGCCCGCGCCGTCAATGCGGGCGGGTGATGTCGTCACTATACGGCGCACAGGATGACGAGAAAGTTTGTCATCCTGCGCGCAGTTGCAAGATCCACTCTTGCAATGGCGCTGCCGCCGCGCCCCTGCGCACGCAACGGCAGGCGCGCGCGCGCGGCGTGCGTGCGGGGCGGTCGAGCCAGGCGATCAGGCCGGCGGCGTTGAGCGCCGCGTCGTCGCGCAGCAGGGCGTCGACCTGGTCGTCGGGCAACGCGACGCCGAAAGCGCGCGCGCCGCCGCCATACAACTTCATCAGCGCCTGCGTGAGGACGTTCAGCCGATCAGGCGCATCGCGGTGGGCGAGCGCGATGGCGACGGTGGCGTCCAGCATGCCTTGCAGTCGCTCGGCGCAGTCCTGGATGCCGACGACTCGGCTGTAGTGCGTCAGGAACATCTGCCGCGGTGCCTTGGCCATCAGGCGCGCGATCGATGCGCGCATCGCGTCGGGGTCGAACTGTACCGGTGTCGTCGTCGGGAAGATGAAGGCGCGGCCGTCGACGGCGAACTCGGGATAGGCGATGCCGAAATTGTCGCCGGTGAACCAGCCGGCGCTGCGCTCGTCCCAGATGCAGTGGTGGTGCAGCGCATGGCCAGGCGTGTGCGCAAACAGGAGCGGGCGTCCGGCCAGCGTGATGACCGCGCCGTCGGTGGTGGTGCGCACCCGCGCCGCGGCGACGGGCACCAGCTCGCCATGCGAACGCGCCATCTGCTCGGCACCGTAGACCTCGAGCGCACCCTGCCACAGCGCCGAAGGGTCGACCATGTGGCGCGCGCCGCGCGGATGCACCACCAGTTGCGCGCCGGCAGCGCCTGCATCAATTGGCCGACGCCGCCGGCGTGGTCCAGGTGCACGTGCGTGGCGACGACGAAATCGACCGCCGATCGCGGCAGGCCCAGCGTTTCCGGCGTGGCCAGCAGGCGCGGCACGGCCAGCGCGGTGCCGGTGTCGATGAATGCAGCGCGACCGCTCTCTGCCACCAGGTAGGCGGCATCGTAGCGGTCGCGATGGAAGGCGGTGTCGATGGCCCAGAGGCCATCGCCCAGCGGTTCGCAGAACGTGGGCAGCGGAGCGACCAAGCGCGGCTGCCAGTCGATCAGGCCTTATTGGTTTGCGCCGAGCGCGATGTACAGGCGGGCCACCTCGGGCGCGCCGTCGGTGCCCTGCACGCTGCGCAGTTGCTTGACTGCCGCGGCCTTGCTCCGGCCCGATTGCAGCATCGCCACGCCCAGGCGCAGGTTGGCATCTTCCGGACGCTTCAGGCTGTCCTTGCCGATGCCTTGCTGGATCAGCGCGATGCCTTCGTCGTACTTGCCGAGCGATGCGTATTCGGAGCCGATCGCGACGAGGTCGTCGCCGGTCTTGCCCGCCTTGGCCTCCGCGGTGCGCCTGGCCAGCGAGGCGGCGGCGGCTTCCGTGCTCTTGTTGGTCAGGTCGCGCAGGCGTTGCTGGCGCGACGCTTCGGCGCCGGTGCCCAGGACGCCGGCGGCGTAGCCCTTGTCGACCACGGACTTGGCTTCCGCGGGCAACTGGGCTTGCAGCAGCAACTGGGCCATTTCCATGTAGTCGGCGGCGGCGGTCAGGTTGCCCGAGATCAGGCGCAGGCGCAGCAGGTCCAGCGAGAAGCGCGACGAGAAGCCCGACTTGCCCGGCAGGTCGGACAGGTAGATGCCCACGTACTGCTTGTTGGACGGGTAGTAGGTGACCAGCTTTTCCTTGACCTGCAGGTCGCCGGCCGTGTTCTTCGTGTGGCGATAGGCGTCGGCCAAGCGCAGCAGGTCGTCTTCGTCCGGACGGCGTCCGGCGGATTCGGCGGCCTGGATCTTGGCGGCGTTGTCACGCGCGATCTGGCTGTAGTCGCCGCTCGAGCCCTGGATGTAGTCCTGGATCTGGCGCAGCGAACTGCTGTTGTCGCCGGCGGCCTTGGCCTTCTCGACCCACTGCTGCGCCTTGGCGTTGTTGTGTTCCCCGGCATAGACGCCGGCGATGGTCTCGGCCAGTTGGCCAGCTTCGTTGCCGGGCACCTTGCCGGTGGCGAACGCGGCTTCCAGCTGCTGCGCAGCGGCGGCGTTCTCACCCATGCGCTGATAGGCGGCGCCGCGAACGCGCGCGAGCATGTAGGCGTCGTCCGGACCCGCGGCCGTGACGCCGTTGAGCTTGGCGAGGGCTTCCTTCGCCTTGCCGGCGCGCACCAGGTCGCTCGCTTCCTTGAGCGGCTTGCCCACGCTGGCGGACACGGCGGCATTGGCAAGCGGAAGTTGCAGGAGGCCGGCGGCCAGCAGCATGGCGGCCAGGAGACGGGTGGTCTTCATGGAATTTGCAAACCTGTAGGTGACACTCTGAATGGGAGAAGGCGCACTGCGAGCAGTGCGCCTTCCAAGGGAGGTACGACTTTGGATCAGTGCGTGAACTGTTCGTTCCCGACGATGCCGAACTTGGTGACGCCCAGGCGCTGTGCCTCGGCCATCACTTCGGCGACGTACTTGTACGGGGCCAGCTTGTTCGGGATCAGGTGGATTTCGGGCTGATTGGGCTGCTGGCTGACCCGGTACAGATGCTGTTCCAGATCCGCGCGATCCTTGATCACTTCGTTGTTCCAGCCGATCTGGCCGTCGAAGTCGACGACGATCTCGACGACTTCCGGCTTGACTGCGTCCGGCGGTGGGGTCGAATTGACCGGCATGTTCAGCTTCACCGCGTGCGTCTGGATCGGGATCGTGATGATCAGCATGATCAGCAGCACCAACATCACGTCGATCAACGGCGTGGTGTTGATGTCGACCATCACGTCGCCGTCATTGGTGGCTCCGCTCATTGCCATGTTGTGGGTTCCTTATTGGTTCGGCGGCGGTTCGGTGATGAAACCGACCTTCGCGATACCAGCACGCTGGCAAGCGAACACCACCCGGCCGATGGACTCATACCGGGCGCCCTGGTCGCCGCGGATGTGCACTTCGGGTTGGGGCTTGATCTTGGCCTTCTCGGTGAGCAGGGTGACCAGCTCGTCGATATCCTTGATCTGGTGCGTGTTCCAGTAGACGTCGCCGTCCTTGCTGACCGCCAGCAGGATGTTCTCCGGCTTGGTGACGGTCACGACGTTGCGTTCCTTGGGCAGCTCCAGCGTGATCGACTGCGTCACGACCGGGATCGTGATCAGGAAGATGATCAACAGCACCAGCATCACGTCCACGAGGGGCGTGGTGTTGATGGTGGAGTTGACTTCTTCCTCGTCGCCGCTGCTGTCGCTTCCGACATTCATCGCCATGAGGATTCCTTCGCGTTACAGGCGTTCAAACTAAAACGCGAGTTCAGCGCTTGCCGGCCAGCAGGACGTTGTGCAGATCGCCCGAGAAGGCGCGAACCTTTTCCATCACCGACTTGTTGCGGCGGACCAGCCAGTTGTAGCCCATGACGGCCGGCACGGCGACGAACAGACCGATGGCGGTCATGATCAGTGCTTCACCGACGGGGCCCGCGACCTTGTCGATCGAGGCTTGGCCGGCAATACCGATCTGCGTCAGGGCGCCGTAGATACCGATGACGGTACCGAACAGGCCGATGAACGGGGCAGTGGAGCCGACGGTGGCCAGGAACGCCAGGCCATCGGACAGGCGGCTCTGGATGTTTTCGACAGCGCGCGCGACGCTCATCGAGATCCAGGTGTGGCGGTCGATCTGCTCGACCAGCGTGCCTTCATGGTGCTCGCTGGACTTCAGGCCGGACTCGGCGATGTAACGGAACGCGCTGCCTTCGTCCAGGGTGTTGGTGCCGGCCTTGATGGAGCCCGCGGTCCAGAAGCCGTCGCTGACGCCGTCGGCGCTTTGGAACATCTTGCGCTGTTCCCAGAACTTCGTGAAGATGATGTACCAGCTGCCCATGGACATGATCAGCATGACGACCAGGTTGGCCTTGGCGATCCAGCCGCCGTCGCGCCACAGGGCCAGGATGCCGTACGGGTTGTCGATCGTTTCCTTGCCAGGAGCCGCTGCAGGAGCGATCGGGGCGGCGCCGGCGTCCGGCGCGGCCGAGGGGGCCGGCGTCGCCGAAGCGTCGGAGGCGACAGCGGCAGGCGCCGTTGCTTCCGGAGCCGATGCCTGGGCCAGCGCGGTGGTCGGGGCGGCGGCGATGGTCGCCAGCGCGAGGAGCGCGGCCGCAAAGGGAGTGCGCATCGAGTTCAGAAAGGACATGTTTCCTCCGGGGGAATGAAACCGGCCAGCATGTCGGTCATGGCCGGGTATCACAAAAAAAATGGGTGATGGCGCGGGCCGGGCGGCCCGCCGTTTATTCAAGCTTCCAGGCGTAGGCGACTTCGATCTGGGTGCCCACGGGTCTGCCCTGTTCATCGATGCCCGGCTTGAACGGACACGTGGCCAGCGCTGCCTTGGCGGCATTGTCCAGCAGTCGATTCTCACGCGTCGGGCCCGACGGCGTGACCACCTCAGCCGACGTGACCTTGCCCTTGGCGTCCACCGTGAAGCGGATGCGCGACACCCCGGTCACCGAGGCGCGCAGGGCGGCCGCCGGATAGTCGGGCTTGCACGACGGATCGTTGGCGTTGATCACCGCGGGGCGGGCGATGATGGACGGCGGCGCGGGCGGAGCCGGCGGCGGTGCCTGTTCGACTCGGCGTTCAGCCGCCGGCGGCGGCGCCACGCTGGTCGTCGTGATCTGCGGAGCGACCGGCGGCGGTGCCACGTCGACCGGCGGCGGCGGCACATAGACCGGCGGCGGCGGCAGGTTCTTGGGCGGCGGCGGCAGATCCTTGGGCGGCGGCGGCGGCGGCGGCGGCGGGGCATCCACCACCTTCGTCTCGGTGACCATCACTTTGTCGACGACCTTCTTGGCCAGCCCGGAAACAAGGGCATAGGCCAGCAGCACGTGCATGATGACGACGATGATCAAGCCGGTTGGGTGCTTGCCCGGATTGCGCTGCGATTCAGCAAAATTCACTCGAAATACCTCCAGACGACCCAGTCGGGCGCTGCATCTTTTCCTGCGCACACAGCGCGGCTGCGCTGCGAAGTCGCGAACTATAGCGTGATCCCGTAGATCGACCTTTACGGGTTTCCCTTAATTTTCGACACCTCAAATGCGTTTAAGCCGCACTGAATCTTGTCTTCATGCCGATTGACAGTGGCTTGTGACAGGGAAACAGCCCTGGCTGCCGTTCGTTTGCCTACCGGCAGCACGCTCGACGAAATCCATGAATATCATGTCGGAGTGCACACGCGCTGCCCGGCAAATGGCAGGCCGGGCACCGGTGCAACGGTCGCGGCCAGAACGAAAACATTCGAGCCTGTTATCGGCCGCCCCGTCGTTCGAATTGAGTGATTGTGGCAGGAACGTGAACATTGACTTCCGTCATTGGACTTGCCGAACATTGCCACGGCTCGCTGGTTCCTGTCCCTGGTGTTCCATCGAGACTTCTTCGAACGCGGCCACGCGGCGTTCGCAAGGCCGTGAGCGGGTTGTCAGCCACGTGCACGCCGCGCCGCCCGACGCGATGATACAGACGCCCGCGAGCGCCCAGCCGTCCGGCACGTGCGAGAACACGATCCAGCCCAGCAGCGTGCTGGTGGCGATCTGCGCGAACAGCAGCGGGGTCAGCGTCGCGACGCCTGCCCTGGCGTAGCCGACGATCAGCATTCGATGGCCGGCCGTGCTCAGCATGCAGACCAACGCCAGCAGGCCCCAGGTCGTCCAAGAGGACAGCGGTGTCCAGAAGAAGGGCAACGCGATCGTGGCCAGCAGCGCCCCGGTGCAGCCGGTGTAGAACTGCATCGTGCCCGCGTCGTCCAGCTTTGCGAGCCGGCTGGTGACCAGGTGGAAGCCGGTGTTGAGCGCCAGCGTGGCCAGCGGCAGCGCCAACGCTGGCGACAGCAGGCCGGCACCGGGCTTGACGACCAGCAGCGCGCCTGCGAAGGTCAGCGCCATGAGGCTCCAGCGCGCCGGCGACACGGGCTCGCGCGAGGCCAGCGCCGAGACCAACATCATCAGCAGCGGCGTCAGCATGACGATTGCGGTGAGTTCGCCCACCGGCATGTAGCGCAGGCTCACGAAGGTGCCCACGCTGGTCGACATGATCAGCAACCCGCGCAGCGCATGCAGCCACGGATGACGCGTCCTGAGCAGCGCGCTGCCGCGCCGGGGCAGCTCGGTCAGCGCGGTGACCGAGGCCTGCGTCACGTAGCGGAACCACACCACCATCATCACCGGCACGCTGCCGATCGCCTTGGACGTGGTGTCCAGCCCCGAGAAGCACGCGAGCGCGGCCAGCACGAACAGCACGCCGATCAGTGCGGCGTCGGTGGGCCGCCGTGCGGTCGTCGACGCGGGCAGGGGCAAGGCGTGGGTGGTATTCATGCGCGAGACGGTGGGGCGGGTGCGCGAAGATTAGGCCGGCAGCGCCATGTCGTCTACGATGTCCGGTCAATGAAGTTCATGTCAAAACGCAATGGAGGTCGGGGATGGCGATCGAAGATGCGGCCAGCGTGGTGGAACTCGACGTCAAGTGGCTGCGGCTGTTCGAGCAGATCTACGCGACGCGCAGCGTCACGCGCTCGGGCGAGCTGCTGGGCCACAGCCAGCCGACGGTGAGCATCTGGCTGGGCAAGCTGCGCGACCGGCTGGACGACGCGCTGTTCGTGCGCACGGCGGACGGCATGCTTCCGACGCCGCGCGCGCAGGCGCTGATCGCACCGGTGCGCGACGCGCTGCGGGCGCTGGGCGAGATCGCCGCGCCGCAGGCCCCGTTCGATCCGGCCACCAGCACGCGGCCGTGGCGCATCTGCATGAGCGACGCCAGCCACGCCACCGTGCTGCCGCGCCTGCTCGCCAGGCTGCGCGAGCAGGCGCCGCGCGCGCCGGTGACAGCGGTGCGCATCGACGAGGGGACGGCGCAGGCGCTGCAGTCCGGCGCGGCCGACCTGGCCGTCGGCTACCTGCCCGGGCTGGACACCGGCTTTTATCAGCAAGCCCTGTTCACGCAGGACTGGATCTGCCTGGCCGGCCCCGCCAACAGCCGGATCGGCGCCACGTTGACGCTTCGTGCCTATCGCGAGGCCGGCCACGTGCTCACGGTCGGCGGCACCGGCGCCGTCGACCTCGAGGCCGCGCTGGCGCGGGCGCGCGTCGAGCGCCGCGTGATGCTGTCGCTGCCCGGCTTTCTGGGACTGGCCGCAATCGTGTCGGCGTCCGACCTCGTCGCCACGCTGCCGCGCCAGATCGGCGAACTGCTCGCGCGCAACGCGGGGCTGCGCGTGCTGGCCTGTCCCGTCCCGGTGCCGTCCTACACCGTCAAGCAGTACTGGCACGCGCGCTTCCACCAGGATCAAGCCAACCGCTGGCTGCGCGAGCAGGTGGCGGCGCTGCTGATGGCCAACCCCAAGCCAGCGCGCGTCAGATCACCTCGCGCAGCACCTTGACGACGTCCTGCAGCGCCGGCAGCAACTGCGTCAGCGCGGCCTCGTCGGGGTAGCGCTGCGTCTGGAAAGTCATGCTGATCGCGCCGACGCAATGGCCGTGGCGGTCGAACAGCGCGGCGGCGATGCCGCCCAGGCCGACGTCGATGTACTGGTTGACGAACGAATAGCCGACCCGCCCGGCGCTGGCGACGTGCTCGCGGAAGGTCGCCACATCAGTGATCGTGTTGCCGGTGAAGCGGCTGAAGTCGTGCGCCGGGATCCAGGCGTCGAGCTCGGCCCGGCTGAACGTGGACAGGATGGCAAAGCCCGGCGACACCACGTGCGCCGGCGTGCGCGCGCCTGCGTGGAAGCCGATCGAGACGACGCGCGGCGAGTTGCTGCGCTCGAGGTAGACGATCTCGTGGCCGTCGAGCACGCTCAGGTTGGCGGTCTCGCCGGTCTGCATCGACAGCCGCTGCAGGAATGGCCGCACCAGCCGCGGCAGCCGCGCGGCCTCCAGGTAGCTCTGGCCCAGCCGCAGGATGGATGGCAGCAGCCAGTAGTGCTTGCCGTCGGTGTCGGCATAGCCGAAGTGCACCAGGCTGACGAGGTAGCGGCGCGCGGCGGTGCGCGTCAGGCCGGCGAGGGCGCCGGCCTCGGTGGCGGTCAGGCGCGGGTGGTCGTCCGAGAACAGTTCGATGATGCGCAGGCCCTTGCCCAGGCCTTCTATCAACAGCGAGCGGTCGAATTGCCTGGGCGCGGTCATGAGGGTTAGGGTGAAACCCTGAAATCGGACGATCAATGATCTGGTGCGATCGATGATTGATCGCCCTGCACACATTGCCTATGGGAAAAACCCCGCGACCTGCCTACATTCCATCTCAGAGACGGAGACGACGCTCATCCGCCCGATGTCCACACGACTGGAGACAAGCCATGACTTCCCAGGATCTGCACAGCCGGCAACAGACGCGCAAGGCCACCGCCAGCGGCTGGATCGGCTCGGCGCTCGAGTACTACGACTTCTTCATCTACGCGACCGCGGCGTCGCTGATCTTCCCGCAGATCTTCTTTCCGAAGGGCAACGCGACGGCGGCCATCGTCGCGTCGCTGGCCACTTACGGGGTGGGATATGTGGCGCGGCCCATCGGCGCGTTCTTCCTGGGCCACCTGGGCGATACCCACGGCCGCAAGCGCGTGCTGCTGATCTGCATGTTCATGATGGGCTTCTCGACGATCGCGGTCGGCCTGCTGCCCACCTACAGCCAGGTCGGCCTGCTCGCGCCGGTGCTGCTGGTGGTGGCGCGGCTGATCCAGGGCTTCGCGGTAGCCGGCGAGATCTCGGGCGCGAGCTCGATGATCCTGGAGCACGCGCCGTTCGGCCGGCGCGGCTTCTTCTCCAGCTTCACGTTGCAGGGCGTGCAGGCCGGCCAGATCCTGGCGGCCGCCGTGTTCCTGCCGCTGGCGCGCTACATGCCCGAAGAGCAGTTCAATGCCTGGGGCTGGCGCGTGCCGTTCCTGCTGAGCTTCGCGGTGATCGCGGTCGCCTACGTCATCCGGCGCGAGGTGGACGAGACGCCCGCCTTCGCGGCCGAGGCCGAGCGCGGCGCGGTGCCCAAGGTGCCGGTACTCGAGGCCTTCAAGTACCACTGGGACGACATGCTGCGCGTGATCTGCTGCTCGCTGATGAACGTGATCGCCGTCGTCGCCACCATCTTCGGCGCGGCCTACGCGGTGCAGCCGGCCTACGGCATCGGCTTCAGCAAGGCCGTGTACCTGTGGATCCCGGTGTTGGGCAACATCGTCGCGGTGCTGGTGATCCCGTTCGTGGGCAATCTCTCCGACAAGATCGGCCGCCGGCCGCCGATGATCTTCGGCGCACTGGGCGCCGGCCTGCTGTCGTTCGGCTATCTGTACGCAATCAGCATCCACAGCGTGCCGCTGGCCATCGCGATGTCGCTGCTGATGTGGGGCGTGGTCTACCAGGGCTACAACGCGGTGTTCCCCAGCTTCTATCCCGAGTTGTTCCCGACGCGTGCGCGCGTGTCCGCGATGGCCATCTCGCAGAACGTGGGCACGATGATCACGGCGATGCTGCCGGCGCTGTTCGCGTCGATCGCGCCGCCGGGATCGACCAACATCCCGCTGACGATCGGCGGCCTGACGCTGGCCACCACGGCCATCGCCGCGATCTCGGCCTGGAGCGCGCGCGAGACCTATCGCGTACCGCTCAAGGATCTGGGCGTGCGCGACGCGTCGCCGACGCCCAAGGGCGAGTACGACCAGCAGCGCGAGGTGGTGATCTCGCAGTCGCGCTGGCGCAAGGCCGCCTGAAGCAGCCCATCTCAGGAGCTTTCCATGATCAGCGGCAAGACCACCCTCATCGCGCACCTCGGTTTTCCCACCGAGGCCTTCAAGGCGCCGATGATCTACAACCCCTGGTTCGACAGCCGGGGCATCGACGCCGCTGTCATCCCCATGGGCGTGCGGCCCGAGGACTATGCGACGAGCCTCAAGGCGATCTTTCGCATGTCCAACGTGCGCGGCGCGCTGGTGACGATGCCGCACAAGGTGGCCACCAACGCGCTGGTCGACGAGCTGACGCCCACGGCCCGCATCGCCGGCGCGTCCAACGCGATCCTGCTGCGGCCCGACGGCACGCTGCTGGGCGAGCAGTTCGACGGCGCGGGCTTCGTGCGCGGCATCGAGCGCAAGGGGCTCAAGCTCGCCGGCAAGCGTGCGCTGGTGTCGGGCAACGGCGGCGTCGGCTCGGCGATCGCAGCGTCGCTGGCTGCGGCCGGCGTCGCGCAGATGGCGCTGTTCGACGGCCACGACGCCTCGTCGCAGGCGCTCGCCGGCCGGCTGCGCGAGCACTATCCCAAGCTCGAGATCAGCACCGGCTCCAACGATCCGGCCGGCTTCGACCTGATCGTCAACGCCACGCCGCTGGGCATGAAGGCGGGCGATCCGCTGCCGTTCGATATGGCGCGCGTCGCGCCGTCCACCTTCGTCGGCGAGGTCGTGATGAAGGAGGCGATGACGCCGCTACTGCTGGCCGCGCAAGCCAAGGGCTGCGCGTTCCAGCTGGGCACCGACATGCTGTTCGAGATGATTCCGGCCTACCTCGAGTTCTTCGGCTTCGGCACGGCCACGCCGGACGAGTTGCGCGCCGTCGCCCGGCTGCGCTACTGAGCGCCAGGCGCACGCCCGAATCCGGCCTACCATCTTCACCACCCCGGAAACCTGGAGCCACCGATGACGTCTCCCACGCTAGCCCGCGAACTCCACGCCGACGATTCGGACCCGGTGGGGCTCGACGGCATCGAGTTCATCGAATACGCCACGCCGCGGCCGCAGGCGCTCGGCCAGGTGCTCGAGACGATGGGCTTCCGCCCGATCGCGCGCCATCGCTCGCGCGAGGTGACGCTGTACCGGCAAGGCGAGATGAACGTCGTCGTCAACGCCAGCGCGGCCGCGCCGGTCGACAGCGACGGCGAGCTCGACGAGTCGCCGCGCATCGCCGCCATCGCGCTGCGCGTGCGCGATGCGGCCGCGGCCTACCGGCACGTGCTCGACCTGGGCGCCTGGGCCGTGCCGACCCACGTCGAGGTGATGGAGCTCAACATCCCGGCGATCCACGGCGTGGGCGGCTCGCGCATCTACTTCGTCGACCGCCACCGCGAGTTCTCGATCTACGACGTCGACTTCACCGCCATCCCCACCGTCGACCAGAAGCCGCCGGCATTGGCGGGCATGCACTGGTTCGGCATCGTGCAGTACATCGGCAACGACCGCATGCAGGACTGGACGGCGTTCTACTCGATGCTGTTCGGCTTTTCCGTGCTGCCCGACGACCAGCGCTTCGGCGTGATGCCCAAGGGCCGCGTGCTCGTCGGCCCGGGTGGCCTGCGCAGCCGCTTCTACGTGCAGCTGATCGAACCCGAGCCCGGCATCCTCGACGCCAAGGGCACCGAATGGATCGCCCGCATCGGGCTGGGCACGCCCGACCCGCGCGCCTGCGCCACGCTGCTGCGCGAACGCGGCATGCAGTTCGCCGAGACGCCGCACGTGCATACCGACGAGCGCGGCGCGCTGACGCGCACGCAGCTCGGCAGCGTCGTCTTCGAGCTCGTGCGCGACGCTTGACCACCAGGAGTTCGCCTCATGACCCAGCAGACCGGCCGCATCGATGATTTCGGCATGGACACCATCTCGCTCGCGGGCCCGCTGCCCGCGAAGTTGCGCGCCATCCGCGAAGCGGGTTTCTCGCAGGTGATGTTGTCGGCGCGTGACCTCGTCGGCCATGCCGAGGGCGTCGAGGCCGCGATCACCGCGGTGCGCGCCAGCGGCCTGCGCGTGACCGGGTTCCAGGTGCTGCGCGACTTCGAAGGGCTCTCGGGGCAGTTGCACGAGTACAAGGTCGACATCGCCAAGTCGATGCTGGATCTGTGCGCGGCCGTCGGCGCCAAGGTGCTGCTTGTTTGCTCGTCGACGTCGTCGCACGCGACCGCCGACCGTGACGCGATCGCGCGCGACCTGCGCAAGCTGGCGATGCTGGCCATCCCGCGCGGCATCCGCGTGGCCTACGAGGCGTTGTCTTGGGGCCGCAGCATCGAGGAGTTCCCGGCCGCGTGGGACGTGATCATGCGCGCCGACATGCCCAACCTCGGCCTGGGTCTCGATTCGTTCCACATGTTCGCGACCAAGACCTCGCTCGACGAGCTGCAGTGGCTCGATCCCGAGCGCATCTTCCTCGTGCAACTGGCCGACTTCATGTGGCAGGAGATCCGCTCGGTGGAAGAGCGCATCGCCACCGCGCGCCACTTCCGCGTGTTCCCGGGCGAGGGCGCGCACAGCGACCAGGTGGCCCAGCTCGTCTCGCGGCTGCACGCGCAGGGCTACCGCGGCGACTACAGCTTCGAGGTCTTCAACGACGACTACCAGCAGATCCCGCTGGCCGACGTCGCGCGCCGCGCGCGCAAGGCGGCCGACTGGCTGGGCGAGGGCATCCTGCGGCGTTCGGTGCCGCTGCCCAATTCGATGCGATTGCAGGCGCTGGGCTGAGCCCTGGACGCCGGCGACGGGCTCTGGTCACGCGTTGAAACAATACGGGATGCCGTATCCCGTGCCATTTCGCACGGATCGTGTGGTTCGGGTCGGCCAAGCACTCTTTTGTGGGATGCTTTTTCGCGTGCGAAGGCGCACATTGGTGACAGGGAAACCCCCTGCCGCCAAGGAGGCTGCCATGACCGAACTGCTGCTGGTATTGCTGGTGCTCGCCGCCCTGGCCGCCCGGACGTGGCAGGTTCGTCATCGACTGGCGGCGTGGGAACGGCTCTGGCGTTTTCGCTCGGGCCCGTGCACCGTCGAGCTGCGCCGGCATGCCGAGCTGGCGCGCCTGGGCAGCGACTCGCTGGAATTTCCACAACCGCGCGAGTTCAGGGTGGTGTCGCTGCGCATCGGCGGCATTCCCGTCTGGTCGCAGCGCGCCATCGTCAGCCTGCCGGCGGAGGCCGACGCCCGCATCGGCGCGATTTCCGCCGGCGAGTTCGACAGCCTCTTCGAGGGCCAGTTCCGGCAAGGCTGGGCCGCGCATCGTCCGGTGCGCCTGATCGCGCGCGCCCACTGAGTTCGATCGTCGCGCGACGCCTTACGCGGCTGCGTCGCGCAACAACGGCGCCCATTCGCCGCCGGGCTGGGACTCGATCACCAGCGTCGGGCCGCCGTCCCGTCCAGGCAACTCGAGGCGGCTCGCGTGCAGCCACAGCCGCGCCGTGCCCAGCCATTCAGCCACCGCGCGGTTGTGCGCGCCTTTGCCGTGCGTCGTGTCGCCCACCAGCGGATGCGCGATGTGCTTGAAGTGGCGCCGGATCTGGTGGCGGCGGCCGGACAGCGGTTCGACCTCGACGAGCGCGTAGCGGCTGGTCGCGTGCCGGCCGTCGTCGAACGGCCACTCGAAGCACGCGCGTCGTCGATAGCGCGTGACCGCCGGCAGCCGCGGCTGTCCTGCCGACGGCAGTTCGGGATCGCGAGCGAGCGTGTAGTCGATTTCGCCGTCGGCCGGCGGCCAGCCGCGCACCAAGGCCAGGTAGCGCTTGCGCACGCGGCCCGATTCGAACGCCTGGCCCAGCTCGGACGCGACTTGCGCGCTGCGCGCGAACGCGAGCACGCCGGACGTGGCCTTGTCGAGCCGGTGCAGCATCCACACCGGCTCGTCCAACTGCGTGCGCACGAGGTCGGCCGCGCTGCGCGTCTCGTGCGCATCGAGCGCCGAGCGGTGCACCAGCAAGCCGGGGGGCTTGTCGATCGCGACGATCGCGTCGTCGGCGTGCAGCACGCGCAAGCGGCCAGGGTCGGCGGCGTCCACGTCGGTTCGGAGCGTCACAGGAAGCCGCGCAGCAGCATGTCGAACTCCGTCGGCGTCTCAAGCACGCTCAGGTGAGATGCGTTCGCGATGACCTCCAGGCGTGCGCCCGGGATGCGCTCGGCAATGGCCTGGCCCATTGCGGGCGGCGCGCCGGCGTCGCGCGCGCCGGCGATCACCAGCGTTGGGCAGCGGATCTGTGCGAGGCGGTCCAGCCACGCGACGCCCGCGACGGCAGCGCAGCTGGCCGCGTAGCCGGCCGCGTCGTTGCGCAGGATGGTCGCGCGGACTGCTTCGGTGGCGACCGGCTCGGCGGCGCGGAAGTCGGCGTGCAGGTAGCGTTCGACCACCATGTCGGCAACCGCGGCCATGCCGTCGGACTCGACGGTGGCGATGCGTTGCGCCCAGGCCGCTCGCGCGGCGTCGGGATAGATCGACGTGGTGTTGGCGAGCACCAGCCTCGCGACCAGCTGCGGATGCCGGATCGCCAGGCCCTGGCCCACCATCGCGCCCATCGACAGTCCGATCCAGGTGACCGGGCCGCGGCCCCATTCACGAACCAGGCGGGCGGCGTCGTCGACGAGGTCGGCCATGGCGTACGGCCCTGCGGGCGTGGCCGAACCGCCGTGGCCGCGATGGTCGTAGCGCAACACCTGGCTGGGCATGCCCAGCTCGCCCGCGGCGAGCCGGCCGGCCAGGCCATCCCACATGCCCATGTCCAGGCCCAGCGCGTGGCTCAGCACGACGGGCGCGCCATCGCCTTGCAACGCCACCTTCAACTGCGGCGCACTGAAGGTGTGGTGCGTGGCGACGCGCGCGCCGGCGGTCAGCGGGCGCGGGCCGGGCAGCAGGCCTTGTTCGCGCAGCAGGTCGCCGGCGATCTTGAAGGCGGTGTTGGCGGCCGGGACGCCGCAGTAGATCGCGCCCTGCATCAGCGTTTCCTGGATCTTGTCCAGCGGCACGCCGGCGCGGATCGCGGCGCCGCAGTGCAGCTCGAACTCCTCCCAGCGCGCCAGGCCCATCGTCATGCCCAGCACCAGCAGGCGGCGCGTGGTGTGGTCGAGGCCGGGCCGGCCCCAGATGTCGTTCCAGGCGTAGCGCGTGATCAGCGACTGGAAGTCGGCGTTGAACCCGTTCGCGTTGGCCAGCGACTTGTCGACCCACGCGTCGCCCAGCACCGCGCGGCGGTTCTTCACGCCGCGGTCGAAGTCGTCATCACGATCCATGGGTGTGTCCCTGAAGATGGCGTTGCCAGGGCGGGTCGCGGCGCAGCGCGTCGGCCTGCTGCGCGAGCGCCGCGAGCTGCGGCGCCGCGAGCGCGCTCGCGTGGCGCGCGGGCGCGTCGGCGTCGAACAGCGCGGCGAGTTCTGCGGCATTGATCTTCTCGCGCAACCGCTCGTCGCGCACCAGCGCCTGCAGCGCGACATCGCGCAGGTGCGCGCCGCGCGCGACGGTCTCCCTGGAGAGCCCCTCGACCCAGTGGTGTGCGGCCGACTTGCCGATCTCGCGCGCGACCCGCGTCGCGAGCGCCTCGGCAAAGACCAGGCCTTGCAGCGCGTCGATGTTGTGGCGCATGCAGTGCGTGGACAACTGCAGGCCGTCGGCCACCAGCACCAGCGCCGCCAGCGCGCCGTGCACGCTCGCGAGCAGTCCGCCCATCTCGGCCAGCTCCGCCTGCCAGTTGCCCAGGCCGCGCTCGTGCTCCTGCGGCATCGCGGCGAGCAGGGCGGCGACGCGCTGCGGCGCGCGCGTGGCGGCCGCGAGCGCCGTCATCGCGGCCACCGGATTGCGCTTGTGCGGCATCGCCGACGAGCCGCCGCGTCCGTTGCCCGAGGGCTCGGCCAGTTCGCCGACCTCGCCTTGCGACATCAGCGCGACGTCCTTGCCGATCTTGCCCAGCGAGCCAGCCAGCAGGCCCAGCTCGCAGCCCAGTGCAACCAGCTCGTCGCGCTGCGTGTGCCAGGCCAGCGGTGGATTGCGCAGGCCCAGCAAACGCGCCATGCCGGCCGCGACGGCGTCGCCGTGCGGTCCGAGCACCGCGCGCGTGCCGACAGCGCCACCCAGCTGCAGTTGCAGCGCCGCGGCGCCGGCCGCGCGCAAGCGCGCCTGTGCGCGCACCAGCGGCGCGATCCAGCCGGCCAGCTTGAACGCGAAGCTGGTCACTTGTGCCGGCTGCATCAGCGTGCGGCCGAGCAGTGGCGACTCGCCGTGCGTGTCGGCCAGCTTCAACAGGGCGGGGATCAGAACGGACAGGTCTCGATCGATCAACGCGAGTGCGTTGCGCGTGACCAGCACCTGCGCGGTGTCGAGCACGTCCTGCGTCGTGCTGCCCCAGTGGACGACCAGCGCGGCGTCGGCATCCAACTTCGCGACCTCCGCCGTCAGCGCCTTGACGAGCGGGATCGCGATGGTGCCGACGCGGCCGCCCTCGATCGCGATCGCATCGACGTCGAAGCCGCTGGCATCGCATGCGCTGGCGATGACCTCGCCGGCGCCGGCCGGGATCGCGCCCGCGGCCGCTTGCGCGCGCGCGAGGGCGGCCTCGAAATCCAGCATCGCCTGCACGAAGGCGCGCTCGTCCAGCACCTGCATGACCTCGGGCGAGGCGAGGAAGCGGTCGAAGATCATCGGGGGATTGTGGACTTCTCGGTGCTCATATGTCGAAGAAGACCGTCTCGTCGTCACCCTGCAGGCGGATGTCGAACTTGTAGACCGTGGTCGCGCCGCGCTGCTCGCGCCGCCCGATCAAGGTCTTGCGGCGCACCTCCCATTCCACGAGGTTGAGCACCGGGTCGGCGGCGTTGGCCTTGGCCTCGTCGTCGAAGTACATGCGCGTGTGCAGGCCGATGTTGATGCCGCGCGCGACGATCCACAGGTTGACGTGCGGCGCCATCAGGATGCCTTGGCGGCCGGCGACCGGGCCGGGCTTGATCGTCTCGAACGACCAGATGCCGGTGTCGAAGTCGCTGCATGCACGGCCCCAGCCGCGGAAGGCCGGGTCGAGCGGCTTGCCGGACTGGCGGTCGCCGGCGTGCGCGTAGCGGCCTTGCGCATTGGCCTGCCAGATCTCCAGCAACACGTCGCGCAGCGGCGTGCCGGAACCGTCGAACACCTGGCCCTCGACGGTGATGCGCTGGCCCTGCGTCTCGGGCGTGGTCAGCACGGGGCCGAAATTGTTCTCGAAGATGTCGAAGCCGGCGGCCTTGGGCGCCAGGCCGATGTGCACGTACGGGCCGGCGGTCTGCGAGGCGGTCTCGCGCAGCAGCGGGGTCATTGCGGTTCTCCTGGCGCGTTGGACTGCAGCACGTTCTCGAACCACGTGGCGCGCTGGCCGCGCAGCACGATGTCGAAGCGGAAGGCGCGGCTGTCCAGGGGCACGGTGGCGGCCATGTCCAGTTGCGCGATCAGGCCGCGGACTTGTTCTTCGTCGGAGATCGTGCGGATGATGGGACAGGTCGCGATCAACGGATCGCCTTCGAAATACATCTGCGTGATCAGGCGCTGCGCCCAGCCGCTGCCCGAGATGCCGAAATGGATGTGCGCCGGCCGCCAGTCGTTGATGCGGTTGCGCCACGGGTACGGCCCCGGCTTGATCGTGCGCAGGACGTAGTGGCCGTGCTCGTCGGTCAGCACGCGGCCGCAGCCGCCGAAGTTCGGGTCCAGCGCGCCCAGGTACTGGTCCTTCTTGTGGCGGTAGCGTCCGCTGGCGTTGGCCTGCCAGACCTCCACCAGCGCGTTCTGCACCGGCCGGCCCAGCTGGTCGCGCACGTAGCCATGGACGATGGTGCGCTCGCCGATCGGCAGCCCCGTCTTGGCGTAGTTGCGGATCAGGTCGCCGTCGAGCGGGCCGAGCTCGTCGGCCGAGAACGTCGGCGCGGTCACTTCAGACAGCGTCTGCGACAGCGAGATCAGCGAATTGCGCGGGCTGCGCAGCGCGCTGGTCTTGTAGCCGGGCGCGTAGGCCGGCGGATGCGACGCGGGGTCGCGCATCAGGTATTCGTCATCCGGGCGTGCCGGCGGCACGCTCAGTGTGGTCTGGTCGGTCAAGTCGTCTCCTCCAGGCTCGTCGTGATGTCAGGCGTGCGCGGCGTGCTCGGCCTGCAGTTGCGCGGCCGTGCGGCGTTCGGGCTGCGACGCCAGATGCAGCAGCGCGCGCGCTTCCTGCGGCGTGGCGACGCGGCGCCCGGCCTCTTCGCACAAGCCGGCGATCTGGCGCACCAGCGACGCGTTGGACGGCGCGAGCGTCTGGCGATCCAGCCGCACGTTGTCCTCCAGGCCGGTGCGGCAGTGGCCGCCCAGTTCCAGCGACCATTTGGCCAGCGTCAGCTGCTCCTTGCCGATGCCCGCGCCGGTCCAGGTGGCGTCGGGCGCCAGGCGGTGCAGCGTCTTGACGTAGAACTCGAACACCTCGCGGTCGACCGGCATCGCGTTCTTGATGCCCATCACGAACTGGATGTGCAGCGGTGCGGCGATCTTGCCGGCCTTCTGCATCGCCACGGCCTGGAAGATCATCGACAGGTCGAAGGCTTCGATCTCGGGCTTGACCTCATGGGCCTTCATCTCGCTGGCGAGCCAGTCGACCAGGTCGGGCGCGTTGTCGTAGACGCGCGTGGGGAAGTTGACCGAACCGGACGCCAGCGACGCCATGTCCGGCCGCAGGTGCAGCATGCCGCCGCGCTCGCGGCCGGCGCCGGAGCGGCCGCCGGTGGACACCTGCGTGATGATCAGCGGGCAGTGCTTGCGGATGCCGTCGAGCACCTGCGCGAAGCGCTCGGGCGCGGAGGTGGGCGTCTCGTCGTCGTTGCGCACGTGCAGGTGCACGAGCGTGGCGCCGGCCTCGTAGGCGGCATGCGTGGACTCGACCTGCTCGGACACCGTCACCGGCACCGCCGGGTTGTCCTTCTTGCGCGGCAGCGAGCCGGTGATCGCGACGGAAATGATGCAGGGCGTCGAGGCGGCCATGGGTTGTCTCCGATTGAATTTATGGTTCGCAGCGTAAGCCCGCAGCGCGCCCGCTTCAATGGACAGAAGCCGCTAACGATTGGACAATCGGAACATTCCTGCAGAGACTCCCGCAAGCGTTTTCGATGGTTCGCCGCGCTGAGCGCTCGTCTTGCAGAGCATTTCGCACTGCCATGGCCCTTCACCTGCCCACCTACCTGCTGTACGGCGAGGACGCCGGCCTGCCACCGGCCGATGTCATGCATTCGGAGTCCATCGCCGAGCGCAGCAGCCTGCACTCGTGGGAGATCAAGCCGCACCGGCACGAGTCGCTGCTGCAGGTGTTCTGGTTCGAGAAGGGCGAGGTCGAGATCCTGATCGACGGCCGCAACCATGCGCTGCGCGGCCCCGGCGTGATCACGGTGATGCCGCTGGCGGTGCACGGCTTTCGCTGGACCAGCGACGTCAAGGGCATCGTCTTCACCATGCTCGAGTCGCACGTGCAGGCGCTGCTGGCGCGCGACGAGGCCCTGCGCGAGCGGGTGCTGGTGTCGCGCTGCGTGCAGTTCGCGGCGGCGCATCGCAAGTCGGTGAAGGCGGCCGTCGAGGCCTTGCACGAGGAGCAGACGCAGCACGCCCCGTGGCGCGCGAGCGCGATCGACGCCGCGATGACCAGCCTGTTCGTCGCGTTGGGCCGCAGCCTGCCTCCGTCGGGTGCCGTGCAGGGCGTGGGCGACCGCTCGGTGGCGCACGTGCAGCGCTTTCGCGCGCTGGTCGACGAGCGCTTCCGCGACCAGCCCGCCCTGGGCGAGTTCGCCGCCGAGATCGGCATCACCACCACGCAGCTCAATCGCGTCTGCCGCGCCGTGCTGGGCCATCCGGCGCTGGCCGTGCTGCATGCGCGGCTGTGCCTGGAGGCGCAGCGCGAGCTCGCCTACACCACGCTGAGCGTCAAGCACATCGCCTACAAGCTGGGCTTCAGCGACGCCGGCTACTTCACACGCTTCTTCGAGCGCGAGACCGGCAGCGCGCCGTCGGCCTGGCGCGCCCAGGCGCTGGCTCGACAGTGACATACTGCGGCCCAGCATGTCCGCCCGCGCCGCCGCCGCCGTCCTGTTCGCCAGCCTGCTGACGTCGGCCTGCGTCGTCGTGCCGGTGACGGCGGAGGGCTACGACCCCGAATGCGCGGTCGCCACGCACCATATGGCGTTGCAGACCGTCCAGCTCAGTGCGATGTACAACTGCGAGCACGCGGGCGAGGCCCATGTCTGCGCGGCGATGGTGCTCGCCTCCGCGGGCGTGCTCACGGCCAGCGCGATCGTCTCAGGCTCGATCGTGGTCGTCGGCAACGTTGCCTACTGGGCCGAGGAACGCGCCGGTTGCCTGGCGCAGCCGTCGGCGCCGACCTGATCACATCGACGCGGCGGCCGACGCGGCCTTGGCCTTCTTGGCTTTCTTGACTGGCTTGGCCGCCTTGTTCGACTTCTTGGGCGCGACGCTGATCGTCGACGGCCCCGACACCGTGGGCGTGACGCCCGATGCCGGCTCGCTGGTGGCGCCGCGCGTCTTGTCCGGCGGCGAAGCGATGCCGCTCTGCGCGCTGACGGCGGCGACGCCGGCCGACAGGGCGAGGGCGACGCCGATCCGGTGCCAAGAGTTGGTGATGGTCATGCCTGCTCCGATGCGGTGCGCCGCGTATTGCGGCCATTGCCACAAGCAAGGCAGGTGCCACGCGCGCCGCGTCATGCCGTCGGACGTGGGTTGACAATCCGGCCATGCCCGCGACCTTGAGATGGCCCATCGCCGCCTGCCTCCTGCTGGCCGGCTGTGCGATGCACGCGTCGCCGGTCGATGGCGCGGGCGCGCTCGGGCCGTGCGGCTTCGACCTGGCAACGCTGAAGTTTGCCGGCGACCCGCTGGCGCAGGCCCGTTGCCTGCTGCGTCCTGTCGCGGTCGGCGGCTCGCTGCAGCAATCGCCGGCCGTGCTGCCGGACTCGCTCGCGGCGCTGATCGGCCAGCCGGTCGGTGATCTGAAGACGCGCCTGCGCCGCTACCTGGCCGTCCACCACCTGGGCGACGCTGCGATCGGCGGTTCGCTCGACGCGCCGCTCTCGCACGCCCGCGACGATGACCCGGCCGCGCCGCTCGCACGCTACTTCGTGCTGCACGACACCAGCATGCCCTGGCTTGGCGACGCGCCGTCGTTTCCGCCAGACGACGCCGACGCGCTCAACGACTTGTGGCCCTTCGCCGGGCCCGACGCTGTCGCCCACATGTTCGTCAACCGCAATGGCCAGACGCTGCTGGGCCACGACTACCGCCTGCCCTGGCGCGCAACGCGATTCGAGATGCAGGCGATCGGCACCGCCGCGCGCGGCCTGTTCCTGCACACCGAGTTCGCGCAGCCGCGCCGAAGTGATCCATCCGGCGCGGCGCACAACGACCTGGTCGCTCCGATGTCCGGCTTCACAGACGCGCAATACGCGCAGATGGCGCTGCTCTATGCCGCCGCGAGCGCGCGCCGCGGCGACTGGATGATCCCGGCCTTCCACGCGGCGATCGACGAGGGCATTGCCGGCGCGCACGACGATCCGCAGCACTTCGAGATCGACCGCTTCGCGGATGCACTCGCGCGCCTGCGCGAAACGCTCGCGCAACGATGACGCGGGTTTGTGTCGTCATTGCCTCGCGACCGCGACGCGGTTTACGTGCGCCCAACAAATTTCAGCTCGCGCTCAGTCGTCGAGTGTCATCGTCTGCGCATGGCTCCACGTTGAACGCCGGTCGTGGCAGGCGGCGCGTGCTGCGCGCCTTTTCGAGAGCTCGCTTGCGTGGCTCTCGCCCCCTGCCATTCCCATGAAACGTCTTGGAGAGTTGGTGAAGATCATGCGAAGAATCATGTCCTGGGTCGCGTTGAGCGCGGCGTCGACGGCGTTGCTGGCCGGTTGTGGCGGCAGTGGCGGCGGCGACAGCATCGACACCTCGGGTGCGGGCACCACGAGCACGGTGCTGACCAGCTACATCGGCACCACCGGCGTGTTCGCGGCGTGGGCCGATCCGTCGACCGGCGACCTCGGCGTGGCGAGCAATGGGTCTGCTGCCGGCAAGCGCCAGTCGCTGCGCGGCTCCATCGATTTCCTGACTGGCCAGGATCTGTCGCAACAGGCCGGCGTCGAGGTCTTCAAGTACAGCGATGGCCACATCTACGCGATCGACCTGACCTCGACCGAGACGCCGGTGCTCCAGCAGATCTCGAGCGAGGCCGGCGCGACGGTCGACGACACCTGCTCGTTGTCGGGAACACAGGTGGCCGGCGCCAACACCGACTACGCCGGCGTCTATTTCGCCGCCGACCTGGCGACGCCGGCCAACTCGGCCTACTTCTACCGCTTGCCCGGAGTCGATGGCACCTGCGACACGGCCGACGACGTGGTGCACGTGGTGCGCACGGGCATGTCGACCACCGACGCGCCCGTCACTGTCAGCGCGATGCCGATCGCGACGGTGCATTCGGCCAGCGGCGGCATCACCGGCTTCGTGATCAAGAGCGGCGCGCAACTCGTGCTGGTGGACAACAACTTCGCCAACCCGGTCACGCTGGGCACCTTCGGTGCGCCGGTCGGCGTCGCGATCGCATTGCCGGTCGGCAGCACGCAGGGCTACCCGAGCTCGCAACTGTTCCTCGTGGATGGCAACATCGTCAGCGTGAACTACGCGACCCCCGCGGTCTCGATGCCGCTGCTCACGATCCCCGGCTGGACGGCCACCAACAACGCCGCGAGCTTCGCCGCGTCGCCGACCATGCTGTACGTGGCCGTGAACACCGCGGCCGCGGGCAGCACGCCGGAGTCCGCCAGCATCTACGCGATCCCGGCCGACGGCTCGGCCATGCCATCGGTCGTCGACACCGAGGCCGCGCACATCGACAGCCTGTCGTTCCCGGTGGGCGGCACCAACCTCGTCTGGGGCGAAACCACGCCGACGTACACCGTGCGCGCGCTGGCGCAGGCTGGAGGCGCTGCGTCCACGGTCGTCGCCAGCAGCGTCAATGGCGGCATGTTCACGGCCACCGGCACGAGCGTGTACCTCACGACCTGGACCAGCACCACCGATTCGACGGCCAAGACGGTGACGCACACCGGCACCAGCAGCGAGATCGTCAGCATCGGTGGCACGGTGATCCAGCAGCCGTTGGCGAACTCCACGTTCGCGGTCGGTGGCGAGTTGCAGGCCTGGCCGGACGACACCACCACCACGGCCACGGCGACCGAGACGGTGCTGCAGATCCAGAGTCTGAGCCCGGTCACGGTGACGAATCCGACCAACGGCTATGCGTATACGGTGGATGGCATCAGCGGGGGCACGCTGGTGTCGATCGACGCCTCCACCAACGCCGTGATCGCGACGCTGGGCACGCTGCCGGCGAGCAAGGCTGCAACCCTGACCGGCACCTTCCGCGACGCCTCGCACGCGGGCTTCATGGAGGCCACCAACGCTGCCTCCACCGGCGATCCGTCAACGCGCGATCTCTACTTGGTCAACTCGCAGATCGCGTCGGATCTGCTGCGTGCCACCAGCAACCTGTAGGCGCTGACCAGCCGCTCGACGGCGAGGTGACAAGCCGTTGCGCAGGGGCGCGTGTGCGTCGACGCACATGCGCCTACATCGCCTTACCAGATCCAACAATTTGAAAGTCGGCTGGCGACGCCGTCGCGGCGTTGAACCGTTGCGAGGCGCGATGTCCGCTCATGCCCGGGCGAGCTTTTGGCGAATTGCATGCCCGGGCAGGCTCGCACCTCGTCTTTCACCGGCCTCATGAGCGCAGGAAGGCCTCGAACTGGGCCGCCGGTACTGCAGGCGACCAGTGGAAGCCCTGGCCGTGCTGGCAGCCGAGGTCTCCCAGCAGCGCCAGCGTCGGGCCATCCTCGACCCCTTCGGCCACGGTGGACAGGTTCAGGCTGCTGGCCATCTGCACGATCGCGCGCACGATGGCCTGGTCCTGGATGTCGTCCGTCAGCCGCCGCACGAAGGTCTGGTCGATCTTGAGCCGCTCGACCTCGAAGCGCTTGAGGTAGGCCAGATTCGAATAGCCGGTGCCGAAGTCGTCGATGGCAAAGCGCACGCCCATGCGCCGCAGGCTGGCCAGGCTCTCGACGAGCGCCAGCGAGTCCTGGATCAACAGCGATTCGGTGAGCTCGAGCTCGAGGTTGGTGCTGGGCAGGCCCGAGTCGGCGAGCGCCTGCGCGACCGATTCCTGCACGCTGCCGCGCTTGAACTGCACCGGCGAGACGTTGACCGATATCGTTAAATCGGTCCAGCCGGCCGCGCGCCAGCGCTGGGCCTGCGAACAGGCTTCCTGCAGCACCCAGTCGCCCAGCGGCACGATCAGCCCCGAGCGTTCGGCCAGCGGAATGAAGCGTGCCGGCGAGATGTGGCCCAGCTCCGCGTGATGCCAGCGCAGCAGGGCCTCGGCGCCGATCAGCTGGCCGCTTTGCAGGTCGAACTGCGGCTGGTACGACAGCGTGAAGTCGCGCCGCGCGAACGCCGCGCGCATCGCCGACAGCAGTTCCACGTGTTCGACGACGCTGTCGTTCATCTCGCCGTCCCAGAACCGGAACGCGTTGCGGCCCGCCTCCTTGGCGCGGTACATCGCGATGTCGGCCTTCTTGAGCAGGCTGTCGAAGTCGGAGCCGTCGTCGGGAAACATGGTGATGCCCAGCGAGCAGCCGGCGAAGATCTCCATGCCGATGACGTCGAACGGCGCCATCAGGCCATTGACCACCTTGTTGGCGACCTCGGCCACGGCGGCGACTTCGTCGATCTCGGGCATCAGCAGCAGGAACTCGTCGCCGCCCAGGCGCGCGACCGTGTCGGCACCGCGCAGCAGGGCGGACAGCCGGTCGCCGACCTGCTTGAGCAGCATGTCGCCCGAGCCGTGGCCCAGCGTGTCGTTGACGTTCTTGAAGTTGTCGAGGTCCAGATACAGCATCGCCACGCTGTGGCCGCCGCGTTGCGCCGCGGCGGTGGCCTGCTCGAAGCGGTCGCGTGCCAGGCTGCGATTGGGCAGGGCGGTGAGCGCGTCGTGCGTCGCCATCACCTCCATGCGCTGCTGCGTGGCCGCCATCTGCGCGTTCTGCGCGTTGACGGCGGCGAGCGCGGCGTGCATGTCGCTGGCCATCAGCCAGGCGATCACGCCAGTGACGACGAGCACGGACGCGAGGTCGACGAAAGCGTTGTACGACAGCGACGACAACTGGTTCACGTGCCAGCCCTCGATGTTGGCCAGCAGCAGCGCGGCGATCACGGCGATCATCGTGGCGAACAGGCCGAAGTACAGCCGCCGCGTCCCGAGCATCGCGGCGAACACCAGCATGCATGGGAACGTCAGCAGGGAGGTGTCGCGCAGTCCGCCGTTCTGCCACATGAGCGTGCTGACCACCGCCATGAGCGACGACAGCATCAATGCCACCGCGGCGTTGCGCCGCCCGCTGCGCAGGAGCAGCATGACCGCGCACATGGCGACCAGGCCGGTCAACAGCGGCGGCAGGTTGTGCCAGCGCGCGGACCAGATGTCGGGAATCGACACGACGCAAATCCCGATGCAGACCGCCCAGATCGCCTGGACCAGCCGGCGGTCTGGCTGCGAGCGCCCGGTGTTCCGGCGTGAGGGTATCGGCTCCTCGCTGTCAACGTTCACCGTTTCGAACCTCTTCGACGTCGTGGCGTCGTTCTAAGGCCCGGGCGGAGAGATCCGGGCACCGCGGATGTCGTGCGATGCCCGTCCGACCGACCGTGCTCGACAACCCGTCGAGTGTTGCACGGCGGACGCATTTTCTTACCCCTTGGGGTATCGGCGTCGGGAAAATCCGGACATTGTTGGCATCACAGGACCAGCGACAGGCCGAAAGTCAGCGCCAGCCCGACCACCGAGATGACGGTCTCCATGATCGACCAGGTCTTGATGGTCTGGCCCACGGTCATGCCGAAGTATTCCTTGACCAGCCAGAACCCGGCGTCGTTGACGTGCGAGAAGAACAGCGACCCCGCGCCGACGGCCAGCGCCACCAGCGACAGCTGCGCCGGCGCGAGGCCGGCGGCCAGCGGCGCGACGATGCCGGCGGCGGTCACGGTGGCGACCGTCGCCGAGCCGGTGGCCAGCCGGATCAGCACCGCGACGATCCAGCCCAGCACCAGCGTCGACAGGCCGGCGGCCAGCGCGAGCTTGGCGATCGCCGCGCCGGTGCCGCCGTCGACCAGCGATTGCTTGAATCCGCCGCCGGCGCCAACGATCAGCATCACGCCGACCACCGGCATCAGGCTGTCGCCGAGCTTCTTGCCCAGCACGGCGGGCGAGAAGCCGACCGCGGTGCCGAAGGTCACCATCGCCAGCAGCACGGCGGCCAGCAGCGCGAACACCGGGTCGCCGATGAAGTCAAGCAGCGGACGCGCGGGCGAGGCCTTGTCCCAGGCGATGTCGGCGGCCGCCTTGGCCAGCATCAGCGCCAGCGGGAACAGCAGCGTGGCCATGATCGCGCCGAAGCGCGGCGCTTGCTTCGGATGCGCGCCCTGGTCGGTCGATGCGGCCTTGGCGCCGCCGCCTTGCGTGACCGCCAGGCCCGCGCCGGCCGCGCCGATGGGCACCAGACGCGCGGCGACCAGGCCATACAGCGGCCCGGCGATGGCGACGGCGGGCAGGGCGACGAGCAGGCCCAGCGCCAGCGTGATGCCGACGTTGGCATGCAGCACCGCGATGGCCGCGAGCGGCCCCGGGTGCGGCGGGATGAAGCCGTGCAGCACCGACAAGCCCGCCAGCGCGGGGATGCCCAGCCGCATCGCCGGCCCCTGCGAACGGTGCACTGCCAGCATCACGACAGGAATGAGCAGCACCAGGCCGATCTCGAAGAACATCGGGATGCCGATGATCGCGGCGATGAGCGCCATCTTCCACGGCAACGCGCCGTCGCGGCCGCGCAGCAGCGTGTCGACCACCTTGTCGGCGCCGCCAGAATCGGCCAGCAGCTTGCCCACCATCGCCCCGAGCGCGATCAGCACGCCCACGTAGCCCAGCACGCCGCCGACGCCGTTCTCGTATGACGCCGTGACCTTGCCGAGCGGGATGCCCGAGCCGACGCCGACGAACAGCGAACCGACGGTCAACGCGAGGAATGCGTGCAGCTTCAGCCACACGATCAGCAGCACGATCAGGGCGATGCCGATGGCGGCGACGACCAGCACCTGGATGTCGTGCGCGTCCAGAACGGGTTGGGCGGTCATGGCGTCTCCTGCTTGGCGTTCAGGCCGGCAGGCCCAGTGCGACGGCGATGTCGGACGCGATGGCGTCGGCCGCTGCGCCGATCTCGACGCGGATCGCCGGCTCGTCGGCGCCGGGTTCCTCCAGCGTGGCGAACTGGCTGGCCAGCAGCGACTGCGGCATGAAGTGGCCCTGGCGCGTCGCCAGCCGCGCGGCGATCAGCTCGCGCGAGCCATGCAGGTAGACGAACTCGACGCCCTGGCCGCGGCGGTTGATCAGGGCGCGGTAGCTGCGCTTCAATGCCGAGCAGGTGATCACGCCGCTTTCGCCCGCGTCCAGCCGCGCGTCGACCCAGTCGGCCACCTTCGCGAGCCACGGCGCGCGGTCGTTGTCGTCGAGCGGATGGCCCGCGGCCATCTTGTCGACGTTGGCTTGCGGATGAAGCGCGTCGCCTTCCTTGAACGCCCAGCCCAGGCGCTCGGCGAGGATCTGGGCGATGGTGGTCTTGCCGCAGCCCGACACGCCCATCAGGACGAGGACGACGGGCAGCGCGTGGTGCTTCGTGGGATCGGTCATGGGGCGCTTGTCTCCAGTGATGTTCTTCGCCGCGTGGTGGCCGGCGCGAGAGCATACGTCCAGTCGATGCGAACCGGCTGAAGGCGGACCGTCGGCGCTCTTCAGTGCCGGGCGGCGAGCGCGACGATGTCGGGCACCTCGAGCACGCGCCTGGAAGAGCCGGCCGCCGCGGCGTTGATCATCGCCTGCCCCACCTCGCGCAGCGTGCAGAACGCCGATGGCCAGAGCGCACGGCCGATCGGGTAGATCCATGCGATCAGGTGATACCAGATCTTGAGGTTCTTCTGCCCCGGCGTGGCGCGCATCATCCCGGGCCGGAACATCACGCCGCGCGGGAACAGCCGCAGCAGTGCGTTCTCCGTCGCGCCCTTGACGCGCGCCCACATCACCTTGCCGCGTTCGCTCGAATCGGTGCCCTTGCCGGTGACGTAGCAGAAGGCCACGTCCGGGTTCAGCCGCGCCAGCGTGCGGCCGACGTTGAGCGTCAGGTCCCGCGTGACCCGCGTGTAGTCGGCCTCGCTCATGCCCACCGACGACACGCCCAGGCAGAAGAAGCAGGCGTCGTAGCCCGCCAGTTGCGGCTGGATGGCCGACAGGTCGAGGAAGTCGGCGTGGACTACCTCGACCAGCTTCGGGTGCGCCATGCCCGAGGCCTTGCGGTTGATGACCAGCACGCGGCCGACGCGCGGGTCGGCCAGGCATTCGAGCAGCACGCCTTCGCCGACCATGCCGGTGGCGCCCGTGATGATGACGGAGATCGTCATGATGCGGCCTTCCTCAAGCGGCTTGCGCGGACTCGGCCAACTGCGGCGCGGTCTCGACCGCCTGCCACCAGCGCGTGCCCGCCTGCGGCCGCGCGAGCGACAGTCGTTCGCCCATCGCAGGCGTGGCCAGCGGCACCGCATGCGCTTGCGCCAGCGCGAGGATGCGGTCGAGCGGCTCGTGCCACGCGTGCATCGCCAGGTCGAACGTGCCGTTGTGCAGCGGCATCAGCCAGCGGCCGCGCAGGTCGAGGTGCGCCTGCAGCGTCTGCTCGGGTTGCATGTGCACGTCGGGCCATTGCGCGTCATAGGCACCGGTCTCCATGAACGTGACGGCGAACGGGCCGAAGCGTTCGCCGATGGTCTTGAAGCCCGCGTGGTAGCCGGTGTCGCCGCTGAAGAACAGGCGCTGCTCGCCAGTCAGGATCACCCACGAGGCCCACAGCGTCGAGTTGCCGTCCGACAGCCCGCGGCCCGAGAAGTGCTGCGCGGGCGCCGCGACCAGGCGTACGCCGGCGAACATGGTCTGCTGCCACCAGTCGAGCTGGCGAACCTTGCCCGCCGGCACGCCCCAGGCGACCAGCCGGTCGCCCACACCCAGTGGCGCGATGAACAGCGCGACCTTGGGCGCCAGCTCGCGCACGGCGGCCGCGTCGAGATGGTCGTAGTGGTCGTGCGACAGGATCACACCTGTGATTGGCGGCAGGTCGGCGATGGCGATCGGCGGCGCGTGGAAGCGCTTCGGGCCGGCCCATTGCACCGGCGATGCCCGCTCCGAGAACACCGGGTCGGTGAGCCAGAACCCGCCGGCCAGCTTGAGCAGCAGCGTCGAGTGGCCGAGACGGAACAGGCTCGCGTCCGGTGCGGCGGCGAGCATGGCCGCGTCCAGCGGCTGGACGGGAATCGGCGCGCGCGGCACGGTGCTTGCGGGCTTTTGCGTCAGCACGCGCCAGGCGATGCCCAGCGTCTTGCGAAAGCCCGGCGAGCGGCGCGGGGCGGCGTTGCGGAACTTGCCGTCGCGCCACTGCGGCGACGTCGCGGATTCGCTGAGGGATGTCGTGCGGGCACGCGAGGAAAGGCAGGTCATGGCAGTGGTCGCTTTGCTGGATGTGGAACGCGCGGTTCGAGTTCGAACTAAAAGTAAACTAAACCGTGTAGTTTCAAGTCTAGGACCAAATCTTAAAAAAGTAAACTGCATGGTGTAAAGTTGGCGCATGACCCTTGCCACGCGACTCACCGACCGCAAGCGCGACGCCATCGTCCAGGCGGCGATCGCCGAGTTCCGTGCCAACGGCTTCGAGGCCACCAGCGTCGACAAGGTTGCCGCGCGTGCCGAGGTCTCCAAGCGCACGCTTTACAACCATTTCTCCAGCAAGGACGAGCTGTTCGCCGCGATCCTGCACATCCTGTGGGAGACCAGCGCCAGCGCCCTGCAGCGCGCCTACGAGCCTGCGCGGCCGGTGCGCGACCAGTTGCTGGAGCTGCTGCACGGCAAGCTCGCGATGCTGGCCGACGACAATTTCCTCGCGCTCGCGCGCGTGGCGATCGCGGCCGGATTGCACTCGCCGGAACGCGCGCAGGAGATGGTCGCGCGCATCGGCGAGAAGGACGGCGGCATGCTGGACTGGGTCCGCGCGGCCCAGAAGCATGGCGCCCTCAAGCCCGGCGACGCGGCGCTGGCCGTCAAGCAGCTGGAGAGCCTCGTCAAGGGCGTCGCGTTCTGGCCGCAGGTAGCGATGGGCCAGCCGCGGCTCACGCCGGCGGCGCAGAAGAAGCTGGCCATCGCCACGGCCGACCTGTTCCTCAGCCACCACGCGGCGTAGCGCCGCGCCGGTGCTCAGTCGGCCGCTTCGCGGCGAATGAGCGACAGCACGCGCGGCTGCGCGAGCGACGGCGCGTCTGCGTTCAACCCGCTCGGCGCGCCCTTGGGCAGCGTCAGCGAGACGGTGGTGCCGACGCCCGCGGTGCTTTCGAGCATCGCGTTGCCGCCGGACTGCTTGACGAAGCCGTACACGGTGGCGAGCCCGAGGCCCGTGCCCTTGCCGGCGGGCTTGGTGGTGAAGAAGGGCTCCCAGGCGCGCGCCAGCACCTCCGGCGCCATGCCCGGCCCGTTGTCGATGAACGCGACGCGCACGAAGTCGCCGGGCTGGCCGTCGTCGCGCCTGTCTTGAACGTTGGAGGTCTCGATGCGCAGCACGCCGCCTGCGGGCATCGCGTCGCGCGCGTTCATGATCAGGTTGAGGATGGCCGAGTCGAACTCGTTGGCATCGGTGACGACGGGCCAGAGATCGGGCGCCAGCGCGAGCGACAGCGTCATGCGGCCGATCGAGCCGCGCGTCATCTCGACGACGTCGGTGATGCGGGCATTGAGGTCGACGGTCTCGAAATGCAGCGGCTGTCGCTTGGCGAACGTGAGCAACTGGCGCGTCAGCTTGGTGCCGCGCGCGGTGGCGCGCAGCGCCGACTCGGCGCGCTGGCGCGAGAATTCGTCGGTGCTGCGGCGGCTGATCAGTTCGAGCTCGTTGGTGAGCAACTGCAGGATGTTGCCGAAGTCATGCGCCACGCCGCCGGTGAGCTGGCCCAGGCCTTCGAGCTTCTGGCCCTCGAGCATCGCGCGCTCCGCGCGGTGGCGGGCCGCCAGTTCCTGCGCCAGCGCGGAGCCGCTCGCCGCCGCCGCGCGCCCGATCTCGTGGATGTGGTGCTGGTAGGCCAGCAGCAGGGTCGCCGCCGAAGCCAGCGCCTCGAAGCGCCCGACGTACCAGCCGACGCTGTTGCGATGCCCGCCCAGCATCGTGACGAGATTGTCGAACACCAGCGCGACCAGCGACACCACCAGCCACAGCGACAGCACCGTGCGTCCGCGCGTGACGACCCAGACCGCGGCGGCCGCCGCGGCGCTGAGCAGCGTGACGAACGGTCCGACGCCGGTGGTCACGATCAGCGAGAAATCGGCGCCGTGGTTGAGCGCCGGCAGGTCGTCCTGGAAGCGCGTGACCAGCAGCAGCACGCCGAAGAAGGCGAAGGCGGCGCCGGAAAACGTGAGCGTGGCGACGGTGCGGCGGTCTTCGTCGGTGGGACGAGCCTGCGCGCGCGCCGTCGTGCGCCGATGCACGGCGGCGAACACGAGCGCAAAGACCGGCGGCCCGAGGTGCCACCACATCCACAGATGGATCGTGGTCTGGTCGCCGCCCAGCGCGCGCTGCGGACCCACCATGCCGGGCGCCGACAGCAGTTGCGCGACCAGGATCAGCGCCGTCCACAGGGCGCCGGCGGCCAGCACCAGCGTCGACGGCCGGCCGCCGTGGCGGTAGTCGCCGAACAGCAGCGACGCGGTCAGCGCGTAGCAGAACGCGGTGACCATCTGGTAGGCCGGGAAGAATGCCGGCACGTTGGGCCAGTCCGACGCGGCGAACGGTGCGAACAAGGCGGTGACACCGGCAAAGGCCAGGCAGACGACGAGCGCGGCGTGCCGATGCTGTCGCGTGACGGGTGCTTCGCTCAGGGTCAGGGCGGCGTCGGGCATGAGGCGCTCGGGGTTGAGATGGAACGATCGTATGCGGTCGAGCAATCGCCTGCCAGAGGGCACGTTGCCAACGTAGGCTTGCGCCGACCCGTCGTTGCGATGCCAGCCTGCATTCGCGGGCCGGTGCCTTCGCTACGATGAGTGCGATGACGACCGCTTCGCGCATCTTTACCGGACGATCGACCCCAGGCGATCCTTCATGAGCCTGCTCGCGGGCACGGACGTCACCCGCTGGCTGCACGGGCGCGGCTGGACGGCGTTCGCGTTCCAGCGCGAGGTCTGGGCTGCGATGGGCGAGGGCCGCAGCGGCCTGCTGCACGCGAACACCGGCACCGGCAAGACGCTGGCCGCCTGGCTCGGCGCGCTGCAGGCGCTGGACGTGCCCGACGCGCCCGCCCGCGCGGGACGCGCCGCGCCCGCGCCGCCGTTGACGATCCTGTGGCTCACGCCGATGCGCGCGCTGGCCGCGGATACGGCGCGCGCATTGCGCGAGACGCTGCCCGCGCTCGCGCCGGCGTGGACGCTGGGCCTGCGCACCGGCGACACGACGTCGTCCGAACGCAGCGCGCAGGACAAGCGGCTGCCCACCGTGCTGGTCACCACGCCCGAGAGCCTGTCGCTGCAGCTGGCGCGCGCCGACGCGATGCAGACGCTGGCCACGGTGCAGCTGGTCGTGGTGGATGAGTGGCACGAGCTGCTGGGCAACAAGCGCGGCGTGCAGGTGCAGCTCGCGCTGGCGCGCCTGCGCACCGTGAACTCGCGCCTGATGTGCTGGGCGCTGTCGGCGACGCTGGGCAACCTCGACGACGCGCTGGCCGCGTTGGTTGGCGTGCGCCATTGCGAGCGCAGGGCGCCGCCGCCCGTGGTGGTGCGCGGCGACGTCGCCAAGACCATCGTCATCGACACGCTGCTGCCGCAGCGCGCGGAGCGCTTCTCGTGGGGCGGCCACATGGGCCTGCGCATGCGGGGGCAGGTGGTCGACGCGATCGACGAAGGCGGCACGACGCTGGTCTTCACCAACACGCGCTCGCAGGCCGAACGCTGGTACCAGGCGCTGCTGGAGTCGCGGCCGGACTGGGCCGGCGCCATCGCGCTGCATCACGGTTCGCTGGCGCGCGAGGTGCGCGAGTGGGTCGAGCAAGGGTTGAAGGCGGGCACGCTGCGCGCGGTGGTCTGCACGTCCAGCCTGGACCTGGGCGTCGATTTCCTGCCCGTCGACCGCGTGCTGCAGATCGGGTCGGCCAAGGGCATCGCGCGCCTGCTGCAGCGCGCCGGACGTTCCGGACATGCGCCGGGGCGCCCGTCGCGCGTGACGCTGGTGCCCACGCACAGCCTCGAGCTCGTCGAGGCCGCCGCCGCGCGCGAGGCCGCGCAGCGCGGGCAGGTCGAAAGCCGGCATTCGCCGCTCGAGCCGCTGGACGTGCTCGTGCAGCATCTGGTGACGGTGGCGCTCGGCGGCGGGTTCGACCCCGGCGTGCTGTACTGCGAGGTGCGGGGCACGCAAGCCTATCGGGACCTGGACGAGCCGACGTGGCGCTGGTGCCTCGACTTCGTGCGCCAGGGCGGCCCGTCGCTGGCCGTCTATCGCGACTACCAGCGCGTCGAGCCCGACGACGCCGGCATCTGGCGCGTGCCCGACGCGCGGCTCGCGCGCCGGCACCGCGTCAACATCGGCACCATCGTCAGCGATGCCAGCATCGAGATCCGATACCTTCAGGGCGGTGGTGGCGGCGCATCGCTGGGCAGCGTCGAAGAAAGCTTCATCGCGCGCATGCGGCCGGGTGACTGCTTCCTGTTCGCGGGCCGCCTGCTGGAACTCGTGCGCGTCCACCAGATGACCGCCTACGTCAAGCGCGTGGCCGCCGGCAGCGGCGCAGTGCCGCGCTGGAACGGCGGCCGCATGCCGCTGTCCAGCACGCTGGCCGACGCGGTGCTGCGCCAGCTGGACGCCGCCGACCGCGGCGAGTTCGCGAGCCCCGAGATGCAGTGCGTGCGGCCGCTGCTCGAGATCCAGCGCCAGTGGTCGGCGCTGCCGACGCCCACCACGCTGCTGGCCGAGACCTTGAAGAGCCGCGAGGGCTGGCACCTGTTCCTCTACCCGTTTGCCGGTCGCCAGGTGCACCTGGGGCTAGCCAGCCTGCTCGCGTGGCGCGCGGCGCAACCGGAACAGGCGACGTTCTCGATCGCGATCAACGACTACGGACTCGAGCTGCTCAGCGCCAGGCCGATCGCATGGGCCGAACGGCTGCCGGCGTTGCTGGCGGTGCCGGCCGAGCCCGGCGCGCTGCTGCCGGAGGTGCTGGCCAGCCTCAACGCCACCGAGCTGTCGCGCCGTCGCTTTCGCGAGATCGCGCGCATCGCAGGCCTGATCTTCCAGTCGCATCCGGGAGAGCGGCAGTCGAACCGGCAACTGCAGGCGTCGGCGAGCCTGTTCTTCGAGGTGTTCCAGAAGTACGACCCGGGCAACCGGCTGCTTGCGCAGGCCGAGGGCGAGCTGCTGAGCCAGGAGCTGGACGTGCGCCAGTTGCAGGCCGCGCTGGGCCGGATGAACGCGCAGCGGCTGGTGGTCGTCGACCTGAAGCGGCCGTCGCCGTTCGCGTTCCCGTTGATGGTGGAACGCTTGCGCGAGAAGCTCAGCAACGAATCGTTGGCCGATCGCATCGCGCGCATGGTGGCCGACCTCGAGACGCGCGCCGGCGGCGTGGCGGTGGGCACCGCGGCCGAACCGGCGCCGCTGGCGTTCGCGGTGGGCGAGCAGCGTGAAGCGGTGGCGGGGCGGCTGGACATCGAGCCCGCGAAGCCGCTGCGGCCGCGCCGGACGCGTCGGCGTGCGCAGGGGACGTCGCGATGAGCGGAGACGTCGTCCCTGACGGCGCACAGCGCGTCGCCTTCGGCGGCCAGCCGCTTTGGCTGCTGCCCGAAGGCGCGGCCTGGCATGCGCCGTCGCGCTCGCTGTTCGTGGCCGACCTGCACCTGGGCAAGGCCGCCGCATTCCGTGCGCGCGGGCTGCCGGTGCCTTCGGGCACCTCGCGCGATACCGTGGATCGGCTGGCCGCGCTGGTGCGCGTGCATCACGCCGCGCAGGTCGTCTTCCTCGGCGACCTGCTGCACTCGGCGCACGCGCGCCGAGCGGGCGTGCTCGATCCATTGCGGCGCTGGCGCGCGGCGCATCCCGGGCCGCGCTGCGTGCTCGTGCGCGGCAACCACGATCGCCATGCCGGCGATCCGCCGCGCGAACTCGGGTTCGAGGTCGTCGAGGAGCCGTGGCCGGTCGACGGCGCCCCCGGCCTGGCCGCGAGCCATCATCCGCGCGAGGCCTGCGGCGTGGCGGTTCTGGCGGGACATTGGCATCCGGTGGTGACGCTCGAAGGACCGGCCCGCGATCATCTGCGGCTGCCGTGCTTCTGTCGCGTCGGCGCGCTGCTGGTGCTGCCCGCGTTCGGCGCGTTCACTGGCGGCAGCCCGGTGCCGCCGCCCGCGGGCTCGGCGTGCTGGGCCGTCGGCGGCGGACGCGTGTGGCCGGCGCTGGCGGCCTGAGGACGGCCACCGCGTCCATGCGGCTCACTTGCCGCCGGTGACGTCCAGGAACGTGCCGGTGATGAACGACGCATCGGCGCTGGCCAGCCACAGGATCGCCCGCGCCACCTCCTCGGGCTGGCCGCCGCGGCCCATGGGGATCGAGTCCTTGACGCGATCGACGCGGCCCGGCTCGCCGCCGCTGGCGTGCATGTCGGTGTAGATGTGCCCGGGCCGGATGCAGTTGACGCGGATGCCCTCGCGCGCGACCTCCTTGGCCAGGCCGGTGGTGAAGGTCTCGAGCGCGCCCTTGGAGGCAGCGTAGTCGACGTACTCGCCCGGGCTGCCGAGCCGGGCCGCGGCCGACGAGATGTTGATCACCACGCCGCCACGGCCCTGGTGGCGATGCGACATCCGCTTGATCGCCTGCTGCGCGCAGAGGATGGGGCCGAGCGCGTTGACTGCGAAGATGCGCTGCATCCGCTCGAATTCGAGATCCTCCAGCCGCGACTGCAGCGCCAGCACCGCGGCGTTGTTGACGAGGACGTCGATGCGGCCGAACTCGCGGTCGATCGCCGCGAACAGCCGGGTGACCTGCGCGGGATCGGCGCTGTCCGCGCGCACGGCCAGCGCCCGGCGGCCGACGGCGCGCACGTCGGCCGCTACCGCCAGCGCGGCGGACTCGTCGGAGACGAAGCTGATCGCCACGTCATAGCCCTGCGTGGCCGCGAGCCGTGCGGTCGCCGCGCCCACGCCGCGGCTGCCGCCGGTGATCAGGATCAACGGCGCGTTCGGGATGGTGTTCATGGTGCAAACCTCCTTGAGGTGGCCAGCGCTTGCGGGTGTCCTGCCGCATCGAGCGAAGCGATTCTGGCATCTGCCACTTCGCCTGCGACGGCGACGCGGCCAGCGGAATACTCGCGTCAGCGCTGTGGCTGAAGCAAAGGCCGGTAAGGCTGCATCAGCAGATGCAAGGTGTAGGCGGCGCCTCCCACCGCAACGGCCAGTTCCGTGTGGCGCGCCCGCTGGACGTGGGGCGCGGTCGCGCCGGCCGCGGCTGCATAGTCGGCCAGCGTGCGCAATGCGGTGTCGATGAAGTCATCGCCGCCCAATGCCACCGTTTCACCGCCCAGGACGATGGCCCGCGGCGCTATGCTCGTCCAGATGTTCTGCAGCACGACGCCCAGATGCTTGCCGGCCGAATGCATGGCAGCAATCGCACGCGGATCGCGAACGGCCAGCGCGGCATCCAGGGCCTTGCGATCGATCGGCCATCCCAGGCCGGCGTCGACCGCGATCGCGCGCAAGCCGACGTAGGCCTGCGCGCAGCCGCGTCGGCCGCATTGGCAGGCGCGGCCTTGCTGTTGCACGGTGCTGTGGCCGACCTCTCCGCCAGCGCCGGTGGCGCCGACGAACAGCGTGCCGTCGATCACGATGCCCGCGCCGACGCCGATGCCGCAGCTGACATGGACCAGCGGATCGGCGGGCGGACGCGCGCCGAACTCGGTCTCGCCGATGGCCGCGAGATCGGCCTCGTTCTGATAGTGGACAGGCACGTCCGACAGGCCGGCCGCGTCGAATTGCTCGCGCAGGTGACGGCCCGCGGGGACATCGCGCCAGCCCATGTTGGGAGCGAACTGCAGCACGCCCGTCAGTGGCTCGACGGCGCCCGGCAGCCCCACCCCGATGCCCAGCACCGCCTGGCCTTGGCCGACGGCGCGGCGAACCAGCGCCGACACCATCGTCGCCAATTGACGGCAACTGCGTTCGGGATCGGCGTGCTGCAAGGGCGCCTGGTCGCGTTCCAGCACGACGCCCTGGATCGATGTCGCCACGACACGGATCGTGTCGGGCGTCAGTTCGGCGCCCACGAGGACGAAGCGGCGGCCGTCCAGTTGCAACGGCGTCGGACGCCGCCCGAGCTGCCCGGTGACGGGCACGTCGTCTTCGCGCAGCCAGCCCTCGTCGATCAACTCCTTGACCAGCAGGCTGACCGTGGAGCGGGTCAATCCGCTGCGATCGGCCAGATCCGCGCGCGACAGGCCTTCCTGTTCACGCAGCAGGCGCAACACCACCATGCGATTGATGTTCTTCGACAAGCGATGGTCGCCCTTGACGAACGACGTCGTTGGCGAAGAACTGTTCATGGCACCGCGGTCGAATTCACGCCGGCTTGTTGCTCTTGAAGAAGGCGTTGATGGTGAGCCTGCCGGGGCCTTCGAGATAGGCGGCGGGCGACGGTCCGCGGATGTCGCCGGAGTGGAAGATGCCGCCGTCGTAGAAGACCGCGCGGTTCCACTTGGCCGGCACGCGGCCGATGACCTCGAAGTAACGGTTGCTCTCGGTCATGTAGGCGGGCGCAAGGCCGTAGCGTTCGCCGAAGGCCTCGGGGTGCAGGCTGCTGGCGTCGCGCATGAACTGCTGTGTGTCGGCCTCGGACATCAGCGAGCGGAAGAACACGGTGCCGCCCAGCGCCTCGTCCTTGAACAGGTAGTGGACGCAGGCGTAGACGCTTTCCTCGGGTGGTAGGCCGGTGTTGTCGCGATGACAGATGCGTTGGCGGGCGTCGAGGGACGCCGGATCCTGCACCACGCGTGAGAAGCGTGCCATCATGCCGGCGAGCTTTCCCGCACCGAGGCGCGGGGCGACCTGGCGCTGGAACCAGGCTTCCAGCTCGGCGGACATGGCGGCCGGCAGGTCCAGCAACGGCCCCGGGTAGGGATGGCCGGGGCGCGTCTGGAATCGGGTCGCCGTGGCCTGTGCATGGGCGACCAGCGACTCGGGTTGCTGCACGAAGTCGTCGACGACGTAGGCCTTGGAACCATCGGCCAGTTCGATCACCTGGATGCCGGCATCGGGATTGATGAGCAACGCCGGCGCGACGGCCCCGGGCGCCGGCGCCTCGGGCTGGGGCGCCGGGCAGAACTGGCTGAGGAACTGCTGGTGCCTGGGGAGCTTGACCAACCGGCGCGCCACGTCCTGGCGTATGCCGCCCAGGAAATTGGCGAGGGTGGCGTCGTCCATGTTGCCGGTGATCGGGTGATGGTTGGCCGGCAGGATTCCCTGGCCCATCATCACCTGCACCCACGAGTTCTCGGCGAACAGCTCGCCTTGCTGCAGCATGACGCGGCCCGTCTCGCGGAACAGCTGGAGGCGGTGCTTCAGGCGTGCCGGCACGTCCATCTCGCGGCAGTAGCGCCAGAGCGGCGAGTCGCTGCGGTTGTTGACGTGGTAGTGCAGGATGATGAAGTCGCGGACGGTCTCGATGGCGTCGCGCGTCTGCTTGTTGTATTCGTCCACGTCGACCTGGCGGATGCCGTCGGTGGGGAACAGCTCGACCAGCCGCGTCATGCCCTTCTGGATGAGGTGGATGCTGGTGGATTCCAGCGGCTCCAGGAACCCGCTGGACAGGCCGATGGCCACCACGTTCTTCTTCCAGACCACTTCGCGCTGACCCGGCGTGAAGCGGATCGGACGCGGCGGCATGCGCAGCACCTCGCCCTTGACGTTGGCGAGCAGCGTTGCCTTGGCCTCGTCGTCGCTGACGTACTTGCTGCTGTAGACCATGCCATTGCCGATGCGGTGCTGCAGCGGGATGCCCCATTGCCAGCCCCACGGATGGGCCGTTGAACGCGTGTAGGGCACGGGCTCGCCTTGCAGGACGGTCTGCACCGGCAGCGCGCTGTCGCAAGGCAGCCAGTGCGACCAGTCCTCGTAGGGGACGCCCAACGTGTCACCGAGCAGCAGCGAACGCATGCCGGTGCAGTCGATGAACAGGTCGCCTTCGATCAGGCCCCCGTTGGCCAGCTGCAGGCCGGTGATGTCGCCGCTGTCCGCGTCGAGGTGTACCTTGACGATCTTGCCTTCGATGCGCTTGACGCCCAGGTTTTCCGAGTAGCGGCGCAGGTACTTGCCGTACAGCGTCGCGTCCAGGTGGTAGGCAAAATTGATCGCCCTGTCGTTGGGGCCTCTGTCAGAGAGGAATCCGAAGCGGTTCTCCTTGGCCGCCCGCAGTTCCAGGCAGTAGTCGCCGTAGTCGCCGGCAAAGCCGCGCTTGCGGGCGTCGAGCCAGAAATGGTGGAAGCCTGCGGTCCAATGCCCTCGGCCCGTCGCGCCGAACGAGTGGAAGTAGTTCTGCCCGATGTCGCGCCAGTTGTCGAACTGGATGCCCAGCTTGATGGTGGCCTGGGTCTCGCGCATGAACTCGGCCTCTTCGAGGTCGAGGATCTCGTGCATGAAATGCAGCGTCGGGATGGTGGCTTCGCCGACGCCGACGGTGCCGATCTCCTCGGACTCCAGGACGCGGATATCGACACGCTTGCCCAGGCACTTGGACAGGCCTGCGGCGACCATCCAGCCGGCGGTTCCGCCACCGGCGATGACGACCCGGCGGACGGGCCTGGGTGCGGCGGGATTCGTGTTCATGTTCGTGCTCATGGGAACGGACCTAGCGAACGGCCGGGGCCATCGGTGCCTCGGGCTGGGGCGCCGGGCAAAAATCGTTGAGGAATTGCTGGTGCCTGGGCAATTGGATCAGCTTGCGCGCCACGTCCTTGCGGATGGCCGCGAGGAAATCGGAGAGCGTGGCGTCGTCCATGTTGCCGGTGATCGGGTGGTGGCTGGCGGGCAGGATGCCCTGGCCCATCATGACCTGCACCCACGAGTTCTCGCCGAATAGGTCGCCCTGGCGCAGCGCGAAGCAGCCGGTCTCGCGGAACAGCTGGATGCGATGCCTGAGCGACGCCGGAACCTCCATCTTGCGGCAGTGGCGCCACATGGGCGAATCCGTCCGGTTGGTGACGCAGTAGTGCAGGATGATGAAGTCGCGGACGACTTCGATGGCTTCGCGCGTCTGGTTGTTGTATTCGTCGACGTTGACCTGCCGGATACCGTCGGTCGGGAACAGTTCGACCAGGCGCGTCATGCCCTTCTGGATCAGGTGGATGCTGGTGGATTCCAGCGGTTCCAGGAAGCCGCTGGACAGCCCGATGGCCACCACGTTCTTCTTCCAGACCACGTCGCGCTGGCCTGGCGTGAAGCGGATCGGGTGCGGCGGCATGCGCAGCACTTGCCCCTTCACGTTGGCCAGCAGCGTCGCCTTGGCCTCGTCGTCGCTGACGTGCTTGCTGCTGTAGACAATGCCGTTGCCGACGCGGTGCTGCAACGGGATGTTCCACTGCCAGCCCCACGGATGGGCCGTGGCGCGGGTGTACGGCACGGGTGCGCCTTCCAGCAGGGTCTGTACCGGAAACGCACTGTCGCAAGGCAGCCAGTGCGACCAGTCTTCGTAGGGCACGCCCAGCGTCTCGCCCAGCAACACCGAGCGCATGCCGGTGCAGTCGATGAACAGATCGCCTTCGATCAGTCCGCCATCGGCCAGTTGCAGGCCGGTGACGTGGCCGCTGTCCGCGTCGATGTGCACCTTGATGATCCTGCCTTCGAGGCGTTGCACGCCCAGCTTCTCGGAGTAGTCGCGCAGGAATTTGCCGTACAGGGTCGCGTCGAACTGGTAGGCGTAGTTGATGCCGTTGTCGGGCAGAAATCCGAAGCGGTCGTCCATGGCAGCGCGCAGTTCCAGGCAGTAGTCGCCGTAGTCGCCGGCAAAGCCGCGCTTGCGGGCGTCCAGCCAGAAGTGCTGGAAGCTGGCGCTCCACTGGCCTCGGCCGGTCACGCCGAAGGAGTGGAAATAGTGCTCGCCGATATTGCGCCAGTTCTCGAACTGGATGCCCAGCTTGATGGTGGCCTGCGTGGCCTGCATGAACTCGGCTTCGTCGAAGCCGAGGATGTGGCGCATCGTATGGATCGTCGGGATGGTGGCCTCGCCGACGCCGACGGTGCCGATCTCCTCCGATTCGACCAGGCGGATGTCGATCTGCTTACCCAGGCGCTTGGACAGGCCGGCGGCGACCATCCAGCCGGCAGTGCCGCCGCCGGCGATGACGACACGGCGGACGGGCTTGGGGGCAGCAGGCATGTTCATGGAATATCTATCGGTTGAGACGGCTCAGGAGCAAGGATCGCAGTTGGCGGGCGGTGGTGTCGTTGATCTGCGCCAAGAATCCGCGTGCCGCTGCCGGGATGTGCGCGGCGGTCTGCTCGTCGGCATCGAAGACGTAATGGTCGAACAGCGCGCGCCAGGCGTCGCGCTGTGCGGGCGGCAGGTCGCGCAGCGTCAGCAGGGCCAGCATCAGGGTGTTCTGCGGCGTGTCCATGAAGGCGGGCGATTGCCGCCACCAGAAATTGACCAGGGCGCTGATCGGCTCCAGCGCATCGACGGCGTGCCACCAGGTACTGGGGATGAAGACCGCATCGCCGGCTTCCAGTTCAACGACCTGGGCGTGCGTTCGCGCCTCTGCGAAGCGCGGAAAGCGCTCGAGGTCGGGCGCGGCGACGTCGACGAGGCTGACAGGTTGGCCGGCCGGCGTGATGTCGAGCGGGCCGACGTAGAGATTGGCCACCTGTTCCGGGGGGAACAGCGTGAATCGGCGTCGGCCGGACACGACGCAGGCGATGTTGTCGGGCAGGTCGAAATGCGCGGGGACGCGGATGCAGTTGCCCAGCCACAGGCTGACCAGCGGGTTGTACGGTACCAGTACAGGCAGGTCGGCCTCCTGGCGCAGGCCGGGGAAGGAGGCGTTGAGCTCAGTCGAGCCCAGGTAGAGCGCCGGGACGTCCGTCCGGTCGACGCAAGCCAGCAGTTCGTCGAGCAGGTCGCCAAAGCGCCTGATCTCCTTGCTGAAGTTGAAGCCCGTGAAATCGGCGTTGTAGAAGAAACGCCCCTTGATCTGCGGCGCGCCGCGCCATAGCCCCAACTTGGCGTCGTTGCCGAACCGGCGCAGGTAGTTGCAGAAATCGAGATCCGAACGCCGCGCTGCCTGCACCATGGGCCAATGCTTGACCAGGCCGCGCAGCACGAATGGTTCGGGCGAGGAAAGCAGGTCGGCGGGCAGCGCGGCCGCGTCGAGATCGCTGCGCTCCAGCATGGATTTCAGGCCTTGACGGCGGCGTCCACTTGGCGGGCGACGTGGCGTCGCGCCAGTTCGGGCAGTTGCGAAAGCGAGGCGACACACATGTAGATCGCCTGCAGGTAGTCCGCCTGGTGCAGGCCGACCAGCGTCGTCGCTTCCAGGGCGGCCAGGCGCTCCTCGTTGATCAGGTGCAAGCCGACCAGCCGGCCACGCGAGCCGTCGGCCTGCTGGACGTCGAACGTGAACGGTTCCAGCAGCTGGTTGGCCGCCAGGGCCTGCATGAACTCGGACGTGGCCTCCAGGCCGTTGTGCAGCGTCAGCAGGATGGAATTGGCTTCGTTGAGGAACTCGGTCTGGCCGCCTTGCGCCAGGAAGACGGCTTCGCCGTCGCTTCCCTTGGCGATGCGCGGGCTGGCCATGTCGACCATCATGCGCATCTCCGAACCATCCGGTGAGACGCCGATGGAAAAGGGCATGCGCCGCATGGCCAGCGGCAGGTATTCGGCGTCCCAGCGGTCGCCGTCGAGGAAGAGGTTCTGTCCGTCCTGCAAACCGAACAGCACGATCGGGTGGAAGTTGCCCTTGTCGTCCTGCTGGAACAGGATGGGGTAGTGCGCCTGCAGGCTCCGGAACTCGTCGACGGTGGCGGGACAGGACATGACATCGTCGCCCCATTTCGCGCCCCGCAGGGTGATGACCCGGAGGTCCTTGTGGGTGACGTTGTTGAGAAGTTCGGGCATTTGGGATCTTGAAAACACGCGCGGCCAGGGCATGCCCTGGCCGCGTTGGATCTGAGAAGACCGGCGGCGCTCAGGAGAACGCACGCCGGTTTCCGGGGACCGGGCCTTCCGCCACTGCCCTGAAAGGGCAGCACGGAAAGCGACGGCACTCGGGCGTCAGAACTCGTAGCGAGCGCCCGCCAGGTAGCGGCGGCCGGTCTGGATGGCCGCGACGGTTTCGTCGGAGTTACGACCGTATTGGCGGATGAAGCTGTCGGTCAGGTTCAGCAGGTCGGCTTGCAGCGTCAGGTGCTTGCCGATCTTGTAGCCGATAGACATGTCAACCTGGCCGTAAGGCGCGGTGTAGACCGGGTTGTTGCCCGCACCGTCCGTCATCGACGACAGGAACTTGTCACGCCAGTTGTAGGCCAGGCGCGTCGACCAGGTGTCGTCTTCGTAGAAGCCGACCAGGTTGGCCGAGTTGCTCACGCCCAGCAGTGCCGTCTGCGTGTTCAGGTTGGTGTTGTCGTAGTGCAGACCGGCACGAACCAGCGTGTAGTTGGCCGACACGCCGAAGCCGCTGTGGCCGAACATGTGCTGGCCGGTCAGCTCGATGCCCTTGACGGTGTCGTGGTCACCATTGGTCGGCACCGTGACTGTCGCGTAGGCCTGCGGATCGGACGACAGCGCCGAGATCGAACCCAGGGTTTCCGAGGGGCTGTTCGCCGGATAGACCGTACCGCTGGCAGTCACGCCCGGCTGACCGTTGTAGTTCGCAAAGATGTAGTTGCGATAGCACAGCGGAGTCGGGGTAGCCGTACAGGCAGCCTGGGCGGCCTTGTAGTACGCGCCTCCGATCGGCGTGGTGACGCCCGGAATCGGCACTTGGTCCGTCGTCGTTTCAACGAAGTTCTTCACCCGCTTGACGAAAGCACCCAGCGAGATGTAGCTGGACTTGCTGTAGTACCACTCGCCCGACAGGTCGAAGTTGTGCGAGATCATCGGCTTCAGGTCCGGGTTGCCCTCGGAACCCGTGCCGCCGCCGGCGTTCATCACGTTGTTGAAGCTGGCGCCGCCCAGCAGGTAGTTCCAACCCGGGCGTGCAAGCGTTTCGCCGTAGCTGGCACGCACCTTCACGTTGTTCGTGATGTCCGCATCGTAGTCCAGGTTAGGCAGGAAGTAGTTGTACTTGCCGCCACCGTTTTCGAACACCGTCGCCGCCGTGCCGAGGTCGATTTCGTTCTGCGTGACCCAGACCGCATCGTCGCGCGTCACGATTTGCGAGGACGCTTGTTCCTTCGTGCCTTCCCAGCGCATACCGACCGACAGGTTCTGCGGAATGTCGCCATCGAAATAGTGGTTCCACTGCGCGTACGCGCTGGTGGTCGTTTCCGTGTTGCGCCAGTCGTTGCCGTTCAAGTAGTTCGGCGACGCGGACAGATAGGCCTGCGCCTGGGCGGCGGTCATGGGCGAGGTATTGCCCGGCGTCGTCGCGCCATACTTTTCAAGTTCCTGCAGACCGAGGTTGCGCAGGGCGGTGAAGTTCGTCGAATAGAACGTCGTGGTCAGGCGCGGATCGTTGTGACCCGGAATCGCCGAGAACAGGCTCGACATGCTGCTCGAGTAGATCGGCAGGCCGGCGTAGTCGCCGAAGTTGCCGATGCCGCCCCAGTCGTTGTTCTGGTTGTTGTAGCTGGCCTCGCGGTTCTTGGTCTTGGTGAAACCCAGGCCAAGATTGATGGTGTCGTCCAGGCCCAGCTTCCAGTCGACGCCGAATTGACCTTGGTCGACCGTCTGGTCGCTCAGGTTGTCGACGAACTGGCTGCCTTCGAGCTTCAGCTGCTGGGGCTGGATGCTGAAACCTTGGTTCAGCTGCAGGATCGGCAGCATCTGGTCGTAGTAGGCCGTAGCGGTACCCTGGCCGAACATGCCCAGGTCCATCACGGAGTACGTGCCGTACGGGCTGTCAGGCGTGGTGCGGCTGCGCGAGTGGTGAACGTCGAAGTTCAGCTTGAGCGAGTCGCTGACCTTGTAGTCGGCGTTGAAGCCGGTCGACGTCAGCAGCGTCTTCTGGGCATATTGGCCGACGTTCAGCGCGATGTCGTGGTTGTCCTGGGGGTACAGCGCGGTCTCGACGACCGGCGCGGCGACCGGGCCACCCGTGAAGGTGAGTGGCGCACCCGTGGCGCCGACACCACCGAACGAGAAGTTGAACCAGCTCGAATATTCTTCGTTCTGCTTCTTCTGGATGTTGCTTGCGACGGTCTCGTCCAGCGTCAGCGTCAGGGCCTTGACCGGTTGGAATTGCAGGGTCAGCTGGCCGTTGGTACGCGTGCGCTCGACCGCGGTCAACGAGTAGCGCATGTCGACCGAGGTGGAGTACAGGCCGCCCGACGGACGGTTGGTCACGGGATCGGCGCCTTGCCCGCCTTGCGAAACCGGCGCCGGATTCGTCGGAGCGGCGGGGATGATGCCCCAGCCCGAGGTGTCAGGCGGGTTGGTGTCGGTGTCCTGGAAGGTGCGCCAGCCGCCTTGTGTGTAGCCCTTGTTGTAGCCGGAATTGCGCTTGGAGTAGCTGGCCGTCAGCGCGATGCCGAACTTGCCGTCGGCGAAGGTGTCGCTGTAGATGCCCGAGATGTCCGGGGTCACCTTGCTGCTCTGC
>Ga0302279_10000258_pt1 | contig 76881 bp, 65 predicted proteins | sample III_Bog_N3_3_FD_194541 | JGI IMG/M metagenome (GOLD analysis project Ga0302279, IMG submission 194541) | Peat permafrost microbial communities from Stordalen Mire near Abisko, Sweden - III_Bog_N3_3 | ecosystem: Environmental > Terrestrial > Soil > Wetlands > Peat | place: Sweden: Abisko...
CGGTCGCCTGCGCGGCCGGTTTTTTTATGTACACTCTCCAAATGACCAAGACCCGGGTGATGGCCTTCATCGACGGATACAATCTCTAACCATGGCGTGGACGAGATGGTCAGGTCCGGGGGCGGGCCGGCCCGCCAGCACCTGAAGTGGGTGAACCTGTGGAACCTGGTGAAGGCTTTCACTGCCCCCTCTCGCGAAGACCTGGTCAAGGTCTATTACTTTTCGGCCTATGCGACCTGGAAGCTGGATGCATGCAGCCGCCACCGGGCCTATGTCAAAGCCCTGGAGAGCGCAGGGGTCACCGTCATCCTCGGAAAATTCAACGAGAAGGACTGCCAGTGCCGCAATTGCGGTGTGCGGTGGAAATCCCATGAGGAGAAGGCGACCGATGTGAACATCGCGCTGAGGCTTCTGGATGAAGCGGTCTCGGGAACCTTCGATCGAGCCATCGTCCTGACCGCCGATGCGGACCTGAAACCAGCGGTGCGGCTGGTCAGAGACAAGAATCCCGCTCTCCAGGTCACGGCCCTCCTTCCCTCGGTCCGCTACCGCGCCGCACACGAGATGAAGAGCGTGTGCCATGCCGCCAGCCGATTTGAAGAGCGGCACCTTGCAGCCAACCTTTTCCCTGACCAGATCATCCTTCCAGATGGATCGACGATTTCTCGCCCTGCGAAATATGCTCCTCCCTTGCCCAGAGTGCAGCCATAGGGCTCAGGCTGCGCGCTTGCCCCATTGGGCATAGGGTGTGGCGGGATGGGTTCGAGGTTGCGAGTATTCCCCCGGCATTTCACCCTGGGGGCAATGGAGCCGTTATGCCCAAATTCCGGAACGGCCTAGCCAAGGTGGGCAGCGTCTACCATTTCAAGTTTACCCAGAATGGCCACCCCTATGGAGGGTCAACGAGGTGTGAGCGCCGCGCGACCGCAGAGGTGTGGCTGCAGAAATACCGGGAGAACCTGGCGCTGGAGCGGGTGGGGATCCGCGCCGCCCGGGCGCTGCCCACCCTGGCCCAGACGCTGGAGGAGTGGGACCGGGCTCAGACCGGGGCCACGGCCGACCGGCACCGGGCCAACGTGCGCAGCTCGCTGCAGCTGCACCTGCAGGACCTGCTGCCGCTGCCGCTGGACCAGATCACCACCGAGGCCGTGGAGAACGCCCGGGCGGCCTACCTGGGCAGCACCGGCACCGGCCACCGCCCGGGCCAGGAGGGGACCTGGAACCTGACCCATACCATGGGCGGGGCCAACAAGGTGATCCAGAACCTGAGCTCCGTGGTGGGCTGGGCCGTGCGCCGGGGGACCATCCCGGCCATGCCGTTCAAGCTGTCCCCCCTGAAGCCCCAGGCAGAGGTGGAACCGGTCTTGTGGCCGGAGAAGGTGCAGGCCTTCCTGCATGAGTCCGATGGATGGCGGGCACAAACTGCTGGTGCACCCCTTCCCCCCGCGGCCACGGCCATGCGCATGATGCTGCAGCTGGGCCTGCGGGAGGCCGAGGCCAGGACCGCCCGGTGGGAGTGGCTGGACCGCCGGCGCCAGGTCTACACGGTCGGCCAGGCCAAGAATCGGGAGCTGCGGCAGGTCCACGTGCCGGCCGCGCTGATGGACCACCTAGACCGGGTGCTGGGCCCGACCACGGCCCTGCCCGCCGGCCTGATCCTCCCGGCGGAAGACGGCGCCGCCCACCGGCCCGGGTTCACAGCCAAGCCGGTGGAGCGCTGCGCCGCCCTGGTGGGCGTGCCCGGGCTGCACCCGCACCGGCTGCGCGCCAGCTTCGCCACCACCCACTTCGAGGCCGGCACGCCCCTGTCCCAGATCCAGCAGATGATGGGCCACGAGGACCCGGAGACGACGATGGGGAATATCGTTCAGCGAATCAAAGGCCAAGCTGAAGCCCAGGAGCGGGTCGCTGCGTTGATGGGGTTCGAGGTATCCTCTGCTCCGCCAGCCCCTGCCTGAGACTTCAGGTAAGCCAAGACGGCGCGCATCATCACCCGGCCGGCCGGGGCGGAAATGGCTAGGGGACAGGTTGGCGTCTCATGATGAATCCGCAGACGATAGCCTGCGTGCCGCGCCATACGCAGCGTGGCACTGCGGGAATTCCTGGCCCCGATGGAAATTGAGTTTGTACCACTCCCACACCTCGGGCCACGAGAAGAGCAGGGAGTGGCCCTCGCGCACGTGGGGCATGCCCTGGGTCTGCCAGGCCTGAATGGTGGTGAAGGCCACGCCCAGGCCTCGGGGGCTGGCCCTGAAGCACGCGGCCAGGTCCTTCCAAGGGATCAGGTCGCGGCTGTTGATGACGCGCTCGATCCTCTGCATCCACTCAGGCGTCCCGCTAATTTCGTCACTGGTCACGGGGTTTCCTTTCGGTGTTCGAGGCTAGACCACCAGGAGCCGCCAGATGGCCATGCCGGCGCCGGCCAGCATCACCAGGGGCAGCGCACAGCCCATCGCCCGCCCTGCCCTGCGCTGGCGTCCGCTCCGGGACAGTGGAATCCCAATTTTCCGGGATAGCCGGCTCTGGGCCTGGGAAACGCCAAGGGCGCGCCGCCAGGAAAAGGACAGGCCGGGGATGCCGGTTCCACGTCTGCGGGCCATATTGTCTCCGGGGAATGGCAGGATTCTACTCTCCTCTGTGGCGAGCTAGGGCTGCCTATTACCCACACCATAGGCCGGGCAGGTAAAGGGATTCCTCAAGCCCCCCAGTGAGGTGCGCGATTTACCCCTGACCTATGACGTGCGCAGTTTGGCCGTTCGTACGACCCGGGGCTTGGCAGGTGTGAAGCGAGCTGTGAGGCGTGCGTTTACATTCTCCAGGTCGAATTCCTCCGGATCCCATCCACCTCCCAGCCATTCGAAGAACTCCTCGTGTCGTGGATGGGTTGGATCGTCCAGGGCTTCGAGCATGTCCTCATAGCCCGGGCCTCCGCCACAGTCCTCGGGAGGGCAGGCCCGCTTTCCTCCAAGGCACACGGGGGCCTCGAGTGGAACCTCAGAAACCAAGATTTTCTCCACCGTGATGTCGTGGACCCAGCAATCCCCGAAATCGTACTCGTAGCGGATCTTCGTTTTCGCCTTCAGGCCCAACTTGGCGAGGGCGATGCCCTCGCTTCTCACGTCCATCTCCCCATCCGGGTCCTGGGGGCCGTATTCCTCTCCATGGACGGTGAACCCGTGGAGGTGGTAATTCTCCCAACCGAAGGCAACCTGGATCGCACTGTGGAGCTGGGCCAGCGTGGTGCGGGCGGGAACGAGCAGCCGGCGCCAGACGGGAGGCGTGACGCCGTGCAAGGAGACCTTGATGTGGACGACGTCCTGGGGAGTCGCGGCGGTCATGTTTTTCCCATCCCGGAGGTCCTCCCAGAATAATCGTCTTGTTGGCCAGTTGGAAGGATCCAGGCCTCTGGGGGCGGTCGGTGCCCATCCCCTTTGGAGGAGGCCTTATCCGTGCTCGTTCAACGCGAAGCCCAGGCTCATGCCCTGCAGCAACGTGAACCCGCGCCACATGGCTGCGGCGACCCGTTCCATGAAGGCCAGCAGGTCGTCCTGGGTGCGGGTGGCCCCGCAGGTGGCCAGGGTCTGCCCCGTGTGCACATCGAGGGCCGCGATGAGCGCTTGGGTTCCGTGGCGGATGTATTCGAACTCCTGTCGGCGATCACGCCCGGGGCGCGGGGGACGGTCCAGGTGCTTTCGCTCGATGGCCTGGATGCTTGTCTTTTCGTCGATGGAAAGGACCACGGACCCCCCGGGTGCCTTTCGATAAAGGTCGCAGATGACGTTGACCTTCTCTTTGAAGGCGGGGTCGGGGCTGTGCAACCACTGCTTCACATGGTGAGGCCGGAGGTCCCCGTCCTGAAGGATCCGCTGGTAGTGGCTGCGGCTGATCGTCTCGACCACCTTCCGCTCCATGGCGCGCTCGACCAAGTCATCCAGGGTCGGTGTGGTCCGGCCATCGTCCTCGGCCGGTTCGCAAGCCAGCGAGACCAACTGCAGACGTTCTGCCGCGGAAATACGCCGGGGGCGCCCTGGCCTGGGCAGTTCCTTCAGGCCATCAACGCCGAGCCTGGCCGAGCGCCCACGCCACTTGCACACCATCCGTTGGGAGACGTTGAGGGCGGCGGCAATGGACTCCGTAGTGGCACCAGCATTGGCCATAAGCACGATTTGGGCACGCACGACGTCACGCGGGGAAGCTGTCCGTTGGCGGACCAAAGCTTCCAACCGCTCCTGCTCCTGGCGGCTGATGGCGACATGCTGTGGAGGACGTCCGCGACCCATGGCATAAGTATGCCAGGATTTCCTATTTATTGATCGTATTTGAGGGATGTTGCAACAGGTCTCCGTCTGGCGGGCAATCCGAAAGCAGGGCCGTCAGCAGGCCTTGAGGGTGGCGTGGAGTTGGAGGCCCACGGCCTTGATGACCTTGAGCAAGGTATCCAACTCCGGATTGCCCTCGCCAGACAGAGTCTTGTAAAGACCCTCCCGGTTCAGACCGGTCTCTTTGGCGATCCTGGTCATCCCCTGGGCCCGGGCGATGGCGCCAAGGGCGGCGGCGATCACCTGGGGGTGTCCGTCCTCAAGGGCCGCCTCCAGTAGGCCCACCATGTCCTCTTCGGTCTTGAGGTAATCGGCGGTGTCATAGGGCGCCGTCACCGTCCGGGGCGCCTTGGCGGCAGGGCGGGCAGCTCGGGGGGCCCGGGTACGGGGCTTCGTGGGTTCCATGGGGGGCATCCTTCACAGGTTTCGAGCTAGTTCAATGGCGGCGCGGATGTCTTTTTCCTGGGTGCTCTTGTCCCCGCCGGCCAGGAGGAAGATGAGGGTCTTCCCCTGTTGGGTGAAATACACCCGATAGCCGGGGCCGCTGTCGATCCGCAACTCAGAGACGCCCTCACGAACCGGCTTTACGTCGCCCATGAGGCCCAGGCCAAGACGGAGGATGCGGGCCTGGATCTTGTGTTGGCCAGTTTTGTCCTTCATCCCGTCAAGCCACTGGTCGAACCCAGGGGTCCTGCGAACCTCGTTCATGCATCAAGTGTAGGTTTAAACCTACAGGATGCAAGGGCCAGCCGTACCCCCTTCCAATCGCCCCAGGGAACCCAGCGGTCAATGTCCAGCACCCTCCTGGACCAGGCGCCCATCTTTGACCAACCGGCTGAGAAGGGATTCCCGGATAGGCTCGCGGTTCCCACGTTCCCACAGCCCCGTTCGCTCTGGGAACCTCGCGCTTGTTGACCTCAAATGGGTTCCACCGGATTCCCCCAGTTCCCAGGGAAATTCAAGAGATCCAGACAGCCATGGTCCCGTTCAGGGGAAAAGATCTTCAGGCGGGAGGGGACACCTGGGGTGGGCGGGTCTTCTGAAGGTTGCAGTCCCGGTTGCCGGATGCATCCGCGTGGAGCAGAAACATACATGCGCTCCAAACCATCAGGCGTCAGCCGGCACTCAGGATCCAGTGCGATTCTGTCCTCGCTGGTCCTCCACGATGGCGTAGAACGCCTCCAGCTTGGCCTGGAGCATGTGCTTGTTCGGCAGCTTGGTCTGGTATTCCGCGACCAGCGCCGGGCTGAGGGTACGGTTGAGGGCGAACTCGACCACCTCCGCCTCCCTCGATTTGCAGAGGAGGACACCGATGCTTGGCGCCTCATGGGGCTTGCGGTGGTAGCGATCCAGCGCCTCCAGGTAGAACGCGAGCTTGCCCATATGCTCGGGCTCGAATTCCCCGATCTTCAGTTCGATGGCCACCAGGGCCTGGAGGCCGCGGTGGTAGAAGAGCAGGTCGATGGCGAAGTCCCGCCGGCCGACCTGGATGGGGTATTCGCTGCCGATGAAGCAGAAGTCCCGCCCCAACTCGAGGAGGAAATCCTTGAGGTGCCGGAGCAGGGCCCGCTGGAGGTCGCGCTCGCTGTGGGGCTCGGGCAGGTCCACGAAATCCACCAGGTGGCGGTCCTTGAAGATCCGTTCGGCCTGGGGGTAGGTGTGCTTCATGACGGACGATAGCTGCGGCTTGCCAAGGAGCGCCTGTTCGAACAGGCCCGCGCTCATTTGTCGCTCGAGCTCTCGCCGGCCCCAGCGCTCTTGGACGGCACGTTTCAGGTAGAAGGCCCGCTCCTCCCTGGATTTGCATTTATTGATAACGCTCATATTGTGCGACCGCGGCAATTCTCTCACCAGTGGTGAGAGAAATTCGTCCCCGCGGTAGGTCTCGAAGAACTGCCGCATCCGCCATAGGTTCTGGGCGGAAAAGCCCCGGATTTCCGGCTCCTGGGCACCGATCCAGGCGGCCAGTTCCTCAATCGTCCCCTGGCCCCACCCTTCAGCTTGGATGCGACGGCTGAGTTGCTCTCCGATGCGCCAATAGGGATCCACCAGTTCCTGGTTGACGGCCCGGAGGGCGCGGAAGCGGGCTTGCTGGATGAAGCCGAGGATTTCCTGGAAGCCGGGTTGGGCTGGTCTGTCGCCATCCCTTCTTCTCCGCGATGTTGAGCAGCCGCCGGAGGAAGGTGACGGCACGATTCGCAGTCACCCGGGAACTGGCTGGCGGGCACTTGTCATCCAAGGCCGCCATCTCGACGTCTGCCCACAAGCCTTCTGACAAGAAGGACTAACAAGCAGGGCCGGCCAGGACGCGCAGGCAGCGGTAGAACGCTGCGGCCTGAACGGCCTGTGAGAATTCATTGTCCTCAATCATTTGGTGCAGGTCGGCCAGGGACACGAACTCGAACTCGATGGTCTCGGATTCGTCGAGATCCTGATCCGCCACCCGGTCCAGGCCTTGGGCCAGGAAGAAGTGGGCGGAGTTGCTCATGCGCGCCGCATTGGCATACATGCGCCCGACGAATCGCCACCGGTTCGCGGTGTGACCGGTTTCCTCCAGCAGTTCTCTTTGTGCGGCAGCAATGGGTGTTTCCTCCGGATCGATGACGCCGGCCGGAAGCTCCACGCAGACAGTCTTTGCGCCATAGCGGAACTGGCGCACAACCAGGATCTGGCCGTCATCCGCCTGGGCGAAAACGATTACCCAGTCGCGCTCGTGGACGACGTAGTAGGGCTCTATGGCCTGGCCACCCGGAAGCCGGCAGCGGTCGGCGGTGAATTTCAGCCACTGGTCATCGACCAGGGTCTTGGACTCGAGGGTTTGCCAGGGTTTCATCGCCGATGCCGCCTGAGGTAGGTTTTGGACGTTGGCGCCGGAGCCGGCACGGATCGCCCAGGAAAGGAGGGATGGAATTCCATAGTGTAGGCCTCCCCGGGCAGGCAAAGGAACGCTCCAGAGGGGGTCCCTCGGAGACGGCAGTCCAAGGATCTTCAGGCGGGAGGGGCCACCTGGGGTGGGCGGGTCTTCTGAAGGTTGCAGTCCCGGTTGCCGGATGCATCCGCGTGGAGCGGAAACATACATGCGCTCCAAACCGCAAGATGGGCCTGCCTGCCGGGGAACCCTCAGAGCGGACCCGCCGGACCGGGGCCTTCCAGTTCCTTGCCTTCCTCGGCCCCGGGTGGCGGCCAGCAGCACGATAAAGCCCAGGGCGCGCGGGATCGGAAGGGCCAATCGGGACATCTGGAGGGTTTCTTTTGGGCATGGCGGCTGATCGTCATTCGGTGGCGGATGCCCCATCGGCAGGGAACAGTTGGCCGGTTCGGGCGGACGGCGGACGGCGTCACTTGCGTTCGTGCTTGGCTTCTTCCTTGGATTCATCCGTGGCTTCACCCTTGGCTTCACCCTTGGTTTCGGTCGCTGGCGTCGCCAGGAACTTGAGTTCCAGGTGCAGCAGGGCCTGGCCCTGGGCCACCACGCAGGTTCCCTGGCTGTTGCTGGCGAAATAGGCCGGGTACTGCAGGGCGGCGCAGGCCTCGGGTGGCAGGGAGGGCGACAGGCTGCCGAGGGGCCCCAGCCTGTACAGCGGCTGCTTCGGGTGCCCGACGAAGGTGCCGAGGACGCCTGTCTTCAGCTGCAGGCCGCGCAGAACATGCTGGTTGAAATCGGTGAAGAGCAGGCCGTCGCCACAGACCCGGATGTCCCGGCAGGAAACGAAGGCGCTCGTTTCCGCCGGCGAAATCAGGGACGTCAGGGGAGAGGTCTTATGCCCCTGATCGGCCCGGTTGCCAAGAATAGTCCTGACTTCACCGTCCGGCGAGATGCGATGAATGGCCCCCAGATCCGCCACGTATAGGGTGCGCGTGGCCGGGTCCAGGGCGATGCCCGTGATCTGGTGGAACACCGCGTCCAGGCCCATGCAGTGTTGCCCGATCTCCGTGCGCCGGGCCTGCGGGTCAAAGAAGCCCCGCTGCCCGGCCACGGTGGTCACGACCCCCTCGGGGGTGACCCTGCGGATCAGCTGGTTGGCGCCGGCGTCCGCCACATAGACATTGCCGTCCGGATCCATGGCCAGGCCGACCACCCTGCTGAACCGGGCCTCGGCGCCCGTGCCATCCCTGAAGCGGCTGTCCCTGAGATTCGGCGCTCCGGCCATGCCGGCCAGAAGCCGGGTGGTGCCGCCCGGCTCCAGGATCCGCAGGATGGCGTAGGGCTGGACGCCAAACGTCTTGCCGGCAAAATCCTGGGAGGCCATGGCGACCTCTTCGGCAAAAACAACCAGGGCCTGGCCTTCCGGAACCGGCGCGGTGCCCATGGGCCGGGTGGCGATGGCTGAAACAGCGGCCGGCAGGCCTGGCAGGTCACGGACCACCCCGTTTGCGGATACCGCCTGGATGCCAGGCCCGTTCCCGGTCACGAGCCAATGGCCGTGCAGATCCCCCATGGCCAGGTGCTCCACGAAGCAGTGCGGGTGCGGGCGGATCCTGCCTTCAGGGTCGTCCACCAGCTTCCCGGCCAGAATGGTCATGGCCGGCCGGGCCCCCTCGCTGCTGCTGCTGCTCAATTCAAGGCGCTGGTCGTCCACCACGATCCTGACCGTCAGGGTCTCGCGAGCCCCGCTGGCCGGGTCCGTGATATGGAGTTCCAGCGTTTCCGATGCTTCCAGTTTGGGGGCGACGTACTTGTAATGGCCGGGTTTCCCATCAGTCTTGATGAGGGTGCCCCGGTTCCTGCCGCTCCCCTCCGAAATGATCCAGGATCTGGGCTTCAGGTCATTGGGGTGGACCTGGAAAGCGAACGGTTCCCCGGGCTTGAGGGTCACCGCCACCGGTGAGACGGTGAAGTCGGCCATGGCCAGCGGGCCCGCGGCAGCCAGGATGGCGGGGAGGATGAAGGGGGATACTTTCACGCGGGTTCTCCAGGGGGTCGAGACGCCATGGCCGGGCTCCGCCCGGGCATGGCGTGGGGGTATGGGCAGGATCGGCGCGGGTGCCGTTGCACCCGGCCTTCAGCGCTCCGCTTCCTTTTCCAGTTCCGGGAACGCGGGCCAGCCGTCCTCCACGACCCGGGGGGCGGGACTGGGGATTCCGGCCAGGATCCTGCCCAGGTTGACGGGGGTCAGGGCCGGGCGGCTCGGGCTGGGTTCAGCCTGGAAAGCCTTGGATTCGGAGGTGCCCAGGCCCTCCCCGGCGGGGGTCGTGGGCAGGGCGCGATAGGGCGACGATTCCCCCCTGAAGCCGGGTGTCCTTGAACTGGCGGGGGCGGACCCGCCGCCGCCGAAACTGGCGGAGAGGTCCAGTCCCGGGCCGCGGCGGCTGGGAGACGCGGGGATCAGGGACTCCGGCAGGAGGGCATGCCCGGGCAACGCCAGGGTGCCGTTGTTCCTGATGGTGAAGGTGCACAACGGTGCTTCCGGGGAACCCATGGTCTCCGCCACAGGGCCCAGGCTGGCCAGGTCCAGCGCCAGGTGCTGCCCCTTGAGCATGCCCTGGTAGCCCTCTGCCCGCGCGAGGTACAGGCCGAGCTCGGGGGGGGCTCCCGGGAAGGCAAGCTGCAGGACCACCGTGGACTGGGCGCCGATGACCAGCGGGAACCTGGCCTCTTCCTTGGTCTCCTCCGCCTGGGGCAGCACCTGGAGCTCCACGGCATGGGCGGCCAGCGAGGATTCAAGGTCCATCAGACTCCATTGGGCATCGGACTGGTTGATGATCGCCACGAAGGCGGTTCCGGCCTGGAGCGCGGCGCCGGCCGCCAAGGCCAGCGCCACTGACCTCAGGATGGTTCGTGCGGGGAAAAGCATGGGTTCCTTTCTGTCAGGATGGCGTCCCGGCGCCGCCAGGGGAGTTAAGCGGGCCGGCGTAGAGGCTTGCAGGTATCGACCAGGCACGAGGCGATGGGGCCCCATGGTCCATAGGACAGATGGTATGAATCAATAATTTGTTCCCGAACAGAGGGACAGGAACGCCAAACGCCCCAAACGGTACTTCGGCCCGGAAAGGATGAGTCGATGCCCGGGCAAGGTCCTGCTCCCCAGGGCAGCGGAGATCCACCGCCCTGGTTCAGGAACTTATAAGCAATTAATTACACATGTTTTTGGGGCAAGGCCAGATTCAGGCTCCTGGATCCCGGGCGGAAGTTCGTCCCGCTCACGAAGTGCAGCCTCTGGGTGCGGATCTGCGGCCCGGCAGGAGCCTAACGTCAACCACACGGCAGCGACGGCCACAGCGGCCTGAACCGTCCACCAGCTTTGTTCGGGTCTGCGACCCAATCCAATGGGGTAGTCAAATGAAGAATAGATCGGCACTCTCGACCGCCGTGATCGCGTTGTGCCTGGGAACGGGGATGGCGGCCATGGCCATGCACCCGCGGAAGAAGGGTCCGGCCAAGGCACCTTCCACCGGTGGTGGCGCCTCCAGCAGCAGCTCCAGTTCCAGCTCCAATTCCAGCTCCAATTCCAGCTCCAATTCCAGTTCCAATTCCAGCAGCGCCCCCTCCGCCCCAGGCGGAGGCGGAGGCGCGCCTTCCGGGCCCAGTTCCTCGAGCGGCAGCAGTTCTTCCGAATCGAAAGGCGGATTCGTCGAGCCCAAAGCCATCACCACCTTTCATCCGGAATTCCAAAGCCGGGTCCCCTGGGGCGGGGCCACAACCTATTCGGGCCGGATGCTGGCCCACCCCATGCGTGCCAGGACCGGTACGCCCATGGACAGGATGTCCCTGGGCAAGCCGGCGCTGATGGGAGAACGCGTCCTGGTGGGCACGGATACGGACGGCACATCCACCCAGTGGCTGATCTGCCTGGATGCCTCGGACGGGGATGCCAAGCGGGACTGCATCCTTGGCTCCTGTGCCCTCGGTGGGGAGTTCCAGGATGCCGCCTGGATCCATCCGGAACTGTGCCTCGTGACGGCGGGTGAAGCGGGCCAGATCAGCCTCTATACCGTGTCCAGGACCAACCAGTTGGCGCTTCATGGCCATCTGCCGCCGATCCATACCGCCATGCTGCGCGAACTGGCCGTGAACAGCGCCAATCGTGCGCAATTCGCCTCGGGCGGCTACGACAGGAAGCTTTGCCTGGTGGATCTGGAACGCCCGGACACCCTGCAGACCCTTCCCCAGGAGGGGGTCATCAGCTCGGTCCGCTGGCCGGCTTGCAATCAGAACGTCTGCCCGAGCATTACCCTGGACGATGGCACGTTCCTCATCTTCGATAATCGGGTTCGGCCCGTTGGCCCCCCTGCCTTCCGGGCCACCATGGGCAAGAAGGAACTGTTCGGCCACGAACGCTACACGGATCACAACGTGCTGTTGGGCTTTGGCGATGGCGAAATCCAGCACATCGATGTGCGGGTGACGGACCGGATTCTTCACAAGGTCAAGGATCCGCTGGTGGGCGCCATCGGGAGCATCCAGTTCGACTACGCCACGAACCGGATCCTCATCAGCGGGTTGACCAGCACGACCGTGTGGAACTTCGACCCGCACCTGGGGGAGGTACGGCTGCTGTGCGACGCTTCGCGGGCGTATACCAGCACGGATGTGCTGGGCAGCGATACCACGAGCCACAGCGCGGTCTTCATGCCTGGCGGTGAAGCGGTGGTGAATTGCTCCAGCCTCGGGGAGTTCGGCATTGCCCATCTGCCCAAGGCTCCCACCTCTTCCTCTTCCTCGTCCTCGTCCTCCCGCTGAGGCGCAAACAATTTTGGGAGCAATTTGAAGTTGAGCAATGGGTATTCCGCGTTACGAATCCCCGTGCTGATGCTGGTGGTTGCCGCAGCCGGAACCTTCGCGCAAGCCGCGGTCAAGATGACCCTTTCCGGTCCAGATGCACTGGAATCGGGAGATGTGTGCCTTTTTACCGCCGTGGTGACGGGCGCCGAGCCCGGACCGGAGCTTGAATGGTCGGTGCTGGAAGGGCAGGCCGCTGTGGACTGCTGGTTGGACTGCCATGACGGGGAGATCCTATTTGCCCCACCCCCGGGGGATGGGATTCGATGGTTCACGGTCCAGGCGAGATGTGGGGGAACCATCGCCACGCAGGTCATCCAGGTGGCGCCTCCTGGGGTCCCTGGCGAGGGGGGCGCTGGCGGAGCGCCTGCCATCAAACGGCTGAGAGCGCCCGGTCCTTCCCCATGGACTTCATCTTCATCTTCATCTTCATCTTCATCTTCATCGTCTTCGTCTTCGTCTTCGTCTTTTCATTCCCTGCCTTTATTACCCGTCATGCATCCTGGGGAAGGGATGGGGGGGACGCTTGCCGTGCCGGGCCCGACCCAGTATCTGACCAGGCTTCCGGGTTTTCTGACCATTCATGTGGGCGGTTATTTGTCAGAGCGAGATGCCCATAGACTCCTGGCGACGGGACGGCATTTGGCCAATCCTGTCGTAAAAAGACAAATAATTAAAAATATACAGTCTGCCAGTGGGGATCCGAAGCGAGCATCAATCCATAGCCCTCCGCCTGGAGCAGCACGGATCCGAACGCCATGCATCCCGTCAGGAACCCCTTGAACACCCGGCTGAAGTTCGATTTCATTTTTTCCCAATCCAAATGGCGCACCGGCCCCAAGCACCATGCTGGGCACTGAGCGCGCTGTAATAAATTATGTATTGAAACGCCCGTTGGTTCCCGGGGATGGGGCTTCCAAGGACCCCAGGCCCTCCGGGACCAGGGGCCATGATGACGGCTGGGTTTCGCCCATCAGGTGGCCATGCGGGTGGGTGCAGGCCGCCTGGCCCACGGAGGATTCCCACGCCTGCTCCGCTGAAAACAGTCAGGACCGGGTTGTTGTCCGTGACGGCAGGAAGCGGGGGGATGGCGGGGAATCGGCCCCGGCCTTCAGTATCTCATCAGCCCCCCCAGCCCCGAATTGCCCGCATTCGCCACCCAGATGTTGACGCCGTCAAAGGCCATGCCCTGGGGCCGGGTGCCGGCGGTGAGGGTGCCCATGTTGGCCCCGTCTGCCACCCGGATGCCGGTGATCGTGCCGGAGCCTTGGTTTGAAACCCACATGGTGACCCCGTCGAAGACGATGCCGTAGGGCTGCGAGCCCGTGCTGTAGGTGGCCAGGACGGTCATGGTGCTGGGCTGGATCTTGCTGACGGTGTTGGATCCGTTGTTGGTGACCCAGACGTTGGTGCCGTCGAAGGCGATTCCGTAATGATTCCCAGGCAGGTAAAGGGGAGTTCCAGGCTGGCCCGTGAGGCTGAACAACTGGACGCCCCCGGTGGTCCCGGCCACGATGCTCGTGCCGATGGACACCATGGACTGGATGACCGGACCGGAGAACAGCGTCCCGGTGGGGGTCGTCGCGGCGTTGGCGGGCACGAGATACCACTTCCCGTAGGTGGGGATCCCCACCCAGATGTTCGTCCCGTCAAAAGCGATGGAGCCAGGGGCCTGGATCGGGGGCGTGAACGTCCAGACGATGATTCCGTCGGCGACCTTGACCTTGACGAGCGCCGTGGTGGTGAGCACCCAGTTGTAGATGCCATCCGACACGATGCCGATGCAGGGCATGCCCAGGTAGTAGGTGGCGACGCTGGCCCCGGTGAGGCCATTGACGCCATAGATGGATCCGTCGTAGCTGGCGGACCAGATCGTCGCCCCGTCGAAGGCCAGCGCCTCGGGGAAACCGCCCGCGCTGAAGGAAGTCCCTGTGGCCGGCGTGGCATACTTCTGCATGGCGATCTGCTGGTAGTTCACGGACACGCCCGATGGGCCTGTGGGTCCCACCAGAGAGGTCCCGGAACCGGGCCAGGCGCCCGAAGCCTTGGGCCCGTACAGGACGTTGGTGGCGGTGTTGAGGTAGAAATCGCTGTTGGCGCCCGTGCCACTGGCGGGGACCGTGGTGCCATACCAGATGGTGTTGCCGCTGGGGCCCTGGACCCCCTGGGGGCCGGTGGCCCCGGTGGCGCCCTGGGGACCGGTACCCCCCGCGTTTCCAGTGGCGCCCTGGGGGCCGGCCCCGCCCTGAGGACCGGTTGCGCCCTGAGGACCGGTCGCGCCCTGAGGACCGGTGGAGCCCTGAGGACCGGTGGAGCCGGTGAAGCCCTGCGGGCCCCCGGATCCCTGCGGACCGGTGGCCCCCTGGGGGCCGCTGGCGCCCTGGGAACCCTGGGGTCCAGTGCCGCCTTGGGGGCCGGTGTTCCCTTGGGGACCGGTCGCACCCTGGGGCCCCGTGGCCCCCGTGCTTCCGGTGGCGCCCAGCAGCAGGGTCCCACTCGCCGGATAGGGCCCTGCCCCCCAGGCATTGTTCCCACTCGCCTTTGGGCCATACAGGACATGGTTGCTGGTGTTCAGGTAGAAATCATTCAAGGCGCCGGTGGCGCCGGTGGGGTCCGTCGTTCCGGTCCAGACCGTATTGCCATTGCTGCCGGCCGAGCCCGATGCGCCCTGGGGGCCGGAGCCTCCGGCGGATCCCGTAGCGCCTGGGGGGCCCTGGGGGCCCTGGGGGCCCTGGGCGCCATTGCCTCCCGCGGCGCCCGGCTGGCCCGGGGCGCCCACCAGGAGGACGCCACCCGCGGGATAGACCGGTCCCCAGGTGGCCGCCGAGGGCTTAGGGCCGTAGAGCACATGGCTGCTGGTATTCAGGTAGAAATCATTGGCCGCTCCCGTGCCGCTGGCAGGGTCCGCGGAGCCGGACCATACGGTGTTGCCGGCCTGGCCGTCAGCGCCCGTGGCGCCCTGGGGGCCGGCGGATCCCGCGGGACCCGTGAACCCTACCGGTCCCGACGACCCCACCCCGCCCTGGAACCCTTGCGGGCCCGAAGCCCCGGTGGCGCCCGGGGCACCCTGGGGGCCCTGCGGCCCTTGCAGCCCGGCCAGGGAAACGATGGGGCTCGCGGGCCAGGCGCCGCCTGCCCTGGGACCGTAGAGGGCGTGGCCCACCGTATCCAGGTAGAAATCCCCGTCCGCCCCCGCCGTGACCGGAGCCACGTTGCTGGGCGCGCCCAGGCCGTTCAGGACCGTATTGCCATTGGCGCCGGCGACGCCCGTGGCGCCCTGGGGCCCCGTGGAACCCGCAGGCCCGGCGGTCCCGGCGGGACCCGCGGCGCCCGCGGGTCCCTGGAAGCCCTGAGGGCCATCGGCCCCAGTGGCGCCCGGAAGGCCCGAAGCGCCCTGCGGCCCCTGCAGTCCCGCCAGGGAGACGATGGGGGCCGAAGGCCAGACGCCGGCGGTCCGGGGACCGTAGAGGCTGTGTCCCACCGTATCCAGATAGAAATCCCCGTCCGCCCCGGCCGTGACCGGAGCCACGTTGCTGGGCGCGCCCAGGCCATTCTGGATGGTGTTGCCGCTGGCGCCGGCGACGCCCGTGGCGCCCTGCGGCCCCATGGGACCCGCAAGCCCGTTGGTCCCGGCGAGACCCGCGGCGCCCGCCGGTCCCTGGAAACCCTGAGGTCCATCGGCCCCGGCGGCTCCCTGAAGGCCCGAAGCGCCCTGCGGCCCCTGCAATCCCGCCAGGGAGACGATGGGGGTCGAAGGCCAGACGCCCGCGGTCCGGGGCCCGTAGAGGCTGTGTCCCACTGTATCCAGATAGAAATCCCCGTCCGCCCCGGCCGTGACCGGGGCCACGTTGCTGGGCGCGCCCAGGCCGTTCTGCACGGTGTTGCCGTTGGCGCCGGTGGCGCCCGTGGCGCCCTGGGGCCCCATGGAACCCGCAGGCCCGGCGGTCCCGGCGGGACCCTCGGCGCCCGCGGGCCCCTGGAAGCCCTGAGGTCCATCGGCCCCGGCGGCGCCCTGAAGGCCCGGAGCGCCTTGCGGCCCCTGCAATCCTGCCAGGGAGACGATGGGGCTCGAAGGCCATAGGCCGGCGACCCTGGGCCCGTAGAGGCTGTGTCCCACCGTATCCAGGTAGAAATCCCCGTCCGCCCCGGCCGTGACCGGGTCCACGTTGCTGGGCGCGCCCAGGCCGTTCTGGATGGTGTTGCCGCTGGCGCCCGTGGCGCCCGTGGCGCCCTGCGGCCCCATGGAACCCGCAAGGCCGGGGATTCCGGCGGGACCCGCGGCGCCCGCGGGCCCCTGGAAGCCCTGGAGTCCATCGGCCCCGGCGAGCCCTTGAAGACCTGGAGCGCCCTGGGGCCCCTGCAATCCCGCCAGGGAGACGACGGGGCTCGAAGGCCAGACGCCGGCGGCCCGGGGCCCGTAAAGGCTGTGTCCCACCGTATCCAGGTAGAAATCCCCGTCCGCCCCGGCGGTGATGGGGGCCACGTTGCTGGGCGCGCCCAGGCCGTTCTGGACGGTGTTGCCGTTGCCGCCGGCGGGCCCCATGGCGCCCTGGGGGCCCACGGGACCCGAAAGGCCGGCGGCCCCGGCGGCGCCTGTGGCTCCGGCGGGTCCCTGGATGCCCTGAGGGCCGTCCGCGCCCGCGGCTCCCGGAAGCCCGGCAGCGCCCTGGGGCCCCTGGATTCCCGCCAGGGAAACGATGGGGGCCGCAGGCCAGACGCCAGCGGTCCGGGGACCGTAAAGACTATGGCCCACCGTATCCAGGTAGAAATCCCCGTCCGCCCCGGCCGTGACCGGGTCCACGTTGCTGGGCGCGCCCGGGCCGTTCTGGACGGTGTTGCCGTTGGCGCCGGCGGCGCCCGTGGCGCCCTGGGGCCCCGTGGGACCCGCAAGGCCGGTGGCCCCGGCGGCGCCCGCGGCTCCAGCGGGTCCCTGGACGCCCTGAAGGCCATCCGCGCCCGTGGCCCCCGGAAGCCCAGGAGCACCCTGGGGGCCCTGGATTCCCGCCAGGGAGACGATGGGGGCCGCGGGCCAGAGGCCGGCGGTCCGGGGACCGTAGAGGCCATGGCCGACCGTATCCAGGTAGAAATCCCCGTCCGCTCCCGGAGTGATGGGCGCCACGTTGCTGGGCGCGCCCTGGCCGTTCTGGACGGTATTCCCATTGGCGCCGGCGGGACCCGTGGCCCCCTGGGGCCCGGCGGAGCCGTCCAGGCCGGCGGGGCCTGTGGGCCCCAGGCCGCCCGCGGGGCCCTGGATCCCCTGGGGACCGGTGACCCCGGTCGTGCCCGGCAGCCCCGGAGCGCCCTGCGGCCCCTGCAGTCCCGCCAGGGACACGATGGGACTCAAGGGCCAGACGCCGGCGGCGCGGGGACCGTAGAGGGTGTGGTCCCCCGTATCCAGATAGAAGTCCCCGTCCGCTCCCGCCGTGATGGGGGCGACGTTGCTGGGCGCGCCCTGGCCGTTCTGCACGGTATTGCCGTTGGCGCCCGCGGCGCCCGTGACGCCCCGGGGCCCGGTTGAGCCCGTGAGCCCCGCGGGCCCCGTCGCCCCGGCGATGCCCGCCGGGCCCTGGACCCCCTGGAGTCCGGGGGCCCCCATGGCCCCCGGCGCCCCCTGGGGGCCCTGGGCTCCCGGCAGGCCCGCCAGGGAGAACAGGGGGGCCGTGGGCCAGGCTCCGCCGGCCATGGGCCCATAAAGGGTCTCGCCCACCGTATCCAGATAGAAATCGCCGTTGCCGCCAGCCGTGACGGGCGCCGTATTGCGGGGGGCGCCCGGTCCGCTCCGGACCGTGTTGCCGCTGGGGCCCGCGGCGCCGGTGGCGCCCTGGGTTCCGGTGGCGCCGGTGGGGCCTTGAATTCCCTGGAGACCGACCGGCCCGGTGGTGCCCGAAGCGCCCTGCGGCCCCGCTGGCCCTTGCGGGCCCTGGGCTCCGGAACCGGCCGGTCCCGCCGCGCCGGTGGCCCCGACCGGGCCCTTGGCGCCGGCCGGCCCCTGGGGCCCGATGAGGCCGATGCCACTGGTGGGCCAGCCGGTGCTGGTCCTGGGACCATAAAGCCGGGTCGCGGCGGTGTCCAGATAGAAATCCCCGGCCGTGCCGAGCGTCGCGGGCGGCGCCCCGGTGCTGTTCCAGAGGGTGTGGCCCGTGGATCCCGCCGGGCCCTGGGGGCCCGCGGGGCCGGTGGGCCCCGGGGCTCCGGTGGCGCCGGCGGGACCGGCCGGACCTTGGGGTCCCGCGGGTCCCACGGGTCCCTGGGTGCCCAGGACCGTGCCCGCCACCCATTTCGTCCCCGTGTAGGAGAGCACCTGCCCCGCCCTGGGTGCCGTGGTGGTCAGGTCCAGCGGGAAGCCCTGGAGCCGCAGGAGGACGGTGGCGTTCTGGGTGCCGCCCACATCCCCGGCCAAGGTCCCGGTCAACTGGAAGGCCGAACTGGCCTGGAAGGCTGGCACCAGGTCCACGTTCGGGCTCAGGACCGAACCGCCGACGGCGATCTGGAGCTTGAGCCGGGTCTGGGCCAGGACCGACGCGGCGATGGCTGGCATGCCGGCCCCTCCCAGTTCCACCCCATACAGGCCGCCGGTCACGGTGACCGCGACCACCCCCGAATTCCAGAGCACCGCATTGCCGGAACTGAGGATTTCGAACTGGAAGTTGCGGGATCCGGTAACGGGGGTTCCCCCCTCCTGCAACTGGCCCTGGTAGGCCAGGATCGGGCTGGCCGCGGCCACGACCGCGGCCTCAGCGGACGCGGACGTTTCCTGGGCGGAAACCACCGCCGGGGCAGCGACGATCAGAAAGGCGAGGTGGGGGATCAAGCTGGCACGCATCAGGGCCATCCTTTGGCAAAGCAGTCCGGGGCGGAGCGAAGGCGCTCTGGAGGGGATCAGGGAAGTTCAGGGAAATAGCCGACCCGGTTGACCGGGAAGCTGTTGGCGCCGGTCTGCGTGATGGCCGGCGCCGGTTCCAGGCAGATGCCCTCGTTCCGGTACGGGCCCCCACTCTGGAACGCCGACGAGGCCTCGACCGTTTCCGGATGCGGGACCGGGAAGGACCTGCAGGCCATCACATCGATGGCCAGGGTGATTCCCGAGCTGGCAAGCCCCGCAGCGCCCCGGACCTTGATCGCGGTGAAGGATTGCGGCGCGACCCCCGGGGCCACGTCGAGGGTGACCTGCTGGCTGTCCGAGGCCCCGGAAGCCGCGGCCGCAAGCGTGATCCCCGCGGGGAGGTCGACTCCGGTCAGGGCCACCGGACCCGTGAGCCCGCTGAACCTGGAGATGGTGATCACCACGGAGCCGGTCTCGCCGGCCGGAACCGCCAGATGCGCGGGAGACGCGGCCAGGGTGAAACCCGGGTCCGCCGGGGCCGCGGGGACGCTGCCCGCGTTGCCGCCGCCGCCCGAGGTGCAGCCCACACCGAGCGCGAGGACCAGGGCGAGGCCCAGGGAAGAAACATCATGGCGAAGCGAGCACAGGCGCCGGATGCCAGCGGTGGGATGGTCTGGAAGGGGCATGGCGACCTCGGCTAGAATCGGGAAAGCGTATTGACGGATTCGCCCAGGTTCTGGATCCAGACATGGGTGCCATCGAAGAGCATCGTGCCGACGCCAATGCTGGATACGGGCCTTTGCAGGGTTGCGACCGCCGCCCCGTCACTGGCTCTTACAACGTAGACCGAAGCGTCGTTATCATTGGGGACCCATACATTGGCTCCGTCGCACAAGGCGCCATAGGCCGAGTTCCCGACGGGGTAGGAGTTCAAGGTACTGAGACTGTTCGGATCTAAACGAAGCAACTGACCACTGTTTGTGAAAAGCGTTGTTACCCAGATATTCTTGCCATCAAAGGCAGATCCGATATTCAAACCGGCGAGCGGAACGTTTGTCACGAAATGAAAAGATCTGTCAAAACTTGAAATACCTTTATTGTCAAGTATTAATATTTTGTTTGAAGTAACCAAAATAGACGAAGGCTGATTTTGATTCGATATATCTACCTCGGCACCAGTACTGGTATTTACAATAGATGAAATATATGCGTTGGATGGCGTAATCGTTGATATAATAATTTCTCCGAACCCGTATTTCATTATCTCTATGGGATTATACGAACCAAACGTAGCAACTTGGGCTCCGCTGGCTATGGCCAATTTTTCTATATAGAAACCCGAAATGCCGGACATGCTAACATATAAATAGGTGCCATCAGTTACGCAATCTGTGGGGAAGTCCGACGCGCTTTCAACTCGAACCGCAGGGATCGTACGGATAACTGCGCCGGTAGTGCTGTTCATCTGTTTCACAACACTGTTTACCGCATCCAGGGCATACAGATAAGGCCCATAACTGACCAGGCCTCCGGGACGTTCAATGCCTTCGGGCCCGGCCAGCAATTCGCCCCTCTCATTGGGCGTATACCACTTCTGGAGCGCAACCTGGTTCAAGTTGAGGTTGCCGCCATTGGCGCCCGGGGCGCCGGCCGGCGCCGCCGTCAGGGTTGCCCCCGCCGGCCAGCCTCCGGACGTCTTGGGCCCGTAGACCGCCATGCCCTGGGTATCCAGATAGAAATCTCCGACGTTGCCGGCCGCGCTGCCGGGAGCGCCGGTGCCATTGAGGACCGTGCTGCCGGGACCGCCTTGGGGACCCGCGGTGGTGCCCGGGCTGCCCGCCGCGCCCGCATTGCCCGTCGCGCCATGCGCTCCCTGGCTGCCCTGGGGACCCGTGGCGCCGCCCGCGCCCGGGAACCCTGTGGACCCTTGGCTGCCCGTCAATCCGGAGACACCCCTCAGCCCTTGGGCACCTTGGGGGCCCGTCCCCCCCGTGGCGCCAGTGGCCCCCTGGGGCCCGGCGCTGCCCGCGGCACCCTGGGCACCGGTGGCGCCCTGGGGCCCCATGAGGCCATTGGCCCCCGCGGGCCCCTGAGTCCCCGCCGTTCCCGCAGTGCCACCGGCCCCCTGGGGGCCGACCAGCAGGTTGCCGGCGGGCCAGGCCCCGGCCGCCCTGGGACCGTATACGCTCAAGCCCGCCGTATCGTAGTAGAAATCCCCGTCAGCCCCCGTGGCGCCGGGAGCCCCGATACCACTCGAGAACGTGGAACCGTTGGCACCCGCCGGACCGGCGACACCCTGGGGACCCGCCGAGCCTGTCGAGCCAGGATTGCCTTGGGGGCCGGCGGCGCCCTGGGCGCCGGTGCCGCCTGGGCCCCCGCTGGAGCCCGCCGGGCCCACCAGGAGGGCGCCAGAGGCGGGCCAGCCGTTGGCCCAGGGGCCATATACGCTTGCATGGGCCGTATCCACGTAGAAGTCCCCGGCCTTCCCCGTGATGCCAAGCTGGGTGGGATCGCCCGCGCCGCTCAGGACCGAGGTGCCCTGGTTGCCGGCGGATCCCGTGGCGCCCTGGGGTCCGGCCGGGCCCGCGAGCCCTGGGGTCCCCTGGGGACCGTCGGGGCCGGCAGCGCCTCCCAGGCCCTGGGGCCCCTGAAGGCCCTGGGATCCGGCGGGACCTGTGGAACCGATGGAACCCGCGCTCCCCGCCAAGGGCAGGCCGCTGGAGGGCCAGGCCTGATCCCACGGACCATAGAGGCTGTTATTGGATGTATTAAGGTAATAATCCCCCTCGGCTCCGGCGACGCCCAACTGGGTGGGATCGCCCGCACCACGGGTGAGGGTGGCGCCCCGGGAACCCGCGGAGCCCGTGGGCCCCTGGGGTCCCGTCCCGCCCTGGGCGCCCGGGGTTCCCGGGACGCCGTCCGGACCAGGGGCCCCCGGGCCGCCCTGGCGCCCCTGGCGGCCCTGGAATCCCATGGGTCCGCTGGGACCGGCGGCGCCCTGGAAACCAGCCAGCGAGACACCGGAGGTGGGCCATGCGCCGACCCAAGGGCCGTAAAGGCTGTTGTTGGACGAATCGAGGTAGTAATCCCCGGCCGTTGCCTGGACCCCCATCCGGGTGGGATCGCCCACGCCGCTCACGACCGTGGCGCCCCGGGCGCCCTGGGATCCTGGTAGCCCCTGGGGTCCGGTCGCCCCCTGGGCGCCCGGAAGGCCCGCGGCGCCATCCGTGCCGGGAGCCCCCAGCACGCCCTGGCGCCCCTGGAGTCCCTGGAGTCCAACGGGGCCGGTGGCGCCGGTGGTGCCCAGGGTTCCCGCCAGGGAGATGCCGGTCGCGGGCCAGGCTCCGGCCCAGGGACCATAGAGGCTGTTGTTGGAAGTATTGAGGTAATAGTTCCCCATCGCGCCCTGGACCGCCAGCTGGGTGGGATCGCCGGCGCCGTTTACGATCGTGGCGCCCTGGACCCCCTGGGATCCCGTGGGTCCCTGGGGACCGGCCGTCCCCTGGGGGCCCTGGATGCCCGGGGATCCATCCGTGCCGGGAGCCCCCGGGCTGCCTTGACGGCCTTGGGTTCCCTGGGGACCCGCGGCGCCCATGGCACCCGCAGCGCCCTGGAACCCAGCCAGCGAGACACCGGTGGCGGGCCAGGCGCTGGCCCAAGGGCCATATAGACTGTTGTTGGCGGTGTCGAGGTAATAGTCCCCGGTCGCGCCGGGAACCCCCATCTGGGTCGGATCACCCGCTCCGCGGGTGACCGTGGCGCCCCTGGCGCCCGCCAGGCCCGTGGCGCCCTGGGGACCGATATCTCCAGTGGCCCCAGGAATCCCCGGAAGCCCGTCCGGGCCGGGAACGCCCAGGCCGCCCTGGCGTCCCGGGGTGCCTTGGGGGCCCACAGGACCCGTTGCGCCGGTGGCTCCCTGGGTGCCGGCCAGAGGCAGGCCGGTGGCGGGCCAGGCGCTGGCCCAGGGGCCATAGAGGCTGCCGCTGGCCGTATCCAGATAGTAGTCCCCGGCGGCCCCGGCGACGCCCACCTGGGTGGGGTTCCCCACGCCGCTGGAGAACGTGGCGCCTCGGGCGCCCGTCGGGCCCGCGAGTCCCGGCGCTCCCGCCGGGCCTTGGGCGCCCGGAATGCCAGGATTGCCATCCGGGCCGGCGGCTCCGGCGTTTCCCGGGCGTCCAGGAACGCCCTGGGGACCTGCGGGGCCCATGGCCCCAGCGGCCCCCGGGGTGCCCGCCAGGGCAAGCCCCTGGGTGGGCCATTGGCCGGCCCAGGGGCCATAGAGGCTGCTGTCGGTGGTGTCCAGATAGTAGTCTCCGGCCGCGCCTGCGACGCCCGCCTGGGTGGGGTTGCCCACGCCACCTGAGAACGTGGCGCCCCTGGCACCCGCCGGCCCCGCGGTTCCCTGGGCCCCCGCGGGCCCTGGAAGGCCGGGGCTTCCCGGGGCACCGTCCGGTCCAGGCGCGCCCGGGTTCCCCCGCAGGCCCGGAAGGCCCTGGGGACCCGCGGAACCCGCGGCGCCGGTTCCGCCCTGGGATCCGGCCAGGGGGATCCCGGTTCCGGGCCAGGCTGTGGCAAAGGGACCATAGAGACTATGGGTGGAGGTATCCAGGTAGAAGTCCCCCGTGGCCCCGGAGACACCCGTCTGGGTGGGATCGCCCGCGCCACTGAACAAGGTGGCGCCCCGGGGGCCGGTGTCACCCGCGGCCCCCTGGGTTCCCGCCTGACCCGCGGGCCCGGCGGGGCCCTGGGGTCCGGGGGCGCCCGGCGCCCCCGGGAGGCCCGGGAGCCCCAGCGCCCCGGGGGAGCCTGCGGGGCCCCCAGGGCCCGTGGGGCCCTGGGTTCCCGCCAGGGCAAGCCCCGTGGCGGGCCAGGCGCCGGCCCATGGGCCATAAAGACTGTTGTTGGCCACATTGAAGTAATAGTCCCCGGTCGCCCCGGCCACCCCCAGCTGGGTAGGGTCGCCAGTTCCCGTACGTACGGTCGCGCCTGGGGCGCCCACGGCTCCGGCAAGTCCCTGGGGTCCTAACGCTCCCGCAGGGCCAGGGCTGCCCTGGGGCCCCGCGGAACCGGGCAGGCCCGGGGCGCCCGGTACGCCCATGGCGCCTGGGGGTCCGGCGGGACCGGCCGCGCCGGCCGTTCCCATGGGTCCCACGAGCGGCACGCCGGCCGTGGGCCAGCCATGGGCCCATGGCCCGTACAGGCTGTTGTTGGCGGTATCGAGGTAATAGTCGCCGGCCGCTCCGGTTACACCCATCTGGCCGGGATCGCCGGACCCGCTGGTGAAGGTGGCTCCGGTGGGGCCCGTTGGCCCCGTGGGACCCTGCGCGCCCTGGAGCCCCGCGGACCCTTGGCTGCCCTGGAAGCCCACCGCCCCCTGCCCGCCCGTGGCCCCCCGGGGCCCCCTGCTGCCGGTGGGGCCAGGCCCGCCCGCGGGTCCGGATACGCCCGCCGCTCCAGGGGCGCCCTGATCGCCTTGGGACCCCTGAGGTCCCGCCACCAGGGTGCTGACCGTGGGCCAGGCTCCGGTTCGCGGCCCATAAAGCCGGTCGGTGGCCGCATCCAGGTAGAAGTCACCCGGCCCACCCAGGCTGGCGCCAGGCGCGCCGGTGCCATGCCAGAGGGTGTTCCCGGCCAAGCCCGAGCCTCCCCTGGGACCGGTGCCCCCCGGAAGGCCGGTCCTGCCCTGGGGACCCACAGGCCCTGCCGGTCCGATGGGCCCGGCGGGCCCCGTCTTGCCAGGCGCGCCGAGCAGGACGCCGGAAACCCACTGGGTGCCATCGAACCCCAGCACCTCCCCGGCCAGGGGCGCATGGGTGGCCAGGTCCAGGGGATACCCCTGGAACCGGAGCAGCACCGTGGCGTTCTGGGTGCCGCCCACGTCGCCCGCCAGAGGGCCGGTGATCTGGAAGGTCGAACTCGCCTGGAAGGCCGGCACCAGATCGATGTTGGGACTGAGCACCGTCGTGCCGACGGCCACCTTCAGCTGGAGCCCCGGCAGGCCCAGGATGGAACCGGGAATGGCGGGGGTGCCCGGGCCGCCCAGTTCCACCGTGTAGAGCCCCTGGCTCACCGCCAGGGAGACCGCTCCCGAGTTCCACAGATCCGGCCCCCCGGGCTGCAGGATCGTGAAGGTGAAGGGGGTCTGCCCCTTGACGGGAACGCCCGACAGGCTCAGCCGGCCCTGGTAGGTCAGGATCGGACTGGGGATCGCCGCCTGGCTCAGGAGCGCCGGCGCGCCCAGGCTCATGGAGACCAGCGACAGGACCACACGTGTGAGCATCGGGACCATCCGGAAAGGAATCCCATGGCCGAGCCCCCCGGGCAAAAGTCCCGGATCAGGGCGGCCAAGGACAGATCGTGGAGTGCGAGACAGAAATGGCCCGCTTCGAACGCTGGAACCGAGTCGGGTTTTCTCTGGAGATCAATTGGAATATTTAAAAAACTCCTGGATTAATGCTGGTAATAACCTAAGCCACAAAATACGACAGGCAAGTGAACAGAAATATTTAATTATATTGAGTATGTTATCAATCCGTACACTCATTATTTTGCACACAAGAAGTCAACTTGTGTTTTAAGTTCCCAAAGTCATCCAGACCTTCAAAGAACGGTCGAGTCTCTCTCGTTGGCTTCCTGGAACGCCTGGGCATAGTGGCGCCGGCCCAGTTCCAGGTGATCCTGGATGGCCTTGTTGCGCACGAACGTGGTGTTGCCGCCCTCGTCCTGGAACCGGTAGAGGTAAAGCATGCGGTCGATGTGCCGGCATTTCGAACGCAGGAAGAACCGTGCGAACAGATCCCAGTCGTCCGCCACGCTGAGGTTGGGGTTGTAGCCCCCCAGGCGGGCCAGCTCCGAGGCGCGGAAGGCCCGCACGTGGTTGGGCCCCACCGTGAGGAAGTAGGCGAACTGGTCGGTATAGGCCGGCCCGAAGCGGCCGTAGAGGTCCGGAGTCAGGCACTCCAGGTAGCGGCGGCCCTGGTACTCGGTCTCCCGGTAGCGGTCCGCCCAGAAGGCGCCCTCATAGCGGTGGCCGCGGCCATCCTGGAAGAACTCGGCGAAGTTGGAATAGACCATGCCGGTATCCGGATCCTCCTCGAAAGCCTGCTTGACGGCTTCCAGGGCATCGGCGGTGAGCAGGTCATCGTGGTCCAGCTCCACCAGGAAGGAGCCCATGGCCGCCTGGGTGGCCAGGCGCTTGACGGCGCCGATCTTGCCCAGGTGGTTCACCCGGATCGGGCGCACCCGGAAGTCCTCGGCGGCGATCTCCAGCAGGCGCTCCCAGGTGCCGTCGCGGCTGCCGTCATCCACCACCACCCATTCCCAGTTCCGGTAGGTCTGCTGGCGCAGGGAATGGTAGGTGTCGCGCAGGAAGTCCCCGGTGTCGTAGGTGGCCGTGTACACCGACAGCAGGGGCTGGGCGGCATCCCCCGGGTGGCCCCAGAGCCAGCCCTGGTAGCAGGCTTCCACCGCTTGCACGACCGCCTCGGAAGCCAGCTCGGAATCCAGATGGATCCAGCGCTTTCGCACCTCGAAGGGCGCCAGGTTCAGGGACGCCGGGACCGGACCGCAGGTGACGATCACGTCCGGCCGGAACGTCGCAAGGGTGGCGCACAGGCTGCGGCTGTTCGGTTCCAGCCGCGCCGTGACGTAGGGCACGTCCCAGGTCTTTCCGATGAACAATACCTTCACGTCCGCGGTCGGCATGGATGGACACCCTGGGCTTGTCGATTCAATTTAATTAATATCCAATTCACGGCAAGGCTGACTTGCCGCGCCACGGAACCTTTCCCTGCGGGTGCGCATCGACTTGGGGATGCCTGGGGAGGTCGCCTGGGGAGGCTGGGAGCACCATGGCCATGCGCGCGTCTGAACTGCCGTCCTGCGAAGTCCTGGGACCGCTGGATCCCGCCTTCGCCAAGCCCAGGACCGTCGCCCTTCTGGAGCGGGCAGAGAACCGACATCTCCTGGACCATGTGGCCATGGACGCCTTCGGGGCCCACGTCTTCCCCGGGGACCTCCTGGCTTATCCCCCGGCCGGTTTCCTCCAGGATCTGAACCGCCAGATCCAGGACGGGAACCCGATCCACCTGTGGGTCAACCTGCCGGTCTGTGAACAGCGCTGCCACTTCTGCCAGTTCCCGGTGGTGACCGCCAGGGATGCGGGCCACCGGGGCGGTGTGCTCCAGCGCGGGCTGGACGCCTACCTCAGGGAGGTCCGGCTCTGGCTGGAAGCGGTGCCGGCCCTGGGGCAGGTCCCCATCGGCGCCTTCAGCCTCCTGGGCGGCACCCCGACCCTGTTGTCCGACGAACAACTCGAAGCGTTGCTTTATTTCTACCGGGAGCACTTCCGTTTCCGCGCGGACACGTCCATCCGGATCGAGGGCACGGCCTCCAGCTTCACCCGGGATCGGCTGGAACAGCTGCGGCACCAGGGTATCGGGACCGTCTCCGCCGGGATCCAGTCCTTCGACGATGCGGTCCTGGCCGCGGCCCACTGCGTCCATACCGCGGCGGACGCCATCCGCTACCTCGAGCAGGCCCGCCTCCGATTCGAAGTGGACCTGGACCTGATGTACGGCATGGCGGGACAGGACGTCCGGGGCTTTACCCACCACGGTCGGCTGAAGAAGGCCGCCCGGATCTTCAGGGACAGCGGCTACCGGATCCATCTGGACCTGGGCTACGAGATCAAGTCCGACAAGGGCCGGTTCTTCGCCCCGCATGAGGATGGACTGCCGGACTGGGTGCACCGGATCCGGACCCTCCCGGAGCCTTTCGGCCAGTACTCGAACGAACTGGTCGCCGGAAGCCTGCGCGACCTGGCCCAGCCCCAGGCCGCCGAACCGGACCCGGAGGAGGCCGTGGCGCACTATGCCCGGGAGATCGCCAACCGGCTGGTGCGGACGTTCGTGGCCTTGAACCTCAGGATCCTGATCGTGGAGAACGGGACCCTCCCCGAGAACGTCTATTTTTCCACGGCCCTGCACCGGGCCATCGAGGTCTACGGCAGGTGGACCCGGGCCGGGAAGTACGTGCTGTGGCGGGACCACGACCTGATGTGGACCAGCGAACCAGGCAGCCAGAAATACGGCCAACATCCCTATCCAAGGGTCCCGAAGCTCCAGGCTTCGCCCTTCATCACGCACGTCGTGCTCAGCCAGGCCGACCGTGACCTCGCCAAGGCCTGGAGCCCGGAGGCCGAACTGGAGATCCTCCCGAACCATTTCTGGAACCGCATGGCCAGCGACCCCGCGCGGCCGGAGCAGGCGTCCGCACGCGCCTTCCGGTCGGCGCACGGCATCCCCGCCGGGGCGATCCTGATCGCCCGGTACACCCGGATCATTCCCCAGAAGCGCATCGACCGGGACCTGGACCTGCTGGCCTTCCTGCACCAGTTCGCCCGCGACCACCCCGAGGACCCGGGCCTGTATCTCTGCATTGCCGGCGACGAGCACGAAGCCGCCGAGGAAAGCCAGCGTCTGCGCGCAAGGGTCAGAGCCCTTCAGCTGGAAGCCTCCGTGGTCTTCACGGGGGAGCTCGAGCCCATCAGCCAGGCACACGCAAGCTCGACAGGACGTTCGGTCTACGACCTGATCGTCGCCAGCGATCTGTGCAGCTTCCTCACGTCCCAGGACTACGAAAGCTTCGGCAACCCGGTCGCCGAGGCGATCATGCTGCACCGGCCCTATCTGTCCAGCTCCTACGACCGCTACCGGCCCTGCTATGCGGACAAGGGCTACCGCGGACTCGTCTTCCCGGTGGCCCAGGGCCAGGATGGCCCCATGGACCTGGGGTTCGCCGCGGAATGCAGCATCGTCATCCCCGTCTTCAACGAGGCCAGGAACCTCGAGCAGGTGTTCCAGGACCTGGGCCGGCAACGGCGCGGCGACAGCCCCAGGAAGCACCCGTTCGAGCTCATCCTGGTGGACAACCATTCCACGGACCAGACGCGCCGGATCATGGCCGAAGCCTCCCGGAGGGACCTGGGCTACGGCCTGACCTGCCTTCAGGAACCCCGCCAGGGCGTGGCCCACGCCCGCAAGGCAGGCATGGACCTGGCGGTGGCCCGAAGCCTCGAACGCGACCGGCGGTGCGGCCTCCAGCGCCCCTTCTACCTCCTTTCCGCGGACGCGGACTGCAGGCTGGAGGAGGACTGGGTCGATGGCCTGGTCGAGCAGCTCGAGGCCACCGGGGCCGCCCTGGCAGTGAGCCATTACTACTATGCCGAGGCCGACTTCCCCGATCAGCCGCGCCTGTTCCAGGTCCTGGACCGCATCGTGCGGGCGCGGGCCTGCGCCTGGGCGCTCATGGGCGGCTTCCCCGACGGCAAGGGCTTCGCCGTCACCCGGGACAAATACCAGGAAGTGGGCGGCATCGAGCTGTTCTACCAGGTACGGGATGGCGAATTCGTATGCCACCTGTCCGACGACTGGGATTTCGGGATCAAGCTGAGGGCGAGCGGGGAGGAACTCGTGTTCGCGCCCCGGTCGCGGGTCCGGATCAACCCGCGCAGGATCCAGGAGGGTCTGGACGACATGCTGGAAGGGGTGGCCTACGGGAGGAATGGCATCATCACCATGAACGACTACCGTCCCCTGCAGCCATCGGTCCGGGCGGACCTTTCGGCGGCCCAGGCCGGGCGGCTGTTTGCCAATGCCATCAAGGATTTCACCCCCAAGAACCTCATCCTGCCCCTGCTGCTGACCCCGGAGCTGCTGAAGCGCCAGCCGGTCCTGGCGTTCCTGACGCCCAGCCTGTGCGCCAGGCTGGCCGCGAGGATCGAGGCGATCAAGGCCCAGATGCAGATCAAGAACTTCCTGCCGATCCACCGCTACAAGACGCCGAGTTCATGGGCCACGGCGGGCGCCAGAAAGCTCCGGTCGACCGAGAATTTCAGCGTGGCCCCCGGCTCCAGGCGATAGACATAGTTCAGGAAGCCCTGGCCCACCCGGGAAAAGGACAGGCGCATGAGCCGGGGTGCCTGGACGGGGGCCTGGTAGGCTTCCCCGGGCTCCTGCCAGGCCTGGATCGCCCCTGGGCCCTGCAGCAGGAGATCCATGAACAGCGTGCAGTCCTGGGCGCTGGCGTGCTGAAGCACGATCTGGACCGCATGGCTGCTCTGGTTGGTGAGTACCTTTTCCGCCCTGGCGGGCAGGGCCAGAAGGCACAGGGCGAGCAGGAAACCGGGTTTCAGGAGGCTGGTTGGCATGGATCGCTTTCATGGGAAGGGAGGGACAGGAGGCTCGCCACGGGGGACGGACGGGGAGAGTGTATGTTTAATACATGACGCTCGTCAGCCTTTGGTTCCCGCGCGTTTTTCACCGGGACGGCCAGCTGAACGGCTGGCGGCGCAGGTCGCACGGGCCGGGGCCCCAGGGCCTTCCCGGGCGGCCGCGAGCCCTTCGGCCCCGGCCGGCCTACCCAGCCGACCGGCTGGTCAGGCAAGGCCGGAGGCCCATCAGCGCGAGCATGCCGGCGATGGTCGCCAGGTAGGCGACCAGCTGCGCGCCGCTGGGCCGGGCGGTATAGCCGATCAGGGTGTGGACCAGACGGCCCCCCAGGCTGTCATCGCCGAGCAGCCAGGAGGAGTCCCAGACCGTCGCGGTCAGCACCTCCAGGTGGCCCGCCTGCTGGATCCAGGCGATGGCCTGGGCGGCGAGTCCGGCCGCGAGCAGGGTGATCAGGCCCGAGGCCACCCGGAACAGGTGGCGCGCGGGGACCGTCACCAGGCCCAGGTACATGAGCGCCGAAAGGCAGGCCCCTGCCAGCAGGCCGAGCGCCCCGCCCGCGACCATGGCCGCCGGCGAGGTCTGGCCCGAGGCCGCGATGCTGTACAGGAACAGAACGATCTCCGAGCCCTCCCGCAGCACGGCCACCCCGCAAACGATCGCCAAGGCCGCCAGGGGCTTCCGGCCGGCGGCCACCGCCCGGCCCAGCGCGTGCACGTCCTGGGCCCGGCCTTGGCCCGCCATCCAGACGTTGTGCCAGGTGAGCATGCCCACGGCCAGCAGGAGGATGGCCGCATTGAACAGTTCCTGGCCGGAGCCGTCGAACAGGGCGGCGATCCTTCCGGCGCACGCGGCGACCAAGCAGGCGCAGAGGGCGCCGGCCAGCACGCCGAACGCGACCCACCGGCCGCGCCGGGGGACCCCCCGGGTCGCCGCGAGCACGATCCCCACGATCAGGCCGGCTTCCATGATTTCCCGAAAAACGATCAAAAGGGCTGCCAGCATCGGCCTACTCCGAAATGACCACGGCCTGGGCCGTATCCTTGTGGAATTCGCCGATGACGGCGTAGCGTCCAGGTCCCAGCGGCCGAAGCCGGATCCGGCCCTGGGCGCCCGGCGGGATCACCTTCTCGATGGCCAGCTGGAGCATCTCGAACTCCTCGGGGGTGCCGTCCTGGTTGGTCACCACCAGGAAGGTCGGCTTGCCGGTCTTGACGTGGATCTCGGCCGGCGAGAAGCGGTGATCCTGGAGGGTCACCTGGACGGTGGCCGGTTCCTCCCCGCGCGCCACCGGGACGGCGAGCAGGAGGCAGAGGGCGGGTCCCAGGGCCCGCAAAGGAAGGAATGCATGCATGATGGCTCCTGATCAGGAAGGGCGGGAAAGCTACTCGAACAGCTGCTGGCCGATGTAGCCGCCCGGGGCCGCTCCCCCGGGGCAGGCGAACAGTCCGCTGCCGACGGCGGTCACGAACTGGTTCAGCTGGTCCAGCTTGGACATGGGCTCGAACATCCGGATGAAGCCGGTGCGGGGATCGCGCTGGTAGCAGACGAACAGCAGCCCCGCGTCGTACTCCAGGCCCTGGTGCCAGGGCGGCCAGCGTTCGGCGGTGAGACTCAGCCCGTCGTTGTAGTTGTAGGAACGGCGCAGGATCTGCATGCCCCCGTTGCTGCCCTTGTTGGTGAGCCGCACATGGGCGTTTTCCGGGAGGACCGGATCGCCCTGGGCATCGGTGGCGGTAAGGCTCACCGGATCCTTTTCGTGCCGCTGGCCCAGGGGGGCGCCGGATACCTTTTCGCGGCCGAAGGTCTGCTCCTGGAAGGCGACGCTCATCCGGTCCCAGTGCTCGAAGGCCACCCGCGACTTGCGCGCCACCAGGTAGCTGCCGCCGCGCATCCAGGCCGGCCCCTCGCTGCCCACCCATACGAAGGTGTCCATCAGCTTCGCATCGGTGGTGGCGGGGTTGCCGGTCCCGTCCAGGAAGCCCATCAGGTTGCGCCCGGTGGCGCCGGGGCCGGCATGCTCGAAGTAGCCGGCCTGCACCCAGCGCAGCTGGGCCACCCCTTCGGCCATGCGCGCCAGCTGGCGCACGGCGTGGAAGGCCACCTGGGGATCGTCGGCGCAGGCCTGCACCGAGAGATCGCCGCCGCTAAGGCCCGCCACCAGCTGGTCGCCGGTGAAGGCCGGCAGGTCCACCAGCGCTTCGGGGCGGCGCGCCGCCAGACCATAGCGGTCCTTGCCGTCCTTGACGAACAGGCCCGCGCCGAAGCCGAAGGTCAGGGTCAACCGGGACGGCCGCAGACCGAGCACATCGCCGGTGTCGGCGGCGGGCAGCTGCCGATCCTGGCCCAGCGGCCCGGCCGTGAGGCCCAGGCTCATGCGGGCGGAGGCGGCGGTCCACCGGCGCAGCATCGCCACCACCGCCTCGCGCCGGTCGGTGACCAGATCGAACACCGCGAAGTACGTGCTGGTCTGCCCCGGGGTCAGGATGCCGCCCTGGTGCGGGCCATAGAAGGGCTCGGTCCCGGCCCGGGGCCCGGCCGGCCTGCGGGTGCCTGCGCCCGCCCCGGCGCAGGCCACCGCCGCGCCGGCCAGGAGCGCCACCGCCAGGCGCTGCATCCAGCCCTGGCGCCACCCGCGGGTGCCCGATCCCGCCGTCATCGGGACGCCTCCATCAGGAAGTTGGTGTCGTCCTCCACGTAGTAGAAGCCCTTGCCGTCCGGGGTCATGGCCAGGCCGAACAGGTCGCCGTTGCCCGGAGGGGTCTGGGCCTGGTTGGCGTCGACCCACTGGGCATACAGCTGCCTGCCGGAAACCGGATCGATTTCCACCACCTGCCCGTTCTTGCCGTTGCAGGCCAGGAGATGCCCGGCGGCGGTCATGGCCAGGGCCAGCGGCCGCTGCAGCAGGCCGCCCTGGGTGACGGGCCGGCCGGTCCCGGCGCTGGTGCTGCGGGTGAGGGCGTCGGGCACCGCGACGATGCGGTTTTCCAGCGCATCGGACACATAGAGCGTGCCGTCGGCCCCCAGGGCCAGTCCGGTGGGCCCCACCAGGAAGACATCCCGGTCCGAGCGCTGGCCGAAGCCGTCGGCCACCACGGTCCGGCCGGTGATCACGGGCGGTTGCCCCGGGGCCACGGCCAGCTCGAGCCGAAGCACCGTGGCCCTGCGGACGACCACCGGCAGGCCAGTCTTGGGATCCGTCACCTCCGGCCCCGCAACGCCGAAGCCGGACATGGTGACGAACAGGGTCGCCGTGGCGCCCCGGTCCACCAGGGCGAGGTTGCCCCAGGGGCAGCTGATCTCGGGCCCGGACCATACGGTGGCCACCTGGCCCTGGGGATCCAGCACGATCAGGCCGCCCTCGCCGCGGGTGCGGGTGGTGCCGTCCGTGCTCGGGGCGCTGCCGACGATGATCCAGCCTGACTTGAGCATGGCCATGGCGGTGCTCAGGCCGACCCCGCCGGGCACCTGGGCCAGGTGCTGGGGCAGCCTGGCGATCAGGGTGGTCTTCCGGGTGGCGGGGCTGTAGGCCAGGATGGTCCCGCCGGTGCCCTGCAGGTTCGAGATGTTGTTGAAGTTGTCCACCAGCACGTCGCCCTGCTGGATCCGCCCGGCGGCGACCGGGGCGACGAAGACCGCATAGGGATTCAGGTCCCCGTTGTCGGTCACGGTGGAGGTGAGCTGCTTGTGCCGGTGGAGGGTCTCGAGCAGGCCCGCGGGGCCTGCAGCCCGCCCCGGCGCGGCCGCCACGGCCATCAGGGCGGCCAGGGCGAGCCGGCCAGGCCAGGAGAATCGTTGCTGCAGCATGGTACGCGCTCCTTCAAGGTGGGGTGGGGCAAGGGTCGGACGGGGGGAATGCCGGCTAGAAGAACAGATTGGTGCGCAGGCCGATCACCAGCTCGTTGCGGAGGGTCTGGCCCGGCTGGTCGGGGTTCAGGGCTCCGGCGCCGGGCCGAAATACGTACTGGCCATCCGGCTGCAGCTGCCACCAGGGGGTGACCTGGTACTGGTAGGTCGCTTCCACGAAGGTCTCGCTGCCGCGCACGGGGTAGTAGGCCCCGGTGTACCGGCCGGTATCCTCGTCGAGGCCACTGGCCTGGCTGCTGACCTTGGCGTAGCCCATGCCGATGCCGAAGGTGTCGTCGTCCCGGTGGGCGAATGGCTCATGGAAGGTGAACCCGGCGTTCAGGCTGAAGCTGACCAGGTTGCGATCCGTCTGGGGCGTGCCCATGGCCCGGAAGAAGACGTTGATGTTCTGGTCGGGCTCGCCGGCGGCGCGCCAGAGCATCTGGTCGGCGACCAGGTAGAGGCCGTGGTCGCCGCGATGGGTCCGGGCGGTGCCGCTGCCCGCGGGATCGGCCAGGGACAGGCCCGCCGTGTCGTAGCGCTGGTCCGCGAACCGTTCCGAGTCGAACCAGAGGCCGAGCTTGTAGGTCCGGCCCAGGGGCTCGGTCTGGTGGGCCATGATCATGGTGCCCAGCGAGGGATAGGCGAACTGGAGCTCGGCGATGGCCAGGGCGCCACCGTGCAGCGGGAAGCTGGTGCCGGTGCGGTTGCGCATCTGGGGGTCGCCGCTGTTGTCGGCCACCGGACTGCCGTTGAACAGTCCTGCCAGCACGGTGATCCCGTCGGCCGGATGGGCCCGGATCCGGACGCCCAGGGCCGACAGCGGGTAGGCCGGACCGCCTCCAGGCAGATCGACGGAAGGCACCATCGCCCAGCCGAACATGGTGTTGACGAAGGCGTTGCCGTTCTGGGTCACCATGAATTCCTGATCCAGGCTTTGCTGCCCGAGCTTGACGTCCAGCTGGCCCTCTTCCAGGAACTTCTGCTGGTACCAGAGCTCCCACAGGCGGGTGGCCCGGTCCGACGCGATGCCGCTGGCGGTCTGCAGGGTGCCCAGGTTTTCCGCGCTGAGGTTGCTGCCATGGATCTGCAGGCCGCTGGCATTGAAGGTGCCGCCATGCAAGCCGAACCCCCGCTGGGTATCCATCTGCAGCACCAGCTGGGTCAGGCCGTCATAGACGAAGCCCTTCCGGATGCCCCCGCTGACGTTGCCCAGCAGTTCGCTGGTTTCCTGCAGCGACAGGGTCGTGCCGTAGCGGCTGAGCCAGGTGCGCAGGCCCCACAGGTCGCCCAGCAGGCCGTTGCTGCGGGAGAGGCCATCCAGCAGGCTGGGGGCCCCGCGCTTCGCCGGACCGGGCGGTGGCGTCCCCGGCTCCGCCAGCACCGGGACCGGGGGCGGCGCCGCCGAGGCTGGCCGCACGCCCGTCGGGACCGCAAGGCCCACGAGCGCCAGCCCGATTCGGCGCCTGGCCGCAAGGCGCACGCGTACGCCTCTGTCCGAAAACAACAGGTCTGTTGACATGACTTTCCCCTCGGAAGACGCCCACCTTCCCCCGAACGTTCGCCAGAAGGCCGCCTGTTTCAAATGATACTGAGTCTCATTCCGGACTTCAATATGAACATCACCGCAGCGTCCACATTCCAGGTCCCCGAGGGCGTGACCGGGGGCAGGACCGACCAAACGGGCTCGGTGCCGCTGCGCAGCCGCCCAGTCGTCACGATTTGAAATTGACCCGTCGCCCGGACGCAAGCTACGATGGGGCAACTTCAAGGCAAGCCTGGCCCGTCCAGGCTTTTAAAAGGGAAGCCGGTGTGAATCCGGCGCTGCCCCGCAGCGGTAAGAGGGAACGAAGGTTCTACGGCACTGGCCCCGTGTGGGCTGGGAAGCGGAACCCAAGGAAGCTGGCTCGCCAGGATGCCCCCAAGCCCGAAGACCTGCCCTGATTCCGCTCCCAAGGCGGCGCGTATCGTTTCGAGGGGAAACGCACGCGGCACCGGTCCCACCCGCAGCACCCCGACCGGGTCGTCCTGTCCATGGGCGGCCCACCCACCCCACCCCCCGTCGAGCCGGTTGGCCCATGCCGCTCGCAGGTCCGCAAGGAAGCTCCCGTCATGCACATCGAAGATGGCATCCTGTCGCTGGGGGCCTGCGCCGGCTGGTACGCGGCCTCCGCCGCGTGCATCGGCCCCGGCATCGTCCAGATCCGCCGCAAGGCCGGGGAGCACCTGTCCTACAAGCCCTTCCTGGCCATGGTCGGGGTGGCGGTGTTCGTGATCTCCGCCATGCACCTGCCCGTGCCGGTCACCGGCTCCTGTTCGCACCCCTGCGGCACGGCGCTGGCGGCGATCCTGGTGGGGCCCTGGGCCTCCACGGTGATCGCCGCCATCGTGCTGTTCTTCCAGGCGATCTTCCTGGGCCACGGGGGGATCACCACCCTCGGCGCCAACACCTTCTCCATGGGCATCGCCGGCGGCCTTTCGGGCTACGCGCTGTGGAAGCTGCTGCGCGGCCTGCATGCCCCCCTGTGGCTGGCGGCGGCCGCGGCCGGATTCGTGGGCGATCTGATGACCTACCTGGTCAGTGCCCTGGAACTGGCCCTGAGCCTGCACGGCCAGGTGCCGCTGGCGAGGCAGTGGCTGGTCTTCTTCATGGGCTACGGCCCCACCCAGCTGCCTCTGGCCTTCGTGGAGGCGGCCTTCACCGCGGTGGTGCTGCGGGCCATGGTCAGCCGCCGCCCCGATCTGCTGCCCGGCGTCATCGTCCGGAAAGGGGCCTGACATGACCACGGCTTCCCGTCCCGCCCGGCCCCTGCCCCAGCCGGAGCGCTTCTTCGACGGCTTCACCCGCGCCATGCTGGGCACCATGGTGGTGCTCCTGATGGCCATCTTCGCTTCGGCCCGCTACATGGGCCAGCACAGGATGACGGCCGCCGGCACCGATGACCGGGTCAACGCCTTGGCCACGGTCGTGACCCGGGGCGAGCACCATCCCTTCATCGATCTGCCCGGCGATGCCCAGCTGGGCGCCTTCTCCATCGCCAACTTCTTCGCCGGCATCATCGTCGGCTACCACTGGCTGCGCCTGTTCGGCAAGCCCAGGGAACCGAAGTAGCCGCATGGACCTGTCGCGCTACCTGGGGAACCCCCAGGGTCCCCTGGGCCGGGTCGACGGCCGGATCAAGACCGGGCTGCTGCTGGCGGCCGTGGTCGTGGCGGCCACCCTCCAGCAGGCTTGGCTGGCGCTGGGCCTGTGGCTGGCCGCCTCGGGGCTGTTCGGGCTGCTGCGGGGCGGCTGGCGCGATCTGGGCCGGCGCCTGCTCATGCCCATGGGCATCGCCTGGGTGGTGTTCCTGAGCGTCCTGCTCACCCAGGGTTCCCACCCGCTCTGGCAGCTCCGCGTGGCCGGCCTGTCCATCCACGTCTACCGGGAGGGGCTGGCCCTGGGCCTGCTGTTGTTCCTGCGCATCATGGCGGCGGTGACCCTGGCCGCTCTGCTGGCGTTCAGCACGCCCATGGTGGAGATCCTGGCCACCCTGCGCGGCTGGAGGGTGCCGGAGACCCTCCTGGACCTGGCCGATATGATGTTTCGCTACGTGTTCATCCTGAACGACACCGCCCGGGCCCTGCGCCGGGCCCAGCTGAGCCGGCTGGGCCACCGGGCGCCCTGGCACCGGCGGGTGGCCGACACCGGCCGGATCGCGGCCAACATCCTGCTGGCCGCCCTGGAGCGCAGCACCCGGATCTACAAGGCTATGCTGTCCCGCGGCTACTGCGAGGCCAGCCACCCGCCGCCGCATTTCCGCACGCCCATTCCGCCCCGCGACCGGCGGATCGGCTGGATCGGTGCGACGCTCCTGCTGCTGCTCACGTTCATCACCCTCTGGATCGGCCCCACCCCATGACCCCTGCCATCATCACCCTCTCCCATGTCTGCTACACCTATCCGGACGGGCATCGGGCCCTGGATGACCTGAGCCTGACCGTGGCGGCCGGGTCCCGGGTCGCGGTCATGGGTCCCAACGGCGCCGGCAAGTCGACCCTGTTCCAGCTGCTCAACGGCCTGCTCCGGCCCGATCGGGGCCAGGTGACGGTCGCCGGCCTGCCGGTCACACCGCCGAACCTGGACACCCTGCGCCGCAAGGTGGGCATGGTCTTCCAGGATCCGGACGACCAGCTGTTCAATGCCACCGTGTACCGGGAGGTGGCCTACGGCCCCATGAACCTGAAGCTGCCGGCGGATGAGCTGGAGACCACCGTGGCCTGGGCGCTGGAGCGGGTCGGCCTGTCCCGCTTCCGGGACAAGAGCCCGTTCCACCTGAGCGGCGGCGAAAAGAAGCGCCTGGCCCTGGCCAGCGTGCTGGCCATGCGGCCGGAGCTCCTGGTGCTGGACGAGCCCACGAACGCCCTGGATCCCAGGGGCGCCAGCGACCTGCTGGCCCTGCTCAACGAGATCAACCGGGACCTGGGCGTCACCCTGCTGTTCGCCACCCATGACGTGGACCTGGTGCCACTCCTGGCCGACCGGGTCCACCTGATGGACCAGGGCCGCATCCTGCTGGGCGGCAGCCTGGCCGAAGTGTTCAACCACAAGGACGTGCTGCGCGCCTTGGACCTGCGTCTGCCGCGGGTGGCACACCTGGCCGAACTGCTCATGCGCGACGGCGAACTGCCGACCGGGGATCTGCCGCTGAGCATCGGCCCGGCCAGGCGCCTGCTGAGCCAGGCGCCCGCGAGCGCCCACGGCCGGCCCGGTCCCGCCAGGCGGTCCACGGGGGACGGCTCCAGCACGGCGAAGGAGGCCACGTCGGCTACTGCGGATTCGCCCGCTTCGGGCCGTAGGACCTGAGGATTGCGGCCAGCCTGCCGCTCCTGCGCAGCTTCGCCACCCCCTCGGCGATGGCCCGGGCCTCGGCTTCCGGGAACCGGTGATCGCCGGCGATGTAGATCTCCGGAGGCTTGCCCAGCCTGGGCCCCTGCTGCAGCTGGGCCGGGTCCCCGCCGGTCCTGGCGAACAGGTAGCGCTGCACGCTTTCCGATCCGGCCCAGGCATCGATATGCCCCGCCTTCAGCTTGCGCACGTTGAAGGCGTCGTCGGTCTCGGCTTCGATATGGGTGAAGCCGTGCTGGCGGAGCCAGGGTTCGAACACCGATCCCCGCAGGACGCCGATGTGCAGGTCCCTGGCCTCTTCCAGGGACCCGATCGGCGCCGCCCGCCTCAAGGTCAGCAGCCGCCCGTCGTTCTCGAACAGTTCGGCGATCCAGCGGAAGTCGGCCTCCCGTTCCGGAGCCCGGGACAGGGGGATGATCGCCAGGTCCGGCCGCACATGGACCTCCCTCAGGGCCCGGGCCCAGGGCCGGGAGAAGTCGAACCGGAAGGCCGGCCCTCCCTGCGCGGTCACGGCGTTGAGGATGTCCACGGCCATGCCGGCCGGCTGGCCTTGCACCAGGCCGCTCTGGGGCATGGATTCGTTGGCGAGGACCGTGATCGTCCCCGGGCCGGCGGCGCTCAAGGTCATGGCCGCCCAGGCCCACATGCCCCACCCCAAGATCCCCATCCCGGCCCCCCGGTTCGTCCGGCATGGACGTGCGTGGCGCAGGCAGCTTGCAACGGGTGGCGGCCGGTGTCAACCGTTGACCTGCTCCCCTCCCTGAAGGAAGGGGATTCCCGCGGTTCACGCCACAGGATTCCTGCTTCGACGGGAGGCTACTTGATCGGCAGCCGCAAGGCGGGCACTGGCAACGTCATCGCGACCGGCGCGATGGATCGGACAGATTCATGATTTACTTCTTGCCTACGGTCGCCCAGAGCTAATAGTTTGGAACGTCTCTATGAGGAAATAGCCTTGAAGGCCATGGCAGGTGATCTCATGCTTCTGGGTGTTTACAGTGATGCCAAGGATCAAAGGATCGGGGGGGGCTGGATGACCCTTGTCTGGCTCGCGTCTGGCCCACTTTCATGTATAACCCTCCTGCGACTTTCCTTGGCCTCGACCACCAAGGTGGTACAGGGCTCCAATCGCGGCGAGTTCTGGCGACTGGCACAAGCCGCTGATCCCATTGGTTATAAAATTATGATAATTACCACATTGGTCATTTTCATAGGTTCATCGCTCTTCTTCCTTTTTGGCCTATTCAGAATCTGCCGATTCTTCACGACGCTGCACGATGATTAAGTTGGTCGGGTTCCGGCAGGTCCGTGCGGCCCCCAAACGCCTGCTTTGGCGATTACAGGGTCGGGGGTGCGATGAACAAGGTGTGGATGCCGCCATGCTCGGAGGCCATGCCGGCGACCGTGACGGTGGTACCCATTTTTGCCGCATATTCTTTGGCGATACTTACCTTGCCATCCCGCCGCGGATGATGGGGCTCGGCCATCAGGATGTACAGCGTGTTGTCGGCCGTGACCACGCCCACCGGGGCTCCGTTCAGCACGCACTTGGCGCCGCATTCCTTGTGGGCATCGCCCCGCTTGCCGAGCTGGGTGTAGCAGGAGACATCCACCACCTCGCCGGTGATGGTCAGGGGCTTGGCCTGGGCCAGCACCTTCCGGTTGGCTTCGGTGGCGGCGGCTTCCTGGGTGGTGGCGCTCCAGGCAGGGGTGGTCGGGGGGGCGGAAGCCTGGGTGAGGGTGAGCAGAACAGCCAGGGTAAGCATGGCACCTCCTGAAGAAAGGCCCAGCCTAGCCCCATCCGGGCGCGGATGGACATCTTTTTTTTCAAACAGCAATGCATACCCATCAACGACCAATCCCGGATTCGATCCGGGCCGCCGCCGACGAGCGGGCTAGGCGACCCGGAACCGCTCCACCAGGGCCTTCATCTGCTCGGCCTGCCCGGCCAGCTGGGCCGCCGCCGAAGCGGTCTGGTCCGCACCCAGGGCCGTCTGGGTCACCACGTCGGTGATCTGCAGGATGTTGCTGGCCACGCTCCGGGTGATGCCGGTCTGCTCCTCGGCCGCGGTGGCCATCCCGGTGACCTGGCCGGACACGTCCTGGATCCGCCCCAGGATCGCCTCCAGGGCCCGGCCGGACTGCTGGGACGTGGCGGCGCCCTGCTCGACCCCGGCCACCACCTCGTTCATGGCCGCGACCGCGTCCAGGGTCTCGCGCTGGATGGCCTGGATCCGCGCGCCGATCTCCTGGGTGGCCGCGGCGGTGCGCTCGGCCAGGACCCGCACCTCGTCGGCGACCACCGCGAACCCGCGCCCCTGCTCTCCGGCATGGGCCGCCTCGATGGCGGCGTTCAGGGCGAGCATGTTGGTCTGCTCGGCGATATCCCCGATGGTGCCGACGATCTGGCCGATCCGATCGGAACTGGCGCCCAGGGCCTCGACGATCTTGGCCGAATCCTGCACCCGCCGGGTGATCCGGGTCATGCCGTCCAGGGTCTCCTGGACCACGGCCGTGCCGGAGGTGACCGAGCGGATGGTCTCCCGGGAGGCTTCGGCCACATGGCTGCAACTGCGGGCGATCTCGCCCGAGGTGTGGGCCATCTCCTCGCCGGAGGCCGCCAGGGTCTTGACCTGGGTGGCCACTTCTTCGGCGCCGGCGGCGATCTGCTGGGACGTCGCCTGCAGCTGGTGCGAGGCGGAGGCCACCACGGCGGAGATGTCGGTCATCTGGCCAGTCACCGTGCGCAGGCTTTCCACCATGGATTTCATGGCCAGGTAGATGCCGGTCGGCTTCCGGCGGCGCGCGTCGAACGTCACGGTCAGGTCGCCGGTGGTCAGGCGTGCCGCCACCTCCGCCAGGAACGCCGGTTCGGCGCCCAGCTGCCGCAGCAGGGACAGGGTGATGGCCGCCGCCAGGAATCCGCCGAGCAGCAGGGCGGTGAGCGTCACCAGGCCCATCACCCGGACGGTGTCCCGGTTGGTGGCCGCGACCTGGTCCATGAAACCGACCGCCTTCCGGCTCGCGGTGCCCTGCAGGCGGCTCAGGGCCGCGGCCAGCGCGGCCACCCTGGGTCCGCTCTTGCTCTTGGTGATCTCGGCCGCTTCCGCCAGCTTGTCCTGGCGCCGCAGATCCAGGACCTCCTGGCGAACCGGTTTCCACTTGGCAAAATCGGCGGCCAGCTTGTCGATCTGGGCCGGGTCGCCCAGCCAGCGTTCCTTGGCCCCCTGCAGCGAGGCGTAGACCTCCTGTTCGTACTGATCGATCTGGGTGGCCGCCAGGGTGATGGCCTCCTCGTCCTGGGCCAGCACCACGTCCTTCAGGCTCCGGTGCATCATGACGATCTTCAGGCTGGCGTTGTCCAGGGCGCGGGATACGGCGTACGGATGCTCGTACAGGTTCACCGTCTGGCCAGTCAGCATCCGCATGCGGGCCACGGAAAGCAGACACACCCCCACCAGCAGCGCGAGGATCATCCCGAACGCGAGCGAAACCTTCATCCCGAGCGGGATGCGTTGGAACATACCTTCCCCCTGCCGTTGCTGGGTGCTGCTGCCGATGCCGATGCTGTTTAGAAAGATTGCGCAAACTTTATCATAATTTTGGCAAACAGAATCCGCAAATTTTACTCAGCGGGCCTGGGGCCAGGCCAGGACCGGCGCGCCCGCGGGCCCTGGACCATGGGCCGGGCTCCGGTCCTCCAGGGTCAGCCGCAGCGCCTCGGGCCAGGGCTGGGCCGGGGCTTCCAGCACCATCCGGGCCCGGCCCTGGGCGTCCGGCACCGGCTCGGCCAGCATCTGCCAGGTCCCCCCCTGCCGGCGCCAGAGCCGGTAGCTCCGGCCGGCGGGCGCGACGGGGACGTGGGACAGGGTCAGTACCACCACGGTCCCGCCCCGCTCGGCCCGGTAGGTGGCATGGGGACCGGCTTCCACCGGGCCGGCCGGCACCAAAGGTTCCAGCCGCAGGGCCTCCATGTGGCTGCCGGTGAGCATGCCCAGGGCCCGATCGTCCCGGCCCAGGCGGGCCCGATGCCGGGCCAGGCTCCAGCCGCCCAGGCCCAGGGTCGCGATCAGGGCCGCCACCAGCCCGGCCAGGGGCGCGTTCAGCTTCGCCAGGGCCAGGCGGATCCGCCCCTTGGCGGTGCCCAGGGGCAGGGCCAGGAACCGGGCCACCTCCTCGTGGCTGAGTTCCTGGAAGAAGGCCAGCCGCAGCGCCCGGCCCTGCTCCCGGGGCAGGGCGGCGATGGCCCGGCGCACCGTCGTCCGGCGGAACTCGGCCCACAGCTGTTCGTGCGGTCCGCCCTCATGGGCGGCCAGGCCGGTCAGGGCGGCCTCGGAGCCCCGGTCGAACCGCGGCCGCCGGCTCCGTTCGCGCAGTTCGTTCAGCACCCGGCGGCGGGCGATCTGCATGACCCAGGCCCGGCAGGTGCCGGCGGCGGGGTCGAACCGGGCGGCCTTCTGCCAGATCCGCAGGAAGACATCCTGGGTGACCTCCTCCGCCGCCGGCGGATCCAGGTGGCGCCGGGCCAGGTGGTACACCATGGGCGCCAGGCGGCCGTGCAACAGGCGCAACGCCTCCTGCCGGCCCGCGGCCAACTGGGCCATGAGCTGTTCTTCAGTCGTGGGCTCCTGCCCGGACTGGACCTGGCCTTCCTCGCCCACCGGACCGGCTCCCTCCATGGATCCCCCCGCATCATCCAGGATGCCTGGATCATGGCACGCCCGCGTCCCCCGCGACGATGAAGGTCATCGTCATCTCCGAGTGGCCCGGGCCGCAGAAATGGTTGCAGATGGCCACGAAGGTCCCAGCCTCCCGCGATTCCAGCGGCACCCGGACCGGCACCCCCGGCCGCAGGTCGGCCTTGAGCCTGAGCGGGCGGCACATGAGGCCATGGGCCACATCCACGGCGGTCAGCACCAGGGTGACCCGCTCTCCCCGCTTCAGCCTGACCACCGGAGGGTCGTACGCGTAGCGCCGGGCGGTGATGGCGATCTCCCGGGGCTCCTGGGCCCGGGCGACCGGCCCCAGGGCGAGCAGGGCGAGGATGGCGAACGCTGGGCGGGTGGTCATGGCAGATCTCCTCCTTTCAGGAGCTGCTGGCTGCCGACGGTGCCGGCGTATTCGGCCATGCGCAGCTCCACCTCGGTGACGTCCAGGACCGGTTCCGGGCCCGGGCGGGTCAGGTCCACCCGGCGCAGCCCCAGGTCCTTGAAGGGGGCGGCCGGATCGAACGGCAGCGGCTTGCGGGCGCCGGTCGTGGCGGGATCCGGAAAGCCGAAGATCAGCGACCGGGCCGCGAAGTGCCGGGCGTGGCCTTGCTCCAGGACATGGTTCCGGTGGATATGCCCGTAGAGCACGGTGACGTTCTCGAACGGCGCGAGCAGGTTCATGACCTGGTCGCCATCGCCGGTGTACCACTCCCACTCCGGCTTCAGATCGAACAGGGGCCGGTGGGTGAACACCACGATGGGCGTGCTCAGGGCGAAGCGGGCCAGGTCCTGCCGCAGCCAGGCGAGCTGTTCGGGCCCCACGTCGGGCTGGCCCAGGGATACGTTGTCCAGGGCGATGAAGTGGACGCCGCGGTGCTCGAACGCATAGTGGGACGGGCCGAACACACTGCGGTACAGCCCGCCGCCATCCAGGCCGGCATCGTGCTCGCCGGGAACGCAATGCAGCTGCTTCACCCGCAGCCGGCCGGCGATCGCCTGGAACCGCCGCATCCGCGCCAGGGACTCGCCCGGGTGGTCGCTGTCATGGGTGAGATCGCCGGTGACCAGGATCAGTTCCGGTTGCCGGGGCAGGGCATTGATCTGGGCCACGGCCAGCTCGAAGGCCCGGGTGCCCAGCGGATCGGGCGGCCCCTGGAAGCCCACGTGGGTATCGCTGAGCTGCACGAAGGAGAACGGCTGCGGCGCCTCGCCGTTCTGCCGGCCCAGGGCCGCCAGCACCGCCCGGCCGCCGGGGGCGGTCCCCCAGGTGGCCCCCACCTGGTACAGCGCCCCCGCGCCGAGGGCCTGGCCGGTCAGCTTCAGAAAGGATCTGCGATCGATGGACTGGGTCATGGCTGCCTCCGGCTGGATCCGCAACCCGGGTTCCGATCGGTCCCTGGACTTTTCGGAGCCTGATCGGGCTGCATGGAGGAATACACCGGGATCCGTTCGGTGGATCATTCCAGGATCCGGCGCGGTACGTCCCGATCGGGCCCCGCATCCTCGCAGCCTCGGCCCGCGACCTGGAAAAGAAAGACTAGACGACCGGTCTACTAATTGCCATCCTGGTGCCGTGGGTCCCTGCCCGTCAGCTTCCCCCCACCCCCCGGAGCCAGCCATGAACATCCTGATGGTCCTCACCTCCCACGACCAGCTCGGCGCCACCGGCCGCAAGACCGGGTTCTGGCTGGAGGAGTTCGCCGCCCCCTACTACGTCTTCCTGGACGCGGGCGCCCGGATCACGCTGGCCTCGCCCAGGGGGGGCCAGCCGCCCCTGGATCCCAAAAGCGACGAACCGGATGCCCAGACCGACGCCACCCGGCGCTTCGCCCAGGACCCGGCGGCCCAGGCGGCCCTGGCCACCACGGCCCGGCTGGCGGACGTGGTCCAGCGGCCCTTCGACGCGGTGTTCTATCCGGGCGGCCACGGCCCGCTCTGGGACCTGGCCGAGGACCCGGACTCCATCCGCCTGATCGAGACCACCCTGGCCGCGGGCCGGCCCGTGGCCGCGGTCTGCCACGCCCCCGGGGTGCTCCGCCACGCCAAGGGCGCCGATGGCGCGCCGCTGGTCCGGGGCCGGGCGGTGACCGGTTTTTCCAACACCGAAGAGGCGGCGGTGCAACTGACCGAGGTGGTGCCCTTCCTGGTGGAGGACGAACTGAAGGGCAAGGGCGGCGACTATGCCAAGGGCCCCGACTGGGCGCCTTTCGTGCGCACCGACGGCCTGCTGGTCACCGGCCAGAATCCCGCCTCGTCGGCGCCGGCCGCCCAGGCCCTGCTGACCCTGCTGGCCGCCAGGGGCTACTGATCCATCGACCGGCGCCGCAACCTGGACTCTCCCGTCCGGCCGGTCCAGTGGTAATCTCGCTCGCGTGGGAGGGACCCCATGGACCGCGAAGCGTATCTCAGCGTGCAGGCCAGTGATCTGGTCGAAGCCTTGGCCGGCAACCAGGACGAGGTGATCTGGCTGCTGGATCTGGAATCCGGGGAAGTGCTGCAGGTGGACCGGGACACGGTCGCCGACCAGGCCGAGGCCGAAGCCTGGGACGATCCGGAGCGCTTCCTGCCCATCTGGCCCCTGGAAGCCCACGAGCAGTTCGAGCTCATGGATGCTTTCGTGCAAAGCCTGCCCGAAGGCGAGGCCTGCCGGGCCCTGGGCCGGGCGCTGCGCCTGCCCCGGCCGTTCCATGGCTTCCTGGACAGCCTGGCCGACTTCCCCAGCCAGCGCGAGCGCTGGTTCAAATTCCACGACGACCGCATGCTGGAGCTGGCCCAGACCTGGCTCGACGAGCAGGTGCCCGGGGCCAAGCTGGCCCTGGATTGAGCCGGCCCGCGGCACCGCGGGGCGGAACGAGCTTCCGGTTCCGGGGGATCGGCAGGCCTACCCTGCGGTTCCTGGAGGAGGCCCATCCCGGCATGGAACTTAATATATTTTTAGCTCATTAAACGATTGACCTTACAAGCGTCCGGCCAAGGGTCCCCACCCTGGCCAGATCGGCCCGGGCCCAGCTTCGACCGTCCTCGCCTGGGTTCCCGCCGGGAATGTCCAAGACTCCGCCGTGCCCCGGCGCCTGCACAGAGAGCCCCCCCCATGACCCATTGCCAGGCCACCCACCTCTTGTCCCTGGCGCGCCGCCTCGCGGGCCGAGCCGCGCTCTGCGCCCTGCGCCCTGGGGTGCTTCGCGGCACCGGCCGGGGCCGCGCCCGAGGCCAGCCTGCACAACCATACCGACCAGACCTGGATTCTGGAACATCCCCGACTCGGCCACGTCGGATCCATGGACGCATGGGAACGCATGCCCCACGAATCGGAACGGCTGACGACGCTGACGGTCACCCGCCAGGTTGAAGGGAAGGACTTTGCTGCTACCCGGTTCACCCGCCGGTTCGAGATCTCCAGGCGCAAGCCAGAATGGCACCTGCGGGGCTCGGCCAGCCAGTTCAAGTTTGAATGCTGCGTGATCCAGTGACCCGACGGCCGATTCCGCGAGCAGCCAGGTTTCAGGGGCCGGGCAAAAGGGTGAATGCCCTCTAAACTTCATGTCCGGGCTCCGCCCGGGCATGAAGTGGGGGTGTGGGGGGACGGAGAGGGAGCGAAGCAACGCATGCGTTGCTTCCCCATGGACATATCAGAATTTGTTCGGGTTTTCCGGGTAGATGGAAAGAATGAGGTGGCCGCTGGTGCCATCCTTGAACGGCACCCGTTCGGTGACGATGTCGAAGCACCGGGTCGCCACCCGGCGCACGCCCTCGGGGGCGTCGGGATCCAGCACCGTGAAGGTGCCGACCTCTTCGTCCATGCGGCATTCGGTATGCAGGATGCCCGCCGGGTCGGTCCGCCTTGTCACCCTGCCGAACCCCTGGCCGGCCTGGCGCACCCCCTCCAGCACCAGGGGACAGGAAGGCTTCCCGATGGCTGAACTTCGCGTTGAACTGGCTGGCCGTGTTGGGCAGGCCGTGGAAGTGCTTGTCCATGATCTTGGTGATCCGTTCATCAAGGCAGCCTCCGTATGCAGGGCCCAGGCCAGCGCCCGTTCACGCCGCTCGGCCCGGGTGAGCCTGGTGGGCGCCAAGGTTCCCACCGGACAAACTGTAGCCGATGACCAGGCCGGGCAGTGTGGTCCACAGGTAGCCCTGATCGGAGAACAGGGCGCTGGTCGCACCGTTGAATTCCGTATCCAGGCGGAGCTGATGCCCGCTCGGGTCGGTGTACAGGTTGGCATCATCCTCGGTCGCGATCAGCCCATGCTGGATGAAGCAGACCCGGTTCCCGGGCGCCTGGGTCATCAGCTTGATGGGCTTGGAGTTCTGCCAACGCGGGGCCGTGTAGCCGGTGGGCGTCACGACCTGGTATCCGGGTTTGCCCGGCTCCAGCAGGAACAGATCGCCCCTGGAGCCCACGAGGATCTGCCGGGACCGGAAGTGGGGGTCGGACAGTTCGAGGAGGTCCAGGCTGCCCCGGCGCCGGGGGCCGGGATCGAAGAAGGGGTGCAGTTCCGCGCCGTCCAGGTCGAGTCCCAGGGTTCCGTGGACCTTGGCCATGAACAGCCGGGCTCCCGCCAGGGACCGGCCGCGCAGGTCCATGTGGCTCAGGTCGGCCCCGGCGAGGTTGGCCCCCGGCACGATCGCCTCCATGGGCGGTCTGCGGCCAGCCCAGGGTCCCACCGGGAGCGACCCGCTCCCGGGCTCCAGCGACGGGGTGTCCGGGCCATCCTCGGGCGGAAGCGACGGGGCGGAGATCGCTTCGGGAGCCGCATCCGCAAAGGGGATGCTCCGGCGGAAGGGGGAGGTGTGCCGTTCCTTCACCAGGAAGGGGGTCGGTTTCGGCCGAGGCCGGGCCGGGCCGGGCCGGGCCCAGCCTCGGCCTTGCCGTCGACGCCCGCAGACCCGGGCGCGGCGTCCTCTTCCAGCCTGCCGTTGAACTCCTTGCGGACGCCCGCCTGGTCCTCCCGGCCCGAGGCCGTGGCCGGCAGGGACAGGCCCAGCAGGCCGGAAACGAGGAGCCCCGAGGCGAGCACCTGCAGGGGGCGGTCACGATCGTTGCGGCTGGCCAAGGGGACTCCTGGAGTGGCGTGGACTGGATGGGCTGGGCGTGGCTTCGCTGCCTGGAGCCCGCCCGCGGCCGGAACGCCACCCGGGTGAGCCCCCATGATAATTATATGTGTTTTATCGCTCCATGGGTTCTCGGACCGGTGCCATCGTTTCCCCCGGCCGCCGTCATGGCTTCAATATCCAGGTGGCGACGCCCTTCCCGGCCTCGGCCGGAACCCCGTTCAGCGGGCACCGGAAAATTATTTAATAATTATCGACCCGATCCGCCCTGTCGGTGCCCGGGGTCCGGCACGGCCTCGGCGGCCCGCCGCGCCGCCGATTCGCCCGCCAGCCAACCGGTGGAAAAGGCGATCTGCAGGTTGTAGCCGCCGGTGCTGGCGTCCAGGTCCACCACCTCGCCGGCGAAGAACAGGTTGCGCACCCGCCGGGAGCCCATGGTCCGCGGATCCAGGTCCTTGAGCGACACGCCGCCGGCGGTGACGATGGCCTCGGCCCAGCCGTCGTGCCCCACCACCTGGAAGGGCAGCGCCTTGAGCAGTCCGGCCAGCTGCTTGCGGCGGGGACCGGCGCAGGCGGCCACTGGCCCGCCCGGATCCAGGCCCAGCTGGTGGGCGATCAGGTCGGTGAGCGGGGCCGGCAGCAGCGAGCGCAGCAGGTCCCGGCAGGTGCCGCCGGCCAGGGCCTCGCTGCTGCGCTGCAGCCGCGCCTCCAGCTTGGCCGGGTCCAGGGCCGGTTTCAGATCCAGGGTCAGGGCCAGCTTCCGGCCGGCGGCCAGGCCGTCCACGATCCGCCGGCTCAGCCGCAGCACGATGGGTCCGTCCAGACCGGTGGCGGTGCATTCCAGCTCGCCGAATTCGCTGGCCTGCTTCTTCCCGTCCAGCCACAGGGTCAGGGCCACGTTGCGCAGGGTCAGGCCCTGGGCGGCGGCCCAGGCGGGCTCCGTGCGGACGCCCACCAGGGAGGGCCGGAGCGGCTCCACCCGGTGGCCGGTGGCCTCGGCAAAGCCGTAGCCGTCCCCGGTGGAGCCGGTGGCGGGGTAGGACCGGCCCCCGGTGGCGACGATGCCGCACCGGGCGGCGATCCGCCGCGGCTCCCCCGGACCGGCCGGAGCGCAGGCCAGGCCCAGGAAGACCCCGTCCTGGACAAGCAGGCTGGCCACCCGCGCGCGCGCCACGATCTCCACCCCCTGGGCCCGGACCCAGGCCACCAGCCCCTCGGCCACATCCCAGGCCCGGTCGCTGGCGGGGAAGACCCGGTCGCCGCGCTCGGCCTTGGTGGCCACGCCGTTGGCTTCCAGCAGGGCGATCAGATCGTGGTGGAAGAACGCGCCGAAGGCCTGGCGCAGGAACCGGGGCTCCGGATGGATCTCCTTGAGGTACGCCTCCAGCGGCCGCAGGTTGGTGAGGTTGCAGCGGCCCTTGCCGGTGATGCGCAGCTTGCGGGCGGGTTTTTCCATCTTTTCCAGCAGCAGGACCTGGGCCCCCAGCATCGCCGCCCGGCCAGCCGCCAATAGCCCCGCCGGACCGGCGCCGATCACCACCACGTCGTACGGGCGTTCCGGCGCGCCCCAAGCCTCGCAGGCCTCCCAGGCCTTCCCCTCGTTCATGTCAGCATCAGCTGCATGCGGCACCGGGCGCAGTCGAACCGGCATTCCAGGCGGGTGGCGCCGTTCTCCAGGAACAGCGGGCCCTGGGGCTCGGCCGGCGCCGGCCAGGGCTGGGCGTTGGGGTGGGCCTGGCACCAGCCCAGCTCGTAGCGCAGGCAGTGGCGGGTGGTCATCACCACCCGGCCGCGCAGATCGCTCTGCAGCTCCGCCGCCGGCTCCAGGACCTTCCCGCCGGCCCGTTCGTAGAAGGCGCGGGCCGCGCCGTTGGCCACGTTCCAGGTGAAGTCCAGCTCCGGGGTGGGCAGTGGACCGGGCTTACGAGCGGCTAGCCGAGCGGATTGACGGACCGCCGCTGCTTCCAGTTCGGCTGCTTGGTTGACTGCTTCGTTGACTACTTGGTTGGCTGTTTGGTCAGCTGCTTGGCAAGCTGTTTGGTTGACTGTTTGTTCGGTGGCAGGTTCGGCCGTATGTTCGTTCGTTTGATCCCGCCCCCCCCGGGGCGCCCGGCGCAGGGCCTCCAGGGCCGCGGCGGCCTCCCGGCGCAGGGCGTTGAGCCGGCTCACGGGCACGAACCGGGGCTCGGCCAGGTCCAGCCGGTCCAGGACGAAGGGTGAATCCCCCAGCCGCTCCAGGGCGTCCCGGACCGCCCGGGCGGCGGCGACGGGATCCCGGGCCGGGGCGTACTCGCCGGCGGCCTGGGCTTCGGCCGTCAGGCCGGTCTCGTCCGCCAGGCGCAGGCGCGCGGCCCCGGCGGGGAAATCCAGGCGGGCGGCCACCGGGATCCTGCGCTCCACCTTGGCGGCGCGCAGGGCCTTGAGCCAGTGCAGATCCAGGTTGCGGAACAGGCGGGTGCCGGGCCGGATGCGGGACGGATCCTGCACGAACACCTGGCGATCCGCCACCGCGTTCACCACCGTGCCGGTGGCTTCGGCGCCGTCCACGAAAGCCAGGCCGTCCCCGGGATGCAGGTCCACGGCCCGGTCCAGCACCAGCCGGTCCGCCTGGATGGAGCGCACGCTGGCCACGAACTCGCCCAGGTGCTTGCCGGCCTCCGGGGTGCCCATGGGCTGCCGCTCCCCCAGCAGGCGGTAGGTGGACAGTCCGCGCTGGAAGGTCTTGCCGGGATCCGGGGCGAAGCCGCGGCTGACCCGGCCCAGGGAGGCCCGGCCCAGGTCCGGCCGCCGGTCGAGAACGGCGTCCAGCCGACCACGCAGGTGGCTCACCACGTTCTTCACGTAGTCGGCGTCCTTGAGCCGGCCTTCGATCTTGAAGCTGCGCAGGCCGGCGTCGGCCAGCTGCTCCAGCGCGCCGGACAGGTCCAGGTCGCGGATGCTCAGCAGGTGCTTGTCGCGCAGCAGCACCCGGCCGGCAGCGTCCACCAGGTTCCAGGGGGCGCGGCAGGGCTGGGCGCATTCCCCGCGGTTGCCGCTGCGCCCGCAGATGGCCCCGCTCAGGTAGCAGTGCCCGCTTTCCCCCACGCAGAGCGCGCCGAACACGAAGCCTTCCAGTTCCAGGCCGGTGGCGGCGTGGATGGCCGCGATCTCGGCCAGGCCCAGCTCCCGGGCCAGGATGGCCCGGCTGAACCCGCAGCTGGCCAGGAAGGCCACCTTGGCCGGGCTGTCGCAGGCGGCCTGGGTGCTGGCGTGCAGGGGCAGGGGCGGCAGGTCCAGTTCCAGGTAGGCCATGTCCTGGATGATCAGGGCGTCCACCCCGGCCGCGTACAGCTCCCAGGCCATGCGCCGGGCGTCCTCCAGCTCCCCGTCGTACAGCACGGTGTTGAGGGTGGCGTACACCTTCGCCCCCCACAGCCGGGCCTCCCGGGTGAGCCGCTCGAAATCGGCCGGGCCGCATCCGGCCGCCTGGCGCGCCCCGAACCGGGCGCCGCCCATGTACACCGCGTCCGCTCCGCAGCGCAGCGCGAGCATTCCCTGGTCCGCGTTCCGGGCGGGGGCGAGCAGTTCAAGACCCATCCGTCCAGGGTACCAGCGAACCCTCCGGGAGACGAAACGGCTTGGCGCGGCCGGCTGCTGCTCCTTCTTCCGTCAGGCTGGTCTTGAACTTTCCAGGACCGCCCCCTTCAGTTCCGCCCGCCGCAGGCCGATGATCCCCCTGAGGCAGCCGGATCCGGACCGGCCCGACCGCATCCTTGAGCCTCCGGACCCAGGCCCGACTCCCCCCCGGCGGCTGCACCGGTTTCCCGGCCCGCGCCGCCTCCCCATGAACCGTTCAGTTCCGCGCCCCGCGCGGGAAGGATTCCCATGCCCAGCCTTCGCTGGTTCCGTCACTTCGGCCCGGGAGCGGGCCTATGCGCCGCGGCCCTGCTCACCGCCTGCGGGGGAAGCAGCGGGAGCAGCACCCGCGCCTACCAGGCCACCGCCAGCGTGGGGGACTTCCTCACCATCAGCGTGGATTCCGGGAACCAGACCATCACCTATGCCAACCACACAAACGGCCAGGCAGGGACCGTGGCCTACACCGTGGACGCCGACGGCGCCTACAGCATCACCACCCCGGGTGGCGGGCTGCTCAAGGCCTACGAAATCCCCGGGTTCGCCCTGGTGGCCAGCGCCGATAACACCGGCCCCGCGGCCAGCACCACCTCGCTGATCACCGCCATCCAGCAGGCGCCCGTATCCCTGGACTGGCTCAAGGGCCAGACTTTCAACTACATGCAATGGCGCGTCACCCAGGGCGGCCTGAACGTGGGCACGGTCGCCATCGATGCCTCCAGCAACGTGGCAACCACCAGCTACTGGCCGTACGGCCAGATGCAGCTGGATCTGGGTGTGGGCCAGAACGCCTCGGGCTGGAGTTCCAACAACTTCTCGGCCGGCAGCTTCAGCGCCGACCCCAGCGGCCATTTCCTGTCGCTCACCGAGGACGGTTCCACCGACACCCTGTTCGCCACCCAGGGCGGCTTTTTCGTGGTGGACAACCCCAACGGCAGCATCATCAGCGTGCCCCAGACCGGCACGTCCGGGTTCGCGGCCGGGTCGGCCGGAAGCTACCGGGCCCTGGCCTTCACCAAGACCGCCGCCATGGGCACCGGCTCCGGCCTGGAGACCGGCACCGGCACCGTGGCCAGCTGCGCCGTGACCGTGTCCGCGGCCGGTCGCTTCACCCTCCAGGACAGCGCGGGCAACACCCTGGCCGACCAGCTCCTGCAACCGGTGGCGGACACCCCCGCGCTGCTGGCCTCGGGCACCGGGCAGCTGCCCAATGCCTGCCCCGGACTGTTCACCGGCGAGGCGACCAGCAACCACATCAAGCAGGACGTGTACCTGACCTTCCTGGACCAGGCCATCCTGTTCGGCACCTATGCCTACGACACCACCCAGATCGGCAGCAACCCGAGCTATACCTACGTCTACGGCGTGGCCTTGAAGCAGTAAGGGAACGCCCCGGTGGACGGAGAAGCTATGATGAAAGGATTCAGCTAAAGGATTGCCGGTATGTCCAAAGTCTTGACCAAACTTCCCATCGGCCAACGGGTTGGCCTGGCCTTTTCGGGCGGCCTGGATACCTCGGTGGCCGTGGCCTGGATGCGGGAAAAGGGGGCCATCCCCTGCACCTACACCGCCAACATCGGCCAGTACGACGAATCGGACATCGATGGCATCCCCGGCCGGGCGGTCGCCTACGGCGCGGAGCTTTCCCGCCTGGTGGACTGCACCGCGGTCCTGGTGGAAGAGGGCCTGGGCGCCCTGATCTGCGGCGCCTTCCATATCCGCAGCGGGGGACGCACCTATTTCAACACCACCCCGCTGGGCCGGGCGGTGGCCGGCACCATGCTGGTGCGGGCCATGAAGGAGGACGACGTCCAGATCTGGGGCGACGGTTCCACCTACAAGGGCAACGACATCGAGCGGTTCTACCGCTACGGGCTGCTGGCCAATCCAGCGCTCAGGATCTACAAGCCCTGGCTGGACGAGGACTTCGTCAACGAGCTGGGCGGCCGGGCGGAGATGTCCCAGTGGCTGGCCGAGCGCAAGCTGCCGTACCGGGATTCCAAGGAAAAGGCGTACAGCACGGATGCGAACATCTGGGGCGCCACCCACGAGGCCAAGCAGCTGGAGAACCTGAACGTGGGCATCACCATCGTGGAGCCCATCATGGGGGTGGCCCACTGGGATGAATCCATCGTCATCCCCGCCGAGGACGTCACCCTGACCTTCGAGCAGGGCCGCCCGGTGATGATCAACGGCCGGACCTTCGCCTCCTCGGTGGAACTGGTGCGGGAGGCCAACACCATCGGCGGCCGCCACGGACTGGGCATGTCGGACCAGATCGAGAACCGGATCATCGAGGCCAAGAGCCGCGGCATCTACGAGGCGCCCGGCATGGCCCTGCTGCACATCGCCTACGAGCGGCTGCTCAACGCCATCCACAACGAGGACACGGTGGCCAACTACCACAATGAAGGCCGCAAGCTGGGTCGGCTGCTGTACGAAGGGCGCTGGCTGGATCCCCAGTCCCTGATGCTGCGCGAATCCATCCAGCGCTGGGTCGGTTCGGCGGTCACCGGCGAGGTCACCCTCCGCCTGCGCCGCGGCGAGGACTACTCGATCCTGGAGACCGCCGGCCCGGCCCTGTCCTACCACCCGGAAAAGCTGTCCATGGAGCGGGTGGAGGACGCGGCCTTCGGCCCCACCGACCGCATCGGCCAGCTGACCATGCGCAATCTGGACATCGCCGATTCCCGCACCCGGCTGGAGCAGTTCGCCGCGATCGGCCTGGTGGGCGGCGCGGTGTCCCGGCTGATCGGCGTGCTGGACACCGGCAACGCCAAAGCCATCTCCACCGGCATGCGCGGCGCCTCGGCCCCGGTGGAATCGGCGCAGCAGCGCTCGGGCATGGACAGCGGCACCGACTGAAGGGCCGGAGCCTAGCCGGCCACCGGCCCCGCAGCGATGAGCGCGTCCAGCTGGGCGATGGGCACCGCCCCGTCGGTGGCCGAGGCGGCGAACAGGTTGAAGTGGGCCAGGGCCGCCCCCAGCTCCAGGCACCGGGCCAGCCCGAAACCCTGGTGGATCCCGTACAGGGTGCCGGCGCAGAAGGCGTCCCCGGCGCCCAGGGAACTGACCACCCGGGCCTTGGGCACATGGAAGGCCGGCTGCCGATGCCGCTCCCCGGCCCGGGAGACGGCCACGGCTCCGGCGGGGAAGTGGATCACCACCAGCTCCCGGACCCCCAGATCAAGCAGGCGCTCGGCCTGGGCGAAGGCCGCCGCCCAGTCCACCGCGTCCGCCCCGGTGGCCGAAGCGGTGCCGGTCAGGCCGGCAGCCTCCACATCGTTGACGATCAGGTAGTCGGTGTGCGCCAGGGCCGGGACCACCAGGTCCCGGTAGCGGGCCGGATCGCTGTCCGACACCAGGTCCAGGGAGGTGCGGAAGCCCTTGCTGCGCAGCAGCGCCAGGGCGTGGGCGCCGCCGGAGCCGAAGGCCCGGTCCGGGACGTCCAGCCCCTCCAGCAGCAGCAGGTAGGCCACGTGGGCGATGCGCTCCCGGCCCTCCAGCGCCTGGATGTAGCCCAGGTCCAGCCTGGAGTTGGCGCCGTGGGCGTGGAAGAAGGTCCGGGTGGCGTTGCTTTCGCTGATCATCACCTGGGTGAACGAGGTCGGCCGCTCGGCCACCACCCCGACCCGCCCGGTGTGGATGTGCCGGGCCTCGGCGGCGGCGCGCAGGAAGCGCCCATCCTCGTCGTCGCCCACCAGTCCGGCCAGGGCCAGCGGCAGCGCCGGATCCACCTGGGCCAGATCGAACAGGACATTGATGGCGCCTCCGCCGGGACTGGCGGAACTGGCGGCGATCACCGCCAGGAAGGATTCCGCCGGGTAGGCCGGCACCCGGTGGGTCTTGTCGATGATCAGGTTGCCCACCGCCAGGATGCCGACGCGGGCCGGATCCACCGGTACGCCCGCATGGTCTTCCGCCATGATTCCCTCCGAGATGTCTGGATACCACCATCGTGACCGCATCGGCCCGTGTCGGCACCTATTCGAGCCTAGGAACTCGCGCCTGCCCGGGCTATTGCTATGCCCTTCATGATTGATACTATTTTAGTGACATGGCCCCACCTGACGCCCAGGCCCGGCCTTTCAGCACCGAAAGGGTCCCATGCGCATGGTTTTCGAGAAGGTCCGGGATTCGGAAGGCGCCTCCTTCGCCTTCCGCGGCGTGGGCGGGCCGGATTTCGCCTGCCCCTACCACACCCATCCGGAGGTGGAACTCCTGCACATCGTCGCCGGCCAGGGCCACCTGGTGGTGGGCGACCACGTGGGCCGCTACCAGGCCGGCGACCTGATGCTCCTGGGTGGCGGCCTGCCGCACATGCTGTGCAGCGACGATCCGGCCCCGTCCGGCACCGCCACTCGGCTCCGCTATGTGCAGTTCCGGCCCGAGGACTTCGGCGATCGGTTCTGGCGCCTGCGGGAACTGGAACCGCTGGCCCGGTTGCTGGCGCACAGTTCCCGGGGACTGCGGTTCCGGGACCCGGCCGGGGCCCCGGCGCTGGACTGCATGGACCGGATGGAGGCGGCGAGCGGGGCGACCCGGCTGCTGCTGATGGTCTCGGCCCTCACCCGCCTGGCCGAAGCGACCCAGGAGCAGCCCCTGGCCAGCCCCGGCTACGCCCCCTCGGTCACCCACCGGGACTCCGAGCGGCTGGACCGGGCCATGGCGTTCATCGGCCGGCACTTCACCGAGGGCCTGAGCCTGGCCCAGGTGGCCGCCCAGGCCGGGCTGTCCCTGCAGGCGTTCAGCCGCTTCTTCCACAAGCTGGTGGGCATGACCTACATGGATTACGTCCTCGCCCTGCGCGTGAGCATGGCCTGCCGGCTGCTGCTGGAGACCGATCACGGCGCCTCGGAGGTGGCCTTCCAGGTCGGCTTCAACAACCTGTCCAACTTCAACCGGCAGTTCAAGAAGCTCAAGGGGACCACGCCCCGGGACTACCGGAAGCAGCTGCCGGGCTGAGCCGCATTACCTTCTTTTTTGATAAGTTTACTTGACTTCATTCCTTCCGGGCTTCATCTTTTCAAATCAACCGGCGCCGCCGTTGCGACGCCCTCGCCCGGAGCCCACATGACCATGTCCGCCGGCTTCGTCAGCCTGGTCGGTGCCGGCCCAGGCCACCCGGATTTCCTCACCCTGCGGGGCCTGCGCCGCATCGAAGCGGCCCAGGTGATCCTCCCCGACGCCCTGCTGGATCCGGCCTTCAGCGCCCTGTACCCGCCCGGCGCGCGGATCATCCCGGCCGGCAAGCGCTGTGGCCAGCCCAGCACCGCCCAGGCGCGGATCCACGAGCTGATGATCCGCCACGCCCGGGCCGGCGCCCGGGTGGTGCGCCTCAAGAACGGCGATCCGCTGCTGTTCGGCCGGGGCCACGAGGAGGCCCAGGCCCTGGCCGCGGCCGGCGTCCCGTTCGACCTGGTGCCGGGGGTGAGCGCCCTCCAGGCCGGAGCGGCCGCGGCCGGGATCAGCCTCACCCACCGGGGCCTCACCGACGAGGTGCGGATCCTGGAAGGGCACCACCTGCTGGAGCGGCCCCGGGACTGGGCCGAGCTGGCCGCCGCCGGCCCCACCCTGGCCCTGTTCATGGCCACCCGCGCCCTGCCCGCCATCGCCCGGCGCCTGCTGGACGCCGGCGCCCCGCCGGATCTGCCGGTGGTCCTGGTGGAAGCCGTGGGCAGCGCCCAGGAAACCGTCACCCGCTCGGTGCTGGCCTTCGCCGCCGCCGGACGCCTGCAAACCCGCACCCAGGGCCCCGGCATCGTATACCTGGGACCCGCCGCCGCCCTGAGGACCGTCGCCCATGTCTATCCCGAACCCGCCCCGAAGGATGCCGCTCTTTCTCGACCTGAGCGCCTGCCGCGTGCTGCTGGTGGGCGGCGGCCGGACCGCTGAGGCCAAGCTCCGGCCGCTGCGTGCCGCCGGCGCCGCCATCCGCTCGGTGGCCCTGTGCCACCACCCGGGCTTCCTGCGCGAGGCGGACCGGCTGGGCGGGGTGGAACTGATCCAGGGGCCGTACCGGGCCGAGCACCTGGCGGGGGTGCGCCTGGCGGTGAGCGCCACCGACGACCCGGACAGCAACGCCCAGGTGGCCCGGGACGCCCGTGCGCTGGGCATCTTCTGCAATGCCGTGGACGACCCTGCGGCCTGCGACGCCTACTTCGCCGCCAGCGTGGCGCGGGGGCCCTGGCACCTGGCCATCGGCACCGACGGGGCCTGCCCGGGCCTGGCCCGGGCACTGCGGGAGGTACTGGACCTGCTCATCCCGCCCGAGCACGGCGCCACCCTGCGCGAACTGGCCCAGCTGCGCCGGCGGCTCCGGGCCGAACTGCCCGACCCCGCGCGCCGGCGCCGCGGCCTGGAACGCCTGCTGGGCGCCTTCCGCCGCAGCTACTTCCCGGTGTCGCCCACCCCGCCCGCCCCATCCCTGCCCGAGGAGTCCCACCCATGACCGAAAGCCCCCTGGAAGTCCTCAAGCGGCAAAGCCGCCACCTGCGCGGCAGCCTGGCTCAGGAGCTGGCCGCCCCGGAGCCCGGCTTCTCCAAGGATGGGGAGCAGCTGCTCAAGCTGCATGGCCTCTACCAGCAGAAGGACCGGGACCGCCGCCGGGAGGATCCGCCACCGGTGCTCATGCTGCGCGGCCGGATCCCCGGCGGCCGGCTGAGCGCCGACCAGTACCTGGCCTGGGACGATCTGGCGGACCGCTACGGGGACGGCAGCCTGCGCATCACCACCCGCCAGACCATCGAGCTGCATGGCGTGCTCAAGGGCGAGCTCAAGGCCGCCCTGCAGGGGCTGCAGCGGGCGGTGCTCACCACCCAGGGCGCCTGCGGCGACGTGGTGCGCAACGTGACCCAGGCCCCCAACCCCTGGCAGCGCCCGGATCTGGACCAGCTGGAACCCCTTGTCGACCGGCTGTCCAGCCACTTCCTGGCCCGCAGCCGGGCCTACACCGAGATCTGGCTGGACGGCCAGGCCCAGCCTGAGCCGGAGCCGGAGCCGGAAGCCGGGCCCGGGCCGGCCGATCGCTCCGACCCGGTGGAGCCGCTCTACGGCGCCACCTACCTGCCCCGCAAGTTCAAGATCTCGCTCACGGTGGCCGGGGAGAACCTGGTGGATCTGTACACCAACGATCTGGGCTTCGCCGCCACCTTCGCCGATGGGCTGCTGGATGGCTTCTTCGTGTTCGCCGGCGGCGGCATGGGCATGACCCACAACGATCCCAGCACCTTCCCCCGGCTGGCCGACCTGCTGGGCTGGATCCCGGCCGGAGACCTGCTGGCGGTGGCCGAAGCGGTGGTGCGCCTCCACCGGGACGAAAGCAGCCGCGAGGACCGCCGCCATGCCCGGCTCAAGTACGTGGTGGCGGCCCGGGGCGTCCCCTGGCTGCGCCAGGAGGTGGAAGCGCGCAGCGGCGTCCGTTTCCAGGACCGGCCGCTACCGGCCTGGCGCACCTCCGGGGTCCTGGGCTGGCTGCCCCGGGCCAACGGCAGCTGGGCCCTGGGGCTGTCGATCCCCTCGGGCCGGATCCGCGGCCCGCTCAAGCGGGCCCTGCGGGCGGTGGTGGCCGAACACCGCCTGCCGGTCCAGCTCAGCCCGGACCAGGACCTGATCCTGCTGGACATCCCGGCGGAGCGGCGGGAGGCGGTGGCCGCGGCCCTGGACGCGGCCGACGCCCTGGCGGCGGACCCCCTGGCGCGCCGGGCCCTGGCCTGCGTGGCCCTGCCCCTGTGCGGCCTGGCCATCACCGAGGCCGAGCGGACCCTGCCGGACTTCCTGGGCGCCCTGCGCGCCGCCCTGGTGCGCCACCAGCGCCTGGACCAGGCGCCGGTGTTCCGGGTCACCGGCTGCGCCAACGGCTGCGCCCGACCGTACAGCGCGGAACTGGCCCTGGTGGGCCAGACGGTGGGCAAGTACGCGGTCTATGCCGGCGGCAGCTCCCAGGGCGACCAGCTGGCCTTCGAACTGCGGCAGAAGGTCAGCGTGGCCGAGCTGCCCGAGCTGTTCGAGCGGCTGGTGGCAGCCTGGGCCCAGGGCCCGGCCGAGGAGCCCTTCGGCGATTTCGCCCGGCGCCTGGGACCCGAGGCCCTGTCCCGGATCCTGGAAAACGCATGACCGACCCCACCCAGCTATCCCAGCTGCTGGCCGGTGAGACGCCCGGCCGCATCCTGGCCGCGGCCATGGAGGCCTTCCCGGGCGCGGCCATGGCCTGCTCCCTGGGCCTGGAGGATGTCGCCCTGGTGCACCTGGCCAGCCAGCTCCCGGCGCCGCCGCGGGTCTTCGTGCTGGACACCGGGCGCCTGCCGCCGGAGACCTACGACGTGCTGGCGGCCCTGCGCCGGCGCTACCGGCTGGCCATCGAGGTCTACTTCCCGCGCACCGAGGCGGTGGAGGCCTTCGTCACCGAGCACGGCCCCAACGCCTTCCGGGACAGCCTGGAACTGCGCCAGGCCTGCTGCCGGATCCGCAAGGTGGAGCCCCTGGCCCGGGCCCTGGCCGGCGCCCCGGCCTGGATCACCGGCCTGCGCCGGGCCCAGGGCCCCACCCGGGAAGCCATCCGGCTGTTCGAGGCCGACCCGGCCCACGGCGGCATCATCAAGATCAGCCCGCTCCTGGACTGGAGCCTGGCCCAGGTGCGGGCCTTCGTGGCCGAGCAGCACATCCCCTACAACCCTCTGCACGACCAAGGCTACCCCTCCATCGGCTGCGCGCCCTGCACCCGGGCCGTGGCGCCGGGCGAGGACGAGCGCGCCGGGCGCTGGTGGTGGGAGCAGCCGGACCACAAGGAATGCGGACTACACCGGGCCCCCACCCAGGTGGCCGGCCGCCCATACCCGGAGTCGAACCATGACCGCTAGTTCCAATATTCGGCTCAGCCACCTGGAGGTGCTGGAATCCGAAGCTATCCACATCCTTCGCGAGGTGGCCGGACAGTGCGAACAGCCCGCCCTGCTGTTCAGCGGCGGCAAGGACAGCGTGGTGCTGCTGCGCCTGGCCGAAAAGGCGTTCCGGCCCGGGCGCTTCCCGTTTCCGCTCCTGCACATCGACACTGGCCACAACTACCCCGAAGTCATTGCCTTCCGTGACAAGCGTGCGGACGAGCTTGGTGAGACCCTGCTGGTGCGGACCCTGGACGCCAGCATCGCCCAGGGCCGGGTGCGCCTGCAGCATCCCGGGGAAAGCCGCAACCGCCACCAGAGCGTGACCCTGCTGGACGCGGTGGCCGAGTTCAAGTTCGACTGCCTGATCGGCGGCGCCCGCCGGGACGAGGAGAAGGCCCGGGCCAAGGAGCGCATCTTCAGCTTCCGGGACGAGTGGGGCCAGTGGGACCCCAAGGCCCAGCGCCCGGAGCTGTGGCATCTGTACAACGCGCGCATCCGCCCCGGCGAGCACATCCGCGCCTTCCCCATCTCCAACTGGACCGAGCTGGACGTGTGGCAGTACATCCAGCAGGAACAGCTGGAACTGCCGGAGATCTACTTCGCCCACCCGCGCCAGGTGGTGGTCCAGCCGGGCGGCGCCCTGCTGCCGGTGACGGCCCTGACCCCGGCCCCGGCCGGCGCCCAGGTGGTGCAGCGCTGGGTGCGCTTCCGCACCGTGGGCGATATCCCGTGCACCGCCCCGGTGCCCAGCCGGGCCGCCACCGTGGCGGACATCATCCGGGAAACCGCCAGCACCGAACAGACCGAGCGGGGAGCCACCCGATTGGACGACCAGACCAGCGAAGCCTCCATGGAGCTGCGCAAGAAGGAGGGCTATTTCTAGATGCAAGCCGCGCCCATCATCCCCCCGCCCCCCACCCCCGCGGCCGACCGCGGCATCCTCCGGTTCCTCACCTGCGGCAGCGTCGATGACGGCAAAAGCACCCTCATCGGCCGGCTGCTGTTCGACAGCAAGGCCATCCTGGTGGACACCCTGGATGCCCTGGCCAGCAGCAGCCGCAAGCGCGGCATGGCCGAGGTGGACCTGAGCCTGCTCACCGACGGCCTGCAGGCCGAGCGGGAACAGGGCATCACCATCGACGTGGCATACCGCTACTTCAGCACCGGCACCCGCAAGTACATCCTGGCCGACGCCCCCGGGCACGAGCAGTACACCCGCAACATGGTGACCGGCGCCTCCACCGTGGACCTGGCCATCGTGCTGATCGACGCCCGCAAGGGGGTGCTGCCCCAGACCCGCCGGCACATGACCCTGGCCCACCTCATGGGCCTGCGCCACATCGTGGTGGCCATCAACAAGATGGACCTGGTGGACTGGGACGAGGCGGTCTACCTGGGCATCCGCAACGACGTGGACGCCTTCGCCGCGCGCCTGGGCCTGGCCGGCCAGCAGTACCTGCCCATGAGCGCCCTCAAGGGCGACATGGTGGTGGACCGGGGCGAGCATCTGCCCTGGTACCAGGGACCGGCCCTGCTGGAACTGCTGGAGGCGGTGGAACTGGACCAGGACCGCCAGTCCGGCCCGTTCCGCTTCCCGGTGCAGCTGGTGTGCCGGCCGCGCACCGAGGCCCTGCGCGACTACCGCGGCTATATGGGCCGGGTGGAAAGCGGCCGGATTGCCGTGGGCGACCCGGTCCGGGTGCTGCCCGCCGGCCGCACCACCCGGATCGCCGGCATCGAGCGCTACGGCCTGCAACTGGAAGCGGCGGTGGCCGGCCAGAGCGTCACCCTGCGCCTGGCCGACGAGGTGGATATTTCCCGGGGCGATCTGCTGGCCAGCCCGGACGACGCGCCCAGCCCCACCCAGACCGTGGTGGCCACCCTGTGCTGGATGAGCGAACAGCCCCTGGACCTGGGCGCCCGGCTGCTGCTGCAGCACGGCACCCGCACGGTGAAGGCCAGGGTCGAGGCCATCCTCGGCCGGCTGGATCTGGCGACCCAGTCCCACCTGCCGGCCCGGGAGTTGCAGATGAACGATATCGCCACCGTGAGCCTGCGCCTGCAGCAGCCCATCTGTCCCGATCCGTACACCCGGGTGCCCAGCGGCGGCGCCTTCATCCTGGTGGAGGAGGACGGCCACGGCACCGTGGCCGCGGGCCTGGTGCTGGAGCCCGAAGCCCTGTGAACCGCCCCCCGCCCGCCCGGCCTGCCCTCCCCCCCTCGCGCCGAAAGGTCCCCATGTCCCGCGCCCTGCCCACCGCCCTGACCCTCGCACTCGGCCTGCTGCTGGCGCCCGCCCTGCCCGCGGCCGCCCCGCCCACCACCCTGCTCAACGTGTCCTACGACCCCACCCGGGAGTTCTACCAGGACTACAACACCCTGTTCGTGCGCCACTGGAAGGCGCGCACCGGCCAGGACCTGACCATCCAGCAGTCCCACGGCGGCAGCGGCAAGCAGGCCCGGGCCGTGCTGGACGGGCTCCAGGCCGACGTGGTGACCCTGGCCCTGGCCTACGACATCGACGAGCTGGCCAGCCTGGGCCACCTGCTGGACCCCGCCTGGCAGCAGCGGCTGCCGCACCACAGCACCCCGTACACCTCCACCATCCTGTTCCTGGTGCGCAAGGGCAACCCCAAGGGGATCCGGGACTGGCCGGACCTGATCCGGCCCGGCGTGCAGGTGATCGTGCCCAATCCCAAGACCAGCGGCGGGGCCCGCTGGAACTACCTGGCCGCGTACGGCGCCGCGCTCCGCCAGAACGGCGGCGACGCGGCCAAGGCCAGGGCCTACATCACCGCCTTCTACCACAACGTGCCGGTGCTGGACAGCGGCGCCCGGGGCGCCACCACCACCTTCGTGGAACGGGGCATCGGCGACGTGCTGGTGACCTGGGAGAACGAGGCCTACCTGGCCATGAACGGCCCGCTGCGGGCCCGGTTCGAGATCGTCGTACCCAGCGTGAGCATCCTGGCCGAGCCGCCGGTGGCGGTGGTGGACCGGGTGGTCCAGCGGCGGGGCAGCGGCGAACTGGCCAAGGCCTACCTGGAGTACCTGTACAGCGAAGAGGGCCAGCAGCTGGCCGCCAAGCACCACTTCCGGCCCTGGAGCCCCACCGCCCTGCCCGCCGCCGGACATCCCTTCCCGGCCGTGAAGCTGTTCACCGTGGACGAAGTGTTCGGCGGCTGGAGCAAGGCCCACGCGGCCCACTTCGCCGAAGGGGCGCTGTTCGACCAGATCAGCGCCGGGCGTTAGGAGATGGCGCTGGCCCCCGCGTCCCGATCCCGCCTGCCCGGTTTCCACCTCAGCCTGGGCCTCACCCTGCTCTGGGTCGGCCTGCTGGTGCTGCTGCCCCTGGCCGCCCTGGTGCTCAAGGCCGCCACCGCCAGTCCGGCCCAGGTCCTGGCGGTGGCGGCCAGCCCCCGGGTGCTGGCCTCCCTGCGGCTCAGCCTGCTGGCCTCCCTGGCCGCGGCCCTGGTGAATCTGGGCGCCGGCACCCTCCTGGCCTGGGTCCTGGTGCGCTATCAGCCGCCCGGATCCGGACTGCTGGACGCCCTGGTGGACCTGCCCTTCGCCCTGCCCACGGCGGTGGCCGGCATCGCCCTCACCAGGATCTATATGGCCGATGGCTGGGTGGGCCGGCACCTGCCGTTCCGGGTGGCGTTCACCCCCGTGGGGGTGTTCGTGGCCCTGGTGTTCATCGGCCTGCCGTTCGTGGTGCGCACCGTGCAGCCGGTGCTCATGGACCTGCCGCCCGAAGAGGAGGAGGCAGCCGCCTGCCTGGGCGCATCCCGCACCCGGATCCTGCTGCGGGTGGTGCTGCCGCACCTGCGGCCGGCCCTGGTCACCGGCTTCGCCCTGGCCCTGGCCCGGGGCATGGGGGAGTACGGCAGCGTCATCTTCATCAGCGCCAACCTGCCGTTCCGCACCGAGATCCCGCCCCTGCTCATCGTCAGCCGGCTGGAACAGTACGACTACCTGGGCGCCACCGTGATCGCCTGCATGCTGCTGGTCATCTCCTTCCTGCTGCTGTTCCTGCTGCAGATCCTCCAGCGCGGCGGCCGGGCGGTGCGGCATGGCTGATGTGAACGAGGGGGGACCGCCCGGTCGCTACGCTCCCTCCTCGTCCCCCCTCGTGCTCCCCCACGGGATGCCCGGGCCGAGCCCGGGCATCCCGTCTCAGGCCCGGCGCCCCCTGGCCCGCACCGAACCCCGCGCCGTGCGGGTGGCGGCCATCCTGCTGGTCCTGGTCTACCTGGCCGGGTTCCTGCTGCTGCCCCTGGCGGCGGTGTTCTGCGAGGCCCTGGCCCAGGGCTGGCGGGTCTACCTGGCGGCCCTGCGCGAGCCCGAAGCCTGGGCGGCCCTGCGGCTCAGCCTCACCGCCACCCTGGCGGCCGTGACCCTCAACACCAGCTTCGGCCTGGCCGCGGGCTGGCTGCTGGGCAAGTTCCAGTTCCCGGGCCGCCGGCTGCTGGGCACCCTCATCGATCTGCCCTTCGCGGTGTCGCCGGTGGTGGCCGGGCTGATGTTCATGCTGATCTTCGGGGCCCAGGGCTGGCTGGGGCCCTGGCTCATCGCCCGGGACATCCGCATCGCCTTCGCCCTGCCCGGCATCGTCCTGGCCACCAGCTTCGTCACCTTCCCGTTCGTGGCCCGGGAACTGGCCCCGGTGTTCCAGGCCGCGGGCGGCGAACAGGAAGAGGCCGCGCGCATGCTGGGCGCCTCGGGCTGGCAGATCTTCTGGCGGGTCAGCCTGCCCGGCGCCAGGTGGGGCCTGGCCTACGGGGTGATCCTGTGCTCGGCCCGGGCCATGGGCGAGTTCGGCGCTGTATCGGTGGTCTCGGGCCACATCCGCGGCCTGACCGACACCCTGCCCCTGCACATCGAGGCCCTGTACAACGAATACCAGTTCTCGGCCGCCTTCGCCTGCGCGTCCCTGCTCAGCCTCACCGCCCTGCTCACGGTCGGCCTCAAGGCCTGGGTGGGCCGGCGCCGGAACGAAGGCCCCCCCCAGCCCCGGAGCGCCGCATGACCCCCACCGCCCCCCTGTCCCCCGCGGCTCCCGCGGCGACCCCGGTCGCCAGCATCCAGCTGGAGCACATCCGCAAGCAGTTCGGGGCCTTCACCGCCCTGGACGGGATCAGCCTGGCCATTCCCGACGGCCAACTGGTGGCCCTGCTGGGCCCGTCCGGGTCCGGCAAGACCACCCTGCTGCGCATCCTGGCCGGCCTGGAGACCCCCGACGGCGGCAGCGTCCACTTCCGGGGCGGCGGGGCGCCCCGGCGGGTGGGTTTCGTGTTCCAGCACTATGCCCTGTTCAAGCACATGACCGTGTTCGAGAACGTCGCCTTCGGCCTGTCGGTGCGGCCGCGCCGGGAACGCCTGTCCCGGGCCGGGATCCGGGCCAAGGTCCAGGCGATCCTGGACACGGTGCAGCTGGGCTGGGCCGGGCCGCGCATGCCCGACCAGCTGTCCGGGGGCCAGCGCCAGCGGGTGGCCCTGGCCCGGGCCCTGGTCATCGAGCCGGAGGTGCTGCTGCTGGACGAGCCGTTCGGCGCCCTGGACACCCGGGTGCGGGCGGATCTGCGCCGCTGGTTGCGCCAGCTGCACGACCAGACCGGCATCACGTCGGTGTTCGTGACCCACGACCAGGAGGAGGCGCTGGAGGTGGCCGACCGGATCGTGGTGCTGAACCAGGGCCGCATCGAGCAGGACGGCAGTCCCGAGGAGGTCTACGAACGGCCCGCCAGCGCCTTCGTCTACCAGTTCCTGGGCCAGGTGAACCGGGTGCGCGGCCACATGCGCGATGGCCAGCTGGACACCGGCGGCACCTCCCTGGCGGTGGCCGGCGCCGGCCTGCGGGAAGGGAGCGCCGCCGCCGCCTTCCTCCGCCCCCACGACCTGCAGGTGGGCCTGGACCCGGTCCCGGGCGCCCTGCCGGCCCTCATCCGGCGCATCCACCTGGCCGGCCCCTATGCCCGGGTGCACCTGGAGACCCTGCACGACGCCACCGAGCTGGAGGCCCACGTGACCCAGGAGGAGATGGGCCGGCTCCAGCTGCAGGCCGGGCAGGTGGTGCACGCCCTGCCCCGGCGCCTGGAGGTGTTCCCGGACGCCCCGGCCGCGGGGGATCCGGACTACGTGATCTGAGCGTCGGCACCCGCCCCCCCCCGGGGGGGGCACCCTTGAATTTGCCAATTCCCTGTCACGGATGGCAACGGAATGGTTCTAGACTTTGCGCATCAGGCCACACCACGGGGAGACCACGATGTCAAGGATGCCCGGTTCCGGCTTGCGCCGCATCTCCACCAAGATCCTGCTCGCCAGTCTGGTCCCGGTCGTGCTGTTCCTGCTCCTGCTGGTGGGCTACGTGCTGCCCCGGGTGCACGCGGCCATCCTCGCCGCCCGCGAGCACAGCGTCCGCAACGTGGTCGAGACCGCCAGCAGCATCCTGGCCAACCAGGATCTGGAGGTGCGGGCCGGGCGACGCACCCTGGAGGTGGCCCAGCAGCGGGCCAAGGAGCTCATCGGCCAGATCGCCTTCGACGGGGACAACTACGTGTACATCCAGGGCCCCGGCCCGGTCGTCCTGGCCCACCCGCGGGCCGATCTGGTGGGCAAGTCCACCGACAGCCTGGAGCCCGCCCTGGCCAAGCTGTTCCGGGACCTGGAGCGCACCGCCCAGGCCTCCGGCGGCGGCTTCCTGAAGTATCAGTTCACCAAGAAGGGCGCCTCCGGCCAGTTCCCCAAGGTTACCTACGTGAAGACCTTCGCCCCCTGGGGGTGGATCGTGGGGGCCGGCACCTACGTGGACGACGTGGACCGGGACGTGGCCGACTTCTCCATGAAGGTGCTGCTGGCCTCCCTGATCGTGGCGGCGCTGGGAGTGATCATCGCCACCCGCCTGGCCCGGGGCATCGCCCGGCCAATGCAGCATCTGATCCAGGGCCTGCGCACCAGCGATCTGTCCCGGCGCATCGAGGTGGCCACCCGGGACGAGGTGGCCGAGGCGGCCGAGGCCTTCAATGCCTACAACGGCACCCTGCGCACCACCGTGATGGAGGTCCAGGGCTTCGCCGACCGGGTCGCCTCCGGCAGCACCCAGTTGGCCGCGTCCTCCGTGGAAATGGCCCGGGCCGTGGACGAGATCTCCCGGGTCAGCGAAGAGCTCAAACAGGCAGGCGAGCAGGTTTCCACCGCCATGCGGGCCCTGGACGGGCACATCGGCGACCTGGCCGAACGCTCCGGACAGACCAGCCGACAGAGCGATGAGGCGGTTGAAGCCACCACCCGCGGCGCCGAAGCCGGCCAGAGCGCCGAGCAGGGCATGGCCGAGATCCGCACCGCCATGGACCAGATCGTCAGTTCCATCCAGGTCATCCAGGACATCGCCCGGCAGACCAACCTGCTGTCCCTCAACGCCGCCATCGAGGCCGCCAAGGCCGGCAGCCTGGGCAAAGGCTTCGCCGTGGTGGCCGAAGAGGTGCGCAAGCTGGCCGAACGCTCCCGCGCCTCCGCCCAGGACATCCACCAGCTGACCCTGCGCACCCAGGAGGCGGTGGCCGGCGGCGTGCAGGGCGTGGACACCACCCTGGCCAACCTGGAGGCGATCCGCACCCGCATCACCAGCATCGCCGGCAGCATCCAGCAGATGGGCCAGCTCAGCCAGGTCCAGGCCGAAACCAGCCAGGACGTGGGCCGGCGCATGGACCACACCGCCGCCCGCCTGTCCCAGAACGCCGTGGCCACCCAGGAACTGGCCGCCACCGTGCAGCAGGTGGCCCGCACCTCCGACGATCTGGCCCAGGTGGCCGAAGGGCTGCGCCAGGTGGTGGACGGGTTCCACCTCTAGGCTTGCGGAGGGATGGGCTCGGACGGATGCCATGCCCAGGTAAACCAATCTAAACCAATAAAAACGCCGAGTCCGCCGAGCTTCCGAGGCCGCCGAGCGCGGCATGAGGTGCGCCGCGAGCAAGGGAGCCCCAGGTTCCCGGTCAGGCGCGGGCCGGCAACACACCGCAGGCGGGTTGCGGCCCGCGCCTGACCGGGAACGTCCTGGGCGAACGCCCAGGACCCCCGCCGCAGGCGGGGCTGGAGCGCCCTTGCGGAGTCGGTTCGGAACCCGCTCAGCCCGCCTGGGAGCTGGGCCCGGATACCCCCTTCACCGAATCCAGCTCTGCGATCTCGGCACCTCGGCGTCCTCGGCGTTAACCTTCGTTTCGCTACCAATACCGACACGTGCCCGCCTTTGATGCCACGCATGCGGTACAGCAAAACGGAGGAACCCGCTCGGGCCCCTCCGTCGCTGTCCGGCTGAGGCCGGAGGACTATTGCTGCTTCTTGATGGTGTAGTACTTGGCCGGCACCTTCACCGCGGTGGTGGTGAGGAAGGGCTTGCCGTTCAGGCCGCCGAAGATGTAGGTGTCCATGTAGACCAGGGCCAGGTTCTTCACCTTCACGCCGGTGTTGGTGTCGGTGTAGAGCGCACCGTTCCACTTGGCGCCGGGGGTCCACTTGCCGTAGGCCTTGAACAGGTCAGGCAGGCTGTTCTTCTTGGCCGTGCCCTGGATGACCCGGATGGCATACTCGCCCAGGCCGGCGCTGACGGTGTAGCCGTAGCTGTAGGCCCAGGTGCCGAAGCGGCCCGCGCCGCCCTTGGCGACCACGCCGGCTTCCACCTTCTTCAGGATGGCGGGGAAGTTGCCCGCTTCCTTCTTGAGGTCCAGGCCCAGGGCGCCAGGATAGCCCATGAGCGGGGAAGGCAGATCGGCCTCCACGAACAGGCCGTTCTTCGACTCCAGGAGCTTCTTCAGCAGGGGCTCGGTGTGCGCGTCATTGGTGCAGAAGAACGCCACCTTCTCGCCATTGGGGCCGTACTTCTTGAGCCACGCCGGCACCTTTTCCAGGATGAACTGCTGGGCACCGGCCACACCCACATCGGAGGTGGGATCGGGAGCGGTCTCGAAGGCCCACTTGATGCCCATGTCCTTGCAGGCCTGCTCCATGATGGAACGGCGACGGCCCAGGCCCTCATAGGACATGTGCCGGGGGAAGGAGATGTGCACGAAGGTCTTGGCGCCCATCTGCTTGGCGGCCCAGATGATGGTGTAGCCGCGGGAAACGAAGTCGTTCTGCGCGGCGAAGTCCGCGGCGCCCGAGATCACCAGGGGATCCTCCTGGCACTCGCCGGCCAGGCAGTAGATGTCGGGGCGCTTGGCGTGGATGCGCTTGAACGCTTCGGCGGTGCCGGGAATGGCCTGGTTGACGATGATCGCCTTCATCTTGGGGTCATCCGACATGGAGACCACGTTGGAGATGAAGGTCTCCTGCTGGGACATGAAATCGTCGGGATAGGTCATGTGCTGGATCATCCCGCCGGTCTTCACCGACCCGTATTCCTTGATCAGGGCCTCGGCGCCGCGCAGGTCGTCCTCGGACTGGGACACCGTGCCGGTGCAGATGCCCACATGGAACTTGGCATCAGCCATGGCATTGCTGCACACAAAAAGCATCGCAGCCGGCACGATCGCCGCTGCGATTTGGGTTAACTTGCGCATGTAGCCTCCAGAAAAACACGGGTGTGAAAAGGCGATTGTAGACCTGAAGCGGAGCCTGCCTCAAAGCATATCGCGCCCCGGACCGTTTGGCACAGTGGGATAGACTGGAACCCTGTCCCGGGGAGGCCTTTTCGATGTTCACTGCCCAGACCTACGAGAGCCGCCGCGCGCGTTTGGCCGCCCAGTTCAGCTCCGGCCTCCTGCTGTTCCTGGGCCACGCGGACAGCCCCGTGAACTACCGGGACAATGCCTATCCGTTCCGCCAGGACAGCAGCTTCCTGTACTTCTTCGGCGTGGACCGTCCGGGCTGCGCGGCGCTCATGGACCTGGACACGGGCCGGACCACCCTGTTCGCCGACGACGCCAGCCTGGACGACCTGGTCTGGACCGGCCCGCAGCCGCGGGTGGCAGAACTGGCCGCCGCGGCCGGCATCCCCGAGGCGGCCCCCGCCGCGGAACTAGCCGCCCGGCTGGCCAAGGCGGCCGGCCGGAAGATCGCTTTCCTGCCCCCCTACCGGGCCGAGCAGCAGCTGCAGCTGTTCCATCTGCTGGGTATCCATCCCGACCAGCAGGCCGACGCCGCCTCCCTGGGGCTGATCCGGGCCGTGGTGGAGCTGCGCGCCTGCAAGAGCGCCGAGGAGGTGGCCGAACTGGAGCGGGCGGTGGACCTGAGCGTGGACATGCATCTGGCCGCCATGGCCATGATCCGCCCGGGCCTGAAGGAGTCGGACGTGGCCGCCCGGGTCACGCAGGTGGCCCTGGCCGCGGGCTCGGCCCTGGCCTACCCGGTGATCGCCACCGTGCACGGGGAGACCCTGCACAACCACGCCTACCACAACACCCTGGAAAGCGGCCAGATGCTGCTCCTGGACGCCGGCGCGGAATCGCCCCTGCACTACGCCGGCGATCTCACCAGCACCACCCCCGTGGACCCGGCCTTCACCCCCCGCCAGCGGGATCTCTACCAGCTGGTGCTGGCCACCCACCTGGGCGCCCTGGAACAGCTGCGCCCGGGGGTCCCGTTCCGGGAGGTGCATCTGGCCGCCTGCTGCGCCCTGGCCGAGGGCCTGAAGCAGATGGGCCTCATGAAGGGCGACCCGAGGGAGGCGGTGGCCCAGGGCGCCCACGCCCTGTTCTTCCAGTGCGGCCTCGGGCACATGCTGGGCCTGGACGTGCATGACATGGAAGGCCTGGGCGAGATCTGGGTCGGCTACCAGGGCCAGGCCAAGAGCACCCAGTTCGGCCTCAAGTCCCTGCGCCTGGCCCGGCCCCTGCAGGCGGGCTTCACCCTCACCGTGGAGCCAGGGCTGTACTTCATCCCCGCGCTGATCCAGCGCTGGAAGGCCGAGGGCCGCTGCCGGGACTTCATCGACTACGCCGCGGTGGAGCGGTTCCAGGATGCGGGCGGCATCCGCCTGGAAGAGAACGTCCTCATCACCCCCGCCGGCCACCGGGTGCTGGGCAAGCGGCGGCCACGCACCCTGCAGGAGCTGGCCGCGGCCCGGCAGGGGGCGTAGCGCCATGCGGATCACCGGCTTCCAGGTCGTCCCCCTCAGCATCCCCCGCCTGAAACCGCTCAAGGTGGCCTACGCCACCCGCACCCTGTACCAGGGGCTGCTGCTGCGGCTGACCACCGACACCGGGCTGACCGGACTGGGCGAGGCGGCCCCCAACCTGGAGGTGTGCCAGGAGACCGTGGACGGGACCACCGCGGCGCTGGCCGCCATGGCCCCGCGGGTGCGCGGCTGCGACCCCATGGAGCGGGCGGCCATCCTGCAGCGGCTGGAGCCCTGGCGCCAGGCCCACGCCGCGGCCCTGACCGCCGTGGACACGGCCTTGTGGGACCTTGCCGGCAAGCTGGCCGGCCTGCCGGTGCGGGCCTTGCTGGGCGGTTTCCGCCCGCGCATCGCCAACGCCATGACCATCGGCATCCTGCCCCTGGAGGAGACCGTGGCGGAGGCCCGGGCCCTGCTGGCCAGCGGCCTGTACCGGGAGCTCAAGCTCAAGCTGGGGCTGGACCCGGAGCTGGATGTGGCCCGGGTCCGGGCGGTGCGGGCCCTGGTCGGCCCCGACTTCCCCCTGCACGTGGATGCCAACCAGGGCTACGACCGGGAAGGGGCCCTGCGGGTGCTCACCGCCCTGGGCCCGGAGCGGATCGCCTTCGCCGAGCAGCCGGTGGCGGCCCGGGACCTGGAGGCGCTCAAGTGGGTCAGCGACCGCAGCCCGGTGCCGATCATGGCCGACGAGGCGGTGCACAGCCCCGAGGACGCGCTCCGCCTGGCCCGGAGCCAGGCCTGCGCCATGCTGAACATCAAGCTGCAGAAGGTCGGCGGCATCTCCCGGGCGCTGGATTGCCTGGCCATCGCCCAGGCGGCTGGGATGCCCTGCCTCATCGGCTGCATGACCGAGACCCTGGTGGGCATCACCGCCGGCGCCCACCTGGCCCTGGCCTCCCCGGCCGTGCAGCACGTGGATCTGGACGGCCACGTGGATCTGGCCAGCCAGCCGGCGACGGGCGGACTGCGGGTGGAGGACGCCTGCCTGGCCGTGACCGACGCGCCGGGGCTGGGGCTCGAACTCAGCCCCGAGTACCGGGAGCGCCTGGAGCAAAGCTGAGAGGGGAACTGTCTGCTCGCTTCGCTCGCGAGGTTTTCCCACACCCCACCCGGCACCCGGGCGGAGCCGGTCACCCAGGAGGTCATCAGCCGTCCTGGCCACGGCCGTCTTCGCACTTGCCTTCCGGCAGCCCTGTTTTGGGCAGGACCCCCGATGGGTTCATGGCTTTCTGAATACTGTCGCGGTCCCGCCTGTTGCTCCCCCGCACGCCGATTCGGGTGCAGGGAACCTAGGGTTGCGATTTAACATTCATAGATGGATATTCCCTTTTGCCTTGAAACAGCCAGGAATGCGGCGGAACCAGCCCCCTGAATCCTTTGTTGAGGTCCTCATGAATGTCGTTAGACGTAGGCTCATGCCAGCGCTCCTGGCCATGGTGACGGGCAGTTCTATGCACGCCGGCCCGTACGACACCCACTACCGCATTGAAAACCGTACCTCCGGCGCCTTGATCCTGAGTGTACACGCACACTTCCATGGGGGATCCATAGCCCTGCGCCATGGGTCCGTGGCGATCCCCTATACCCCGACCGACCAGGGCTGGGTGATTCCGGCCGGATGCAACCCCATGCTCTCCTTGCGGCATCCCGGAAAGCAGACGCTGCCCTTCAGCCTCAGGCCCCTGGCGTCCGGAATGGACCTGCGGTCAGTCATGCGATTCAGTGCTTGTACGTTATCGCCCCGCCCGGAAGGCGGGCTGGACCTGGACAGAACGATTGTGGTTTCCGGAGCTGGACTCCTGGAGGTGGGCACCGAGGAGTCGTCCAAATCCCTTGCCCCGGCCGACTGCAGTGCAACGGTTTCCCCGCAGATGTCCAGGACGGCCATGACCCGGGCCTTGGCTCACGCTTCCAGCAGGCCGAGTTATTTCTTCCGTTCCAGCGAGGCGGGGGCTTTCCCCATGCCCGATTGCGCCTACCTGGCCCCGCACGTCGGGCTGGGGGAACCGACCTTGCGGGTCCTGAACGTTGGCAAGGAAATGCTCATCTGCTTGACCTTCGAGGGCCCGGTCCAGACGATGAAACCGCTCAGGGTGTACCTCTTCGAGCGCCACCCGGACGGGGGCAGCGATGCCTTCGATCACCCCACGGCCATGCGTTTCCTGGAGGGAAGCCTGAACGAATACTTCTTCGTGGCCCCGCCGCACCGCGCGGGGACGGTCAAGTTCCATGTCCAGGATCCGCAGCTCCGGACGGTTGGCCAGGTGGTCTTCACCTACCCCAAGGATCATCAGGTGTCCCCAACCGCGCCCGCGGAGCCCATGGGTGGGGGGACGGATCCCCGGGTGGAGAGCAAGGAAAGGGAGGTGAAGCGACCGTGGGAGGCTCCCCTGGCGGCCGCCCCGGGTGGGGAAGGCAAGGAAGCAAAAGATCCGGCGGGGCCCGGGGCCAAGCGAGCCCGGGCAGCCGCGCCAGCCCTGCACGATGCCGATCCGGTTGCCGAGCCGGAGCCCCCTTCCTCTCTGCTCCGACGGTTGCCTGGCCTTTTGCGCCGCCATGTCGCGAGCTTCGATGCCAATGCCTTCCGGGGGGTCAATCGCGAATTCCGAGACCATGCCCGCTCGACCGCTACGCGTTTCACCGTGCCGGCAACCATGAAGGACGACGACCTGATCGCGTTCATGACGGTGAACCGGGGCATTCGGCATATTACCTGCCTGCAATCCAAGGTGACCTCCGCCGGTCTGGAGCGTGCCCTGGATGCCAATACGGCACTCGAAACCATCGAAATAGTGGATGACAAGGTGCACGCCCCGGATCGGATCGAACGCATTCTCAACGCCCACCCGCGCCTCCGGGTTTTTGCCTTGAACGATAAGAGTCCGGTGAACGCGGCATTGCTGGGCAGACTGAACGATAAAACCCGTCTGAGGGAGTTGAGGATCTGCGGTAACGGGGTGGATCGCCTGGATTTCAGCAGCTTTTCCAGCCTGGCAAAGCTGCACATCCAGCATTGCGCCCTGCCGGATGCCTTCTTGCCGAATGGTCTGACCGATTTGTCCATTGCCCACTGCGCGGAATTCACCGGCAGGGATGCTGCCTTCAGGCTGCACGCATTTGCCACTGACAGGCTTGATCTGTTTGACGGATTCGGGAATCATCCGCTCCTGGAGTCGTTGACGGCAGGGCGGCCGGGTGCTCCATTCTCGGTGCACGGAGATCGGGAACAGCAGAATCTCCTGGGCTTCATCCAGGGCTGCAGCGCCCTGACCAGGTTGACCCTGTCAGGCAGCTTCGGTCAGTCCTTTCAAGCTGGCCTGCCCCAGCGCCTGACCCACCTGAACCTGGAGGCGGGTGCGACGCGCTATGATCCGGCCACCCAAGGGAACCTTGAGTTCAGGCATCTGAGCCGTCTGGTCAGTCTGCAAATCAGCTATTTCCAAAACATATACGATCTCCACCTGCCACTAGCCCTGGAACAACTGAGCCTGCAGTCTGGCAGTATCAGCGACATCAAGACGCTGCCAGCGTCCCTGGAAAAAATTTCCTTACGCGACGTTGACACGAAAGGTCAATGGCTTCCGCCCCGGCTCACGCATCTGGAGATCCAGTCTTGCGACCGTTTCACGCCGACCCGGATGGCCAATCTCCTCCGGCGGCTGAATCAGCTTCGGACGCTGGGCTATTCGGGTTGGAAAAGGGGTGAGCTTGATCCTGCCGAATTCGAGGCCCACCCCACGCTCCAGCAGGCTCATACCAAGCGGCTCATCCATTCCGATCCCTGGCGCGTATGGCAAGCCGGTTCCGGCAAGAGCGCCAGTCTTCTTTCCGGGGCTATTGCCCCTATGCGGAGGCCCTAAGGCGTCGTCCATAACCAACTTATTTATGGACGACGCCTAACGTCAGGAGGCTGTGGGGGGGGTGCAACCCAGGCGAAGGGTTCCTTCCCCGATGTCTTGCGTTTCGACCGTTCGCGAAGCGAACGGTCGAAACGAACGGGTCGTGAGTCTGGGACACGTACCATTACGTAGACGGGCTCCTGAGTGGGGAAAGGTCCCGGCCGCGCTTCAGATCTTGAAGCGCGAGACCAGGCTGTTCAGGGACTCGGCCAGGTGGCTCAGTTCGTCCACGGTCCGGGTGGTCTCCCGGAGGGTGGCGGCCATCTCCTCGGTGGAAGCGGCATTGCCTTCGGCAATGCCAGCCAGGCTGGTCATGGCGGTGACCACCTTGCCGCTGTCCTGGCTCTGGGCCTGGCTCTGGCTGCCGATGGAATTCATCCGGCCGGCACTGTCCCGGATCGCCGCGGTAATGCTCTTGAGGGAGTCGCCGGCGGTGTTCACCATGTGGGTGCCGTCGGCGATGCTCTTGGTGGTGGTCTGGATCAGGGTGGTGATTTCCTTGACCGCCTGGGCGCTGCGTTCGGCCAGCTTGCGCACCTCCTCGGCCACCACCGCGAAGCCCTTGCCGTGCTCGCCGGCCTTGGCCGCCTCGATGGCCGCGTTCAGCGACAGCAGGTTGGTCTGGTTGGCGATCTCGGTGATGACGTTGAGGATGTTGCCGATCTGCTTGGAATTCTCGTTGATCACCCGCATGCCGGTGACCGCCGCGTCCACGGCCGAGCCGCCCTGGGCGGCGGCCTCCTGGGCCTGCTCGAACACCCGCAGGGCATCCGCAACATTGGAATAGATG
>Ga0302279_10000261_pt1 | contig 76504 bp, 68 predicted proteins | sample III_Bog_N3_3_FD_194541 | JGI IMG/M metagenome (GOLD analysis project Ga0302279, IMG submission 194541) | Peat permafrost microbial communities from Stordalen Mire near Abisko, Sweden - III_Bog_N3_3 | ecosystem: Environmental > Terrestrial > Soil > Wetlands > Peat | place: Sweden: Abisko...
CGCTGTTGCCGCGCCACGGGAAAACACACGTAACTCTGGCGGAGAAGAAGGGATTCGAACCCCTGGTACGGTTACCCGTACGGCGGTTTTCAAAACCGCTGCCTTCGACCACTCGGCCACTTCTCCGGTCGTGACGGCAGGAGCTTACCACTCCGGGAGCGCCATCCTGTCGGAGCGAAGCGGCGCGGTTTCGGTGGTCCCTCTCCCGGACGCCGCCTCCCTGCCCAGAGACACCCCCCATCTCGCCCTAGAAACGACGTTTCTCCCGCTAGCCCCCCCTTCCTCTCGCAGTTGAACTTCCCTCTCTCCCCCTAGCCGCCCGCTCCTCTCGCCAGACGCGCGCCGACTCTACCGGGAGAACCCTCTCCTCTCGCTGTAGGAGGGCAGCATCGGGGGCGCGTCGCTTCCGCGTGCGGGCGAACCCTACCCCTGGCGAGCCCGCGCGCATCGGGGCCGCCGGCGCCGCGTCGCAAGGCCCAACACCACGAGGACGAACAGCCCGGACTGCGCCAACGAGGGCGCGGCGCGCGTGGAGCACGCGCAGCCGCCGCTGGATGCCGCACGGGCGACGTCACCCGCTCCGGCGTCGCCCGCGTCGGGCGAGCTCACCTCCGCATCCTCGCCGCCAGCTCCACCCGCGTCCTCGATCGCCGCGCAGTCGATCGCGCGAGGCGGGCATCCAGCGCAGCTCCCGGCGTCGTCCGACGCAGCGATGAGCGCGTCGATCCAGGCGGCGTAGCGGTCGATCCGGACGGCATACGAAGGGGTCGCGCAGTGGAGGTCGTCTCCGAACGAGACGACGCCGACGAGCGACTCGGTCCCGTCGGCTGCGCGCGCGAGGAGCGCTCCGCCCGAGTCGCCGTGGCATGCGTTGCTGGTGGCGTCGCCGAAGGCCACGAGCGCGCTGCACGACGCGGAGACGGCGACGGCCCCCTCGCGACGCATCCCACGCGAGCCGGGGTCGGATGCGTCGGAGTACCCATAGCCAACGACGGTCAGCGTCGAGCCGACGGACGTACCGGTGCCCGGAGGCGCGAGCGGCATCGGAGTGACGCCGGCGTCGTCGGCGTTCTCGGCGTCCGTTGCCAGGAGGATCGCGCCGAGGTCGAGCCCCGCCCCGATGTCCTCCGTGGTGCCGGTGAAGCCGGGGTAGGTGACGACGGCCGCGACGTCGAGCGTGCTCGCGGGGTACTGGGCGTTCGGCCCGACGCCGACGATGAGGGAGCTCGCGTTCTGCCCGATGGTGCAGTGGCCCGCCGTGAGCACGACGCGCGGCGCGATCAGCGTTCCGCTGCAGAGCTCCCCGGCCGTGGTCGCGTCGAGCGAGGTCTCGATCGAGACGACGGCGGCGTGCGTCGTGTCGGCGGTGCCGTTGATGACCGGCTGACGCGACGTCGCGACGCTCTCCGGACGCTGGCTCGCGCACGACGCCAGCACCGCGAGTGGGAACAAAAAGACGACGACCGCGCGCACGTCGGGATTATCTCCCGGACGCGACGCGCGGTCGAACGGCACGCGGTACGGTCTGGCGATCAGTCGTCGAAGAGGACGCCCTCGGCCACGAGCTCCCGCTGCGCCCCGCTGAACTCCGTGCGCTTCACGAGCTGCGTGCGTGCGACGCGTGAGAAGACCCGGTTGTGCCCCGCCTGCTCGCGCCAGAAGAGCGTGTTGGTACCGAGGGAGAAGATCTGCAGGTCGCGCACCATGAAGTCCCCTTCCATGCGCGTCATGCGGACGTTGCCGGCGTCGAACGTCAGCGTCACCACCTGGGTCCCTGGCGCGATCACGTCGCCGAAGTGAGCGATCGCGACGGGGTGCTCGATCCCATCGCTGCCCACCGCGGTGAGCTTTCCGGAGATCTCGAGGCGGTCCGCCGACGACGACTGGACCTTGACGTCGACCTCGAACGCCGTGATGAGCCCCTGCTCGTTCGTGAGCTGGCGCTGGGCGACCACGTCCACGACCTGCGCCGTCGGGATGCCGAAGTGGAAGCCCGTCTCCCCGTGGCGCTGGAACGCGAGGCCCGAGGGGGCGACCCCGTCCGCATCGACGTCGACCAGGTAGGCGGCCGTGGAGCTCCTCTCGCTGAAGAGCGGGTGGAGCGCGGCGCGGTAGACGCCACCACCGACCTCGGTGAACGTCACCGGCGCGAGGTGCTGGATCTGCTCACCGTGAATGAGCTCGGAGGTCAAGTGCGCGCCCACGATGGGCTTGCCGGACTCGGTCAGCGTCGCCTCTACGTACTGCTCGCCGCCGAGGAGGTGCTGAAGCGACGCGGGCTTGAGCGTCATGACGATGTTCGAGCTCTGGAAGCGCCCTTCGATCGCCGTGTCCATGGCCGCGGGGCCGTGGAAGCTCACGGTGTAGAGTCCGGCCGGGTGACCGGCGAGCGGGACCCACGTCATCGCGCGTCCGCCGGTGTCGGTCGCGCTCCGCTGCTGGCGAGCGTTCACCTTCACGCCGTTCGGATCCAGGATGTCGACGTTCGCGCGCACGGCCTCGTCGATGCCGGTCGCGGTGAGCTCGCCGTAGGGGTTGATGAACAGCGACGCTTCTCCCTCGGTGGTGTCGATCGGGATCTTGTAGCTCCCCGTGGAGCTCGCGCCGAAGTGGTGGAAGCTCTCGAGGTGCCGCGTCGTGACGGGCGCGTACGAGTCACCGAGGATCGTCGCCGGATTGAGCGCCTGGGTCGACATCGCGGCGCCTGCGATCACATTGAGAGGAGCGCGCGAGTAGAGTCGCTGCGGAGCGATGTCGGTCGCGACGGCACCGATGGTGTGGGTCGTCGCGCCGGCGGAGGACGACGAAGAGGAGTGGGTGCCGTTCGGCTCCGAGGCGCGGTTGGAACAACCCGCGAGGAGGCCGACGGACGCGATGACGAGGAGCGTATTTGCAGTCTTCATGGTTCGCCTGTCTCCTTTCTCAGTGGCTCACGTAGATGTCGGCGTAGACGTTCGCCGATTGCGAGGCGCCGTACAGAATGTCGGCGCACGTCGTCTGGGTGCCTGAGCCCTGGTTGTAGCAATCGTCGTCGCCGCTCGAGCCGCTCGCCGTGTCGTATCCGTACTTCGCGAGGAGACAGAGATCGCAGACTCCGTTGCCGAGCCACGAGTCGCTGCAGCCGCCGCTGTTCTGCGTGTACGGGTAGTAGTAAACGGGGTTCGAGTACCCGGTCTGGGCGTAGTCGAACGGGATCGTCACGGTGTAGTTGTTCGCCGAGGCGCTCCAGTTGTCGGTGCCGTAGATCGCCTCGCAGTCGTCGTCCGTGTTCGAGTCCGCGTGCATCGCCGACGTGCAACCCCAGACGTAGTACGAGTTCGGGACGCCGCTCGTGCTCGGCAGCCACTGTGGCGTCGCGAGATCGCAGGCCTGAACGGCCGGCGGCTCGACGTAGTCCGTCGGCGGCGCGGTGAAGGCGCCGTTCAGCGTGCTGTGCACGTACGCCGTGATGTGACTGTTCACGCCGTCGCAGCTTCGTCGTGACTGGTTGTGATTGAGCTTGCTGTCACCGCCGTAGCCGTTCGGATCGGTGCCGACGTACGTCGAGCTGTTCGTCCCGATGAAGCCGTCGGTCGCCGCGCTGCTCGATCCCCACCCGATGATCTGCGTCGCCTTCAGGCCGACCGAGTCGAGGTAACCGCCGCACCACGCCTCGCTCGAGAAGAGGCCGGCGTTGACGCCGCTGCCGTAGATGATGTTCGCGGCCTCGGGCAGCGTCGCGTTCGTCGCGAACGTCCCGTTGCCGTTGTACGTCGTCATCGTCGCCTGCACCTGCTGCGGGATGGCCCCGGAGGTCGTCAGCGAGCCCGGCCCGAGGATGTCGGAGATGATGTTCGACGCGAGCGATGAGAAATTCCCGATCTTCACGACGAGGTCTGCGAGCGGAGTGCCGGCATCGTCGCCCGCGATGAACACCGCCTTCTTGATGATTCCCGCGTACGTCCCCACGTAGTGGCCGGTCGTGCAGGTGCCACCCACGAGGTAGCCCGCGCAGACGTTCCCCCAGGTAGGGTCCGTGACGATCGCGGTCGGGTGCGCCATCAGATAGCGGATCGGGTTCGACCCGTTCGAGTGCGTGACGACGACGATGTCTCCGATTGGCGTGGACGAGTGGTAGAAGCCGAGCAGCTGCGTCGCGATGGTCGCGTAGCTCGTCTGCGCGTTCGACGAGGCGCCGGTGTAGCCCGCGACGCCGTAGCTCCAGTTCCCCCCCGCGGGGTCCGCGATCATCGAGTTGATCGACGACTGGGTCCAGTAGCTGGAGATGGCCGTACCGGTCGTCGGATTGAGGTACGTCGGGCAGCTCGGGCTGTTGCCCGAGTTGCACGCGGACACCGTGGGGGCCGTGTAGTCCCCTGTGCCGTGCACGAAGAAGACACCGTCGGCCGCGGGGGCCGCCGAGGCGCTCGCCGCGAGAAGAGTTCCGCTTGCTGCCACACCCACCGCCAACAGCGTCTTCAGGTTTGCTCGCATCGTGGTCGTCCTCCCGCGTGAACCGCAGGGGCCGCTACTGCACGCGATGAGCCATGTGAACGCTTCGAGGTGGGTGCGGCGCGACGCCGACTTTCGCCCGGTGTTCTCCGCTGTATGCGCGGCGCACACTCCCAACCCGGGGCATTAAGTTTGCGAACGAAACTTAAGCCTTTGAACGCGGTTGGTTCAGTTTCCTGATTTCGCGGGCCTGTGGAGATACCTATCGCGCATCAGTGCGAGGGCGATGCCAACGCGACTCCGGTCCGTCACAGGAGGACACGGCGACCTCGCAACGAGCCGCCGCTACACCGTCGAGGAAACGGCCCGCACGCGCCCCGTCGCCAGCAGCCACGCGGCCACCCCCCAGTAGACGACGACCGGCAGCACCCCCGACTCGCCAACGACGTACGGCGACGTCGCCGAGTGCGCCGTCAGCGAATCGAAGACGCTCTGGAACCAGGCGTTGTGGCTCGCGTGAATCAGCATCGCCGGCCACACGCTCGCCGAAGCCAGACGGAGCCACCCGAAGCTGACCGCCGCGCCCGCGATGGCGAGCATGAAGAGCAGCGCGCTCACCGCGGGGTGACCGCTCGTGGCGTAGTCCCCGAACAGGATGAGCGGCGTGTGCCAGAGGCCCCAAATGATTCCACTGAGTACGAGCGGCGCCGGGGCCCGCACGCGCACGAGGAGGGGGACCATCAGGCCGCGCCAGCCGATCTCCTCGCCGAGCGCGAAGATGCTGCCGACGACGACTCCGACCGAGACGCGGAGCAGAATGTTGAGCGGCACTCCGCGCGCAGCCCAGGCGTCGGGCACGCGGAACGGGGCGAGATGGGTGACCCACGCGGCGCCGTAGGCGAGCGCACCGACGCCTACCGGGAGCAGGTACGCCGTCAGGAGGAAGCGCGGGCGCCCGAGACGGAAGCCGGCATCCGGGAGATCGCGGAGGCGAGCCCGCATCGCGAGGGCGACGAGGCCGGGCGTCCACATGAGCGCGAGGACCGGAAGCGCCCCCGCGGCCTCGAGGCCACCGGCACGGAGGATGGCGATCTCGATGGCGAGGGAGACGGTGAACGTGACCCCGAGGAAGAGGAGGAGGTGGCGACGGTCGCGGCGGAGGTCGGAGGTGTCCGCCATGGGCCGGGGCGGAGAGTACATCGAGCGCGCCGCGAGCGGTCGTGGGGAGAGCCACGTTCGCGCGACGCCCGCACACTGTGAGAAAAGAGAGGGGGTGGCACGATCGGCGCAATTTCCGACCCCTCTCCGACGAAGAGTCGCCCCATGAGAAGCGTCCTCTCCCCTCTCCTCTTCGCCCCCCTTTGCCTCGCCGGCCTCGCCACGCTCTCCGGCTGCGCTGCGACGCCTCCGCCTCCGGCCCCCTCCCCCGTGTCGGCCTCCGCGAACGACGCGGCCGCGCTCTTTGCGCGCTGCAAGGCGGCGACCGGCGGCGCCGCGTGGGACTCCGTGGTCACCGTGAAGAGCGACGGGACGCTCCGCACCGGCGGGCTCGAAGGGGCCATCACGGCCGTCGATGACGCGCGCACCGGCAAGCACGCCGCGCACTACGCGCTCGGCTCGATGCAGGGCGCGGAGGGGTTCGACGGTATGCACTCCTGGGAGCAAGACCCCGGGGGCGAAGTGACCGCGCACGATTCGCCCGATGCCCTCGAGCTCGCGCGCACGGACGCCTGGATGACGATGCGCGGGTTCTTCATGGGCGACTTCGGCGGCGCGGTCGTGTCTCCGCCGCGTGAGCAGGCGCTCGGAAGCGCGCGGTACCTCGTCGTGGACGCGACGCCGAAGGGGGGGCGCTCGGTCGCGCTCTGGTTCGATCCGCAGACCGCGCTCCTCGCGCGCGTCGTGGAGCGGCGCGATTCGAAGACGATCACGACCGTCCTCGACGACTACCGAGCGGCGGGCGACGTGCGCATGCCGTTCCACTCGTCGCAAGACGCCACCGACGCGAGCGGGCGAACCGATCCGCGCGAGCACGCCGACGTCGCGATCACGCACGTGACGTTGAACCCGACGATCGACGACGCAGCGCTCGCGATGCCCGCCATGACCGCGAGCGCGCACATCGACGACCCGAGCGGGGTCGTCCGCGTGCCGTTCCAGCTCGTGAACAACCACATCTATGCGGACGGAACGATCGACGGGAAGCCCGCGCACTTCCTGGTCGACACGGGAGGAGCGAACATCGTCACGCCGGCGGCCGCCGATCGCCTGGGGCTCAAGGGCGAAGGGAAGCTCGCGGCAGGCGGGGTCGGTGACGAGCAAGTGGACCTGGCGCTGGCCCACGCGCGCGAGGTGCGTCTCGGGGGCGCGGTGCTCGAGCGCCCCGTGTTCTACGTGATCGACATGGGGGCGCTGGGCCCGGTCGAAGGGGTCGTGTCGGACGGGCTCGTGGGCTTCGAGATGTTCCGGCGGTTCCGGGTCACGGTCGACTATGCCGCGCACGTGCTCACGCTCACGGATCCGGCGAAGTTCACGCCACCGCCGGGCGCGCACGTCGTGCCGTTCGACCTCGCCGAACGCATCCCCGTCATCACCGGTGAGCTCGACGGGTTCCCCGTGCGCATCAGCGTGGACACCGGATCGCGGTCGTCGCTGACGCTCCACTCGCCGTTCGTTCGGGAGCACGACCTCGTGAAGAAGTACGACGCTGCGCCCGAGCGCGTGACCGGCTGGGGCGTCGGGGGGCCGTCGAAAGCGCGCCCGGCTCGGCTCGGGACGCTCGAGATCGGCGACCTCGCGATCAAGGACATCGCCGGCGACATTGTCACGGGCGACAAGGGTGCGTTCGCGAACCCGGATCTCTCGGCGAACATGGGCGGAGGGGTTCTGAAGCGCTTCCGCGTGACGTTCGATTACGACGCGCGGAAGATGTACCTGGAGCCGAACGCCGACTTCGCGAAGGCCGATCCGTTCGATCGCAGCGGGATGTGGATCCTCACCGACGGGGACGCGCTGAAGATCGTTTCGTTGGCTCCGCAGGGGGCCGCCGAGAAGGCGGGGCTCAAGGTGGGGGACAGGATCGTCGGGATCGGTGGGGAAGCGATCGCGGCGCACACGATCGGCGAGTGGCGCGTCCGGTTCGCGGAGCAGAGCGCGGGGACGCGGGTGCCGTTGCGCCTGAGCGACGGGAAGACGGAGCGGAAGGCGGAGCTCGTGCTGAGCGATGTGATCCCGGCGCACGCGGCAGGGGGGACGAACTGAGGGGCTGCTCCTAGTCGCGTCGGCGGAGACCGTGTCCGCGGCACGCCGCAGGCCGGGACCGCGCGCGCGCCGGCGGCCAGCCCGCCCACCCACGCCGGCGCGCGCTCGGTCCCGGCCTGCGGCTCAGCGAGGCTTTCGAGGGTGGAGCGGTGATCGTCCCGCCTCGCGAGGATGACGGCGCCGCCACGGGTGGCACACGTCGACACCCATCTCCCCCCGCGCGGATCCCCCCCGCGGACGCGGGGACCTGCGCGGCGCGCGAAGGGACGGTGTTGCCGCTTCGGATGGCACGCCACGTGCTGTTTGTCCCCGCATGCCTACTTGTCGATTGCTTCTCGTTCGCCTCGCCTCGCTTACCTTGCTCGGCGCCCTGGGGGTCGCTTGCGGAGGGAGCGCTGCCGCGCCCTCTCCGCCCGCCGTCGCCAACCCTGGCAACACTGTCACGGTCGCTTCGCCGAAAGTGTCTGCGTTGCGGGTCCCCTCTACATGTGGAGTCACAAACCCGCCTTTCACGAGCACCGACGCCTTCTCCCTCGACATCGTCCTCGGGCCTCGCACCGAGACGCCGTACAACGGACTCTTGTTGGAGTACGACGGGGCTGTCGCGGTCGGGAAACCGATCGCTCTCACGGTCGAGCCGTTCCTGGCGCAAGGGACGCAGAGCGGCGACGGTCCGTGGTACGCGGCGCAAGACGCCCAGTCCGGCTCGATCTCGTTCGGCTACGAGCAGGGGGCCGACCCGAGCGGCTTCGATCAATCGGCCTTCGATTCGGTGACGCTCACCTTCGAGGCGATTCCCACGGAAGACGGGGAGCCGCTGACGGTGCGACTGCAGATCCACTTCACGGACGGCAAGCTGCTCGACGAGACGTTCTCGGCCGACCTCACGAGCTCCGTCGAGGTGGGGTGCCCAGCGGGATGAGCCGCGAGATCCGCGCTACACGGTGCCGGCGATTCGCACGAGGGCGTCTCGTACGAAGCGACACGCCGGGTCGACCTCCAGTGCCCGGGGCCACAGGAGGTCGACGCTCCCCGGTATGCGCGGGAAGGGGAGCGCCGACATTCGCAAGTGGGGTCGGATGCGGAGGACCTGGCGCGCGACGATGATCGGGATGGTGGCGACCAGGCGGCCTCCGTCCACGATCGCGCCGATGCTCGCGAAGCTGCTGACCGAGCAGCGTACGCGACGCTCGCGTCCGAACGTCTCTTCGACGATGCCCCGCAGGTCGCCGTTGTACGAAACGATCACGTGGTCCTGCGCGAGGTACGCCCGCTCGGTGGGGCGCGCGCCGAGCCGGACGAAGCGCGGATCGAACACGCAGACGAAGTGACTGCGAAGGAGGGGGCGACGCGCGACTGACGCGGGGAGATCGTCGGCCACCGTGACCGCGAGGTCGATGAGGCGCGTGGCGAGCGCTTCGCCCACGGTGCGAAACTGGATGGGGCTGCACACCAGGCGCATGTGCGGCGCTTCGACCTCGAGAAGGCGGAGCAGCGGAGGGAGGAGCGTTTCGTCGGTAGAGTCGGCGAGGCCGAGTCGGATCGTGCGATCGGTGGTCTTGGGATCGAAGCGCGTCGGCTGGAGTGCCGTCTGGACGATCGCGTCGAGGTGCGGCCGAGCGTCGGCGACGAGACGCGCGCCTCGTTCGGTGAGGACGACCCCGCGCCCGTGCCGCGTCACGACCGCTTCGCCGACGGCGGACTTCAGCCGACCGAGCGCCGCGCTGACCGCGGACTGCGTCAGGTAGAGACGCGCGGCGGCGGCGGTGACCGAGCCCGTGTCGGCGACGGCGACGAGCACGGGGAGGAGGTTGAGGTCGAGGTTCCTCGCATGAACAGCGCTCATGAGTCGTATCTATCCTATTCGCTGGTTCATTCTTCGGTGCGCGTTAGCTTGACGTGCATGTCCAACGCACAAGCGAAGAGCCTCGGCGGTCGGTTCACGTTTCCCGGCACCTCGCTCCAGGTGAATCGCCTGGGCTACGGCGCCATGCAGCTCTCCGGTCCCGGGATCTACGGACCTCCGCGCGACGTCGACGGCGCGATCGCGCTCTTGCGTGAGGCGGTCGCGTCGGGCGTCGATCACATCGACACCAGCGACTTCTACGGTCCGCACGTCACCAATGAGACGATTCGCCGAGCGCTGCATCCGTACCCGAAGAACCTCGTCATCGTCACCAAGGTCGGCGCGCGTCGCCCGGCGGACAAGTCGTGGCAGAAAGCCATCGCGCCCGAGGAGCTCACCTCCGCGATCCACGACAACCTCCGCAACTTGGGGCTGGAGGCGATCGAGATCGTGAACTACCGCCACATGGGGTCGGGCCACGGCCCCGCGGAGGGGTCGATCGCCGAGCAGGTGTCGACGCTCGCCGGCCTGAAGAAGAAGGGACTGATCCGCCACATCGGCGTGAGCAACGTCACGCCGACGCAGATTGCCGAAGCGCAAACGATCACCGACGTCGTGTGCGTGCAGAACCTCTACAACCTTGCGCAGCGCGAAGACGACGCGCTGATCGACGACCTGGCGAAGAAGGGGATCGCGTACGTGCCGTACTTCCCGCTCGGGGGATTCACGCCGCTGCAGTCGTCGGTCCTGTCCGACGTGGCGACCGAGCTGGAAGCGACGCCGATGCAGGTCGCGCTCGCGTGGCTGCTCCACCGTTCGCCGAACGTCTTGCTCATCCCGGGGACGTCGTCGGTCGGGCACCTGCGCGAGAATCTGAAGTCAGCGACGCTGCAGCTCTCGCCGAAGACGGTGGAGAGGCTGAACGCGATCGCGGCAGCGGCGCACACCGCCAAGCACTGAGGGCTTCGCGCCCAAGTCCCTCGCAGGGCAGCGCGTCGTCTCGACGGGGCCGTCGACGCCGTGACAGGATCGCGCGCGCATGCTCTTCGACATTCGCCTCGACGGCCTCACGCTCGCCGTCTCCAGTGTTCGACGCTCGATGAAGTTCTACGGCGAGACGCTCGGGTTCAAGGTCGTCGTCGATGCCGCGCCCACGTTCGCGCTCGTCCGCGTCGGCGGCAAGGGGGGTGGCACGATCGGCCTCTTGGCATTGAAGTACGCGGTCGGCCCCAAGGCCAAGCGTGTGACCCCCGCGATGCGCGCCGGCGCACACGTCGAGCTGAGCACGGGCGATCTCGACGGTCTCTATGCGAAGCTCGTCGCCCGCGGCGTCGCGTTCGATGGCCCGCCGCACGACGAGCCGTGGGAGCGCGTCGCGTGGGCGCGCGATCCCGCCGGGTACACGCTCGAGTTCGCGCAAGGGGAGCGAGCGACACCGGCCGCGTCGCGGAAGAAGAAGTCGTGACCGCCGTCGCCGCGGCAGCCGTGGCCGCGCCCCTGTCAGAGCACGACGATGATGCTCTTTCTCGCCCTCTATTACGTCTCCGTGCGCTTCGGCGATCTGTTCGGCACGTGGGTCTATGACGCGCACGGCGGGTTCTTTCCGACCGTGATGATCACCATCGTCGTCTACGTGTTGATCTTGCCCGTCATCCTGCTCGTGCCGAAACGGCTCGTCGCGACGGCGGACGGCGAGGAGATCCGCGTTTGAGCTCGCCCTCCGCGTCCCGCGCGCTCACGGTCTCCGCACGAAGCGGATTCCGTGAAAGCTGGTGCTGTTGACCGTGAAGGCGCGGATCTTCCCGCGGGCATCGCGTTCGAAGTGGACCCCCATCCACTCCGCCTGAAACACATCGCGCGCGACCGGCGTCAGGGGGTCGTCGTCAGGTGCGCGGCCCGACGTCGCGAACCGTAGCTTTCCGTCGACGACCACGAGCTGCAGGTCGCGCGGGATCTCGTCGCTCGTGTAGCGCCCTTCGTACTCGGCCAGCGAAGACGGTGTGGGAGTGACCGGCTCGAAACGGAGGAACGTCCGTTTCGCCTCGTCGCCGACCGTACGAACGATTCGCGCCGGTGACGAACGCGAAGCGGGTTCGAAGGAGTACCGCGCCAACGCAGCCGGTGGCACCACGAGCGAGCGCGGACCTTCGAATTCGAGCGCGCGCGTCGGTGCGTCCGGCGCGAGGCCGAGGCGAAGGATCATCTTTCCGTTTTCGAGGACGAGGGCACGAACGTCGAGCGTGTCGGGTTCGTAGTAGCTGCCGACGATCGCGGCGAGGTCGGCCGACGTGGGTACGTACGCGGGGCGCGCGGCTGGGGGGACATCCACGCCAGCGTCCGGCGTCACGGGCACGGTGGGCGGCGGGGGTGGCGGGAGGAACAGCTCCGCGACCGCGGGCGCGAACTGCTGCGGGGTCGTCTTCGGGTCGTCCTCGATGTTGCACAGGACGGCGACGCTGAGTCGCTCGGTCGGGAACCGCATGAAGTACGACACGAACCCGAACGTCCCCCCCGAGTGCGCTTCGACGTGACGGCCGTTCACCGTCTCTTCCATGAGGCCGAGCGCGTAGGTGAGCGGCTTGCCGTCGTCGAGCGTGCCCGGCGTTCGGAGCTGGTCGAGGAGCGCTCGGTCGCCGACCTTCGGCTCGTAGAAGTTCGCGTCCCATCGCGCGAGGTCGTCGATGGACGTCGCGAGGCCGCTGTCGCCCGCTTGATCCTGGAAGTTGAACGCGGCCTTGTACCCGGGTCCGCGCTTGTCGCGCACATACCCAATGGCGCGGTGCCGGACGACGGCCGCGTGGTCGTCGAGGATCACCGTACTCTTCATCCCGAGCGGTTCGAAGATGCGCGCCTTCGCGAACTGCGACAGCTTCATCCCGCTCACGCGCTTCACCACGACGGACAGGAGGAAGTAGCCGGCGTTCGAGTACCGCCACTCGCTCCCGGGCGGGAAGTTGAGCGACTTCTGTTTGTGGAGAATGGAGAGCGCGTCCTCGTCGGTGGTCTTGTCGGTCCGGAAGCCGGCGAGCGCGAGGAGAACGGCGTAGTCGCGCATTCCGCTCGTGTGATGAAGCAGGTGACGGAGCCGGATCGGGTGCCCGAAGTCCGGAACCTCGGGGACGTACGTTCGAATGTCGTCGTCGAGCGAGAGCTTCCCGTCGCGGGCGAGCAGGAGGATCGCCATCGCCGTGAACTGCTTCGAGATCGACGCGATGTCGAAGACGCTCTCGTTCGTGATCGGCACGTCGTGCTCGAGGTCAGCCAGGCCGTAGCCGCGCGAGAACAGGATCTCGCCCGCGCGGTAGACGCCGACCGCGCACCCGGGAGCATCGGGTCGCGCTTGCGCGGAAAAGATCGCGTCGATCTTGGCGGCGAGCTCTCGCGCGGGGTCTGGAGCGGGAGCGGGTGTCGAGGTGACGGGCGGCGCGGGCGCGAGAGCGGCGAGCGGAGCGGGAGCGGGCGGAGGTGCCTTCGCGGGAGCGGACGCCCCGCACGCAGCGCATGCGGTGGACAGCACCAGAAGAGCGGCCGTTCTCATCGCGCGAACTATAGAGGCGGCGCGCGCAGGCGTTCGCGAAAGTGCCGGCGAGCTGCATCGTGAGCTCGACGTTCCAGGGAGCCGCGCCCTCGACGCGCGCGCGGGAGCGAGACGGTCGGCGCGCGTCGAAGCCCGACGCTACGCTCGCGTCGGCGGCTCTGCCCTATCCAAGCCGCTGGCGCGGTGCAGCACGGTCCTCATCGCCAGACGAATGCAGACCGCGTCATCCGTGGCGCGATAGGACGGCATATCGAGCGCGTTTTCGAACTTCACTTCAATCGACGACACGGCGTGTCCCTTTCGCTGGAAGGTCGACGCGCTTTCACCGTACGAACATGGGCGCGCGACTCGTGACGGTGGGCGCCACGAATCCGACGCTGCTCTCCAAAACGCTCGGAGGCGAGAAGACCATGGTTCGTACGAGAGACATTGGCCGCGCGCTGGTTGGCCTCAACGTCGTCATCGTCGGTGGGTTGCTGCTGTCCGCTTGTGGTGCGCCTCCCGGGGACGCCGTGGGGCAAACGTCGCAAGCCGTGGACGCGGACTCGCAAGCGCGTGAGTCCTGGCGCGAGGCGGTCGCGCGCAACCCGTCGCCGAAGGACGGTTGCTTCCACACGTCTTATCCGAGCATGGCCTGGGAGCAGGTCGAGTGCGGCGTGGCGCCGAACCGACCCTACTTGCCCCACCGCTCTTCGAGCCCGATCGCGCCCGAGACCGTGGGCGACGGTAGTGACTTCGCGGCCGAAGTCACGGGCCTGATCTCGCAGTCGGTCGGCACCTTCCCGACGGTCACCGGCGTGACCAAGGAGACCGACGGCGCCAGCAACACCTATTCGATTCAGCTCAACTCCAACTTCATGACCAAGGCCAGGTGCTCCACCACGCCCGGGTGCATGGCGTGGGAGCAGTTCGTCTACTCGTCGAGCTCCGAAGAAGCCTTCATGCAGTATTGGCTCATCAACCAGGGCACGTGTCCGGACAGCAGCTGGATGGCCTACGAAGGCGACTGCTACAAGAACAGCGCCGGCGTGAGGGTTCCGAGGCTCGCCATCTCCGCGCTCGCGAGCATGAAGATGTCGGGGGCGGCCGTGAAGGGGGGCAACGACACGCTGGTGTTCACCGCCGACGGGGACGCCTACAGCACGAGCGGCAAGGACAGCGTCGTGGAGCTGGCCGTGGACTGGACCGGGTCGGAGTTCAACATCATCGGGGATGGTGATGGCTCCGCGGCGACCTTCAACAAGGGGGCCTCGATCACGGTGAAGATCGCCGTGACCGATGGATCGACGGCGGCGCCCGTCTGCGCCGCGAACGCAGGCACGACCGGCGAGACGAACAACCTGACGCTGGGGAAGTGCACGGCCGAAGGGGGTTCGACGCCGTACGTCGAGTTCACCGAGTCGCGGTGACGGGAGGCTCCGGCGTCAGGCCGGCGGGGTGACGGCGGTCCTCGTGCACCGAGGGGCGGGGGCAGCGTTCGCGCGTCAGCCCCCGTGCGGCGCCGGCTTCACGGCGTTCCCGGCTGCTTCGCCAGGTTGCTCGTGTGCCCGCCCGCCGACGTGTTCGTCTGCATCGTGCGTCCGTCGGTGGACACAATCGGCGCGACGCCGACCCCGCCCGCGACGCCGTCCCACTGGAACAGAAGCGATGGAGGGAGGTTCGGCCCGCCCGCGCTGGTGACGGACCAGGTCCCGATGTCGATGTTCAGCGTGAGGTCGACGAGCTGGCCGTTCGCGTAGCCGAGCTTCTGCCAGGTTCCGTCCGCGCGGATCACGATCCCGACGTCGTTGAGCGGCACGTTGCACCCCACGAAGATCGAGGAGTCGCAGTAGATCCACGTGCCCACGATCTGCGTCGTGACCGACGTGGGGTCCTCGAACGGCCCCGGGTTCGCGCACTGGGCCGGCAGCGGAGCGAGGTCTTCGCCCGTCGGTCCGTCGGTGTCGGTACCGCCGCCGTCGAGAGTCGCCTGCCCAGAATCCGAGCCCGAGTCGGGCTCGCTGGCGTCGGGCTCGCTGGCGTCGGGGTGCACGTCGCCCGATCCCGCGTCGTTCGAGGCGCCGGCGATGGGAAGAACTTGGGCGCATGCAGCGACGCTGCTCGCCGCCGCGATTGCCAAGAGCGTCACCAGCACGGAAGGGAAGTTGGGCTTCATGTGATCCTCATAAGGGCGGCCCATCTCGGCCGCTACCGATGAACGAGCGAAGGCACGCGACGTTGATCAGGGCCTCGATGCGCAACGCCGCCTCGGGGCACCCGACCTCAGCTTTGTGATGATGCAGTATGGGCTCGCCGTGCGCTTGCGCCAGCCGGAGCGATTGCCAGCCCGCAAAGGGCGCGGTGTCGTCGAGTCACGGCCCTCGCCTGCGGCCGCACGCAGGCTCGTTCGCATCGGCGTGCTCCCAACCGCCGCCGTGCTGGCGCGTTCGGAACTCGGGGCGGAGCTCGCTGCGGGCCCCGGGCCGGAGCAGCTCGCACGGGTCGAACCAGTGCTCGGTGACCGACCTCGCGAGGATCGCCGGCGGCTCTCCGGAGAAGTCGGCGACGTCGGCGAGCAAGGAGCCGAGGTCGAGGGTGCGCGCGAGGCGGGCGACGGCGGGGGAGCGGTCCATGCTTGATTCGTAGCATCGGCGATGCGGCGGGGTCGTCGGCTGCACGGGTGACACGGAGCATGTCCACGGCTGGCCTCCTCGAAGGTTTCAAGCAAGACTCGCCGAACCCGGATGGTGCCCATGGCGAAGAAGGACCTCGTGAACGCGCTTCTCGCCGTGGCCTTCGCCGCTCTCACGGTCGGGTGCCGCGGTTCGCTGGCGTCTTCGGAGGCGTCTCCGGACGCGTCTCCGGAGTGGAGCCCCGTGTGCCCCGCGACGGCCCCCGACAGCGGCACGAGCTGCTCCGACGCCGATTCCAACGAGCAGCTCACGTGCGAGTACGGGGACACGCCGTCGAGCGCCGGTTGCGCCGTCGTGATCCTCGAATGCGCGGGAGGGGTGTGGGGACAGACGAGCCCCAGCCCCTACGGTCTCACGTGCCCCCCTGAGGCGGGCCCACCTTCGTCCCTTCCCGCCTATTGTCCGCCCAACTTCGCGTCCGTGCCGCAAGGCGGCTTGTGCCCGGCGGACGGGGACAGGTGCACCTACGACGAAGCGCACGTGTGCGTGTGCATCAACGCCGAAGACCTCAACGACGACGACTTGCCGCCCCCTGCCTCCAACAACTGGTTTTGCGCCAACTCGGATCCCTCGTGCCCGCCCGAACGTCCGCGCATCGGATCGGCGTGCAGCGGCGAGGACGGGGGCGGGGTCGTGAGCTGCGCGTACGACGGGCCGTTGACCGGCGGGGCTTACAACGGGGTCCAGGTGCAGTGCGTAGGGGGCGTGTGGACGTTGTAGTCGCGCGCGGACCTGCTCCGAGCTACCCGAGCGGTACCCATCGCTGAAAGGCTTCCAGGCTGTCGCCCGGGTTCGTGTTGAAGGCGAGCTTCGCGCGCGGAGCGGCTGCGTGCACGACGTTGAGGAGCCGCTCGAAGAGGAGGAAGTGCCGCGGAGACGTGCGAATGCCGGCGCCGAAGAGGATGCAGGCGAAGTCGCGCTCGGCGAGCGCCTTGGCGACGGCGGCTTCGGCGGTCTCGCCGAGATCGATGAGGAGCTCGTGGGAGTCGTAGCCGAGAGACTTCAGCTTCACCTGCTGCGCGGCGAGGCCTGTGCGCACGCGCTCGGCGGTCATGCCGGGGAAGTCGGTAAAGTCGACGAGCTCGGGGATGAAGCCGATGAGGAGGATGGATCGGTTCGGGTTCATCGAACCAAGGTCTCATTTGAGAGGCGACCGTTCCAGCCTCGCCCGTCTCCCCTCACTTCGACGGCAAGACGCGAAACACCTGGAGGGAGGTCGCCGCCAGCTCGCTCACGACCAGGATCGCGCCGTGGCTGTCGGCCCCGTACGCGACCGTCCACGCGCTCCCCCCGTCCGGCGACGGAAGCGTGCCGGTGCCCGCGCTCGCGAGCGGAGGCCCACTCGGGCCGAGGGTCTGCATCGTGAAGCCAGCACCGCCGGCCCCCTCGAAGAAGAGCTCCGTCCCGTCGCAGCGCGCCGTGGCGTAGGCCACCGCGGACGGCGTCATGACGGTGCCGAGGCTCGGGTAGGCCGGATCGATCGTGCCGTTGGCGAGCAAATGCATGAGGGTATCGTCGCCGCCGAGCACGAAGTCCCCGGCGAGGTAGAGCGAGCCGTCGGAGGGGACCCAGGGGGCGAGCATCGGGTCCCACTCGGCGCCGAACGCGCCGCCCGTTCCGAACGAGGGATCGAGCACGCCGTGGAGATCGTAGCGGAGGGCCTCGCCGCCTCCCGCGCCGCCGTACCCGCAATAGAGGGAGAGCGCCGCGGAGCTCCGCGCCATCCGGCAGACGTCGAACGGTTCGCTGACCGTCGGCAGCGTGTCCGTCTGCGTGACGGCACCGCCGGACGTGACGTTGAACATGGCCGTGTAGCTCGGGGTCAGGTAGCCATCGAGGCCGTCGGCGATGCACCCGGCGCAGGGCTGCGTGCCGCCGACGTCGACGGCGTCGACCTGGAAGTCGGTGGAGCCGTCCGGTCGGAGCGCGAGGAGAGCGAAAGCGTTGGTGACGGTGGCCGACGTGGGCGTGAGGCCCGTGACGACGATGTCGCCGTTGTGGTCGACGATGAGGCCGTACAACCTCGTCCACGAGGAGAGCGTGACGACGCCGCCGGTGCCGAACGACGGGTCGATGGCGCCGGACGCCTGGAGGTGGAGGACGTCGAGCAAGACCCCCTCGCTCACCCCTGCCTCGACGCTGGTGAGCTCGAGGGCCACGTACGCATCGCCGCCCGGCGCGACGGCGAGAAGCGGTGGGTAGGTGATGTCGATGGAGTCGCTCGCGGGGGCTGACCAGGTGAAGGGTTGGTAGGTGGGGTCGACGAGGCCGGCGTCGGTGCCGCTCGTGCGGACGTTGCACGGGGGGGGCGGAGGGGGAGCGCTGTCGGAGGCGTCGGTGGCGGCGTCGCTGGGGGGGGCGTCGGAGGCGGCGTCGTCAGGGGGGGAGGGCGAGGCGTCGACGGGGCCGCCGTCGAGAGTCGCGACGAGTCGGGGTCCTGCGTCCGAGGTGGGCGCGCCGGTCGGGTCGGACGAGCCGCAGTGCAGGAGTGCGGCGGCGGACAGGGCCGACAGGGCGAGGAAGGGGACGTGTCGAACGACGGAAGGCATTGGAGGGTAAGACGTAGGCCGCGGGGGAACGGTGCGCCATTCACCCATTTGGGGGACAGGGGAGCGGCGAAGTGCGCGGGCACTAGGACGCTCCGTCGGGGTCGCGATCGCGGTCGCGGTCGCGGTCGCGGTCGGGGTCGGGGTCGGGGTCGCGGTCGCGGTCGGGGGTTCGCGGTCGACACGTCCGCGCGCGCAGAGAGACGACCGCGATCGCTCGCTTCAGCGGTTCACACGTGTGAACGTCACGCCCGCCACCTTGTCCATCGTGAGCACGAAGCCGCGAACGGCCCCCTTCGCATCCCTCTCGAACATGAGAGCGTTCTCGGCGAGCGTGAAGAGGTCGTGCGCGAGCGGCGTCCACGGTGGGTCGCTCTGCTCACTCCCGTGAAGGCGCCACTCGAGCCCCCACGGTCCGATCGCGACGTCCACGTCGTTGAGAACCTCCTCGCTCGTGAAGCGCCCCACGTACGCCGCGAGCGCTCTCGCATCGAGCGCGCCGATGGGGTCGAACCGCACGAAGGTGCGTGCCTCCTCGCCCGGCGAGAGGCGCGTGAGCGATCGCGTGTTTGCCTCGAAGCGATAGGTCGCATCGCTGCCGTCGGCCGCGAACGAGGCGAGGCCGCGCGGGGTGAGCGCCCTGTGATCGCCCCCCGGTGTCGTCGCGAATTCGAGGAGGACCTGGTCGCCCTCCTTTCGCAGGACGCGCACCTCGAACGCGTGCGGGTCGACATAGGCGCCGAGCGAGGCCGCGAGCGTCTCCTTCGTCATCACGCCCGCGGGAGACGAAGCGGGCCCTGCGCTCTTCTTCTCTTCTGCAACGGCCGCCGCGTGCTTCGGCAGCAGCACATCGACGACCGCTTGCGTGAGCGCGGGGGCGTTCGCGTCGTCGGCGTTGCACAGGGTCGCGACCGTGAGCCGCTCGCCCGGGAACCGCACGATTTCCGACTGGAACCCGGCAAAGCTCCCCGTGTGCTCCTCGCGCACGAGCCCCGCTTCCGTCACGACTTTGAGGCCGGCGCCCCACGGGATCGTCTCGCCGGTATCGAGCTTGCCGGGCGTGCGTAGGAGCGCGAGGACGTGCGCGTTACCGACGGTCGGTTGGTAGAAGTTGGCATCCCATCGGGCGAGGTCGGCGAGGGTCGTGTGCACGCCGACCCAGCCCGTCGGCTTCCAGTTGCAGTCATAGAGCGCGTAGCCGGGCTTCTCGGCGTGCGAGGTCGGAGTCGGCGCGTAGCCGATCGCGCGATGGTGGATGACCTCTGCGCGATCCTCGATGACGAACGAGCTCTTCATGCCGAGCGGCGCGAAGATCCGCTTCCGCGCAAACGCGGCCCACGGAGCCCCCGCCACCTCTTCGCGAGCCTCGCGGTGAGCCGACCGAGCCCAAGCACCGCCTTCGCCGCGCGCATCAGGTGCACGGTGGACGCGGCACAGTGAGTACAGTGAGGACCATGCGCGCAACACGGAGGAGTCCAAGGAAGCTCACGGTCCTGGCCGCGGTGTGCGTGAGCTACGTGATTGCGATCGCGTGCGGAGGGAAAGCGACCGCGCCTGACGCGGCCGTGCCCGAGGCGCCGGCCGTGTGGTCGTTCACCGGGAACTGCGACGCGGGCTTGGCGTTGGCGTGCAGCGACGTCGTGTGCCCCGCGTTCGACGGGGGGACGGCGGCGCAGCCTTGCGATCCTCCGTTCGCGTCGTGCGTGAACGCCGCGCCGTACGCGAACAAGTCGTTCGTGTGCGCGCCCACGGGGCACGCCGTGTGGAGCCTGAGCGCGTACTGCGGCGCGCCTCCGTTCACGGACTGCACCGCGTCCGGGCTCGCGGCGTGCGGCACCTTCGATGGCGGCGGGATCGCGGGGGAGCCGTGCACGACGCCGCTCGCGACGTGCGTCGTGGGCGATACGGCGGTGTACGCGTGCGTCCCCGGCGGGGGGGAGTTCTGGGTGTTCAACGGGTACTGCGGGGAGGACGCGGGGCCGCTGTTTCAGAGCTGTGCCGCCGATGGCGGCGTGTGTCCCTCGGGCGGGGACGCGGGGGTGGGGGGGAGCGCGTGTAGCTCGGCTCTCGAGCGGTGCGTCGATGGGGAGGAGAGGATTTTCGTTTGTAGTCCGCGCTGAGGGCCTCGCTGTTCCGTGCGTGCGCCTGAGGGCACGGACGGACGAGGTTCGCAGTCGGCGTCGCGCCCCATGCGAGCAGAGACGGCGTAACCCGGGACACCGGGCTTCGCGTAGGCGGCGAAGATCGGGTCGACCTGCGGACCGAGATCGGCGGACGGCGACGGCGACGGGGCGGGAGTGGCCACGGGGGCGGGCGCCGTGGGCGCCGGTCTCGTCACGCAGGGGACGGGGGCCGGTGAGGGCCTTGGCGCTGCGGCCGGCCGGGCCGGGACGCGCCGTACCCCAAGACCCGTTGGTGCCAGGGACCCCGAGAACATCGTCCTCTCCCTCTTCCAATTCGTCTTCGGCATTCTCGGCCCGTGAGGAGCGAGCGCCGCGGAAAGCACGGCGTCATCCGCCCCGATCGCCAAGCCATCGCCGCATCGAATTCAGCCCACGCGCGTCCTAACTCAGAACGCGCGCGTCCGAATTCCGCCCTCGCGTTTCCTGATTCGGCCCCCCCGCGTCCTAATTCCGGGCGCGCCCGTCCTAATTCCGCCACCGCGTTTCCGAATTCAGGAGGCGCCCGTCCTAATTCCGCCCACGCTCGGCGCTGGCATCCTCGTCGCGCTCCCCTTCGCGACGCCGCGATAGCAGCCCGGCGGCGCACAGGTCCTCACGGGGAACTGCGGCGCGACGCGACGTCGAATCCATGCGCGCCCATGTCAGGTCCGCGCGCGTCGCGGCGCAGGCCTCCATGGTGCGCCCCTCGGCGCGAGAGTCACCCCAACGGACGGGCCCACCTCACGTGCGGACCCGCAAGGAGCCCCCATGTTCTTCGATCGCGATAGGGCATCGTCCACGACCCGGAAGATGTGGAGCGGATACGTCTCCGTTCTCCTCCTCACAACCGCCGCCGGCGCGAGCCTCGCCACGGGTGGTTGCTCGTCCGAGGGTCCAGCGCCGAGCGCGAGCGCCGCCGTCGACGCCGGGACCCCCGGGCTCCTCTCGTCGACCTCGGCGTGCACGCGCGGAGAGCCCGCGAAGCTCTCCTTCTCCACGACGCTCGAGTGCAGCGCCAACGGCGCGTGCGCGCTCGACCACCTGACGCTCGACGCCACCAGCGAGACCGATCCGGCGACCGGCGGCGCGACGACGACGTGGACGATCCACGGCGACGCGGGCCCGCTCGTGCGCGAGACGGTCCGGTCCCTGAACGGCAAGACCTCGGGAGACTTCACATTCGGCCCCGAGGTCCACGGTCCCGCCCACACGACCTTCGACGACGACGGGTCGACGATGACGTGGACGATGGACGGACGGACCGCGCGCGCCTCGCACGGGGGACCCCATCCGGGGAGGCTCGCGTTTGCGGACGGCGGCGGACAACCGGAGATCGCGCTCAGCGCCGAGACGCGCGCGGCCATCTCCCGCCTCCTCGACCAGGCGCGCGCTGACGCGTCCGTCGCCTGCGCCGGCTCCCTCGCGGTGGCTGGCTTGCAGGCGGCGCTCCCCTCCTCGTCCCCCGCGACGCAGCTCGCTCAGCCGGCACGCCCCAAGGGCGGCGTGCGACCGGTGGCGCCCGTGGGCGAGGGCCACGTCGTCCTGCCGCCCCCCAACCCGACCCCGATCCCGTCGCCGAACCCGAACCCGCCCCCCGTGCCGTTGACGGCCGGGACGCCCGCCGAGGTCGCCGGAGAGAGCCCGGACTTCGAGGGCTCCACGCAGCAGAACAACGTCATCGACTGGGTGACGCCGAGCTGCCAGTCGTGCCAGAGCTCCTGCGTGGAGAACGTGGCCTGCCAGATCACTCCGGGCTGCGTCTGGGCGTGCTCGGCCGGCTGCCTGATTCCGGGCGCCGGGTGCGCGCAGCAGGTCTGCCCGCTCCAGAACGGCTACGGCACCTGCGACAGCAACGAGACCTGCTGCGGCGGCATCTGCTGCGGGCCCGGGACCGTCTGCGGAGATCCCTCGCTCGGTATCTGCTGCCCCGCGTCTGACCCCGTGGCGTGCGGCGATCAGACGCAGCAGTGGTGCTACGCCGCCGGCACGCAGTGCTGCTCGAACGCGGACGCTTGCCCGGCGGGCACGCAGTGCACCAACGTGACCGGCACGAGCGCCACGTGCTGTCCGCCGGCGCAGACCGCGACCACCGGACAGTGCTGCGAGAAGGACGCGTGCAACGGCCAGTGCTGCGACACCGGCTCGTGCGTCAACGGATCGTGCTGCGTCGGGCAGGTCGTGAACGGGCAGTGCTGCGGTCTGGCCGACACCGTCTGCGGCGGGGCGTGCTGCACCGGGAGCTGCACGGGCAACGGCGGGTGCTGCGCGAGCGAAAACGCAGTGTGCGGCAACGCTTGCTGCGGAGGCGGCGAGGTTTGCATCGACGCGAGCACCTCGACGTGCGGCGTCCCGATGACACCGGTGCTCACGCTCTCGGACTCGACCGGCGTGCTGGGGCGCTCGGGCGGAGCGGCCATCCGAGTGATCGCCGGTAACCCGTACACGCTCAGCGGCCAGGGGTGGGCGCCCGGGACTGTTTCGCTGGAGGCGGACCACGCCGTGACCGGGCCGAGGCTCGGCTCGGCGACCGCTTCGGGCGGCGCCACCACGTCCACGTTCAGCACGACGGTCACGTTCAACCTGTCGGCCGGCGTGCACGAAGTCATCGCGATGGAGGCCCGTGGCTCGACGACGAGCCTGTCGTGGATCGATGTCAACGTGGCGTACATCCAGTAGCAGTTGGGCGTTTCTGCCCTGCGAGACGACCCTCCTTCCGTCAGCATCGGGAGGAGGGTCGCTCTGCGTGGGCCTACTCCTCGACCGCCCCAATCGTGCACGGGTTCCCCCGCGCCTTCCCGTTCTGATCCGTCGGCGGGCACCCGCGGTCCCGATCTGCACCACCGACGCCGCTGCTGACGGCGCGAGCGTAAGCGTCGCCGAGCGGGCCGCTGACCGTATTCGAGTCGGCGGTGCTCGTTTGGAAGTTCACGTTGTGGCTCGCGGCGTCGCACACGGGGAACAGGACCCCTCTGAGCGTCCGCCCGTGGTTCTTCTCGAAGACGTCCCCGCAGAAGGTCACGTCGCCGTCGCTCCCGCCATCCATGTACTCGTATCCCTGAAGTCGAGGCCCTCAAGGCCGTCTTGCATCGACGCCTGCGCGTGTAGCCAGCTACTCAACGGCCACAGGACGCGTGTAGCGCGCCACTTCCCTCCTGTAGCCAGCTACACGACCCCTGTAGCGCGCTACTCACCCCCTGTAGCCAGCTACACGACCCCTGTAGCCAGCTACACGACCCCTGTAGCGCGCTACTCACCCCCTGTAGCCAGCTACACGACCCCTGTAGCGCTCTACTCACCCCCTGTAGCCAGCTACACGCCCCGTGTAGCGCGCAACTGACCTCGTGTAGCCAGCTACACCGCCCGCGTAGCGCGCGCGCCCCACCGTCCTGCACCGAGTGGCTCCGTGACGACGGCTCCTGGGACCCCGAGAACGTCGTGCTCGCTCTCCTCGAGCTCATGCTCTGCATCTTCGGCGCGTGACGAGCGACGGCGCCCTCCGCGCGCCTCGCGCCCGAGCCCCACGACCGCGCCCCACGCAGCGCCCTTTTTCACCTAGCAGCGCGCCATTTCGACCCCCTCTTTTCGCGGTGTCGATTTCCGGTCGATTCTCCCTAACGCCCCGCAACCACGCGCGTTTTCCCCTCCCCCTTCGGCGCCCCGGACCCCCTCCAGCGCGACAAGTCACGAGATAGACCTCGAGCAGGACAACGACACGCCGGGCGGTTCCGGCGGCGCGTTTCACCCCCTGCTCGTTTGGAAGTGTCTCGTGCCCGTGTCCAATCATTCGCGTCCGTCGAGCAGCAAGAAGTCCACGTCGAAGTCGAACCACAACCCTGCCACCCCGGAGACGGCGATCACGCCGGCCGCGGCTCCCTCGAGCCTCGCGCCGATCGCGGTCGTCCCGACTCCGCCTGTTACTGCCGCACCTGTCCCGTCCACGTCGAACAGCACCCTCGCCTCCGAAGCGATGGCGCAGCTCGACGCCCTTGAAGCGAAGCTGAACCTCGACATCGTGGTTCGGCCGAACGACAAGGCGCAGATTCGCGCCCTCAAGCGCGTGTCTGACAACGCGCTCAGCCTGGCTTCCGACATCGTGGATAGCTCCCCCACGGAGCTCGCCGCGTTCTCGGGAATCCCGGCGGCGCGGGACTACGCCATCGCGATGTCGCCCGTGGCGACTCGCGCGGCGTTGCTCGCGACCCACCTGCAGAAGAGCATTGCGAACAAGCGGACTCCCGCTGCGCAGAAGACGCTCGCTCTGTACGCGGTCGTGAAGGGGCTCGGACGCATCGTCACGAACGAGACGATGCGCGAGACGGTTCCTCTCCTGAAGGCGGAAGTCGCGCCCAAGGTGAAGAGCCCGAAGCGCAAGGAAACGAAGGAAGAGAAGGCCGCGAAGCGATCGGCGAAGTCGACTGCCGAACGCGACACGAAAGCCACGGCCGTTCTCGCCGCCGCAAACGGGGCGCCTCCGCCCACGAGCGGCTCTTCGTCTCCTGCTTCGGCCCCCGCTGCGACCGCACCTGCGGCCGCCGCACCCGCAACCGCGACCCCGTCGCACTAGCGGCTCGTCCCCACGAACGCCCTCACCCCCTCTCCTCTCTTCCCCCTCGGAAGAGCGGCGAGGGGCGTGAGGGCGCGCGTGGCCTCTCACGTCCTCACTCCCACGTTCTCACTCACCAAGGAATCTCCCATGACATCCGCATTCGACATCCACCCCGCCGCCCCCGCCCGTCTCGACTCCACGGCCTCCGACGACGCGCTCCTCGCCGCCATCGCGGCCGGCAACCGCGCCGCCCTCGGCCTCCTCTACGCCCGTCACGCCGACGCCCTGCGCGCCGCCGCCGTCGGCGCACTCCCCGCACACGAAGAGCCGTCCGCCGACGACATCGTTCAGAACGTCTTCCTCTCCCTCCTCGAAGGGCGCGCCGGCGCCTTTCAGCCCGCGCGTGGCAAGGCGCTCGCGTGGCTGAAAGGGATCGCGCGTCGCGAAGCCGCGGTGCACGCGCCGCCACCCACCGTGGCGCGCGGGAAAGGAGGTGCGCGGTGAGCCCGCGGAGACGTGTGCGGATCTTCGTCCCCGTCGCGCTGCGCGTTCGACTCGCCACACGCCGCTGGGAGAAGCTCGCGGCGGAAGCGGGGCTCGAGGAGACCTGCGACGCGCGCATGTGCGCGAAGCTGGCGAAGGCCAGAAAGCACGTGTGGCGCAGCGAACGGAGGTCCGTGCGGCGCCTGCTGAAAGAAGCCGCCTAGCCCGCCGCTCGACTCCCCTCTCCCCTCGTGGGAGAGGGGCGGGGGGGTGAGGGTTCGCAGGCGGACGGACGGAGCGCTCGCGTTTTCGCGCTTCCGCTTCGTCGGCCCTGGCGAGCCCCGATTCCCTCGAATACGTTGCGCGCCGCATGAACGCTCCCGGTCCCGCTTCTGCAACTGCACCGGCCTCCGCCCCCGCGCGCGCGAGCGCCGCCGACGCTCCCCGCCGCCCGGTCCCGCGCCAGTTCCTGGAGCGCGTGTCGCGCGCCCTGCTCGTTCGCCTCCTCGCGGATCACGCTTCGGTGCTGGAAGGCGCGCATGCGTTCCCGCTCCCGGCCCTCGCCGCTTCGCCGCAGACCGATCGCACGCACGTCGACACGCTCTGGCACCTGCTCGGCGACGCGCCCGCCGATCTCGTCATGCTTCGCGACGATCTGATCTCCGTCGCCGACGTCGCCACCAGCGCCGGTCACGAGATGCTCCTGGGGCGCGACACGACGCAGGTGCTCGATCGCGAGCTGGGCGCCGAGGACTGCGCCGCCACCGCGCGCCTCGAGCACCGGGCGCTCTTCGACGCCGCGCGTCCGCACGCCGCGGGGCAGGCGCAGATCAAGAGCTTCGCGTCGTTCCAGTCCGCGTCGCCCCGCCCACACCCCGGCCTTCCGTCGTGCCGCGCGGCGTTCGAGCGGCTCATGACCAAGGACCTCGAAGCGCGCGGTCGCTCCAACTACTTCCGCATGTACGAGTGGCGCAGCGGCACCGAGCGGCACATGGAGCTGGTCTATGGGCGCCTGGCCTCGGCGCGCGATCTGATCGGCAAGACGCAGCCCGGAGCCGCGCACGACGTGACCGCGCAGGTGACCGACCGCACGACCGAGCGCGCGCACGCCGTGTTCCACGACGACACGCTCCACCTCGACGTCGCCGGCCACGACTGGGTGAAGGAGGTCGTGCGCCGGCTGTTCGGCGAGACGCACTTCGACTCGGCGACGCACTTCCAGGGCGACGAGACGATCACGCTCGCGCCGCTGGACGATCTCGCTGCGGCCCTCTCGGCCGACGGGATCCCGGGGCTGAAGTCGGTGGAGCTGCAGGAGGTGTGGCTCGACTTCGGCGGAACGGCGTGGGTCGCGTGCGGGGCGCGCAACGATTGCCTGAAGAGCGCTGCGGGCGAGCATGCGCTCCGCGCGCTCTCCGACGGAAAGCCCGCGGAAGCGACGTTCCACCTGTACCTCGCGAACCGGACGCGCCCGCTCAAGCTGAAGGTCGCCGCGCCGCGCCGCCTCGAGTTCGACCGGCGCGAGGCGCGCGTGGTGCGCATCGTGCGCGACTGGGTGGTGGCCCGCGGCTTCATGAGCGTGCCCGAGCACGTGCGCACGAGCGTGAGCGACGAGCTGGGCGGGGCGCCGAGCGAGTCCGGTCTCTCGTGAGCACGGAGGGGGACGCGTCGATCGCGGGCGTTCTCGCGCTGGTCGAGAAGCACGGCACGGTCGTGGTGCTCGCGCGCAGCCTGGAGAAGGTGGCTCCCGCCGATGCGCGCGCGGCGTTGCATGCGGCCGGCGTGATCACCGCGGCGCCCGCCGCCGTCTCCTGGCCGTGCGACGTGCGCGGATGCTCGCGCGAGATCCGCGCGAACCACGACGGCGCGCGGCGACCGCTCGTGGCCGTGTGTTGCCAGGTGCCGGCCGCATGCACCCCCGTGGAGCTGGGCTTCGACGCGGTGGCGCAGCAGGAGATCTCGGTCCCCGCGCTCGTCACCGCCGCGTGCGCGCTCCTCGGCGCCGTGGTCGATCGCGCTTCGCTCGCGAAGGTGCGCGAGCGTCGCCCCCTCGGCGAGTCGCGCGCACCGGTGCTCGTCGCGAGCGTGACCGCGCCCGCACGCGACGTGTACTGGGCCGGCTCGCCGCGCGACACCGACCTCGCCGCGTGGTGCGCCCGGCGCGAGCGCGTCGCGAAGAAGGCGCTCGTGCTGGTGCCGACGGGGAAGCACGTCTCGCTCGACGTCGCCGCGCGGTTCGCGGCCGGCGAGCAGGTCGAGGTGCGCGCGCTGAGCGATGTCCTCGACGTGCGCGACGGCGCGCTGGCCCTGCGCGACGCGGACGACTCGTTCGCGCCGCGCGCCGTGGCTCCAGAGCTCCCCAGCGAGCCGCCGTCGGCGCTCGGCATCGCCGCGCTCCTCGGCGTGACGCGATGGGAGGAGGTCCGGATCGCGCAGGTCGACGGTCACACCGTGCGCATCGAGGCGAACGGCAAGACGCTCTTGCGCACGTTCGTGGAGCTCGGCTTCGTCGACGGCCGCAAGACGGCGCTCGTGACGCCGACCAAGGCGTGGAGCGTGCTGCTGCTGTTCTGCAAACAGAAGCGCATCAAGCCGAGCGCGTACCGGGAGCACGGCGCGGCGTACGGCGTGAAGAAGGCGATCGAGCGACTAGGGAGCGCGATGCGCGCGTCGTTCGGGATCGCGGAGCATCCGATCCACGCGTATTCGAAGAGGGCGAGCCTGTGGGAAGCGCGGTTTCAGGTGGCGGAGGGGAAGGGGTAGCTCGCGTCCGTGACAGCGCGAAGTGCCTCGGAAAGCCGAACCGAATGATCGGGGCGGTGCGCTCACGCGGAGCGTCAGGAGGACGACTCCCGACTTCTCGTCATCTCTCCCTCCGTCCCAATTCCGTCACTCTCGCGCTACACCCGTCTCACCTCCCCGTCACAGTGTGCAAGACTGCCGCCCATGCGCTTCCTCGGCTTGGCGTGCACGCTCGTCGCCCTCTGGAGCTGTTCGAGCGGAGGGGGCTCCTCCTCTTCACCTCAGGACGGCGGCCCGTCCGGCGACTCGGGGCTCCCGCTCCATGACGACGGCGGCGCGAACGATGCCGGACCGGACGACGGCGCAGCGACCGACGGCACGCTCGCCGAGTCCTCGGTGCCGAACGTCGACGCGGGTCCTCAGGACACGACGTGCGCCGGCCCGTGCCCGGCCTCGGCGGTCAAACACATCGTGATCATCGTTCAGGAGAACCACACCTTCGACAATCACTTCGGCGCCTACTGCACCGCGGCGCCGGGCTCGAACCCGACCTGCAACGACGGCCCCGCGTGCTGCGAGGCCATGCCCGCCGCGGACCCGACGGGCGTGAAGCCGACGGTGCTCACCGATACGGAGCACGCCGCGTGGGATCCGAACCACGCGCAAGCGTGCGAGCTCTCCGAGATCGACGACGGCAAGATGGACGCCTTCGCGACGGCTCCCATCAGCGCAGGGCTCTCGTGCGGCAGCACGCGGAACGTCGCGATCGCAGACCCGACGATCATCAAGCCCTACTGGGACCTCGCCGCCACCGGCGCGATCGCCGACCGGTACTTCCAGTCCGTGGCCGGACAGAGCTCGTCGAACGACATGTACCTGGCGCGCGGAGGCTTCGTCTTCCTCGACAACGCCTACAGCCCGAAGGGCGCGATCGGCGAAACGTGCGACATCGAGTCGGCGCAGAACCAGTACACCGACAAGACGATCGGCGACCTGCTCACGACGGCGTCGGTCCCGTGGACGTGGTTCTACGACGGGTATGCCGCGATGGTCGCGGCCAAGGGCTCGTGCCCGACGAAGCCGACCGATTGCCCCTTCCCGCTCGCGTTCTATCCGTGCGCGATGGACCCGAGCGACGTCCCCTTCAACTACTACGCCTCGACCGTCGACAACCCGAGCACGCTGAAGGACGTCTCCGCGCTCACGGCGATCCTCCAGGGCACGGGCGAGCTCCCGGCGGTCTCGTTCGTGAAAGCGATCGGCTACCGGCAAGAGCACCCGGGCAACGACGTCACGCTCAGCGCGGGCGTCACCTGGGTGACCGGGCTGATCCAGCAGATCGAGTCGTCCCCCTTCCGCGACGACACGCTGGTCGTGCTCACGTACGACGAGGGGGGCGGGTACTTCGATCACGTGGCGCCCCCCGCCACGAGCACCATCGACAACCAGCCGTACGGCATGCGGCTCCCCTTCCTCGCCGTGGGTCCGCTCGCGCGGGCGAACTACGTGTCCCACGTGCAGATGGAGCACGCCTCGCTCATCAAGTTCATCGAGTGGAACTGGCTCGGGCAGACGACCGGCCAGCTCGGCACGCGCGACACGGTGGTGAACAACCTCGGGAGCGTGCTCGATCCGACGGCGACGGGGGTTGCGGTTCCGGAGAACTGAGGCGGTTCCGCGGCAGAAACGCGATCCCCCCGTCCCTCACCACGCAACCCTCACCCCCCAGCCCCCTCTCCCACAAGGGTCACAAGGGGAGAGGGGGATCACGGCGCTCTCTTCCCCTCTCCCCTTGTGGGAGAGGGGCCGGGGTGAGGGTCGCGTGGGGAAGAGTCGAAGGGGACCGAGGACGGGGTTTCCGCGGCGGGGGGGATGCGGCTTTCACAACGGAGCGGATGGGGTTTTCGCGATGGATCCCGAGATGCGAGGAACACGTCGCCCCTTCAGACGACATGCCCCCCCCCCACCCCGCGTGTGAGAACACCCGTGCTGCCGCGAGCGCACCCACGCTCCGCCCGCGTCGCCCGGAGACTCACCCCATGAAGACCGCCGTGAAGAAGATCGCCCTCACCAAGGCCACGCTGAAGAAGCTCCACGCGGTCCGCACGGGCGTGCGCGCCGGCCTGGGGCCGAGCGATCCCCCGAACTGCCACCCGAGCGACCCGGGTCGCACGTGCGGGCCGGACTGCGCGTCCGTCTCGCACAACTACAGCCTGCCGATGTGAGCTCCCGCGCAGGCGCGCGGGCTCAGTACACGACGAGCCCGCGATCCTTCGCGGTCTGCACCAGCGACTCCAACTCCGCGCCGCTCACCCCGACGTGCGTAGCGAGCTCGCCGGCGGCCATCGGTCGCTCGGCCAGCGCGAGCAGCGCGCGGTTCTTCCACGCGGTCCCCTCCGGGAAGCGAATGGCGCCGAGGTCGCGGTTGTTCATGCAGAGCTGGAGCGCTCCGTTCCCCGCGTCGTACACCTCGAGCCCGTGGAGCAGCTTCACGGGGGCGTCGGCGGGCGCCGGGCGACCACGCTCGAAGTCCTCCAGCGTGAAGCGTCGCTCCAGGTACGGCTTGATGCTGTAGACCGGCCCCTTCATGTCCGAGTCGCCGATCGAGAAGTAGAAGACGGGGCGAAAGCGGTCGGCCGACGTGTTCTCGGTGCCGGCGTGGGCCACCTTCCCGTTCATGAACACGGCCGAGCCCGCGGGGAGCTCGAGGTACAGCGGCGTGCCCGTGGGCGGGTCGGTGTTCCGGTGCGTGCCCGGAACGATGACGAGCGCGCCCACGCCCCGCGCGGTCGGCGCGAGGTTGACGAACACCGAGACGATCCCCTTGCCGACGTCGAACTCGTCCCTGTGAATCGCCTGCGCCCCCGCGCCGGGGAACGCCGTGATCGACGAGAGCTCGACGAGGTAGCGCTCTCTGGGCAAGAACGAGCGCACCGTGTCGTAGCCGCGCGAGAGCACCGTCTGCACGCTGCGAAACACGCGCGGCGTCATGTCGAGCGGCGCATGGACGCGGAACTTCGCTTTCCGGATCCCGGTCCGGGACGCGGTCGCGAAGGTCGCGATGACTTCCTGCAAGAGAGCCCGAGACTCCTCGTCGTCGAGCGCCTTCTCGACGACGAAGTATCCCTGCTCGTCGAGGGGATTCCCTAGAGCCACGTCTGCCTCACCGGTTGGAGATTCGCGAACAGCGACCGAGGCGACGCCGCATGCGTCGACCGACCTCACTTCTGTAGACACGCGAACCGAGGACTCCTTTCGCAGGTCTCCTCGGAAAGCGTGGCTCGCCGCGCTCAGAGAACGTTGACCCGCCGCACCCGCCTTCGCGCCCCCTGCGCGAACGGGGCACGCCCGTGCAGGAGCACGTGGTTGTCGGCCAGGAGGACGTCGCCGTCGCGCCACGGATGGGGGTAGCAGACGCGCGGATCGTAGAGCCGCCGCCGCAGCCCGGCGAAGAGCGCGCCCGCGCGTTCCTCGTGTGCTCGCTCCCCCGCGCGCGTCGGCTCGGCGTAGCGGAGCACGGCGTCGCCGGTGAGCGGGTGCCGGTCGAGGAGCGACTGCGTGATCGTCCCCGCGGCGCTCGGGTACTGGAGCGTCACGGCCGTCCAGGCCGCGCGCTCCTGGAACGGAGCGCCGGCGAGCACGCGCGTCGTGTCGCTGAAGAAGCTCTCTCCTCCTCCGCCGGGGGGGAGAGCGGCGTCGCAGTGGAAGACGAGGTAGCGCGGACTGAGCCCGACCACGTGGTCCCAGTGCATCGGCACTTCCTGATCGACCCACGCGCTCCTCGCGCGGTCCGCGCACGGATCGGCCTCGCATGCGCCGCCCGCGGGCGACGTCTGCAGCTCACCGAGGGTCCGACCGAACGTCTGGAGCTCCCCCGCGTCGAGAGGAGCGAAGCCTCGAAGCACGACGAGTCGGTGCTTCTGCAGCCACGCGCGAAGAGGCGCGAGCGGCAGCGAAGCCACGCGCTGCCGAGCGTCGTGCGCCTCGACCCGGAGCCCGAACGGCGCGAGCGGGATGCGCCGGAGCACCGGAGCGCTCTCCTCCACGATGCGATGTACCCGCGCGCCGAACCAACCCATGGTTGCCGTCGTTCTCCCGGACATGAGCGCCGTCAGAGCTCCGGCGTGGAACGAGGCGTCTCCGAGGCTCGCGCTCATCCGCGCTCCCCTTTCGCCGTCGTTCATCCTTCGCCGCCGCCGGCCGCGTCCTCCGCCTGGAGCTGACTCTGCGCCAGGCGCCGGAAGAGCCCGTCCTCGCGCATCAGAGACTCGAACGTCCCCTCCTGCACGATCGACCCCTTCTCCATGACGATGATGCGGTCGGCGTTCACCACCGTGCTGAGCCGGTGCGCGATGCAGATCTTGGTGCACGGAATGCTCCGGAGCGCGTCCATGACCCCGGCCTGCGTCTTGTTGTCGAGGGCGCTCGTCGCCTCGTCGAAAATGACGAGCTTCGGCTCGCGCACGAGCGCGCGCGCGATGAGGATGCGCTGCTTCTGCCCCCCCGAAATGGTCACGGCCCGGTCGCTGAGCAACGTCGACATCTTCATCGGCATCCGCTCGATGTCGTCGGCGATGCACGCCCGGCGCGCCGCCAGCCACGCGTCGTCGATCGTCTTCTTCGAGGTGCCGACGATGTTGAAGAGAATGCTGCTCGGCAAGAGCTCGCTCCCCTGCAAGACAGCGCCGATCTGGCTCCGGACCGAGCGCAGGTCGAGGTTGTCGAGCTCCTTGCCGTCGAGCAGGACGCTCCCCGAGCTGGGGCTGTAGAAGCCGAGCATCAACTTGATGAGCGTCGACTTGCCGCAGCCCGAGGGACCGACGATGGCGACGAACTCGCCGCTCTTCACGTCGAGCGAGACGTGGTCGAGGATGCGCACGTCGTCGTCCGCGTAGTGGAACGTGACGTGGCGGAGCGAGATGTTCCCCTCGAGCGTCGTGGTCGCCGCGCCGGCGTGCACTTCCGCGCTGGCGGCGAGGAGCGGACGCGCCCGTTCGGCCTTCGGAATGATGGGGAGGAGCGCCGTGAGCCCGCGAACGACCTCCGCGTACGCCGCCTGAAGCCCCCCGAGGCACGCCGTCGCGACCACGAAGTCCCCGACGCCGATGGCGGCCGTACCGGGCTTCGCGGCGCAGAGCACGGCGTACAGAAGGACCGTGCCCATCACGTCGAAGAGCCCTTCGCTCGCCGTCAGCATCCCGCTGAACAGCGACGCCCTGTAGCCGGCGCGCCGCACGTTCGCGAAGGCGGCGGCCCACTGGTAGAACGCGCGCGGCTCGGCCGAGGCCACCTTGATGCGCGCGATGCCGCTCAGCATCTGGAACAGGCGCCCGCTCATCTTGCCGCGCGTCGCGGCCTGCGCTTGCCCCTCCATGTACATCCCGGAGAGCAGGCCGGCCCCGATGAGCGCCCGCAGGAACACGACGGACAGCACGGCGAGCGCCGCGTGCCACGACGTCGTCATGAGCATGAAGCCGTAGGCGATCGAAGCGATCGCCGCGAGCAGCACGTCCGTCGCCGTGCCGTACGCCGCTCGTCCGAACTGGCACGCGCCGCGAATGCGCTCCGAGAGGTCGCCGGCGGCCATCCCCTTGAAGAGGCTCATCGGCAGCGAGAGCGAGCGCCCGACGAGCGCCGCCTCGGTGCTCACGTCCACGCGCGTCCCCACGCGCGCCTGGAGCAGCGCGCGCGAGAGGCGCAGGTTCGACGACGTGATGGCGACCGCGCACCACCCCGCCGCCAGCAGCCCGAGGCTCCGCCGGTCCCCTTCGGGGAGCGCCCAGTTCACGAGCGACCCCATCAGATATACCGAGGCCGCGCTCAGCGCCGCGGCGACGACGCCCCACAGGACGGCGAACGCCAGGTCGCGCTGGTTCTCTTTGCCGAACACGGCCCGCCACAGATCGCGCATCAACACGGGCTCGGACGAGAGCCCGCGGTAGAAGGTGAAGGCTCCCTGCTGCAGATCCTCTTCGCGGACGCGCTCGCCGCTGGCGACGCTCCACTTCTTCCACAGCCCCGGGCGGAGGAAGACGGCCCCCTCGGGGCGAAAGGCCAGCATCGGCCCCCACATCTTGCCGAGGTCCCCCGCCTTCAGCATGACGCCGCGGACGTGAATCTGGTTCTGCGCGCAGACCCGCTTGATGATCTCTTCGACGTCGTCGCCGCGCACGGCGGTCCCCAGGCTGACCGCGTCGGCCGGGCATCCGAAGTACTCGAGCACCTGCGCCAGCGCGTCGGCGAGCGCGCCGTGCGCCTTGCCGGGGACCACCGCGGCGGTCGTGTGCTTCACGCCCGACACGGCCGCCGAGAGCTTGCTGATCGCCTCTCCGACGAAGGCCGCTCCGAGATCGGTAGCCGCCTTCTGGCGCGACATCCCGAAGGTGGGCGCTTCCACGTTACTCATTGGCGACGAGCTCCTTGTACCGTTCGCATCGCGCGAGCAGCGCGTCGTGCGCCCCGCGGTCCACGATATGACCCTTGTCGAGGACGATGATTTCATCGCACTCGCGGATCGTGCAGAGGCGGTGCGCGATGACGAGGCAGCCGCAGCCGCGCTCGCGGATGTTGTTCACGATCTTCTGCTCGGTCATCGTGTCGAGCGCGCTCGTCGCCTCGTCGAGCACGAGCAGCGTCGGATTCCTGACGAGCGCGCGCGCGATCTCGAGCCGCTGCCGTTCGCCGCCGCTGAAGTTCCGCCCGTCTTCGTCGACCTCGTAGTGGTAGCCGTCCGGCTTCTTCTCCACGACGTGGTGAATCAGCGCGTCCCGCCCGGCGCGCTCGACGGCGTCGTCGCCGATGGTCGCGTCCCACATCGTGAGGTTGTCGCGGATCGACCCCTGGAAGAGCGCGATGTTCTGATCGACCAGCGCGAGCGCCCCGCCGAGCACGCTCGGATCGAGGTCCGGCACGACCTCCCCGTCGACGCGAATCTCGCCTGACCACGGGCGGTACAGACCGCACACGAGCTTGGCAAGCGTCGACTTACCGCTGCCGGTGCCGCCGACGAACGCGACGCTCCGTCCCGGCTCCACGCGGAAGGAGATCCCCTGGATGGTCGGTGGATCGGTCGGGCTGTACCCGAACGAGACGTTGTCGAACTCGAGCACCTTGCCGGCGATCGCGCGCTCGTCGAGGCCGGGCGCGCCGGGGATGAGCGCGTTGGCCGTGCGTGGGTCGAGCGGGTACTGCGACACGTCCTCGACGCGCTTGGCGACGACCTTCATCTCCTGCACGGCGGCGAGGAAGCTCAGGATGCTGCTCACGGGGACCAGGAAGCTCGACATGAGCACCTGGAACGCGAGCAGATCCCCCAGCGTCATCTGGTTCGACATGACGTAGCGGCTCCCCACGGCGAGCACCGCGGCGCTGCCGCCGAGCCGCAAGAGCTCCGACACGTACGTGGAGCTGGCGTGCACGAGCAGGAGCTTCCGCTCGGCCGTCACGATGCGCGCCTTGTGGTCCATCGTCTTCTGGAGGACGTCGGACTCGTCGGCGCGCAGCTTGATGGTCTCGATCATGCTGAGCGCCTGCACGAGGAACGACATCCCCTTGCCGCGCTCCTGCTGCATGACGGCCTCCTCGGTCTCCAGGCGGGACGCGAAGAAGTAGAAGACGAGGATGCTCGCCGTCGCCGCGCTCACGGCGATGAGCGCCAGCGGCACGTTGTACGCGCACATCAAGGCCACGTAGAAGCCGACGACGAGCACGTCGAGGACGGCGTCCGGCGCCTCTTTCGAGAAGAAGCCGGTCGCGACGTCGTACACGAGGAGGCGCGACGCGAGCTCGCCGGCGGACCGCTGCGTGAAGAAGCGCATCGGCAGATGGAGGATCTTCCAGATGAAGTCGGCGGCGGCGCGCATGCCGATCCGCTCCTGCAGGCGGCTGAGCAGGTAGCGCTTGGTCGCCTCGAGCGCGAACCGCGTGACGCCCACCGCGCACAGCACGAGCAAGAGCGGCGTGAGCCAGCGAGCCATCCCGTGAATCAGCACGTCGTCCACGACGACCTGCGTGAGCGCGGGGAGCGCGAGCCCCGGTACGACGAGGAGTATGCCGATCAGGACGAGCAGGTTGATCGCCGCGAGAGACCCCTTGGTCCACCGCCGGCACGTCGCGAGAAACGAGAACTGCTTGCCCGTGCGCTCGAAGCTCTTGCCGGGCGTGAGGCCGAGGGCGACGCCGGTGAACTCCTTGTCGAAGCGCTCGGCGCTGACGATCCGATGCCCCATCGCCGGATCGTTGACGTGGTATCCGCCGCCGGGAGCGCGCCCCTCGTAGACGATGAAGTGGTTGAAGTTCCAGTAGATGATGGCCGGCGTCGGCACCGTATCGAGCGTGTCGAGCTCGACGCGGTAGCCATGGCCGTCGAGCCCGTAGCGCGCCGCGGCCTTCAGGATGTTCGACGCCTTCACGCCGTCGCGCGTGACCCCGCACTCGAGCCGGAGCTCTTCGAGCGGCACGTACTTCTTGTGGTACGCGAGCACGGTCCCGAGCGCGGCCGCGCCGCACTCGACCCCCTCCATCTGGAGAAAGATCGGAGTCTTCTTGCGCCTGCTCATCGTCACTCCTGCTGCGTGTCGGTGACGACGCGCTCGAGCGCCGGGAGGATCAGCTCGATGGGGCGCCGTGTCTTCACGGTCACGAGCCCGTGGACGGGCGTGCCGCTGGCGATCTGGATCGCCGGCCCGTGCCCGTTCGACCACCGGAGGCCGCTCGGCGTCGTGGCATCGGCGCCCACGCGCACGCGGGCCTCGTACACGGGGCCGTCCTTCAGGAGCGCGGAGACGAGGCTCTCGTTGCGCACGGCCCGCAGCATCGACTGCTCGGAGATCGGGAACGGCGAGATCGACTCGACGACGCCCAGCAGGTACCCGTCCTCTTCGGGCTTCACGACCGACGGCGCCAGCTTGATCGCCATCCCCTGCTTCACACGCTTCCCCTCCTGCGCGGGGAGGTAGATCTCGGCCATCAGATCCGTGTGGTTGGGGGGGACCACTTCGAGCGTCGCGATCGCGCGCCCGCGCGTCACCGCGTCCCCGTCGGTGAGCTTCACTTCGATGACCCGTCCGGCGGCCTTGGCGAGCACGACCGACTGCGTGTCGATCCGCTTCTGCACCTCCTGCAGCTCGCGGTTCGTCTCGTTCACCTGCATGACGAGGTCGTACTTGCGCGACTCGAGGGTGCGCGTCGTCTCCAGCACGTTGAAGGCGATGTTGTGGGCCTCGGCGCGCTTGCCGCTGATGGCGTCGTGCAGGTCGAGCACCTTCTGCCGCGTCTCGGCGACCATCGCGGGCGTCGCCAGTCCTTTGTTGAGGAGCGCCGTGTCCGACTTGAGCTTCTGCTCGTAGAACGCGAGCTGCTTCTTCGTCTCGACGACCGCGTAGCTCACCGCCTCCTTCTGCTGGTGAAAGACCGCCGTCTTCAGGTCTCGCCCCTGCTCGTCGAGCTGCTCGAGCTCCGCCGATCGGGCCGACAGCTCGTCGAGCTTGGCCTGGAGCAGCGACTGTTGCTTCGTGAGCTCGGGCTGGTCGATATACGCGATGACGTCGTCCTCCTTCACCGTGTCGCCGACGGACACGACGAGGTGCTGCACCTGCCCGTCCGCCATCGAGGTGACGTCGACGATGCTCCCCTGCCGCAGCAGCAGCCCTTCGCCGTATACGCGTGAAGGGACGCGCCCGAGGAACGCCCAGGCCAGCGCCGTTCCGATCGTCACGGTCGCCGCCATGACGATCAGCGACGTCGCGGGGCTCACCACCTGCACCGCCGTGTCGAGGCGCTCAGCGACGGCGAGGTGTTGCAGGGCCGCTTGCCTATACATTCCAGTTTTCATGCACGCTTCCTTGTTACAGAGCCGAGATCGTCAACCGCTGCGCCACCGCGGGCGCGTTGCGTGAGTGGACGGCCGCGTTGAGGACGCCCGCTTCGTGGAGCATTCGCGCGAGCGCGATCGCGTACGAGGCACGGTCGGCGAGGACGGCGACGCTCGAGGCCATGAGCTGCTGCTCGGCCACGATGACGTCCATCGCGGTGGCCGATCCCATGTGGTACCGCGTCCGCTCCGCCTCGTAGGCCGCCCGGTACGCCTCGGTCGCGCGCGCGCGCTGCTGGTACGTCTCGGCCAGGGTGGCGAGATCCGACGACAGCGCATCGATCGTCCCTTCGACCACGTTCAACCGCGACGTCGCCTCGAGCGCGCGCTCCGCACGCACCTCGGTCGCGACGCCGAGCTGCCCCCGCGCCGTGCGGTTCTGCAGCGGCATCGAGAAGACGAGCGAGACCCCGCCGTAGTAGCCGACCTCCATCTGGGTCGGCATCGCGCTCGAATCGCCATAGAGCCCCACGCGGCTCGCGGAGCCCTGCGCGACGATGCCGAGGTCGGGCCGCTCCCCGATCCGCGCGGCATCGAAGCGCACGGTCGCCGCAGCGGTCTCCTCTTCGAGATAGGCGAACAGCGGCCTTCCTGCGGCGAGCCGCTTGGCACGCGTGGCCATGACGGGCGCCATCGCAGGCGTCGCCGGCACCTCGGGGAGCGCCGCCTCCGGTGCGTCGTGGGTCGTGGGGCGCCGCAACCCGAGCGTCGCCCAGAGCACCTGCTGCTGGTCGAACATGGTCCGCTCGGCCTGCGCGCGGCTCGCCGCAGCGCTCTCCGAGGCCGCGAGAAACGGCAGGCGATCGACCGGCGCGCGCGCGCGCTGCTCGATGAGCGTGTCGACGTCCCTGAGCTGATCGTTCGCCAGCTCTTCCAGCTGACGCGCGAGCTTCACCTGATCGCGGCTCGCGACCCAGCGCCAGTAGTCGCTGGCCGCCGTCATCACGAGCTGCGACTCGCGGTCCTGCTGCAGCGCCGCGCTGGCCGTGGCGTGCAGCTCGGTCGCGCGCTCCTCGGCGCCGAACGAGGCCGAGGTGCCGAACTTCAAGAGAGGGATGCTGAGATGCGAGGTCACGATCGGCTGATCGGGACTGATCGACGCGTCGATCGACGACGTGAGCGGCATCGACGCGGTGATGTCGGCGGTGACGTTCTCCGGCGTCCGCGTCGCGAGCCCCACCTGGGCGGAGAGGTCGTCGTACCCGGTCGTCGTCAGGCCCCCGTAGGGCGCCGACCACAGGCTTCGCTGCCCCTGCACGGCCGCATTGGCCACGATGTCGAACGCCCCTGAAGCGCGCAGGTGCTCGGCGGCCGCCTGGCGCGCCTCCGCTTCGTAGACGTGAAACGTCGGACTCTCCGCGAACAGCGCCCGCATCGCGTCTTGGAGCGAGGTGACGCGTTCGCCCCCCTGCGCGCGAGCTGGCGTCGCATGCGCGATCGCGAGCAGGCACACGGTGATGCAGACGTTGTTCTTCCTGTTCGACATGGGATTCGTGAGAGCTGCGACGTGGGATCGAGATTCGGGGCTTCGCGGAAAGAACGGTCAGAGCCCGCGCGGGCCCGTGAACGGAGGAGGCACCGGGATCGGCGCCGGTTGGCCGCCCGGCCAGTCGAGACCACCGATGACGGCGTCGAGGTCTTCGGGGCTGATCTCCTCGAGGCCGTCAGGGGTCGAGGGAACGGCGAACGGATCGGTTCCGTCGATCGCTCCGTTCGCCGGTCGGAAGCGCGGCTCGCTCATGCCGGCGGCTGCGTCGAGCGCAGATAGCAACCGACGTCGTCGGTCTCGATCCGGCCGCCGACGCAATGGTCGAGCATGCCGAGATCGAGCTTCGCCGGCGGCGCCTGGTTGTGGCGCGGCGCGTCCGATCGCTTCCGGGAGAAGAGTTCTTTGAGGTTCTTCATGGGATGTCTCCTTGGTCGATGAATCGATGAGCGTGGCGACTCGTCGGCTCTCGCGCGCCGGCCTCGGGCCGGTGCTCGGGGTCACCGAGTGCCAGGGAGAAGCGCGGCTCCTCCCTCAGAAAGGACACGCAACGAGGTCTCCCCTTGCATGCCGCGCTCGCAGATTCGTCAGCTGGCGGCCGCCACGGCCTCGTGCGTCGTCCGCTTCCATCGCGCGCGCCCCAGATGCAGGTCGGCGAGGCAATTCATGTACGAGAGCTCTTCGCGGCACAGGGGCCCCCGAAGCAGAGCCGCGTCGAGCGACGCGACCTCGGCGGCATCGCCCGGGGCAAAGAGAACGCCGTCCATCTGGGCCTGCGTGAGCACGAAGCGATAGTGGTCGGTCACCGCCGGCCGCCACGCGTCGCCGTCGAAGCCGAGCTCCGGGAGCCTGCGGTGCGGGACGAAGCCGACGGTGCTCTTGAAGTTGAAGAGGAGCGAAGAACGCGGTCGCGCGAGCACCGGGAAGACGTCGTGCTCGGCCCCGCGGTGGTCCGCGTTGTAGCGAATGAACGCGATGTCGGGGCGCCCGCTCGCGAGCAAGCTCACGGCCGCGGCGCGATCGTGAAACGTCGCTCCGGTGGCCCTGACGCCCGGCACGCGCCTCCGGGTCCGGTGCGTCGCGAAGGTGTCGAGCCGCTCGTGCTGCTCTCCGTTCACCCCTCCGACGATCGTGAGGTCGAGCCGCTCCAGGCCGGGCACCGCGTCGAGCACCTCGTAGAACGGCGCGACCGCGAACTCCGGCTCGGCGACGTAGGACACGGCGCCGACCACGATTCGATCGCGGGCGCCGGGGCGGGAGCGGAGCAGCTCGCCGAGTCCGCGGCGCAGCGCCTCGTAGTGCGGCCAGTGCATGTCGGCGGTGAGGAAGAAGAAGTTGATCCCTCGGTCGTACGCCTCGAGCACCGCGCTCGGCTCGCGCACCGCGCCCACGCAGTACGGGCTCACGCTCAGCCCCTCGACGCCGAGTCGAAGGCGATCTTGGAAGGCCGGCAGCGTCTCGCGAAGGCGCGCGGTCGGCGCGTGGAGCGACGTCACAGGACCCCTTGCATCGCGCCGACGTCTCGACCGCGCGCGATGGCGCTGCCGTACGCGCGATGAAGAAACTCGTAGAGGACGAGCTCCTGCGCGTTGGCCGATCCGCGGAGCAGACGGTTCGCCCACATGTGAAGGTGACTCACGGCGATGTCGGCCCGCGGCGTCGTCAGCTCGTCGTGCTTCTCGAGCTCCCGGAGGCGGGGCGTGAGACGGGAGACGAGGACCGAGCGCTTCTGGATCGCCGCGACCCCCGCGGCGTAGCTCTCGGGCGGGCGCGAGAGGAGCTCGTCCACCTCGCTCCGCCGCGTGCGGTAGACCCGACCCAGCTGGCGTGTGAGCTCGTGCCCCGACACGAAGCGACCGGCCTGACCTTCGCGGGCAAGCGCCACGATCGCGCGCTTCTCCTCGACGGTGAACCCGAGATCCGTGAGCCAAGCATCCATCCCGACGAGCGCGAGCTTCCAGCGCGCGTTCGGATCGGTCCGGAATCGCTCGACGATGCTCAGCGCTGCTTCACTGTCGGCATCGAAGAGCGCTTCGGCGATCGTCATCGCCTCCTCTCCGCCATAGCGCTCCACCTCCGGGTCGTACGTGTCGAGCGCGTGGCGCTGGACGAGGTGGCGAGCGCCTTCGAGCGCGGTGAAGAGTCGCGGAGCGACGCTCTGCCAGAGCACACTGGGCTCGCCGTGGAGCCGGAGGCGCAGGTGCCAGTCGGGGTCGCCGTACCGGAGGAAGAACCACCGATCGATGAGACCTTCTTTGCGTAGCTCGCGCACCAGCGGCGCCACCGCCTCGACGAGGACCCGGTCGGCGGTCGCGACCCCGCAGTACACCTTCGCGTACAGCCAGTCCTCACCCGGTCGCTTGGAGCGCTCGGGCCTCGGGCTGATCCCCTTCACGACGGCGAGCCGCGGGACGGGTGTCGCCGTCGGCGTCGCGCGGACGAACGGGAGGACCAGCTCGTGGTGGAAGCGCCCCTCCGAGCTTCGCGCGACCAGCTCGTCGGGAGCCGGAAAGGTCTCCCGTAGCGAGACGTGGCCGTGCTGCTTGCAAGCGTTCAGGAAGCTCTCGAGGGACAACGCATTGTCGAGGTCGATCGGCAGGACGTTGTCGTCATCGACGAGCCCGACGTGGCGGGGGAGTCGGAGCTCGGCGCGTAGCGCCTGAACCGCGGCAAAGCGCGCTGCGCCGGCGAGGGCGTCGATCGACGCGAGGCGCTCGCCGCTGAGCCTCCAGCGCGCGAGGCACAGCACGAACTTGCCGTGGACCACGCGCGGGAGGAACGGCGCCGTACGGAACGCCTGCCCCCACACCCACGCGAGGGACGAGTCGCACCCTTGCGCCTGGAGGCTCGCCAGAAAACGATACGGGACGATCCCCTTGAAGAAGTTGTGAGCGCAGGACAGGTACGGGACGACCTGCTTGCCGTGCGCGCGCGAACGGAGCCGAACCTTGCCTCCTCGGACGGACACCAGAAGGTCCGAGAGCGGGATCCGTCGATCCGCCGGCGCGCCCGACCCCCAGCCGACCTCGATCTCGTAGTCGCGCAACACGGGGCGACACGGGACGTTGCTCGTGAGCGCGTGGGGGAGGTGGGCGATCTCGGCGTGCAGGGCCTCCGGGTCGTGCTGTTCCTCGCGCCGAAGGAGCGCGCGCGTGTGCTCGTGCAGCGTCGCGTCGCCCTGCAGGAAGCGCCCGAACAGCGCGCCGGCGGTCGTCCCTCCGCTCCCATGGATGTAGAGCCGGTACTTGCGCTGCTCGAGCGCCTCCGGTGATTCCGCGGCAATCGCGAAGACCACGTTGACGCTCGGGGGGAACGGCTTGCGCTGGGTGTTCGAGAGCGCCGCCACGTCTCGCTCGGTGAGCACCATCTCCTGGGCGCCGGTCGACAGCGTCTGGGCGAGCTTCTCGAAGAGGACCTCCTCGCGCGTCGTCCAGGGGATCTTGCGAGAGGCGGGCCTCCGGAACGCGAGCCCTTCGAGCAACGGCGACACGTCGGCGCCGGGCCGGCCCGATTCGAAGCCGATGCCCGACTCGGAGTCGAGAACCTCGAGGAGCGGCACCTCGCGGTCCTGGTACCGATCGGAGAAGTCGCTCATGAAGCGGGCGAGCGGCTGTTCCTGCTCCGCGGGCGCGAGCGCCGAGAGCAGATCCATCCCCGCGGAGACGTCGCGAGCGACGGCGTGCCCGAGCGTCACGTCGGCGCGCGGCATCCGCAGGTCGACCTTGAAGAGCTTCGTCGTATCGAGCCCCTCCGACAGGGCGTGGAGCTTCGCCACGATCGCATCGGCCTCTTCGGCGGACATGCCCGCGTCGAGACGAGCCAAGTCGTCGGCGATCGACTGCAGCGCGTCCGCCGTGGCCGACGCCGCCGGAATCTTCCGGAGCGCCGTGATCATCTGCTCCAGAGGGTCGTCTCCGGTGGCGGCGGGGTGGAGCGGCGACCGCAGCAGCTGCGCATCGACGAGCCGGCGCGTGTAGCCGAGCGCATCGTCGAGCTCGACGCCTTCGAACGCGCCGACCATCGCGTCCGCGATCTCGGAGAGCGTGGCTCCGTCCTGCCGGCGCGCCGCGCCGAGCGCGACCTCCAGGTGGGGGGTCGCGGGAATGTCGCAGAGCGGATAGGAACGCAGGTTCTTGGAGAGCCGGAGCGTGTAGTACCGAATCCGTCCTCCTGACTCGTACACGGTCTCGTTGGGTCGGTAGCGCAGGTGCGGCCGCACGGCTTCATCGGCCGAGAGCCGTTCGGCCAGCGCGAACAGACAGTCGAAGTTGAGGCGCGTCTGGGCCTCGTGCTCCGCGCGCGGCGCGACACCGAGGTCGCAGCGGGACGTGATCTTCCCCACGCTCGCGCCGGCAAACAGGCCGAACGGGGTGGGCCGCCCCGCCATGCGCATCAGGTAGCGGACGACGGCAGGCTCGACGCTCCGCGCGGCCTCGCTCTCGTCTCCCGCGAGCCACGGCTCGAGCCGGGCGTCCAGGTTCGGTGACGCGACGCACAGCGCAGCGCGGATCTCTGGTTGCCGCACGAGGGCGATCAGCCGCTCGCGAAGAACCGCCACGTCGCGCGCGAGGGCGCCCTCGAGATCATCTCCCCGGGCGAACGCCTGCACGGCGGCGAGGCCGTCCGACCAGTCAGCCGCGACATCCCACGGGAGCGCCGGCGTGCGAAGAACGAAGAAGTCGGCGGGGACGTGGTGCTTCATGGTCGGGCTCCATTCGGGGCTGTCTCGATGGCGAGGTGGGCTAGTGGGACACTGGCGTGCCCCTACCGGCTCCAGCCGCCGCGCCTATCACCCAGTGGGCGTGGCGAAGATCTTCGTCGTCTTGCAAACCGAGCTGTTTTCCGCCATCCCGCCCACGATGTCGTCGAGGTCGGCCGGCTGGATCAGCTCGATGTCTTTGTCGGGCTCGGGAATCTTCGACTTCGCGGCGTCGGACTTCTTCGTGTTCGAATCGTTCATTTTGTGCGCGGCCATCCCAAGATTTCGTGACGCGTTTCGTATCGCTAGGACGTGAAAAGCCCGCTCGATGGCCGAGGCCAACAGAGCGGGCTCACGTCAGAGGCTTGGCGGACGAGCGTGGCGCAGTTGCCTGCGCCGGCTCGTCGCGCGTCCTCCGCTCATCACGCCATCGAGCTGAGGGAGACCTTCGTCTCCTTGCACGTGCCGTTGCACTTCTCGTCGCCTTCCAGGAGCCCGCCCGCGACGTCGTCGAGGTCGGCCGCCGGGATCTCCTCGACGTTCTCGGCGAGCTGGGGAAGCTTGGTCTTGGTGGTGTCGTTGCTCATGATGTTCTCTCCTGATTGATGGTTGATTGTTGATTGGTGATTGGTGAATCGTGACTAGTTCGTGAAACGAGATTCGAAAGCGTTAGGCCACGTTGCGAGCGAAGGAGACCTTCGTGGTGCCGCACGTGAAGGTGCAGTCCTCTTCCGCGAGTCCGCCGGCAACCTCATCGAGATCGGCCGCGGGAACCTCTTCGAGGTTGGCGCCGTCGATCGCCGGAAGCTTCGTCTTGATGGTCGGGTCCGCGACGACGGGCGACTCTGACTTCTTGTTGTCTTCGTTACTCATGTTCATGTCTCGCTGGAGTGAGGGAGGGTGAGCGTCTTGGAAGCCCGCGCGCGTCTCGTGCGCTTTGCTTCTGGCTAATTGACACTCCACATCGGCGAACCTTGCACCCGAAGTTAGAGCGAACGCATTTGCTGCACAGGCGCCGCCTTGCACACCTGGGACGCGCTCTGCGAGAGACGGCACGCGCCGGCCGAAACGGGCGCGCTCTCGAGCGCGAGCCCCAGCTGCTGCGTCGTCACGGCGAGACGCTCGGCGTTGGAGAGCGGGCGGTCCCACCAGTTCACGAGCAGCGTCGTGCGCTCGGTGTGCGCGTCCGTCCGCGCCGGCAGCACCGCGTGGAGAAGCCTGCCGTCGAAGACCATGTAGCGGTTCTCGCGGGGAGCCACGATCCGGCGCTCCGTCGGCTCCGGCGGGGACATCGTGCGTCCGTCGGGCGAGCACGTCTGGTCCGTCACGAGCGTGTGACCGCCTACGTCCGTCAGGTAGAAGACGCTCCCCAGGTTGGGGTGCACGTACTGCCCCTTGTGCGCGAGAGCCTCGTCCTTGTCGAAGTGCAGCTTCTTGGAGACCGCCGTGGACTCACGACGGAACCACCACTCCGCGCCGACGAAGGTCCTGCCCGGGAGCACCGTCCGGTGCAGGCAGTCGATCACGAGCTCGATCAGGTTCTCCGGCGGCTTCCGCGCGTCTACCCAGTACGAATGGGGCGGGTTCGGCATCGAAGCGATCGTTCGCTTCAGGCGCGAGAACACCTCGGTCGAAAGGACATCGTCGTACACACGAAGGTTACGGTCGGTCATTGGGGCCTCTCACGAAAACGAGTTTCTTCTGCGCGAGGAGTGCGATCAGGTTGTAGGTCGCCTCCGGGCTGACATCGGGGAGCGCGGCGCGCGCGTGCTTGAAGCGGAACGGGTAGCGGAAGGAGCAGAGCTTCGCGGCGATGCGGGCCGCTTCGGCGCTCAAGGGAATGGGCGTCTCCAGCAGCCCGGGCGCGGCGAGGAGCCACGAGCCGTCCTGGCAGACGACCTCGCGGGCGTCGGCCTCGGCGACCCAGCCGCAGATGCGGTCGCCCATGGGCGAGAGCTCGACGTCCACCAGCGAGAGCTCGGAGAGCGTGGCGACGAGCTCCTCCTTCAGGGCCGCGAACGTCTTCGCGCGAGCGGCGCCGTGCGCGTCGCAGAGCGTGCGCCCGCGGTACCCTTCGCAGTAGGCGCGAAAGCGCGGATCCTCGTGCAGTCTCGCAGTCAGCGCGCGCGTGAGCGCTTCGGCCCAGGTGACCCCCTTGATGACGACGTTGAGTCCCCACGTATCGGTGACGGATCGCACCTCGTGCCAGACTCCTCGCGGGAGGTAGAGCGCCGTACCGGCGACGGCCGTGACCTCGTGACTACGCTCGGGGTCGAACGCCAGAGGCATTCGCGGGTCGCTCGCGTACCCCTCTTCCGAGAACCCCGTCCACCGCCCGTTCGCGTCTTGCGTCGGGTGGAACGGCTGCATCGGGTTTTCGATGTGGAGGTTCGGCTCGAGCTGCCAGACCTTCTCGCCATCGAGGAGGATCTGGAAGTTGATGTCGTGATCGTAGTGGCGCGACGAGAGGCCACCGGCACGCCCGGCGAACGCCTCCACGGTCACCTGCCAGGGTGCGGCACCGAGGTCCGCCGCGATCCCTTTGAAGAGGTCGAGCACCTCCGGGACGGACTCCTCGACCTGCGTGAGGTAGAGGTTGCAGCCTCGGTCGAGCGCAGCGCGGGCCTCTTTGGCCGGCACCTTGCCGCGCACCGGTCCGGGGCCGAACGTCGCCACGTCTCGCGTACGGTGCTCCAGCAGCGCGTCGATGTTCTCGATCGCGGCGACCGACTTCACCTTGCGAACGAGCGCCGCGTTCGGCGCCGAGAGGAAGCGGACCCCACGACTCCAGTAGCGGTCGTGGAACGCTTCCGCGTCGATCGGCGCGAGCAGGTCGGCGAGGCGCAGGCGGGTCGAGCGCGGTTCGAGCGGCCTACGAGGCGCGGGTTCGCGCGAGTCCTGGATGGCGGGCCCTGATGTCGTCACGTGTGCAACTCCCTTCGTCGGAGCTGACACGCCAGGGCGTCGAACCTTGCTTCCGCCGCCCTTCTGCGAATCTTCGAAAGGTCTCACGGCGTCGCGTGTCCCTGGCGATTGGACGCGGGCGAAGCGACTCGTGTCCGCGCTTCAACTCCCGAAGGGAACAGACCCGTGACCACCACCGCCCCGATCCGGCTCTCCGTCCTCGATGTCGGCGTCTTCCAGCTGAGCGTGCAGCTCGCCCCCCGAGCCGAGGCGCTCGGCTACGATCGCTACTGGATCTCCGAGCACCACGGCGAGCGCGCCATCACGAACCCGACGCTGCTGGTCCCCGTGATCGCCGGGCTGACCGAGACGATCCGGGTGGGCACGGCGGGCATTCTCCTCCGGTTCCAGAGCGCCCTCGCGGTGGCCGAGAACTTCCGCATGCTGACGCGCCTCTTCCCGGGCCGCATCGACCTCGGACTCGCACGCGCGCCGGCCGGCTCGCCGGCCCAGACCGTGGCGCTCAGCGACGGTCGCATCGGCGACTACTCGCCGGAAGATCACGACACGAAGGTGACCGACGTGCAGGGGATCCTCTGCGGCCGGCTGCCGTCGCAGCACCCGCTGCGTGGAGAGCGCATCGATCCGCCCCTCACGACCGCGGGGCCCCCGGCGCTCTGGGTCCATTCCACGTCGCCCAACGGAGCGAGCCTCGCCGCCAAGCTCGGGAGCCACTACTCGTTCCACGACCACTACAACGCCGAGTACGGACCGCGATCCGTCCGGCGCTACGTCGACGAGTTCCGACCGAGCCCGGAGCTCGCCGCGCCCCACTGGAGCGTCTGTGTCGCGGGTTACTGCGGTGAGGACGAAGCCGACGTCCAGGCCGCGAAGACCGAGCGTTTCGACGGGCTGCCGACCGGCCGTCACACGATCCTGGGCACGATCGACCATTGGCGCGAACAGCTCGCGGCGCTGTCGGACGCCTACGAGACGCGGGACATCGTGGTCCAGACGCTGGGAGGGAAGTACGACCTCGAGCACCAGGTGGGCTCGCTGGCGCGGATCGCCGAGGCCGCCCGGTCGCTGTCGTGACTCGCTTCAGCGCAGCGCTTCCGCGGTTGATCGAGGCGGGGCGGGCTGAGGACGACGATAGGTTCGAAGAGGCCTCCCGTGAATTCGACGTCGCGCTCTCCCACGGCGTGAGCTCGGCGGAGCTCTTCTTCAAAGGGGCGCGCTCGGCCGCGCGAGCGGGCGCGCTCGATCGCGCGTTCGCACACCTCGAGTCGCTTCGCGCCGTGGGGATCGCCGACCCGCGCGCATTCGACGTCGGGGTCGAGCTCGACGCGCTTCGCCCGGACGCGCGCTGGGGCCCGTTCGTCTCGCGCATCCGCGAGGAATCCGCGCGCGCCGGCGAGCGGTTCGCGCCGAGGATCGTCACGAGCGACATCGATCACTTCTGGAGCGCGTTCGACCTCGTGAAAGCAGGCGCCCGCGACCCCGAGGCCGTCGTCGCACGCGAGTACGTCGACCGGGCATCCCCGGCGCTCCAGGGCTTCTTCCCCAGGCGCATCGGCCCGATCTCGGACCTCCTTCTCGCGATCGACTACTACGGCCGCTACTACGAGTCGGTCCGGCCCAACACGCTCCGCGTGCGCGACCTCGAGCCGGAGCTGCGCCGCATCTTCCGGCGGATGAAGGAGGTCCTCCCCGATGCGGTCTTTCCCGACGTCACGTTCGTCGTCGGACGTCTGAAGACCGCAGGAACCGCGACGGCCGACGGGCTCCTGGTCGGGCTCGAGCAAGTGTCCCGCGCGCCGGACTCGCCGGTCGAGGGAATGCCGCTGCGACAGCAACAGATCGTGCTCCCTTTCGACGTGCTCCCCCACCTCGTCGCACACGAGCTGACGCACGTTCAGCAACACTTCGCGGAAGAGGAGTCGCTGCTCGCGATCGCGTTGCTCGAAGGGGGCGCGGACTTCGTCGCGGAGCTCACGTCCGGAGGCACGACGAACCCCGCCCTCATGCGGTACGGCGACGCCCACGAAGCCGCGCTGTGGGCCGAGCTCCACGCGGACAGGCGGTCGACGGACGAGGACGTCATCGCCCGCTGGGCGTGGGGCAACGAGGCGACCGACGAGCGCCCCGGGGATCTCGCCTACTACGTCGGATACCGCATCGTCCGCGCGTACTACGAGCGTCACACCGACAAGCGGCAGGCGCTGAGAGACATCCTCGACGTGGCAGACCCCGAAGCGTTCCTCGCGGCGAGCGCGTATTCGCCGCGGTGACGCCGAATCCGAGAAAGAACGCCGTCCGCTCGTTGTCCTCTCGACCGTGAGCACAACCTCGACGACCGGTACGGCGCGCGAACGACTCCTCGAACTGGCCCGTGACGTCCTCTGTCGGATGGGAGAGCGACCGGCGAGGCCGGGGCTCGGCGGCTGCGTGGGCGACGCGCTGTTCGCCTGCGAAGTCCGTCGAATCGATCCCGCGGTCGATTCGAGCTTCTGGCTCGCACGCGCGATTCACGCGTTCAACGCGCGCGGTAGCGGCCCCACCCTGCACCACGGCCTGGCGGGCCTCGGCTTCGTCCTCGCCGTGCACGCCGACGCCGAGGACCACTTGGCGAAGATCGACCGCGCCTTGCTCGGCAGCCTCGCGAGTCTCCCGCCGGCGAGCATGCAAGGGGGCCTCGCCGGACTCGCGTTGTACGCGAGCCTCCGATCCGGCGCGGAATCGGGGCAGAGGCTTCAGCAGCACATCGTCGAGACCTTTGCGGCCGCGGCGCGTCGGACGGACGGCGGCCTCGTCTGGGACACCCCCGTGGCCTACGCGCGCTCACGCGGGATCGACGTTCACGGCGAGCTCGTGACGGAGCTCGGGATGGTTCACGGAATCTCCGGAGCGCTCGTCGCTCTGTCGGCGCTCGCCGCGCAGGGACAGTCCGGCGCCGCCGCGCTCGCGCAGGCCGGGCTCCGCGCAGCCTGGACGTTCGAACGCCCCGGTCCGAACCGATTCGGGCGCGTCGAATTCGGACCGCACGGCGCCGACGGTACGCGCGAGTTCGACGATCGTCGCTGGTGCGTAGCCGACCCCGGGATCCTCCGCGCGCTCTGGGTCACGGCCACGACGCTCGGCGACACGGAGTTCGCCGAGCGGGCGCTCGGATACCTGCGCGAGGACGCCGCGCACGACGCCGCCGGCGCGCTGCCGGGAGAGGGTGGACGCATCGATCTCTGCTGCGGCTGCGGCATCGTCGCGCAGGTCTATCGGCGCATGTACCTCGAGACCGGCGACACGGTGTTCCTGGCGGCCAAGGATCGGCTGCTCGGCGTATGCGCCGACCGCGTCACGCAGCTCGCTTCGCACGGCTTCACCTACGGTCGCGCGGGCGTCCTACTCGCCCTCCTCGCCGGCGACGACACCCAGGACGATTCCGTTTGGGACGCGATGCTCGGCGTGAGCCTCCCCAAGAAGCTCGCGGCGCTCGCGTAGTCCAGAATTTCGACAGTCGACCGACACGACTGTGGAAAATATCTCCGCGACTCATCGCACGCCGAGAAAATGGCCGCAGATCCTGCGCGGCACCCGCGTTGCAATCACCAGACACCGGCGCATCGAAGCGCCGCAAACCCCTCGACTGGTGAGACGACCATGAACACGATCCCTTACTCCGCGTCGCTCGCGGAGCACACGAGCTACCTCCTGGCGCGCGCCCGCGGCCTCACGCGCAACGAAGCCGACGCACGCGATCTCGTGCAGGACACCTGCGTGCACGCGCTCGAAGCCCTCTCGCGGATGGACACGCCGCCGGAGAACCTCCGCGGCTGGCTGCTCGTCGTCATGCGCAACCACTGGTTCAACATCGTGCGGCACCACCGCGTTCGCGCCGTGGCGCGCGCCGAGCTCACGAGCCGCGACTCGTTCGACTCGGGCCTGTTCGAGACCCGCGCCGTGTACCGGCAAGTCGAGCGAGCCTGGAACCAACTCCCCGACCAGGCGCGCGAGATCGCGCACCAGTGCCTCTTCGACGGCGACTCGCACGAGGACGTGTCGCGCCGGTTCGGCATCACGCCGGGCGGCGTCGCGACCTCGATTCACCGGACCCGCGAGCAGCTGCGTCACGTGATGTTCGGCGCGTGATACGAGCGTGTCTCGCATGTCTCGCGCCTCCGTCCTCACCCTCGCCGCCGCCGCTTTCCTGACCGCTTGCGCTCCCGTTCCTTGTCCGGTGGCCCCGGCTCCCCCAGCGGTTCCTCCCGCTCCGAGCCCGCTTCCGGCCACGGCGAGCACGGCCGCCGTCGATCCGCCGGCCGGCGACGTCTACCTCCCGAAGGACCGCGCGGGCGGATCGCCGTTCTGCTTCGACCCCGAGAGCAAGGCGCTTCGCAGCTTCGTGAAGGGATACCGGCACGAAGACGGCGACGTGTTCGACGCCACCCTCCTCGCGGCCGACGTGCGCGATCTTCACGTCGCGATGCGGCGGCTCTACGCGGGCTACCCGGAGCTGATGCAGGACGTCTCGTTCGACGTCGAGCGGTTCTTCTCCGATTGGGAGCAGACCCTCCGGCACGGGTCACCCACGATCACGTTCGGCGAAGGAGTCCTGCGCTATCTGGTCGAGCTTCGCCGGCACGTCAGGGACAATCACTTGTTCGTCTGGGGTCGGGCAATGAAGCTGGTCCGGCGCGACGATCTGATGTTCTCCGAGTACCAGGCGCGGCGCAGAGTCGAGCCGTTCGACGTGACACAGTGCACCTTCGGCGGCGTCACGCCGGTTCCAGGGACGGCGCGCATCGCCAAGCTGCTCACCCGCACGGGCCTGTCCGACGTCACCACGTTCTCGGCACAGTCGTCCGCTCCTTCGATTGACGTCGTCTGTGGCGGGCAGACGGTGCGTTTCGAGCGCCACGTCTCGCGAGCGAAAGGGGCGGACGCGCACGCTCCTACGTACGAGACACGCACCGTCGGCGATGCCACGGTCATCGTCGTCCGCGCGCTCGACGGCTCGCCGAACGCTCAGGCCTTGCTCGGGCAAATCGCCGCGGACTACGCCAAGCACAAGCAGAAGTCGGTCATCGTCTTCGACTTCCGCGGCAACGGCGGCGGAAACGACGGGTACATCTATTCGTGGGTCGAGAAGGCGAAGCGCGGGATCTGGCCGCTTCCTCACTTCGACGTCTCGGTGACGGGCGCCGCGCGCGCCTGCGGTGAGTGGAATGACCTCGTCGCCGACCAGATCACCTACGATCGGGTCGACTCGGTGGAGGGGAAGGCCGAACGAGAGACGTTCCGTGCGAAGACGCCCCTCGGAGACGTTCTGGGCGCTCCCGTCGAAGCCGCGCCGAGCGTCACGAGCGTGACCTCGAACGCAACGTCGCCCTACTCGGGGAGAATCTTCGCGCTGGCCGACGCCGCCTCCGCGTCCTCCGGGGAGACCTCGCCCGACGAGCTCCGCACGGCGTTGGGCGCGACCGTCGTCGGGGAGCGGACCGGAGGCTTCCTCGAGTTCGGAAACGTGTACCCGTACGCGATGCCCCGGACCGGTGTCCTGTGGGAGCTCGGCTCGAAGCGCAACTACTACACCGAACCTCGCGACGGGGTCGGAATCCCGGTCGATGTGTATCTCGACGATGATCTCGTCGAGGCCCCGGTCGAGGCGCTCGTCCCCCTGCTCGAGAAGCTCCCCAAGAACGTCGGCGGAAAAGCCGCGGCCTCTCGCTAGACCTTCCGCTGTTCCTTCGCGAGCTCGGCGAGCCCGCGATCGAGGTCAGCGAGGTCCTCGAGATACGTACGCTCCTCGTGCGTCAACGGGCCCTCCGCGAGAGCTCCCACGATCTCGGTCATGTCCTGGACGGTGGTCGGGTTGCAGAGCGCCCCGCTCATGCCCGCGGCACCGAGCGCATAGCGAACGTAGTCCGCCTGCCGCGGCGCCCACTGGTCCGGACCGACGCCGAGCTCCGTGAGTCGCTTGCGACCCCGGTGATCCACGCTCGACCCGACCGAGAAGACGGGGACGGAGTCGGCATCGAGCTTGTCGAGCACGACCTCTCGCAGAAAGCGCATCGATGGTCGGTACCCGATGAATGCCAGGTCCACGAGCCGCTTGGTCGCAGCGACGCTCGCCGCCAGGCCGTCGTCGAAGAGGCCCGCCAGCGCGCGCACGCCGAGCCGATCGTCGCCGACGTGCCTCGCGTGCTCGCCCCAGCGATTCAGGAAGTCCGCGTTCGTCGTGGCCCCCATGCCACTCACGTCGATTCTTCCGAAGGTGGGGTGTGCGTCCAGCAGCTCGGCGAAGGGGGCGTGACAGAAGCGGGGGTGCGTGACGTAGCTGATCCCCATGATCACGATCTCGTCGCGAGCCGCAGGGACGTCATGGATCAGCTCTACGAGCCCCCGTCGCAAGGGCTCGTAGACCGGCCAGTGCATGTCGACTGTGACGGCGAAGAAATTGACCCCCATCTCATAGGCAGCACGTACGACGTCCGAGCTGCCTACGATGGCGACACAGAGGGGACTGATTCGCAGAGCACTCGAGCCTAGTGACAATCGGTCCGTCGCGCGCATGGGCCGAGACTAGTTTGCCGGGCGCCCGAGGGCATCCACGTCGTGACGGATCAACCGTTGATGTCCTTGCTGGTCGGCTTGCTGGGGTCACACCCGCTCACGATGCAGCAGCTCGCGCCGCCGCCGTGGCCCGCGTCGATCAGACCCGTGCGGAGCGTGCTGCGCACGCGAAGAACCTGGAGGGTCTCGCGGGTCAGAGTGAGTCGCTTCGCATGACTGTCGGTCGCCGTGTCCGAACCGGTGTCGTTCGCGAGCTCGTTCGTGTCGGATACCTTGATGCTCATCTGGAACCCCCGAATTGGAGAGAGAGACGTGGATGTAGAGAAAGACGGAGAAGACCGAAGACCGGTTTTCCGAGAGGTGAATCAGTGTGAGGAGCAGTGAAGCTCTTGCAGCTTCCGCTTCGCGTTCTTGGCCGAGCGACCTTGCGACGTGGGCGCGCGATCCACGACGCTCGCGTAGAGAGCGCAGGCCTCGTCCGGCTGGTCCTCGGATAGCTGCGCGAGCTCGGCGGTGGCGAGGACGCCGTAGAGCGTGGCCGCGGCGGAGCACGAGTGGGCGGCGCGAGCGAGAAAGCGCTTCGCATCTGGAACGCTGCCGGCCAGCGCAAACACGCGCCCGATGACATAGTCGCTCTCGGCGTCTCGATACTGCGGACCCATGAAAGGGTGGGGAAGCATGCGGGCAACGGCCTCTCGCGCCTCTTCGGGCGACGAAGCGTTGAGCGCGTAGACGTTGAACCAGCGTCGCCACGGCGGACCGTACGAGGGATCGAGCGACGTCTGCTCGAGATGACTCCGAAGTCGCGCTCGGGCAGGTGCGTCGAGGTCGCCGACGAGCGAATGGAGGTAGAGACCGACGGCCCCGACGTCGACGAAATCGCTCTGGGACCAGGACGTGGAGACCGCCGTGAACTCGCTCACAATGGCGCGCGCGCGATCGTCGTGACCGTTCTCCAGGCTCAATACCGTTCGGTATCCGTAGGCTTCGGACCGCGAGATTGGGTCGGTGGCGAGCGCTTGCCAACTCTCGGCGAGACGCTCTGCGTCGGCGAGGTTGCCCGTGGCGACGGCGTAGTAGACCTCGTCCTGCGCCCGGATGCGGGGAAGCGCCGCGCTCTCCGCGAGCGCGTCGTACTTCCCCTGGTAGGAGGCCTGCAGCGTCGCGGGTGAACGACTCGAGGCGAACAGGGCGTCGCCCAGGCAATCGTGCCCAAGGCGGGAGTCGGGGCTGCGCGCGAGCAACGATCGACAGATCGGCTCGAGCCCCTCGCAGCGCCCTTCGTTCCGCTCGAGAGCCGTGAGCGTGTAGAGGCAGTCCATCGCCGTCGGTGAGGTAGCGATGCAGGACCGGAGCGACGCTCGCGCCTCCTCGACACGCTCGTCGGCGAGGACGAGGCGAGCGTGAAGGAGATGGGCGAGGGGGAGCGGGCGTTCGCTCGCTAGAACGGGTGCGAGCACGTCGAGCCCACGGTCGATCTGCCCGAGACGCTCGAGCCTCGCCGCGAGCACGAAGCGAAGGTCGTTGTCCTCCGGATGCCGCTGCACGAGCTCGGACAGCTTCTTCACCGTCGTCTCGAGATCCTCGGGATCTCCCATCGACGGCGCGAGCGCGTCGAGCAGCTCGAGCTGGCGCGAGTTCAGTGCGTTTCGGAAGAGGACGGCGGACGCGTATTGCTGGCGGAGGTCGGCGTCGACGTAGTTCGCGGCGGTCGCGCACCAGAGATGCGCGGCCGCGAAGTCGGGGCTCGTCGTGGCGGCGCGCGCGAACTCGGCGGCTGCGTCCCAGCTCGAGCCATCGCTCCACAACTGAACGGCAGCGCGGTAGTTGGAGGAGGCGGCCGTCACGTTTGGTGGCGTGGACTCCTCGAACAGGGCGCTCGGGGCGTTGAAGGAGGCCAAGGGTTCGACACCGCGAGGAGCCGAGTCGTGGGCGGCGACGCGCCCGCGCGCGAAGACCGCGCCCGCGGCCATGACGAAGCCCGCCGCTGCAAAGGCGACGATCGCAGACGAAGACGCGCGCGCTCGCGCCGGGCGATCGGTCTCCGGCCCCGCCAGACCTCCGTTCGTGGTGCGGCTCGCTTCGACGGCCAGGTGCTCCGTCGAAGGCAATCGCGCGCTCGTCGGGTCGTCGATGGCCGAGTCGGCGGAGTGAAGAGGAGGGACGCGCGTGGGGACGGCATCGAATTCCCCTTCGCCATCGGACGTTGGCGCACACATCTTCGGGAGACTCGACGCCGAAAGGCCGAGCCCGGAAAGCGCAGCTCGAAGCAGCGCGCGATCCATCTCGTCGGCGTCGGCCCAGCGCTCTTCCTTCTTGAACGCAAGCGCGCGGTCAATCACTGCCTGCAGCTCGACGCAGACGTCCGGCGCTACCTCGCGAAGGGGGGGCGCCGGCCGCGTCGCGGCCAGAACGGCGACCTCGGTAGGGGTCGGCGCCTGGTGGACGAAGCGACCAGAGAGCAACGAGAACATCGTGGCCCCGAGCGCCCAGATGTCGGTTCGCCCGTCGACTTCGCGCGAGCGCCCGAGCGCCTGCTCCGGCGCCATGAACGCGGGAGTTCCGATGGCTCGCCCCGATCGCGTCGCGGACTCCGGCTCGTTTGCCTCGAAGAAGCGACCGATTCCGAAGTCGAGAACCTTCACCTGTCCGTCCGCCGTCACGAAGACGTTCTCCGGCTTGATGTCCCGGTGCACGATCCTCTTCGTGTGCGCTGCGGCCAGGGTTCCGAGGATCGAATGCGCGAGCGAAACGACCTCCTCGACCGGCAGTCTCCGCTCGTTCCTCTCGGCGCGGGCGCGTAGCGTCTCTCCCCGAAGGAGGGGCATCACGAGAAAGACGCACCCGTCCTCGGTCACGTCGTCGTCGATGATCGGCAGCACGCCGGGGTGTCCGACCCGATTGGCGAGATGCGATTCACGCCGAAAGAGGCGTTCGATCTCCGGGTCCGAGGCCAGGCGCTCGTGGAGGATCTTGATGGCGACCCCGTGCCCGTTCCGGTGAACCCCAGAGTAGACCGCCGCCATGCCGCCGACTCCGATGAGCCGCAGGATGTTGTACCGCCCGACGAGGGAGCTGCCGCATCGGCGCAAGGCCCGCCGCGCGATGTTCTGGGAGAGCTCGGACATACAGGTCGGCGGGTTCATGCCACGCGCCCCTACCGCCTGCCCGTCACCCAAACGGACGACGCTCGAGCCCGGCCGGGGCAATGCCCATTGCGAACACACCGTGCTATCTCGACGACCGAACCTTGCGGGGCGAAACCATGCCGAGCGTGCCGCGAACTGGGTTTGTATTGGAGGTCGTGGGCGGGGAAGACCACGGTGCACGGCTCGAGGTCACGAGCGAGGCGCGAACCATCGGGCGCGCGCGCGACTCCGATCTCGTCCTCAAAGACCTGGGCGTCTCGCGCCGCCACCTCCAGATCGTGGCTACCGAGGAGGGCGTCCGGTTCGACGTCTGCGGCGAAGCAGCTTCGTTCATGATGGGGGGACGCCCCCTTCGATCGGTCGAAGCGAGGCCGGGGGATCGCATCCTGGTCGGGAACACGCTCCTGGTCATCGCGCCGCCGGCGCCCGCCGCGACGACCGAGTCCCGCTCCGCGGACGTACGTACGCTGCTCACGGGAATCGGCGCCGACACGCGCGCGATGGCTGCGATACACACGCTCATCGAGGTCCTCGACACGGCGGAAGACAGCAACGCGCTATCCGCGGCGCTGGCCGCATGGAGCTCCGCCCAGACGCCGTCTTGCACGGTCGAGATCTGCCGCGGCGCTGGGGCCAGCACCGAGTTCGGCGAGCGCGAGAATCAAGGAGCGACCACCCTCATCGTCCCCGCACCGACCGATGACCCGGTGTCCATCGAGTTCCGCTGCTCGTCACCGAGCGACGGAATCCCCGATTCGTTTCGCCGGATGCTCGTCGTCGCGGGACGACTCTTCGGCTCGTCGGCCTCCAGGCTACGTCGCGTCGAGGTAGCCGCAGGCGAGGTCGCTGCACTCCGCGCGCTGTCGTTCGGTACGGCTCACGACTTCATCGGATCCTCACCGGCGGCGCAGCACCTGGCGTCGCGAATTCCACGACTCGCGTTGTCGGACGTCAGCGTCCTGCTGGAAGGGGAAACGGGCGTCGGGAAGACCTTCGTGGCACGGCTCATTCACGAAGCCAGCCCTCGCTCGCGAGAGCCCCTTCGCGTGATCAATTGCGCAGCAATCCCGGAGGCGCTGGTCGAAAGTGAGCTCTTCGGCCATGAGCGCGGCGCCTTCACCGGAGCCGTCAGCCAACGCGTCGGAGCGCTCGAGGCAGCCGGGCGCGGCACGCTGTTTCTGGACGAGATCGGTGAGCTCTCCCAAGGGAGCCAGGCCAAACTCCTCCGCGTGCTCGAGGAGCGCAAGTTCGAGCGCGTCGGCTCGAATCACACGCTCGAGTTGCGCGCGCGAGTCCTCTGCGCCACCAATCGCGACCTCGACCAAATGGTCTCGGCGGGAAAGTTTCGACAGGACCTCCTGTTCCGGCTGGCGGTCGTCCGGCTCCGTGTCCCGCCGCTCCGCGAGCGTGGAGACGACCTGCTCGAGCTCGCACGGCAACTGCTGACGGACGCGGCGCAGACTGCAGGGCGCCGTGTGCTCGGCTTCTCGCCCGCCGCGGCCGCCCTGATCGGTCGCTACTCGTGGCCCGGCAACGTCCGTGAGCTCCGCAACGCCATCGATCACGCCGTCGCTCTCGGAGAGGGACCGCTCGTGGACGTGGGCGATCTCCCCCCGCTGCTGTCGACGACCGAGAATCAACCCGACGATCCCGATCTGGTGCGTCTCCCCATCGACCTGCCCACGCTCGAACGGCGCGCCGTCGAGGCCGCTCTGCGAGCGACCGGCGGCAATCGCCTTCGCGCGGCGGCGCTCCTGAACGTGAACCGGTCCACGCTCTACAACAAGCTGCGCGAGTACGGACTCTGAGGTTCGGCGCGGTGGTCGGGGGCCGAAACGCCACGGCCGCGTCCGTCCATCCCACCCGAGAGCACTAGAACTCACCCCTTCCGGACCGCTACGCTCCATCGCTGACATGGAGATGCCCCACGCCATCGATCGCTACGTGATCGAGTCGGTCCTCGGCGAAGGGGGAATGGGCCGCGTCTACCTCGCCTTCGATCCACGGCTCGGCCGGCGCGTCGCGCTCAAGGTCGTCCTCACGGAAGGGCCGAACGAACGCGCTCGTGCCGTCGCGAGGGCGCGCACGATGCGCGAGGCGCGCGCGGCGGCCGCATTCAATCACCCCAACGTCGTCGCGGTGTACGACGTCGGCGAGGTCGACGGGAACCCGTACATCGCGATGGAGTTCGTGGCCGGCCGCACGCTGCGCGACTGCCTCGCGAGCAAGCACGTCCCGGAGCCGCAGAAGCTGGCGTGGCTGCTCGAGGTCGCGCGCGGGCTCGGTGCGGCGCATCGCGCGGGGCTCGTGCATCGCGACGTGAAGCCCGAGAACGTGATGATCACCGAGGAGAACGTCGCGAAGATCCTCGACTTCGGGATCGCACGATCCACCGAGGTCGAAGGGGTCGAGCCGGTCGATCCGACGGCGCCCACGTTCGCGACGATCACGGCGCGGGGAGTCACCGTCGGGACACCGCAGTACATGCCCCCCGAGCAACTGAACGCCGAGCCGCTCGACGGCCGCGCCGATCAGTTCGCATGGGGCGTATTGGCGTGGGAGGCGCTCGTGGGCTCCTTGCCGTGGGGGGCGAAGACGGGCGCGCAGCTCATCACCGCCGTCCTCGCGCAACCGGTGCCGACGCTCGCCGAGGTCGTGCCCGGGATCGACGTGCGGGTGAGCGCCGCCATCGCCCGCGCGCTCGAGAAGAGCCGCGACGACCGCTTCGCGACGATGGAGGACCTCCTCCACGAGATCGAAGGCGAGGACATGCTCCGCCCGTCGCCCGGCTCGAGCGCGCGCCTCCCCGCGCTGCGCTTCAGCACCGGACCAGGGCTGGCGCACGTGACGCTGGATCAGCGGCCCGCCAAGCGCGGGCGCCTGGCGATCGCGCTCGCCGCCGGCATTCCGCTGGTGGTCGGCCTCACGTGGGTCGCCCTCCGTGGTCTTCCGGGCACGAAGAACCCGGGCGCGCCGTCGGCCGCCTCGGTGGCGTCGACGACATCGGTGGCTGCCGACGTGGCGCCGTACTTCGCGCGTGCCGCGGCGGACGAGGGGGAAGGGAGGCACGACGAGGCGTGCCTGGAGCGACGCCACGCCAGCGACGCGTACCCCACGAGCGCCGACGCCGCGCTCGCCGCAACGCTTTGCTTCCGCGACGACGCCACCGCTGGCCGCCCGTACTTCCGTCGCGCGTGGGTGCTCCGGTCGGCCCTCTCGCCCCGCGACGCCGCGGTCCTCGATGCCTACGAACCCTTCTTCCAGCGAGGCCTCGTGGACACCCACGAGGAGCTCGCGCGCCTCGAAGCAGCCGTCGCGCGTTTCCCCAATGACGCGAGGCTCCACTACTACCTCGCGGGCTCCTACCGCCTCGACTCGGCCGAGGTGAAGCGGGCGATCGGCGAGATCGACAAATCGATCGCTCTCGATCCTACGCAGCCTCACGTGCTTTCGATCGGCGCCGAGTTTCACAGCTACGACGGCGACTTCGCCGGTTCTCGCGCGATGATCGACCGCTGCCTCCGCACGGCGCCGGGCGCCATCGAGTGCCTGAAGGAAGGGCAGTGGCTCGACAGCGAAGAGGGGGAGTGCGGCAAGACCGAGGCGGCGGCGCGGAGGATGCTCGCCATCGATCCGAACTTCGCCGACGGCGTGCGCTCGCTCGCCAACGCGCTCTACGCGCGCGGTACGTCGACCGATACGGTACGTACGCTCCTCGACCGAATTCACACGCCGGACGCTTCGGTGCTCGACGGTCGCCTCGACGAGATCAAGACGTCGATCCTCGCGGGGGACTTCGTGAACGCCGAGAAGGTGGCGCGTGCGCTCGCCGACGACGCCAAAGGGAGCCTCGTCGCGGCCGACCACGGGATGCCCGCACGGCTACTCGTGGCGATCGATCACGAGAGCGGCCGCGACGCCGAAGCCGCAGCGGTGGCGCGCAAGTACCTCGAAGGGCGCGACGCTTGGGAGCCGGCGCCCAGCTTCGACGACTGGGCGATGCTGGACGAGCCCACCCCGCTGATGCTCGCCGCGCGCCTCCGGGTCAACGCGATCACGCGCGCGGAGTACGACGCGGAGCTCGCCAAGACCGTCCAGAGCTGGACGTCGCGCGTCCCCCCGACGACGCGCAGCTTCGTCTGGATGTACGCCTACGCGAACCCCGCCGAGACGGCGATCGATGCCCAGGTGGCGGTCGCGCGCGAGCCGGAGTTCGACCCGCTCTCCAGGTTCAAGCCGCTGTCGCTGGCCGACGAAGCCATCGGCCGCGCGTACGCGCTCGCCGGCCGCACGGACGACGCGATCGCGACGCTGACGCGCGCGACGCACACGTGCTTCCCGGTCGACTTTCCGATCGAGCACACGCGCGCGCACTACTTCCTCGGCGTCGCCGAGGAAGCGAAGGGCGACGTCCCGGCCGCGTGCGCCGCCTACCGCGTGGTGCGCGAGCGCTGGGGGGAAGCGCGCCCTCGATCCGTGACCGCCGAGCTCGCGGCGGCGCGAATCACAGCGCTGAAGTGCCCGCGCTGAGCCGGAGCTCGGAGCGCGCAGAGCGCGCCGCGGCCACGACGGATCACGGTTGGTACTTCTGCCGATGAGCGATGACGCCTCGGACGCCTCCGCGAGGGTCGGGTACGTCGCCCGCGAAGCGCGGGATCACGTGAACGTGCGCGTGCATCACCGTCTGCCCCGCGGCGGCGCCGGCGTTGAAGCCCACGTTGTAGCCGTCGGGATGCAGCTCCGCGTCGAGCGCGCGCTTGATTTCGATCACCTCCGCGAGGAGAGCCGCCTGCTCCTCCGGTGAGGCATCGAAGAACGTCGCGACGTGGCGGCGGGGGATGACGAGCGTGTGACCCGGCGAGACAGGATGCGCATCGAGAAGCGCGCAAACGAGCGGGGACGACGCGACGAGGCTGGTCGAGGGGAGCTCGCAAAATGGGCAAGTGGCCACGGATGCGAGGATAGCGCCGGGCGCTCGGTAGCGCGTTGGCCCCACGTGGGCTTCTTCCGTCCAGCGAGGCCCCGGCGCTCCGATTCGTGCGACAACCGATCCCATGACAGTCCTGCGATCTCTGCTCGGCCGGGCCACGCTCGTGACCTTCACGGGGCTCGCCGCGGCCTGCTCTCGCCCGCACTCAGAGGCTCACAGCCACCCGCCGACGATCAGGTTTGCGCTCAACACCGTCCCCGGATTCGACGACTGCTGCCCGCTCGAGTACGTGAAATCGCTCGATAGCTCGTGCCTCACGCTGGGCCCGAAGCCGACGAAGACGTGCGGGGCGGGGTGAACGAGGAGCGGGACGTAGAGCGCGGCCCAGCTGACCGAGTGCGTGACCTGAGAGCTCCCCGCGTCACCGCTTTGCTGGTCCGTCTCCCCGCCGAAGCCGAAGTAACCGCGCGGGTAGAGCGAGAGCAGACGCCCGAGCGGCAGGTTCACCGCCACGTGCGCGGCAATGCCGTAAGTGGTGGTCGTGGTGCTTCCGCTGAAGACCCCGTTGGTCTTCGCGTATGTGCCGTAGACGTCGGCGCCGACGGAGAAGTCGTCCACGACGAAGTAGTCGAAGCCCGGCGCCACGTTCACGCTCGAGTACGACCCCTGGGCGCTGTAGCGCGTCGAGGAGGCGTAGATGGATGTCTCGCCCGTGAAGACCCACTCGGTGGCCTCGCCGAAGCGGCGTACCGCCAGGCGCTCTTTGGGAGGCTCTGGACGGTCGTCGCTCGCGGGCGTCGGCGTCCCTCCCCACCACCCGCCCACGACGACCTCGCCAAAGATCTCCGTCGGCTGACCCGAATAGGCGGACACCGGTGCCATGTCCGCGAACGTGTGCTCGAAACCGGGGCCGGCGCCGACGAAGAAGTGGGGCGCCGGGTGAACGAGGATCGGTGCGAACGCGTTCACCCACGGCCCTCCGGCGCTGAACGAGTAGGGGGCGGTCCCCGAGCCGCCCTGGAGGGGCGTGACCGATTGCTCGCTCGTGTGCGTGGACGCGATGCCGAACGCGACGCGCGGGTACCACGAGACGTAGTCACCGAACGGGACGTTATAACCGAGGCGTGGGGCAACGGAGACGCTCGTGGTCTTCGTGTCGTTCAGGTTGCCGAAGCTGTCGTATAGCGTCGTGTCTGCGTACGAGACCGCGCCTGTGAGCCCGATGGAAACGTTCGGCAGCACGAAGTAGTCGAAGCCCGGGGAGAACCCGACGGAGAAGGTGGACGCCGAGCTGTTGCTGAACCTCTCGGACGAGACGCCCATGCTCGTCGAGCCGGTGACCACGAATTCCCCCTGGGCGCCAAACCTCGGCGCGGCCGGCTCGTGCGGGCCGCTCTCGGGGGGGCGCTCGTGATCGAGCGTCTCCGCCCAGCGCGGCGGCACGTCGGTCCCGTTGAAGACGTCGTACCCCTGCGCGTGCGCCGTGGGAGCGACGAGGAAGAGCGAGACCAAGGCGAAGCTGCGAATCGTCCGATGCATGGGGATCTCCTGGTGGCGCGCTCGCGAGAGTCGGCGCCCCTACTGATCCCTTTCGGTACGTTCGCAGAACGTGTTGCTAAGAAAGTGAGGCGCGCGCGTCGATTTCCACCGACCCGCCGCGAAGCGCCTTACTTCGCCGCGCGCGGCCCCCGGCGCGCCGCTCTCCCCGCCCCTTTCGTCGCGCGCCCCCAGTGCTGCGTGGCACGAACCCCCTGCTCCACGAACGCGGGATCGAACGAGGCGACGTACGACGCGTACGGCGCGAACGCCGGATCCTCGCGGAGCCGCTCGAGGCGGGCGTCGTGGTTGAGGTCGTCGCGGAGGAAGAGCGCGAGGAGCGCCGACTGGTAGCGAGCGAGCGGAGAGTCGCTCATGCGAGCACCGGCGCGCTCTCGTGCGTGCGCATGGGACGCCGCGCCTCTTCGACCTTCGCGCGAAGGTTCACGAAGTCGCGACGAAACTGGTCCGCGTCCTCTTGCGCGTCCAACGTTTCGCCGATGCGCTCGAGGAAGACCACCTCGACGTTCGGGCAAGCGCGAAGCGCGAGCGGGATGGCGTCCATGACCTCCGCGGGGACGGGGCCGTTGTGCGTGTCGGCGCGGAGCGTCCGCTTCGGATCGACGACCGGCTTCCAGAGCGACCCGCCCGACACGTGGATCTCGCGCACGCGCGAGAGCGGCATGCGTGCGAGCAGCTCGGGGACCGGGATGCCGAGATTGAAGGACTGGCAGAAGACGTTGTGCAGATCGAGGAGCACGAAACCATCCTGCGGCGCGAGGAGCGCCTCCATGAAGTCCCCCTGCTCCTCGGCATCGCGACGCGCGAGCACCGGAGCGAGGTTCTCGAGCCCCATGGGTTCACCGACGACGTCGCGCAGACGCCCGAGGGCGTAGCGACCCGCGCGGATGGCTTCGTCGGTCATCGGGACCGGAAGCGGGGCGCCGGGGTGGAAACCGCGCGCCGACATGAAACCCATGTGCTCCGAGACGTGCACGTAGCGGCGACGTTCGAGCTCGCGCGCGAGGTGCGCGAGCCAGCGCTCCTGCCGCTCCTCCCAGCTCGCGGAGAGCGCAGAGAAGGCGACGCCGTGCCCATAGAGGCGACCGGCGTTGGAGTAGAGGTCACAGACCGCGCTCACCCACTTCGGCGTCGGGTTCTTTCCGAACGCCCATGCGACGTCGAACGACCACTCGACGACATCGATCAGCCCCGCTTCGAAGAGCGGCGACGTCGCCGCGCGGAAGCCGTCATCGACAGCCAACGACAGCCCCACGCGCGGCGTCATCATGGGAATCTCAGAGACCCCGACCGCAGGTGAGACACGCACGGCCGATGGGGCTGATGGGGCTGAAGACGAGGCCGGCGCGGACCTTCGACCGGACCGCGAGGGCCTTCTTGAGCTCCGTGGCGTCGATCGGCTGGACGGTCGTGTTCTTCTCGCTGTGCTTGTTCATGATGATCTCCATTGAAGACGCGGGTAATGCCGCGCGGTTCGCCGGTGCACTGCAGTCGGTGTGCCTGGGCGCGCGAGTGCGGGTTTCTCGCCGTTTGCACGAGGTGAAGGGGATGCGGGAGCGCGCGACGGGCACGCTGCAACAGTGTCTGCAACGTTGCAGGGGGCGTTGCAGGGGTCCCTCGCCGAGCGTGCCGCCCGGCTACGCCCGGTAGTCGCCGGCGTCGATGCGCAGCCGCTTCATCCAGCGTTGAATCTGCATGCGCGCCTTGCCCATCACGCGCGCGACCTCGCTCACGTTTCCGGCGTGCTGCGCGAGGTGCTGCAGGAGCTCCGCGCGCAGCCGTTCGTCTTCCTTCGAGAGCGACGCCGGCGGCACCGCCTTCGCGGGCGGGGTCGGCGGTCGGATGACCGCGTCTGGCAGGTGGTGCACCTCGATTGCGCCGGACGTCGCCAGCGCGACCGCTCGCGCGAGACACTGCTCGAGCTCGCGGACATTCGAAGGCCACGCGTACGCGAGGAGGGCCTGACCGGCCTCGGGCGAGAGAGTCGGGATCGGCGCACCGACCGCGAGCATTCTCGGGAGCAGCCCGGCGATGAGCACCCCGAGATCGTCGCGTCGCTCGCGGAGAGGCGGCGCGTGATGGAGAAAACCATTCAAGCGCGCGAAGAGATCGGTGCGGAACTCGCCGCTGGTCGAGAGCTCTTCCAGCGGGCGATGCGTGGCGGCGACGAACCGGACATCCACCTTGATCGGGTGAACGGTCCCGACCGGGATCACCTCGCGCTCCTGCAGGACGCGAAGCAGGGCCGCCTGCGCCCCCTTGGGCAGGTCGCCGATCTCGTCGAGGAAGAGCGTGCCGCGGTCGGCCGCGCGCACGAAGCCAGGCTCGTCGCGCACGGCGCCGGAGAACGCTCCGCGTGCGTGGCCGAACAGGAGCGCCTCGAGGAGCGTGGCGGAGAGCGCCCCGCAGTTGACCGCGACCAGCTCCCCCTCGCGCCCCGACGCTTCGTGAATGGCGCGCGCGAGCACCTCCTTGCCGGTGCCGGTTTCGCCGAGCACGAGGACCGAGACCGGCGAGCGCGCGATGAGCCGCAGCTCGTCGAGCTTCGCCTGGCCCAGCGGCGCGAGCGTCGCGGGGCCTCCCGTGCTTCCACGAAGGTCGACGTCCGCGAGCGTCCCCGGTGGCGTAGGGAGCGCCGCGCGGAACGAGAAGAGCGCGCGACCGATCGCGAAGACGTCCCCGTCGGCGAGCGTGACGCTCTCGACGCGCGTGCCGTTCACGAACGTACCGTTCTTGGAGGCTGCGTCCGCGAGGGTCCACCGGCTCCCGGCGCGCGTCAGCCGCGCGTGCGCCGACGAGAGCCACCGCCCGGGCAGCGTGACGATCAGGCGCCGCACGCCGTCGACCGTCTCGCGCTTCACCGCACGCGCCGGCCCCCGCCCGAGGGACACCTCGTCCACGTTCGCGAGCGAGTACCGCGCCCCGCCGGCGTCCGGGCGATCGCACTCGAGGACGACGAACAGATGGGGCTGGAGGGGGACGAGCTGGCTCCTGCTCTCGCTCCCCTCCTGCGCGGTGTCCGCGGCCGTCGAATCCGACATCGCTCTCGAATCTATCCGGGTAGCGGGGCGGCGGGCGAGTGGTTGCCCACCGGGCCGTGAGTTACAGTCTGTCCTCCTTTCACGCTGCTCCCGCAGGATGGCCTCGTCCGCACCTCCCCTCTCCCGGCTCGGCCCCTACGCGATCGAGCGCGAGCTGGGCCGGGGCGGCATGGCCACCGTCTACGAGGGCGTGCACACGGTGCTCGGACGGCGCGTCGCGATCAAGGTCATCGGCGAGGGGACCCGCGACAACCCCGTCCTCCTGGCCCGCTTCACGCGCGAGGCGAGGCTCCTGGCGAAGCTCCGCCATCCCCACATCGTCGAGGCGAGCGAGGTCGACACGTACGAGGGACGTTCGTACTTCGTCATGGGGCTGCTCGTCGGACCCACGCTCTCCGCGCACGTACGCGCGTGCGGAGGCGTGGGGCTGCCGCTCGCCGAGGTGGTGGAGATCTTCCTGCCGCTCACGGCGGCCGTGGCTGCGGCGCACGCAGCGGGCGTGGTCCATCGCGACCTGAAGCCATCCAACGTGCTGCTCGCGACGAGAAGCGCGCGTGTCCACCCCACGGTGCTCGACTTCGGGATCTCGACCTCGGGCGACTTCGAGGACGAGCAGACCCTGACGCGAAGCGGGACCGTGCTGGGAACCGTGAGCTACCTGTCACCCGAGCAGACGCGCGGCGCGAAGTACGCGACGCCTGCAAGCGATCAGTACGCGCTGGGCGTGATGCTCTACGAGTGTGCGACCGGCCAGCTGCCGTTCCGCGGTGAGAGCGCGTACGAGACGATGCACGCCATCGTCACCGAGGACGCGCGCCCGCCGAGCACGGTTTGTCGCGACCTGCCCGGAGCCTTCGACGCGATCGTCCTTCGCGCGATGCACAAGGAGCCCTCGCGCCGCTTTCCGTCTGTGGCCGAGCTCGGGCGCGCGCTGCTCAGCCTGGCCGACGAGCGCACGAGAGCGATCTGGCACGACGAGCTCGTCGCGTCGGCGAGCGCCGCCCTCCCCGTCGGCGCAAACCAGCCGATGGACTCGACCTTCACCGACGCGCCCCCAGCAGCGGCGCCTCGCGAGGAGCCGCGCCCGAGCGACGCGCGGCCGATTCCGTCTGCACCGCCGTCGCGCGGTCCAAGGTGGCGTCGGGCGGTTCCCGCGCTGCTCGTGCTCGCGCTCGGAGGGGGCGCGGCCGCCCTGTTCGCGCGCGGGCGATCGGTCCCTGCGGTGCAGAGCGAGCCCGTGACGTCCGAGAGGAGAGCGGTCCTCGCGCTGGCGGGCCCCGACGCGCGCCTGGCGTGTCCGATCTTCGAGGTGCGCGGAGTCAGGGACGTCGGCGTGCGACTCGGTGCCGCCGCGGCGACGCTCGCGTGCGCGCGCACGAACTGGGAGCTCGGTGGACGTGACGACCGCGTGCTCCCCCCCGCCGTGCTCCTCGACGTACCGAGACAACCGGTGGTCGACTTCGCCGATCCGTACGAGGACGGCTCGCAGCGCGCGCACACGCTCGACCTCGCGCGCGCCCGCGCAGCCGCCTACCTCGACGGCGTGGTCACCTACGATCACGACTGGGCGATCGAGCTGGTGGCACGGGCCGCAGACGACCGCGAGATCAGCCGCGCGCAGGCGCGCGACACGACCTTCTTCGCAGCGATGAAGAAGGCGCTCGACCTGTCGTGGAAACCGCCGCTCGTACGCAGACCGATCGAGCCCGACGTCACGCGATGGACCTCGCTCGACTACGCGCTCGGGGTCACGCAGACGAACAACGAGCTGCTCGACTCGCCCGACGGCTGCGACGCGATGCGCCTCCGCGCGCGCGCGCTGGGGAACGCATTCTTCCCGCTGGAGCGGCAGTGCGAGGTCTCGGGCTCGGGCGCGACCGTGGACGCCGAGACCCCCAGGCTGGACGAGTCGTCGCCGGAGGCCCTCACGATGAGCGCGCAGGCGCTCGTGCAGGGGTCGACGTCGCTTGCCGTCGGGGACGCGCGAAGACTCGCGGCCAAGCTCGACACGATGCGCGAGGGGGAGTCGTCGCCCTTTGGCCGCGCGCGCATCTCGCTCGCTGCGGCCGCGCTCTGGAACCTCGCCAACGAGCCGGAGCCTGCCCACGCGTCCGTGCTTCTCTCTCTGCGCGAGGACCCCCTCGAGGTCGCCGCGTGGCACCAGCTCGTCACCGCCGCCGGGTCGACGGGCTCGATGGCGAGCGCCGCCGGCCTGGCCGGCGCATGGTTCCCGAACGAGACGCGCTTCCTCGCGAAAGCGGCGTCCGATCGGGGGGACGAGCTCCCGGCACGTTTGCGCGATGCCGATCTGGCCTACGCCCTCGAGCCGGGGTTCGACAGCGCCGTGCACTTCGGGCGCGCGCTCGCGGAGGCGGGGCGCGCCGACGAGGTCCGGGCCCTCGCGGCGACACCGCTCGAGGGGGCCGAGGACAACCGCGTGTTGAAGCCCTACCTCCTCGCGCTCATCGATCTGCACGACGGAAAGCTCGGGCGCGCGATCGGCCGCCTCGAGGACGCCGGGAACGTCGGCATGCTCGACCTGATCGACGTCGCGGAGGTCGCGGGGCGCGGCCGCGAAGTGGCGACGGCGTGGGCGGTGCGCTTTCTGTCGCTCCCCGAGGACGAGGCGAGCATGACGGCGCGCGGGTTCGACGCGCCGATGGTCCTCTGCATGCGCGCGCGCTCCGACCTCGCGACGCGCTGCCTCGAGCGCGTCGCGAGACTCGGTCACGCGGCGATCAACTGGTGGGGAGATGGCGGCGACGCGCTCCTCGCCGGTGCAGGGCGCTACGCCAAGGGTGACGTCAAGGGGGCCGTCGCTGCCTGGCGCCCGCTCGTCGCGGGTCCAAACCTCGAGGCTGTCCGCGTGCTCCCGACGGAGGCTTTCGAGCGCGCGGGCGAGGCCGATCTGGCCACGCGACTCGACGCGCGAAGGATGCCTTTCACCTTCATCGCCGGAGTGAGCGAAGCCGAGCCCCGCGCAGCCATGCGCGCGCTCGCGGCGGGAGACAGCGCGACCGCCCGGAAGCTGGCGCAGCGTGTCATCGCGGCCTGGGAGGTGGCGGACATCTCGGTCCCGGCCGTCTCCAAAATGCGAACGGTTCTCGCATCGACCCCCCCCTGAAACAGCCCTTCACCCGTTCCGTCATCCGTTCTGGTGACAGGCAGCTGCGAGGTGGGAGCTGGTAGACGAACGAGGAGTTCCGTCGCAAAGGGAGTGGGGCATGAAGATCAAGACGAACGTGAAGGCCGGCACGGGGAACATCATCTGCCGCAGCGCGACGTGCCCTCCGACGAAGCAGCCGCCTATCTCGCCGGTCTCGCCGGTCTCGCCGGTCTCGCCGGTCTCGCCGTTCCGCTGAGCGGACGGCTCGCGGACGACGCGCCACCGGTAGCGCGCCGCTCTGCGGCTTCGCGAATGGGGCCGTGCCCGACCCAGCTACCGGAAGAACCTCTTCCACGACTCGGGTAGCTCTCCCCCGAGCATCTTCTCCGCGCCCTTCTGATCCAGGACGATGAAGCTCATCGTGCTCGAGAAGCACGTGTGCCCTTCCTGGAGCATCCGTACGTCCACGTGCATCACGCGCGTGCTCTCCTTGGTGATCTTCGCGCGCCCTTGAACGAGCGTCCCGACGCGCACGGCCCGCGGAAAGCGCGACGTCATCGTGCCGGTGAAGCCGAACTTCCCGCGCAGCGCGATGAGCGCCCACGCACCGACCTCGTCGGCGACCGTCGTGACCAGCCCTCCGTGCATCACGTTGGGAGCCCCCTCGTGCGACTTGAGAGGGGTGAACTGCGTCACCACTTCGTCGTGCTCCACGTGGAAGCGGAGGCGGAATCCGTTCGGATGGTGGGGGCCGCAGCCGAAGCAGTGGTTGTTCGGTCCGAAGAGGCTGCCGTCGAGCTTGTCGCCCGGCGCGTCCGTCTTTGCGATGAGGTGCTCGTGCACGAGGAGAGGGCCTTCTGGTTCTTGGAGTACTGATCGGTCTCGGTGAACGCGCAGCTCACGCTCTCGCCTTCGTACGAGTCAGTTGCCGTGCCCGTGAAGCTGACGGTCCCCGTCGTGCCGGCCGCGTTGATGACGAATGTGCCGGTCGGGTAGATCGTGATCTGCTCGCCGTCGGTCGCGGTGTCGGTGCACGACTGGCCTGGCAGGAGCGTGGCCGGGGAGGGTTGCGTCCTGAGCCATGAATCCTCGGGTGCAGTCGGCCGGGCTTGGTTATACGCGGCGGGCGGGGCTCGCCATAGCTTTCTCGGTCGCGCTGCTAGGCTGCCCGCCGCCCCATGCCCCGTAAGCTCCCCTCTCGCCCCGGCGCCCGATCTCCTGCGCGCGAGCCCGACTTCGTCGAGGTGACCGGCGCGCGCGAGCACAACCTCGCCATCGACCACCTCGCGATCCCGAAGCGGCAGCTGGTCGTCTTCACCGGACCGAGCGGCTCCGGCAAGTCGAGCCTCGCATTCGACACGCTCTACGCCGAAGGGCAGCGAAGGTACGTGGAGACGCTGAGCGCCTACGCGCGACAGTTCCTCGGCCAGCTCGACCGTCCGAAGGTCGATCACCTGCGCGGCCTCTCGCCGACGATCGCCATCGAGCAGAAGAGCGCGTCGTCGAACCCGCGCTCCACGGTGGGCACGGTCACCGAAATCTACGATTACCTCCGCGTCCTCTACGCCAAGATCGGCGAGCAACGCTGCCCGACCTGCGGCAAAAAGGTCGCCTCGCTCGGCCCGCAGGCGATCACGCGCGAGATCCTCGCGATGCCCGAGGGGACGAAGCTCACGCTGCTCGCGCCGCTCGTCGCCAACCGCAAGGGGGAGTTCCGCGAGCTGTTCGCCGACCTGCGGACGCGCGGCTTCGTACGCGTGACGGTCGATGGTCGCCTTGCGACGCTCGAAGAGACGACGGCGCTCGACAAGAAGAAGAAACACACGCTCGCGCTGGTCGTCGATCGCGTGGTCGTACGCCCGAGCGAGCGCGCGCGCATCGCCGAAGCGGTCGAGCTCGCCCTGCGCGAAGGGAAAGGGGAGCTCGTCGTCGAGACCGGCGACGGCAAGTCGCAGAGCTTCAACCAGGCGCGCTCGTGCTGCGGCATCGCCTTCCCGGATCTTTCGCCCCAGAGCTTCTCGTTCAACTCGCCGCTCGGCATGTGCAACGCGTGCACCGGGCTCGGCAAGCGCGACGAGGTCGATCCCGAGCTCGTGATCCCGGATCCGTCGAAGTCGATCCGCGGAGGGGCCATCGCTCCGTGGGCGTCGGCGATGGCGCGTGGCGAAGGGTGGACGGCGCGGATCGTCGACGGCGTGGCGCGCGCGTTCGCGGTCGACCTCGACGTACCGTGGAAGAAGCTCCCGAAGGAGAAGCAGCGCCTGGTGCTCCACGGCGCGAAGGGGGAGAAGATCGCCGTCCGCTGGGGGAAGGCGGGGACGGCCAGCAGCGGCACGTGGGCGATGAAGTACGAAGGGATCGTCCCCGGCCTCGAGCGACGCTTCCGCGAGACGTCGTCGGACCAGGCGCGCGCGCTCTACGGCAAGTACCTGCGCGAGCGCCCGTGCGACGTGTGCGGCGGCAAGCGCTTGCGGCCCGAGAGCCGCGCGGTGGTCGTGGCGGGGGTCGGGATCGCCGAGGCGACGGGGATGACCGTGTCGCAGGCGTCCGCCCACTTCGCGAAGATCACCCTGAATGCGTCGTCGCGCGCGATCGCCGAGGGGGCGCTCCGCGAGATCCTCGGTCGCCTCAAGTTCCTGCTCGACGTGGGACTCGACTACCTGACGCTCGACCGCTCGGCGGCCACGCTCTCCGGCGGCGAGGCGCAGCGGATTCGCCTCGCCAGCCAGCTGGGGAGCGAGCTCTCGGGCGTCATGTACGTGCTCGACGAGCCGAGCATCGGCCTCCACGCGCGCGACAACGGGCGCCTCATCGAGACCTTGCGCCGCCTGCGCGATCTCGGCAACAGCGTCATCGTCGTCGAGCACGACGAGGAGACCATCCGCGCGTCGGACTACGTGGTCGACTTCGGCCCCGGCGCCGGACACCTGGGGGGCAAGGTCACGTTCGCCGGGACGCCCGACGCGCTCGAAGCGAGCGACAGCCTCACCGGGCAGTACCTGTCCGGCAAGCGCCGCATCGAGACGCCGCAGACGCGACGCGAGCCTCGCGCATGGATCACCGTGAAGAAGGCGCGCGAGCACAACCTGCGCGGGATCGACGTGCGCATCCCGCTCGGCGTGCTCACCGCGGTCACCGGAGTGAGCGGCGCGGGGAAGAGCTCCCTCGTGAACGGCATCGTGCTGCCGGCGCTCGCGCGCGCGCTCCACCAGAGCGAGCAACCCGTCGGCGCGCACGGTTCGATCGTCGGCCTCGACGCGCTCGACAAGGTCATCGCCATCGATCAGCAGCCGATCGGCCGCACCCCCCGCTCGAACCCCGGCACGTACACCAAGGCGTTCGATCTCATCCGAGGCATCTTCGCCGAGCTCCCCGATGCCCGCGCGCGCGGCTGGGACGCGGGGCGATTCAGCTTCAACGTGAAGGGGGGGAGATGCGAGACGTGCGGCGGCGGGGGGACCGTCAACGTCGAGATGCACTTCCTCGCCGACGTCTGGATCCCGTGCGAGACGTGCGGCACGAGGCGCTACAACGCCGAGACGCTCGACGTGAAGTTCAAGGGGCGCTCGATCCACGACGTGCTCGAATCGAGCGTGGACGAGTGCCGCGAGCACTTCGCCGCGTTTCCCGCGCTGGCGCGCACGCTCGAAACGCTCGCTGCGGTGGGGCTCGGGTACATGAAGCTCGGGCAGCCGGCGACGACGCTGTCGGGGGGCGAGGCGCAGCGCGTGAAGCTGAGTCGCGAGCTGTCGAAGGTGCAGACGGGGCGCACGCTGTACGTGCTCGACGAGCCGACCACGGGGCTCCACTTCGAGGACATCCAGAAGCTCCTCGGCGTGCTCGCGAAGCTGGTCGACGCCGGGAACAGCGTCGTCGTCATCGAGCACAACCTCGACGTCGTGAAGTGCGCCGACTGGGTCATCGACCTGGGGCCCGAGGGGGGCGCCGGAGGGGGCGCGCTCGTCGCCGAGGGGACACCCGAATCGGTCGCGCGCGAGAAGGGCTCGTTCACCGGGCAGCACCTGGCGAAGCTGCTCGCGTCGCGGAGCCACGCGAAGAGGCGCAGAGTCGAGTAAGCTTCGGAACGACGCGCGGGTGGCGAAATGGCAGACGCAGCGGTTTTAGGTGCCGCCGCCGAGAGGCGTAGGGGTTCGAGTCCCCTCCCGCGCACGTGGCATCGACCGTAGTTCCCTGACTCTCATCGTTCTTCTGTCCCGCAAGTGGGACAGTTCGATGGGCTGAACGGCCACGGGCACGAGAGCGTCGGGGAGGCGCCGGGAGCGGGGGGCCGACGAGCCCACCGACGTCCTCTGCCATCGTCACGTCGTCGGTCGCCTGCATCGCCCGCGGGACGAAGTTGCCCCCTGCCGCCATGGACGCCGGAGTCGGCGCGCGTCGATTCCCTTGAGACGATCGTTCGCGAGAGGGCTCATCTGCACATGAACCATTTCGCTCTCCCTCTCCTCATCGCCGGCGCCGCTTGTCTCGCCGTCGTCGCGTGCAGCGGCAGCAGCTCTCCCGGAAACTCGGGGGATGCCGGTGGATCGAGCTCGGGATCGGCCTCGGGCTCCGGTAGCTCGTCCGGCTCGTCGTCGTCGGGCTCGTCCTCGGGCTCCTCGTCCGGCTCGTCGTCGTCGGGCTCGTCCTCGGGCTCCTCGTCCGGCTCGTCGTCCGCGTGCACGGCGCAATTCCCGGATCCGCCGGACGCCGGCGGGCTCGGCGATACGATCACCTACTCGTGCCAGGTCTCGAGCGGCGCGGACTACTGCATCAACTACCGCGGTACGGGTGGCGCCAGCGAGGGTCCCGATTGCCCAGGCACGCTATCGCCGGGTGCGTGCGCCTTGCCCATCGGCGGCATGGGCCAGCAGGGCTTCGCGGCGTGTTGCCTTGAGAACAGCCTGCCGGGTACCACGGCGAACTACTGCTATCCGAGCGGCGGCCTCACACCTGCTCCGACGCAAGCGAGCTGCGCGAGCGTGTGCGGGACGTACAACGCAGGGCCGTGAGCCGCGGTGAACCGGAACGCGTCTCCCTCGGCCTGGAGCCCTACGTGAGCACGGAGCTGAGCGGCGGGAGCTCAACGAGCGTCGGAGCGAAGCTGCTCGTCGGAGGGTGGGTCGGCCTCTGAGAGTCCCGCCACTCGACGGCGATGCGCCCACGTGCGTCGCCGCGGGACCTCACCACTCCCCCTTGCTCTCCATCGACGCCCACGGCTCCCTCGGCTCCAGCGCCTCCCCCTTCTGCAGTAGCTCCACCGACTGCCCATCGGGCGACTTCACGAACGCCATCCGCCCGTCGCGCGGCGGCCTCAGCACCTCGAGCCCCGCGCCCTGCAACCGCGCGCACGTCGCGTAGATGTCGTCGACCTCGTACGCGAGATGCCCGAAGAAGCGCCCCGTCGGGTACGGCTCCTTCTCGTCCCAGTTGTACGTGAGCTCGACCTCCGCCGAGTCGCCGGGCGCGCCGGTGGTGAGGAAGACGAGCGTGAAGCGGCCCTTCTCGCTCTCCTTGCGACGTGACTCGCGCAGGCCGAGCGCGCCGAAGAAGGCGAGCGCGCGGTCGAGATCGCGCACGCGGAGCATGGTGTGGAGGTAGCGCATGGTGATCGAGAAGATGGCGGTCGCGGGTGCGTGAGTGCAAGTGGGGCGTGCCGAGAAACCTTCGTTAGCGTCGCCGCGGCACCTTCTGCGTCGCAGTGGGGGTTCTGGCCGCTCGCTCGGTCGCCGTCGCGCAGGGGCGCGCGGCCGGTTGCGCGCTCGCGATCAGATCCCGACCGATGAACGCCTCCGCGATCCCGACTCCGAGCGCGCCAATCTGGGCCACCCGGCGACGCGTGCGCCGGTTAACACCGCTGCCTTGGCCTCGGTTCCGCTGGGAATTCCACCGCCATCGGCCATGGCACAGTAGATGCTACTGTGCCACCCCGAGGTGACTCCATGAAATCCCTTTCTTCTTCCTCTTCCTCCGGTGCGCTTCTCCTTGCCGCGGCCGTCGCTGCCGGCGCTTCCTTCCTCGCCTGCTCAGCGGGCAGCAGCTCCGCGCCCAGCGCGCCGGTGCTCGGCGCCCACGTCGGGGGCATCGAGATGAAGCTCGCGAACATCCCGGCCGACATTCAGTGCGTCGAACTCGATACGAGCGACGTCCGGACGCCCCAGGTGCGCGTCGACGTCTCGCCCGGCACGAGCGTCACCATCCCCGTCGCTCCGCTCGACCCGGGATACGTGTGGCTCTCGGGCGAGGCCTACGACCAGTCGTGCGAGTCGCTCGCGTACGGCGGCTACGAAGACGGCGGCGTCACGACGCAGGGGGACGTCACCTGGGTGGCTGACGGCGTCTCGCTCGACATCATCGCCGGGCAGTACACGCAGACCGATTTGCACTTCCACCAGCTCGGCGGCGCGACCGTGAACATCGAATGGGATACCTGCGACGGCGGCGGAGGCAACTTCTACTATTGTGGCGGCGAGGACGGCGGCCCCCCCGCGGACGACGCGTCGCCGCCCCCCCTCAGCGACGACGCTGGCGCGGTCACCACCATCGACGCCGGGAGCACGACCGCCGTCCCGCTCTCGAGAGCGATCGTTACGAAGTAACCATCGGTTGCTCTACGCGTCGGCGTCACCACCTTTAGTGAAGCACGCGACGAACACGAGCGGCGCCTCTAGCGGGAAGAGCGGAGGTACGCGCGGCGCGACCATCACCGCGCGCGACTACCGATCGCGCGGGGTGCCGTGCGCGCGACATTGGTGCCGTTCGCGATCGCGGCGACCCGGAGAAGTCGCGCCTCTTCTCGCAGGAACCGTTTCTCTACCGGCAGGAGTGCTTTCGTTCCCCCTAGAAGCCGCTGCTCTCCCCAGAGGACGCACGCCTCTACCCTAGAAGCCGCTCCTCTCCCCAGAGGACGCGCGCCTCTACCCTAGAAGCCGCTCCTCTCCCCAGAGGACACACGCCTCTATCCCTA